>Ga0209309_10000045_pt1 | contig 173645 bp, 141 predicted proteins | sample COGITO_mtgs_1204_2_FD_184807 | JGI IMG/M metagenome (GOLD analysis project Ga0209309, IMG submission 184807) | Pelagic marine microbial communities from North Sea - COGITO_mtgs_120412 (SPAdes) (version 2) | ecosystem: Environmental > Aquatic > Marine > Epipelagic ... | reverse complement strand
CAAAATGTTCTTTGTTTGATCCTTCTTCAGTGATAAATCCAAATCCTTTAGATTCATTGAAAAATTTTACGGTACCTTTATTCATTATAAAAAAATTATTGTGTTGTTAAATTAAGTCCTAACAACGTTTTATTAAAATACAAATATAATGCCAATAATTGATGAACAAAAAAAATAATAGTTTTATTTTAAAATTTACATCTAAATTTAAAAATTTTTAACTTTAAGAAGTAAATTTTATAAATACTTGCTTCACTTTATAATATCAAACTTTAAATAATAAGCATAAAAAAAGCCTCGCAAATTGCGAGGCTTTTAGATAAAAATTTAACTAGTGTAATAAAATATATATATTATAATACTCTTACGTTTACTGCGTTTAATCCTTTTCTTCCATCTTGTAAGTCGAATTCAACTTCGTCGTTTTCACGAACTTCGTCAATTAATCCAGACACATGTACAAAATGTTCTTTGTTGTTTCCTTCTTCAGTAATAAATCCAAATCCTTTAGATTCGTTGAAAAATTTTACGGTACCTTTACTCATAATATAATAATTAAATGTGTTATCTACTTAATTGCTTGATAACATTGTATTGAATTGCAAATATAGTGCCAATTAATTTATAAACTGCTAAAATCAGCTAAATAATCTCAATCACCCTATTAAAGACTATTAATCAGTGACTTAACACTATTAAATTCTTCAATAATAGCTTCTAAAACCTCTTTTGCAGGTTTTATTTCATGAATTAATCCTGCAATTTGTCCTATTTCTAACTCACCTTCCTCTAAATCACCTTCAAACATTCCTTTTTTGGCTCTTGCTCTACCCAGCAATTCTTTTAATTTTTCTTTGGATGGATTTTGCAAATACAGTTCCTGTATTTCTTGATAAAATTTATTTTTCACCAATCTTACTGGCGCTAATTCTTTTAACGTTAGATGCGTATCACCATCTTTCACATCAACAATAGTATTTTTAAAATTCATGTGTGCAGAAGATTCTAAAGTTGCTGCAAACCTGCTTCCTATTTGAACACCATCTGCTCCCAAAACTAGAGCCGCTAACATTCCTCTTCCAGTACCAATTCCACCAGCAGCAATTACAGGAATTTTCACCTGCTCTTTCACCATAGGAATTAATGTAAATGTTGTAGTTTCTTCACGTCCATTATGGCCTCCAGCTTCAAAACCTTCACAAACAACAGCATCTACTCCAGCACTTTCAGCCTTTAAAGCGAATTTTACAGAACTCACAACATGCACAACTGTAATTCCTTTTCCTTTTAAGAATGATGTCCAAGTTTTTGGATTCCCAGCAGATATAAAAACAATCTTTACTCCTTCTTCAACAATAATATTCATAATTTCCTCAATTTGAGGATATAGCATTGGCACATTTACACCAAAAGGTTTATCAGTAGCTTTTTTACATTTCTGAATATGTTCACGTAAAACTTCAGGATACATAGAACCTGCTCCAATTAAGCCCAAACCACCTGCATTAGAAACTGCTGATGCTAATTTGTAACCAGAAACCCAAATCATTCCTCCTTGAATTATTGGATATTTTATATTGAATAATTTTGTGATTTTGTTTTCCATAAGCTAATTTAAGAGATCACTCCAGAACCTAAAAGCTCTTCGTTTTTATACCAAGCCACAAATTGCCCTTCTTGAATGGCTGATTGTTTGTTTTCAAACTCCACATACAAACCACTTTCTACTTTATGTAAAGTCGCTTTTTCTAAAGTTTGTCTATATCTAATTCTGGCTTCAACTTGCATAGTTTCTCCAACTTTTAAAGTTAAGTCTTCACGAATCCAATGGATTTCATCATTTGAAACAAACAAGACATTTCTATATAAACCTGTATGATTTTTTCCTTCTCCAGTATAAATTACATTTTCTACAACATCAGTTTCTATAACATACAAAGCTTCTTTTGTACCACCAACATCTAAACCTTTACGTTGTCCTTTTGTAAAATAATGTGCTCCTTGATGTTTACCAACTACTTTACCATCTTCTTTTTGATAAGAAAATTTGGTTGCAAAATGTTTTAATTCAGCTTCCTTATTTTCAAAATCTGGAGTTTCTTTTACATACTCAGAAAAATCTGATGGAATGTTTACAATAACACCTTCTTTGGGTTGTAGTTTTTGTTGCAAAAACTCTGGCAACCTTACTTTACCAATAAAACACAAACCTTGTGAATCTTTCTTTTCTGCTGTAATTAAATCGGCTTCTTTAGCAATTTCTCTTACTTCTGGTTTTGTTAATTCGCCAATAGGAAATAATGCTTTTACAAGCTGTTGCTGAGAAAGTTGACATAAAAAATAGGATTGATCTTTATTAGTATCCATACCAGCCAACAATTTATAAACGGGCTTTCCATTGATAATTTCTTCGCCTTTTCTACAATAATGACCTGTTGCAACATAATCTGCCCCCAGTTTTAAAGCGATGTCCATAAAAACATCAAACTTAATTTCTCGGTTGCAAAGTACATCTGGGTTTGGTGTTCTTCCTTTGGAATATTCATCAAACATATAATCTACAATACGCTCTTTGTATTGTTCGCTTAAATCTACTACTTGAAAAGGAATTCCTAATTTTTCTGCAACAATCATGGCATCATTAGAATCCTCTAACCAAGGACATTCATTAGAAATTGTAACAGAATCATCGTGCCAATTTTTCATAAAAAGCCCAATAACTTCAAAACCTTGTTCTTTTAATAAATGCGCTGTAACACTAGAATCTACTCCACCTGAAAGTCCAACAACTACTCGTTTCATTTTTTATTTTTGAGAGTGCAAAGTTACGAAAATTGTGTGGAAAGTTATAGACACAGATTTCACGGATTTTGCAGATGTTTGTGAAAAAATGAAATGTAAAAAAAAGGTACGGATTACTATTATTTTAAGAATGCATCCTAAATGTTACACAGAGATGCACAAAGAAAAAAACGGAGATTCACAGAGGTCTTTGTTCTAAAAAAAAATATATTGAGTTTAAAACTTTAAATTTTAATTCTCTTTTGTATATGTTTTCTTCTTATTCATTTCTGTATCAGAAGCAACTTCACCATCAATATAATATTCCCATTTACCAACTCGTTTTCCGTTTTCGTAAATGCCAGTTTCTTTTAAAAGTCCAGTAAGTTCAAAGAATTTAGCAACACCATTTGGTTTTCCGTTTTTATACGTAACTACTTCAATTAAAATTCCTTTGCTAGAATATTTTTGAGATTCGCCATTTTTTAATCCATTTTTATAGTCAGAAATTTCTGCGGGTTTTCCATTCGGATAATAATTAAATAATTTTCCATCTAACTTTCCATCAACATACATTTCTTCTGACATTATTTTTCCATCAGGAAAAAAATAATCCCACTTCCCTACTCGTTTCCTATCATCCATAGAACCTTTGCTTTGTAAGATTCCTTTTAAGGTGAAAAACTCGACTAATACTAATTTATTTTTTGGTGAATAGGTTTTGATTGTTGTTGGGTTTCTAGAGTCTGAAATATCATAAAACTTAAAAACGCCAATTTCTTTTCCGTTTAAAAACTCTCCTGTATAACGTATTCTTTTATTAGGATGATATTTTGTCCAAACTCCTGTTCTCTTGTTATTTGCATCAAATTGATTTATTTTTTGAGCATTTGTAGTTTCACTCATAAAAAAACAAGTAAAAAAGGTGAAAACAAAAAACAGTCTTTTTATATTTAACATTTCAATAGAATTTTAAACAAATATACATTAATAGTGCCACAATCAAATTTACATTTCTTAACAGAACAACTCAATAATATGGAAAACCCTAAAAGGGAAAACCGACAAAGAGTGGCAGATATTGTGTTGGAAAATCAAAATTTATTTAAAGATTTGGTTACTCTTACATTTAAGGTTGATGATAAAAATTCTATTAAAGCAGCTTGGATTTTAGAGTGGATTTGCACACACCATCATTTAAATTGGATAATTCCGCATTTAGATGAGTTTTCAAACAACATTTCTACCTTAAAATTTGATAGCGCAATTAGACCTTGTGCTAAAATTTGTGAACATTTGGCAAATGCGTTTTATGCATCCAAAGAAAATGACATCAAAAAAACTTTGACAAATACTCAAATTGATAAAATTATTTCTTGTGGTTTTGATTGGCTAATTACTCCTCAAAAAATTGCAGTTAGAGCGTATACTATGAATACTTTATATCTTTTTGGATTGGAAAGAGATTGGATTCATCCTGAGTTAAAACATTTAATTGAAACTAAGATTATTCACGAAAGTAAAGGTTGTAAAGCTCGTGGAAAACATATTTTAGGATTGATTACTAAACGCAGAAAGTAGACAGGAATTTCACAGATTTGCACAGATGAGTTTTATACAATCTAATCCGTGAAAATCCGTAAAATCTATGTCACTCTTTTCGTAAGGTTTGATTTTGTGAAATTCGTGTTTAAAAAAAATCTATTGTAAAGTTTCTTAGTTTCTAGATTTTAATTAAAATTTCTGATTTTTTTCTGCCACGGATTCACGAATTTAAAAAAACATCATTGAAAAGAGAATTTCACTAATTTTAAATCCTTTGGAATTTTAAGTATAGAAAACATCTCCAAACTAAAAAGAAAAAATTCGTGAATTCGTGGCATTTGAAATTTTATATTTTTTGAAATTATTTTTGTGAAATTCATGAAATTAGTCTCTAAAAAAACATAACAAATCTACTGAAATCCTTATTTTTGCATTTAACAACAGAACTAACATGAACTTGACACAATTAAATGCGATTTCTCCAATTGATGGACGTTACAGAGGTAAAATATCAAAATTAGCAAACTACTTTTCTGAAGAAGCTTTGATAAAATATAGAGTTCGTGTAGAAATTGAGTATTTTATTGCACTTAGTGAAATTCCTTTGCCACAATTAGCTGATTTTAACACCAATTTATTTGAGGATTTACGTAAAATTTACACTGATTTTACTACTGAGGATGCTCAAAAAATAAAAGATATAGAAAAAGTAACCAACCACGATGTAAAAGCGGTTGAGTATTTTATCAAAGAAAAATTTGATGCGTTAGGTTTACAAAAATTTAAAGAGTTTATCCATTTTGGATTGACTTCTCAAGACATTAATAATACTGCAATTCCTTTATCAATAAAGGAAGCTATGAATGATGTTTTTGTACCTCATTATTTTGAAGTTATAGAAAAATTACAAGAACTAGTTGTTGAGTGGAAAGACATTTCTATGTTAGCAAGAACTCATGGTCAGCCAGCATCTCCAACAAGATTAGGAAAAGAAATTGATGTTTTTGTAGTACGTTTAAAAGAACAGTTTAATTTATTGAATGATATACCAAGTGCTGCCAAATTTGGTGGAGCAACTGGTAATTTTAATGCACATAAAGTTGCTTATAAAAATATAGATTGGAAAGCATTTGGAACTGAATTTGTACAAGAAAAACTAGGTTTACAACATTCTTTCCCAACCACACAAATTGAACATTATGATCATTTAGCTGCGTTGTTTGATACTTTAAAACGTATAAACACCATCATTATAGATTTAGATAGAGATTTCTGGACCTACGTTTCTATGGATTATTTTAAGCAAAAAATTAAAGCTGGTGAAGTTGGTAGTTCTGCAATGCCACATAAAGTAAATCCGATTGATTTTGAAAATTCGGAAGGAAATTTAGGAATTGCAAATGCTATTTTTGAGCATTTATCAGCAAAACTACCAATCTCTAGATTACAACGTGACTTAACAGATAGTACAGTTTTAAGAAATGTTGGAGTCCCTTTTGGACATACCATTATCGGTTTTACATCAACAATAAAAGGACTGAATAAATTATTGTTGAACAAACAAAAATTTGAGGACGATTTAGAAAATAATTGGGCTGTTGTTGCAGAAGCAATTCAAACAATTTTAAGAAGAGAAGCGTATCCAAATCCTTATGAAGCATTAAAAGGATTAACAAGAACGAATGCTAAAATCAACCAAAAATCAATTGCAGATTTTATTGATACTTTAGAAGTTTCTTCAGAAATAAAAGACGAATTAAAAGCAATTACACCAAGCAATTATACAGGAATTTAAATCTAAAAAAAGCAAATGGCAAAAGACCTTGGTAAAATTATTGAAGACGCAATTAACAAAGCTATAAAAGACAGAGGCGAAGTTAATGTGCTAATTGCTGGGAAAACTGGCGTTGGAAAATCGACTTTAATAAATGCTGTTTTTCAAGGAGATTTCGCAACTACTGGTCAAGGAAAACCTGTGACTCAAAAAACGCGTGAAATTAAAAAAGACGGAATTCCGTTAACTTTATTTGACACAAGAGGTTTAGAATTAGAAAAATACAGGGAAACTTTTGAGGAATTAGAAACGTTTGTAAAAAACAGAAATAACGATTCGAATCCAATGAAACATATTCATATGGCTTGGATTTGTATTGATGAAGGTTCTAGACGTGTGGAAGATGCAGAAATTGAGCTTTGTAAATTACTTTCTAAATACATGCCTGTAATTGGGGTGATTACCAAAGCAGTTTCAGACCAAGGATTTAGAGTAAAAGTTTTGGAGCTTTTGCCAAATCTTAAAAATGCAGTTCGTGTAAATTCAATTTCGGAAGTTTTAGATGATGGACATGTAATTCAAGCTTCTGGTTTGGAAGATTTGGTAGATTTAGCCATGGAAATTGTGCCTGAAGCTCAAAAACACGCTTTTGTTGCTGCTCAAAAAGTTAGTTTAAAGCAAAAAAAAAATAAAAGTCACGCCATTGTTGTAGCTGCTGCAACTACTGCTGCTGGAACTGGAGCTGCTCCTATTCCCTTTTCTGATGCTATTGCTTTAATTCCAATTCAAGTAGGTATGCTAGCTAGTATTACTGCTGTTTTTGGTTTCGAATTGAAAAAAGCATTTTTATCGACGTTAGTTTCGTCTACAATTACAGCTGGTGGAGCCACACTTTTAGGCAGAACAATTGTATCGAATTTACTAAAATTATTTCCTGGAGTTGGCAGTATTGCTGGTGGTGCAATTGCTGCATCTACTGCTTCTGCTTTAACAATTGCTTTTGGTGAAGCCTACATTTCTACACTAAGTTATGTTTTAAAAGACAAGGAAATATCTGAAGTAAATGAAACCGATATTTTAACTGAATTTAAAAATAGATTTAAATTTTCAAAAAAATAACATTATATAATGAGTCGAAATATTAAAAGTACAATCCCTTTTTTGTCTATCATCTTTATTTTTACTTTAGTCTTTACAAGTTGTGATTCAGGAGTTGAAGACAATTCAGACAAGTTTAAAGTGGGTGTTTTTGAAATTCCTGCAGGTAAAGATTTTGTAAAAGAAACCATCATTAGAAAAGATAGTATACAGATTAGTAAATATGGCGAAAATATTGATACGCTTTCAATTGAATGGAAAAATAATTTTTTCTATACATTAAAGTATATCAATCCTAAAAACGATTTACAAAAAGACCCAATGTATATTCAAATAAATAAAATTAGAGACGATTCTTACGATTTTACAGTAAAAATCGGTTTTTCTAAGTTTTCAAAAAAAGGAACTATTTATAAAGTAAAATAATATGGAAATATTTTTACAAGCAGAAACTTGGGTTTCATTATTAACCTTAACTTTTTTAGAGATTATTTTAGGGATTGATAACATTATTTTCATATCTATTTCTGCAAATAAATTGCCAGAAAATCAGGTTAAAAAAGCCACAATGCTAGGTTTGGCATTGGCTATGATTACCAGAATTGCGCTTTTATTTAGTGTTTCTTATTTAATCGCCTTAAAAGATCCGTTTTATTCTGTGGATTTAGGTTGGTTTAAAACTGGTTTAACTGGGCAAAGCATTATATTATTCTTAGGTGGAATTTTTCTATTATATAAAAGTACTAGCGAAATTCGAGAAAAAATGGAAGATACAAATGAAGATAAAGTCATTAAAACTCCTAAAGTAATATCCTTTAAAAATGTAATTTTTCAGATTATTTTAATTGATATTGTTTTTTCTTTTGATAGTATTTTAACAGCTGTTGGTATGACAAATGGTGTTGATGGTGCTTTAACAATTATGGTTATTGCTGTCATCATTTCTATCATTATTATGATGATTTTTAGTCAACCCATTAACAAATTTGTAAATAGAAACCCAACCATACAAATGTTGGCTTTATCGTTTTTAATTTTGATTGGTTTTATGTTAATTACAGAAGGTGCACATTTATCGCATACTGAATTTTTTAACAAAACTGTAGGCGCAATTCCAAAAGGATATTTGTACTTTGCGATTGCTTTTTCATTAGGTGTGGAAATGCTAAATTTAAAATTAAGAAAAAAGAAAGAATAACATCAAAACAGTTAAAAAACATATAGGCGTTTTATTGTTGCTAACATTTTTATTACCATTAGCAATCAATTCTTTACATGATTTAATGAATCATGAACATGCTGTATGTAATTCTAAAACTGTGAAACATATTCACGAAAAAGATGTAGATTGTGAGCTTCATTTATTGAAACAAAGCACTTCTTTTTTAGCAGAAAATAACTTCGAAATTTTAATAAATACTATTATCACTAAAAATAATAGTATTTATTATAATTATTTAAAAAATCACACTCAATTATCGTTTTCATTAAGAGGGCCACCTCAAAGTATTTAAATTAGGTCTATTAATTTAATTATTGAAAACAAAAAATAATGAAACTATTTTATTATTGTGTTTTTGTATGTTGTTTATACACAACTACATCAGCACAGAAATGCAATCTTTCTTTTAAAGGAAAAGTTACTGATTTTCACGATAGTTCTATAATTATTGGTGCTTCCTTACAAATTGAAAATTCAAACAAATATGCTACCACAGATTTTGATGGCTTATTTGAATTCAACAATATTTGTGCAGGAAAATACACCATCATTATAAAACATGTTGCTTGCGATACGAAAAGGATTAGCATCAGTATTACTGAAGACACTTTTAAAGATATTACTTTAGAGCATCATTTAAATGAATTGAATGAAGTTATTGTTAAAACCAACACTAAAACTGAAATTACAAGTGTTGAGCAATCTTTGAAAAAAGCTGCAATAGACAATTTCACTGACAAATCTTTAGGAGATGCTTTGAGTACTTTAAGTGGTGTATCCTCCTTAAACACTGGGAATTCTATTGTAAAACCAATGATTCATGGTTTGCACAGTAGCAGATTATTATTGATTAATAATAATGTAAGAATGTTTGACCAAGAATGGGGAGATGAACATGCACCAAATATCGACATTAATGCTAGCGAAAGAATTACTGTTGTAAAAGGTGCAAATACTTTAAAATATGGAAGTGATGCAATTGGTGGTTTAATTTTAATTGAACCAAAAAAGTATGCTGTTAAAGATTCACTTTTTGGAAGCACAATTTCTTCTTTCAACTCTAATGGTTTTGGTGGTAATATAAATTCGGAAATCGTAAAAACCTACAAATCTGGTTTGTTTGCAAAATTACAAGCGAATTACAAACAGTTTGGCGATTTTAAAGCTCCTGATTATTATTTGACCAACAGTGGTTTAAAAAGCATAAACACTTCTTTTCGAATTGGTTATAATGGTTACGAAAAAGGGTTTAGTGCTTATTATAGTTTTGTTGATAATGAATTTGCCATTTTGCAATCTTCTCATATTGGGAATGTTAATGATTTGGTAAACGCAATCAATAATAGAGAACCAAGAGTAATAGAAGATTTTTCTTACGATATAAATTTCCCAAAACAGGCAATAACACATCATTTAGCTAAAATTGAAGCGTATAAAAGGATTAAAGGTTTTGGAAAATTATCTGTTCAATATGATTTACAAATTAATAGACGACAAGAGTTTGATTTAAGAAGAGGAGATTTAAGAAATACACCTGTAATCGACTTAAGATTATTTACAAACTCACTGCAGACTGATTTAGAAATAGATTATTCTGATGAACTAAAACTAAATACAGGTATTTTAGTTCGTTATCAACAAAATGATGCAATTTCAGGAACAGGAACCAATCCTTTAATTCCTGATTTTGATAAATATGAAGCTGGTGCTTTTGCAACAGCTAATTATAAATTAAATTTTGATACCGAATTTAATGCAGGTTTTAGATATGATTTTTCTAGAATTGATGCTAGAAAAAACTACAACCTAAATGATTGGCAAGAAACCTATAATTATGACGAATTGTTTCCTGAATTTGAAACAGGAGTTATTAATGGAACAAGAATTTCTACGAAACCAGAATTTACGTTTCATAACTTTTCTGCTAGTTTAGGTTTTAGCAAATCTTTTGAAAATGACATTTCGTTATTTATCAATTACGGTTTAGCTTCTAGAATGCCAAATCCATCAGAATTATTTAGTGATGGTTTGCATCATTCTGCTGCTCGAATAGAAACTGGTTTGCTAACCATCAACAAAGAAATTGCTAATAATTTTATTGTTTCTTTAGAAAGAAATAATGACGACTTTGGCTTTGTAATTAGTCCATATTACAAATATATTGATGGTTTTATTCAGTTGATTCCTGTTGGAATTACCACAACTATTAGAGGCGCATTTCCTGTTTGGGAACACAACCAAATAGATGCAAGAATTTTTGGAATTGATGTTGATGTAAACAAAAAAATTAGTAAAAGGTTTAATTATAAAGGAAATATAAGTTTATTAAAAGGCGATAATTTGTCTGATGATATTGCGTTAATTCACATGCCATCAACAAGTTTTACAAATTCAATTTCTTATACAAACAAAGAATTAAATCTATTAACGGTTAGTTTACAAAACAAAACAGTTTTACAACAAAATCAATTTCCAGATTATAATTTTAACACATTTAATGCGATACAACAACAAGACGTTTTTGTAGACATTAGCTCAACACCTCCTGCTTATTCATTATTTAATATTCAAACATCTGCAGTTTTTAAAGCTTTTAAAAAAGGAAGCTTAAAATTAGAATTTAATGTAGATAATTTGTTTGATGTTTCTTACAGAGAAAACTTAAACAGATTGCGATATTTTGCTGATGAATTGGGGAGAAATTTCAATATAAAAATTAAAATAAATTATTAAAACACAAATTATGAAAACATTAAACATAACAAATACAATCAAATTAGTTGCTATTTTATTTATATCAACCTTTACACTTTCTAGCTGTTCTGATGATCAGGATGATGAGCTTGACCATGGTTCTGAAGAAGAATTAATCACAACAGTAACGTACACTTTAACAAGTGGTAATGATGTAGTAAACCTAATTTTTACAGATTTAACTGGTGGTAGTTTAGATGATGCAACCTATGAAGTTTCTGGTTCTTTAAGTGCAAACACAACGTATACTGGAGTTCTTAAGTTAGAAAATGCAACTGAATCACCTGCAGAAAATATTACTTTAGAAGTAAAAGCAGAAGGAGATGAACATGAATTTTTCTTTGCATCTAGCATTGCTGATTTAACTATTGAAAAAACAGATACAGATGTAAATGGAAATCCGATTGGAATTGAAACTTCTGTTAGTACTGGAAATGCAGGAACTGGAACAATAACAATTGTTTTAAAGCACGAACCTACAAAACCAAATGATGGAATCTCTGCAAATGCAGGAGGAAGCACAGATGCAGAAGTAACTTTTAATATTTCTGTTCAATAATATAGAAACATTTAATTAGAAAGCAGCTAATCTATTAGCTGCTTTTTTTTTACGATGATATTTCGTTTATTCTCATTAAATTTATCGTGTTTTTAAAATTATTTTATGTCTGAACAAATCTTATTAAATGAAATTATTATTGGTTACAGAAACTTGATTGAAGAACGCTATCAATATAAAATTTTAAAAGAAAAATATGATTTTCCAGAAACTATTAATGAGGAAGTTGTAGAAGATATTAAAACGTATTTTTTAACGTATGTGTATCCTGATGTAGAAAAAAGAGCAGAATTAAATGAAGCTTTTAGCACTTTAGATGATTTTATAAAGCATCCAGAAAAGTTATTAAATTTAGTTTTACCATCCTTAAAATTAATTTTCACGCATGGCAAACATCTGCCAAAAATTTTTAATGCTGGTTTAAAAGCGATGAAATCTTTTAGAGGAGCCACAAAATTTGAAAATGCAATCGTAGAAAAAGCTATTGAAGAAAATAGCAAACCTCCTTTTACATCTAAAAAAATTAATAAACTCATTCAACTTTTATCTTATAAAGAATTGGAAGAGTTTATGAAAAATACAGAAACTTTTTTCAATATTATTTATGATAAAGAGTTGGTCGAAAAAATTAAGGAAATTATTAGTTTTTTAATATCAAAAATGAAAAACAAACCTAAAGTATTTTCTCAAAAAGAAATTACAGGGTTAAGTTTAGCGTTAGAAACTATTTCTAAAGGAGAACAAATGCTCAATAAATTAACGCTAAAAGATCAACAAATTTTGATAGGATTTGTGCTACAAATAGAAAAAGATTATTTGCAAACAATTTTCTCAAAATAAATTATTGCACGTACTTTGTTTTTTTGATGGTACTCAAAGTGATAAAAGCACCCAAAAAGAAAACACCCAAAGCCAAAACACTTGTTTGAATTGTAAAATAAGAAGTTAGCAAACCAAAAGTAACCATGCCAACAACCAAAGCAATTTTCTCTGTAACATCAAAAAAGCTGAAATAAGAAGCTGTGTCTTCAGTCTTTGGTAATAATTTAGAATAGGTAGATCTTGCTAAAGATTGAATTGCACCCATAACCAAACCAATTAAACCTCCTAGAACGTAGAAGTAAATATCAATATTTGGTGTATCTTTTGTTAAGTTGAAACCAATAAAACAAACCAAACCCCAAATTAAAATAGTAATTTTTAAAGCTTTTATATTCCCAATTTTGGCAGAAAGTCTAGAAAAAAGAAAAGCTCCAAATATACCCACAAACTGAACTAATAAAATAGTCGCAATTAAATTTGCAGTTTCTAACCCTAAAATTGTACCAAAAATACCTGCCATTAAAATAATGGTTTGTACACCAATACTCAATAAAAAAAACGCGATTAAAAAGGTTTTCAATTCACTAAAAGCAAACAACTCTTTAGCTACTTTTTTAAACTCTTTAATTCCTTTTAAAAAATAATTATCTTTTGGCAGCGTAACTTTTTCAGTATCAGGCAACTTTTTATAGGTAATTTGAGCAAAACCAAGCCACCATAAACCCACTAAAACAAAGGATAATTGAGAACCAAACTGCTTATCATAAAAACCAAAAACTTCTGTTTCTATAAGTACTAAACAAATCAATAATAATAAAATTGAACCTAAATACCCCAATATAAAACCTTTTGCACTTACTTTATCTTGTTGTTCTGGATGTGCAACTTCTGGCAAATATGCATTGTAAAAAACAATACTTCCCCAAAAACCAATACTTGCTAAAATGGTAAATAAAATACCAACCCATAAGGTTTCTTTGCCTGTAAAAAAGAACAGACACATCACAGAAATAGAACCCAGCAAACAAAATCCTTTTAAAAATTTCTTCTTATTTCCTGCATAATCTGCAATTCCAGATAACATTGGCGACATTAATGCAACTACCAAAAAAGAAAATGCCAAAGCATAATTATAGAGAGAAGTAGAATTCCAAAGCATTCCTAAAAATTCTATTTTCCCATCAGCATTTGCAAAACCTTCTGATGCTGTTAAACCTGCATAATATATAGGAAATACAGCTGTACTAATTACTAAAGAATATACAGAATTTGCCCAATCGTAAAAGGCCCAAGCGTTTATTAATTTTTTATCTCCTATTTTTAACATAGATTATCATTTAGTTTATAAGATTCTGATTTTCATCAGAATTAGTTAAACATTTCTATTTCAAATTCGTTGTTATACAACTTTTTGAAAAAGTGTTTCACTAAAAAAGCCGTTCAAAAAAATTGAACGGCTAAATATATGAAATCTAAATGTTTTTAAATTATTTCATTTGTGAATTTCCTGTTTTATTAAATTTAGCAGCATATTTTTTTGCAGTTGGTAAATAATTTCTCAAATCTTGAATCCTAGATTCGTTTGTTGGGTGCGTACTTAAAATTGCTGGCTGAGAACTTCCTCCAGATCTTTCGCTCATTCTTACCCAAACTTCAGCAGCTTCTGTTCCATCATAACCAGCCATAATCATAAAGACTAACCCTAATCTATCTGCTTCTTGCTCATGAACTCTACTAAACTTTAACATTCCTAAACCAGAACCAACTCCAAAAGCTGTATTCCAAATTTGTTGTGTTTGTGAGCTTTCTCCAGAAGTTCCTAAAGCCACTGCTAAACCACCAATTTGTTGCAATTGTCCTTGAGACATTCTTTCTTGACCATGTTTTGCAAAAGCGTGTGCTACTTCATGCCCCATAACTGCAGCAACTCCATTTTCGTTATCACAGATTGGCATAATCCCTGTATAAAAGACAACTTTTCCTCCTGGCATACACCAAGCGTTTACAGTTTCGTCTTGAATAAGGTTAAACTCCCATCTATATTGATTTGCATCTTCTGCCATTCCATTTGCTCTCATAAAACGATCTACAGCAGCAGAAATATTTTGACCAACGCTTTTAACTTGATTCGTCATTTCTCTGTTTGTAGAAAGTTTATTTTCTTCTAAAAAACCTTTGTACTGAGCAAAACTTGCAGGTAAAACTTGAGAATCACTTACAAAATTTACACGTTTTCTTCCTGTAATTGGCACAGTACTACATTCAGCAAATAGAAATACTACCAATAATAAAGTTGTTATTTTTTTCATTTTTAAATATCTTTTGATTTTCGGTAGCAATTTATTGATTATTTAATTAATATTTGTGCTTTATTAATTCTTAAAGTAACTTTAATAGATATTATGCAGTCTTTCTTCGATAAAGAAAAATTAACCTCAAGTTTAAAAATTCCAAAAGCAGTTCAGTGGTTTTTTAAAGCTATCTATATTTTTTCTGATAGTATTAGTTTATATTTTGCATCAAAGTTATTTACAACTCCTATACGTTTTAAAACACCTAAAAGAGAATTAGCGATGGACGAAGCTGCACAGAAAAAAACGTTGCATGTTTCATCGATTCAAAAAGATATTCATATTTTATCTTATGGTTATTCAGATAAAAAAGTACTGTTAACCCATGGTTGGGCAGGAAGACGAACTCAATTGTTTATGATTGCTAATTTATTATTAGAAAAAGGGTTTATGGTGACTGCTTTTGATGCTCCTTCTCATGGAAAATCGCCAGGAAAAACAACTAATTTATTAGAATATATAGCAAGTATTAAAGCAATAAATAAAGAATTTGGTCCTTTTGAAGCTGCTGTTGGCCATTCTTTTGGAGCGATGGCAATTATGAACACACAAGCTGAAACAGCAATTTTTAAGCGTTTAATAACTGTTGGTTCTGGAGATACAATGGAAGATATTTTAATTAATTTTGCACATAATTTAGGTTTAAACACGCGTTTTGGTCATCAACTTAAAAAATATTTTGAGAAAAAATGGAACATCAAACTCATTAATTATGATACAAATGAGGTTGCCAAAAAAATAAACGTTCCTGTTTTGGTAATTCATGATGTTTTAGATGGAGATGTTGCTGTAAGTTGTGCTGTAAATATTCGTCTAAATTTAAAGAAAGGAACTTTGTTACTTTCAGAAGGATTAGGACACACAAAAATTCTTCGAGATAAGGATATAGCAAACAGAATTGTAAATTTTATAAAACAAAACAAATGAAAAAATTAGCAGGTATATGTATTTTAGTATTGATGATCAATTGTGTTGGAACTGCACAAAACTCATCGAAAGAAACAAAAACGTACAAAGTAGAAAAAACTGATGCAGAATGGAAAGAGCAATTATCGCCAATTGCCTACAATGTTTTACGTGAAGCTGGCACAGAAAGACCGTTTACAAGTCCTTTAAATGACGTTAAAAAAGCAGGAACTTTTGTTTGTGCAGGTTGTAAAACTCCTTTGTATAAAACTGAACATAAATTCGATTCAGGAACTGGTTGGCCTTCTTTTGATAGAGCTGTAAAAGGTAATGTAGAATTAGATGTAGATTACAAAATTGGGTATGCAAGAACCGAATTAAAATGCAATACTTGTGGTGGTCATTTAGGGCATTCTTTTGATGATGGCCCATCAGAAACCACAGGAAAACGCCATTGTATAAATGGAGCTGCTTTAGAATTTGTAGCTGCAAAATAGGTAACACAACACTTTTAAAATATTCAAAAACACCTTCAAATTAATTTTTGAAGGTATTTTATTTTTGATCAAAAAATCTATTTTTATTAAGAATTTTCCAATTGTCAACTATGTTCGAAAAGTAAAATTCTCACCAATACAACTACATTATTCTTACTATTTTAAATCTAAAAAACTCATCTTCAAATGCTTATTTTTAACTTTTTTAATATCAAAAAATCAATTTATTGTTGGAAATATTTATTTTTTTTCACGAAAAAAAAAAGAATTATTTTTTTAAAAAAAATATAATTTAATTGTGACTTTTATATAAAGAAGAGTGTCTAAATTTAACGATAAGTTACCCTAATAAAAAAGCTTACTTATTTATTCTTACAAAAAAGTGTTTAGAAAAAGACGTATCAAAGAAAGACAAATCACAAAAATTGATAACAAAAGCGACCGTAAAGTAAATTAATATGCATAAATTTACCCCTTATTTTAGATTAAAATTTAAATTTCACAACTAACCCCCATTAGTAGATTGAAAAAATTACTTATTATATACTTATTTGTATATCACTGTTTTGCTTTTTCTCAGCAAAAAACAAAAAAATATACTGTTTTAAAATCTACAATTACTTCTGTAGGTTCTGCAACAATTTACGCAACTAACAATAATTATAGTGTACAACAAAGTATTGGTCAATCTGGTATTATTGGTACAAAAAAAACAAAAAAAGTTTCTGTACAACAAGGTTTCTTAACAAGTACATTATTCTTTAAGGTAGATAATAGTTCTGAAACTACATTTAAAGATACTTTAGATTTTGTTATTTCTCCAAACCCTTTTATCGATTATATAAAAATAGATTTTGCTAAAAAAACTACTTATGATGTTTTCATCAGAATTTTTGATGTAAATGGTAAAGTCTTTAACTCAGAAAAACACCCACCTACAGATCAAATTATTATCCCAATGAATAGATTTAGTATTGGAACTTATCTAATACAAATTAAGAGTGGTGAAAATTCATCAACTAAAAAAATAATGAAAGTACAATAATCAGCATGTTTAAAAATAAAACTACATATAGCTTTATCCTATTTCTTACAGCCTTTATTTCTGTAGGAAATGCGCAGCAGGTTTATTTAGAAGCAGGTGTAGAAAATGCTTATTTTAAAAATTATGAAAATAATTTAGGTGGCAATACTTTAGATTTAAATTACGCAAAATCTGAAGATTTGTTTTTAGAAAGTGGTCTTAGAGCCAACTTTTTTACAGACAGGTTTCAAGGAGAGGTTGGTGCAAGCTATAATAAATACATTATAAACACTGGTTTTTATGTTGGTAATAATCCACAAAGTATTCCTTTAAGATACAATTTAACCTATATAGGTGTAAAAACTGGGCTCAATTTTGCGGTTTTAAACGATGCTTTATTCAAAATAAAAGTACACGCAAATATCTCTTTTGATTATTTAACAAAAGCAACCAGCGCATATCAAAAAGTAGTAAACGATTTAATTGCAGATAACACTTATGATAGAAGTTTACTGCGTTATCACAGAGGTTTTAGTGCTGAATATTTTATATCAGATAATTTATCAACTTACTTAAAATATAATATTGCAGATAGTTTTATAGAAAAAAATCAAGATAGTAATATAGGAGAACAATATTCTTTGCATACAAATGCTTTTTCTTTTGGGTTACTTTTTAGTATTAATGGTTCTAATAATAGATGTTATGGGTCATTTTAAAATAAATACTAAAATGCATTTTGCAACAAAAATATGGTTAATCTTATTTTTGTTTGGTACAACTATTATTTGTGCTCAAACACCAGGTTTTAATTATCAAGCATTAATACTTAATAATGTAGAAATACAAATTCCTGGAACAAATGCTGTGCAAAATCAAGTGCCTTTAAGCTCAGAAGACGTTACGCTTCGTTTTACAATAACTAATGATGCAGGAATAGAATATACTGAAGAACATTTAATTACTACTGATGAAAATGGAATGGTTTCTCTTATTGTTGGTGAAGGAACCCCAATAGATTATACTTTTAATGACATTATTTGGGATGGAAAACTAAAATATTTAAATGTTGAGTTAGATATACATAGTAATGATGAAGGTTTCGTTTTTCTTGACTCTCAAAAAATATTATACATCCCACATCCTAATCAAGCATATAGTGTTGTAAGAATTGTACAATCTTTAAATGATTTAGTACCTCCTTACAAAACTGGTGAAATAATTTGGTTAACTAATTATGGCCCAAATGCGAACCCAACTTTAATGATTTGGAATGGTACCAATTGGCTGCCTGTAAACGATGATTTTGATCCAACAAATGAATTTGGACTTATTACTGTTGATAATGATGTTGCAAAAAAGAACAAGTTTACAAACCCAAAGGATGGTGACCAAGTTTGGAATAAAGCTTGTGAATGTATTCAGGTTTATATTGATGGTAATTGGGTTTCTGTAAAAACATTAGCTATAAACGGACTTACAAAAGTTGGAAACACTTTAAAATTAGGTGGTAATTTAACAGAACCAACTACAATTACAACAACAGCAACCAATACAATTGCTTTTAAAGGATTAATAGAAAGCACAAACAATGAAGATCAAATTGTAGTTGCAGATAAAAATACAGGCGTTTTAAAACAAAGACCACTTTCTTCTATAACACAAAAAAAAGAAATAATTATAACAGCTATAGATGGTCAGTTAGTATTTACAACACCTTTAAATATTACAAGTAAAGATAAAATAGATGTTTATAGAAATGGCGTTCGTATAGGTTTTACAATTGTAAATAATACAAGCATAAAATTAGAACCAGAAGCCATTTGCTATAAAGATGACAAAATTAGAATAGTTCAATTAAAATAACATTAAAAGTAAACAATTACAACAAAAACAATTACAAATTTTAAAAATGAAAACCATGAAAACAATTACAAGTAAATTTAAAATCGCATTAGTAGCAGTAGGATTATTAACTATTGGCTCAATGAGTGCACAAACAACAGATGCAACTTCTACAAACGTAATTAAAAGCACACCTGCAGATGGTGCTGTAGTTAGAGTTATTGATAATAAAGGTACAATTAAGTATTTTCAATCAAATAATGGTATTACAACAATAACATCAACTACAGCTGGAAGTGCAACTACAACTACTTGGCAATTAGGAGGTACTTTAACTGATGATACTTATATTGATGTAGCTGGTAAAGCTTTTGCTTTAGATGGTATTGCATTAATAGATCCTGCTACTGAATCTGCTTCTACTGATGCTACTTCTCTTTCTAGCCATGGTACTGGTTCAGGTTTTACATTATTAGTTAGAGATGAAGCAACTGGAGAAACTAAAAAAATGCTATTATCAGACTTAGTAAAAGGTGGAAACAATAATCAAGCTGCTGTAATTGCTACTGACGCAACTTATACTGATGCAACTATTCCAAATGATATATCTAAAATTTGGGTTTACAGAAATGGAGCAAAATTATTAGCTGGTGTAGATTATACAATTGCAGGTGTAGTTGGAGCAGTTACAGTAACTATAAAAAATGCAAACGGAACAGCTCCTGAGGATTATGCATTCAATACAGGAGATAGGATTGAAGTTCAATGGATTCAATAATTTCAAACTCAAGTTTCTAATTTTAATATTTAAAAAATTGATTATTTAAATATAGTTAACTCTCTAAAACAAGAAAATAAATTATAATTAAAAAAATAAACAATACAAATACTAAATGTTTTTAAAAGCTACTCATAAATTTCTTATTTTCATATTGTTTGCAATTTGCATGCATAAAACTGTTGCCCAAGAAATTAGAGTTATTGATAATAAAGGTACTTTAAAAACGGCAATTAATAATAACGTAACTTCTTCTTCAACTTCTCCACTTTTACCTTTAGAAGGAGATGTTTGGTTCGATAATACTGATGTAAACAATATTGTGACTAAAATTTACGATGGCACAAGTTGGATATTAGTTAACACCAAAGTGAATAAATTACAAGATATAGATGGTGACACCAAAATTGAAGTAGAAAAAAACCTAGATGAGGACATTATTCGTTTTCAAACTTTAGGCACAGAGAGAATGCTTATAAATTCATTAGGAAACGTTGCTATTGGCAACTCAAATCCTTACGCTCAAGCTATTTTAGATTTAACGAACACTCAAAAATTTGGATTTTTACTACCAACAGAATTAATACCCATAGATATTTTAACACCAACTGATGGTATGCTAATGTATTCTTCTCAAAATAAAAACGCTTATTTGAGAGCAGGAAATGCCTGGAAACCAATTACATTTAATAGTGTTACCAATGAATTAATTTTTGAGGGAACTGGAGCAGATAGTAATTTTTATTATGTTTCATTAATTATAAATAACGACTGGAAAGTTATCAAATATAATAAATCAGATGTTAATGCAGAAGTAGAGGCTACTATTTCGAATAATGCAGGTCAGACTTCGCAACCAACAACTTTAACTGAATGCCAAGCTTTAACTTATAACTAAATCTATATCATTATGAAAAAAGTTATATGTACAATTATTGTTTTACTTTCTGTTTTATACAGTTATTCTCAAACTTATACAGTAGATAATGGCACATTAGTTTGCACAGGTACTGGTATTACAAGTGATGGTATATACAATGCACTAATTTCTAACGGAATTGGCACTGGTCATTATAAAGAAACACTTGCAGGTAATAAGAAAACCTACATTTTTAATTCGCCTATTAGAATAGGAAACGCTGCAAATAGTGGCTCAAGTTCAGTTTGGGATTGTTCAAATGAACATATTAAAATAAATGCTGCTAGCTTTCAAATATATGGAAGTGTTCTACAAGGAAATATCACTGGTGGTCAAAGTGCAGATGGTGGAAGTTTCTCAGTAGTTGGAACTACAGATGATACTTTTAGATTATTTGATAATGGAATTTTTAAAGCTTATGGAAGTGCTATATATGCTCAAAATAGAATTAGAGTTGATAATAATTGTGAATTTAAAACAATAGATTGCGACTTTCAACCAGAAGATGGTGTTAGTTTAAGTGATGGTTGGGCATCTAGTAATTCTACTATTTCTTATGATAGAACAAGAGTTCATCATACTAAAGCAGTTGGTATTAAATTATATACAGCTAATAACACCAATACATTTTCTTTAAATGCAACAAAAGTAGAAGGCTGTAAATATGCGTTTCAACTTGGTAATGGAAATAATTTAACACCTATTTTAAAAGATGTAGAAATAAATAGTTGCGAATTTCATATTGTACCAAACCAAGGAAATGCAACTATTGTTTTTGTAAATCCAGATTTTACTACGCTAAGAGCAGATATTGAAGACGTAAATGATATTTCTACAATTGCATTTAGATATGCTGCTAAAGTATTAGATGCTGCAAACATACCTATTGAAAACGCAAGTTGTTACTACATAGATGGTAGTTCTAATATTGTTTTAAACAATAAACTTACAGATGCTGCTGGCAATATAACAGGATTAGTTAATTATGATGGAGAAACATGTTTACAAAATTCTACGTATGAAGGAAACACAAAAACAGATAGACAAAACCACATAAAATCTTTTGCTAGCTATTTACACAATCTAAAATCGGAACCATTTGTTGTTAATAAAGATATTTCAGAAAATATTATTTTATCTAATGATATACTTATTACAGAGCCTTCAAAAGCAATTACAAATGCATATACAGAAATAGAAACAACAGCAAAATTTTATGATCGTGCAAAAGCATTTCTAGTTGATAATTACAAGGGAGAAACAGCTACTATAATTACAAAAAATGATAATACAATTGATGCAAAAGGCCATAATGTAATTATTGATGCTACAGCTACAACAGCTTTTGCATTTGATGGATCTACAATTACTATTAAAGCAAACGTTTATACTGGTAATATTATAACATCTACTTCAGCAACAATTACAACTAAAAATGGAGCATTATTAGAAGGTGGATATTCTGATAGTTCTGGAATTAATAAATTTGTTCACTTAGATTGGAATGATAACACACAGTTGGAGGTTTCTTTCGTAAATAATGATGATGATAGTTTAATAACATCAACTGGTGCATCACCAACAACTCAAATATATAAAGGCTTTTTTTTATTACCAACTCCTGCACCAACTAATGGTGTAAGTGTAGAAATATCCTTTTCAACTGCTGGTGGATCTCCTCTCTATAAATCAATAATTCCATTAAAAGATTTAAGTTTTATAAATTTAAAAGTATTATTAGATAACAGAGGTACAGAAGAAAATCAATTAGAAATGTTATATCTCTACAAAAAACTTTTAGTTAAAACAGAAGCCATAAAAAACTCATTAAGTATTACAAATAATACAAATGTTTCTTTAACTGAAACTATTACAAATACAAATTCTACAGCTAGTGCTACTTTAGAAAATCAAGAAGCACTAATACGTCTTTTAAAAAGATTATTAAGTAAAATTACGGCCAATAGAGAATCACTAAAAAATTAATAAATTAATTAGAGTATCTAATTCTATAAAATGACTATTTTTTTTTAAAAAATTCAGTTAATTATTTTATATTTATGCATTCTAAATATAAAATATTGTTGAATGGATAAAATTGAAATTGCTGATTTACTTGAAGTAAAGCATCAAGAATTATTTTCATGGATAGAAAATCAACCGATAGAAAACTGGGAAAAAGGTCCAAAAGATAAATGGACTGAAGGACAACATATTTTGCATTTGGTAAACAGCTTGCAATTATTAAACAACGCTTTAAGCTATCCAAGGTTCTTTCTAAAATATAAATTCGGTTTAGCAAACAGACCTTCTAGAGATTATAAATCTGTCGCAAAAAAGTATGAAGATAAATTGGAAGAAAACCAATCTAGAGCCTCAAAATTTAATCAAAACTTAAAAATACCGACTTTAAAAGAAAGAGAACGTTTGCTTACAAAGTTTCAAATTCAGCAGAAAAAATTACAATACAAAACAAAAAAAATAAGCGAAAAAAACTTAGATACATTAGTTATTCCTCATCCACTAATGGGAAAAATGACAATTCGAGAAATTATAATGTGGACAGCTCATCACACAGAACATCATACAGAGACCTTAAAGTTGTTGTATTAATAAAATAGAATAATTCGTCAACCTTATTTATTTTTTTGGATTATCGTTTATAACTTTCAATACAGCCTTTATATTTGTTGATAAAAATTTAGATATTTCAATTTTCGACACCTATTTTGTAATTCCATTTAAATCTTTTTGTCAATTTTATGCAGTTTTTTATTTGATGATAGCAGTAAACTATTTTGCTCTAAATTGGATTGAAAAATACCCCCTTAAATGGTTAACAATTACACATTTACTTTTACAAATATTATCTCTACTCCTATTGATTACAAAAGATAATTGGAATTGGATTGGCGATAATTCTTTACCCAATTATATTCCAAATAACCATGCTAATTTTTTAATATTCTTATCATTTTTTATTTTTATAATATCCATTTTTATTCATTTGGTAAACTTTTTTGCAAGTCTGCTTTTAAAAAGAAATTAATCTTTTATAAGCGAGTTCTTATAATTATATTTGTGTTTACTAAAAAAGAATACAAATTATGTTTAATAATTTAAGTGATAAGCTAGATAAAGCCTTACATACCTTAAAAGGTCATGGGCAAATTACAGAAATAAATGTTGCAGAAACTTTAAAAGAAGTTAGAAGAGCACTTTTAGATGCCGATGTTAACTTTAAAATTGCTAAAGAATTTACCAAAAAAGTACAAACTGAAGCTTTAGGACAAGATGTTTTAACAACATTAAATCCTGGACAATTAATGGTAAAGTTGGTTAAAGACGAACTTACTAAATTAATGGGTGGTGAAACTGTTGGTATAAATTTACAAGGTTCACCAACTGTAATTTTAATGTCTGGTTTGCAAGGTTCTGGAAAAACTACTTTTTCTGGAAAATTAGCAAATTACTTAAAAACCAAAAAATCTAAACAAGTTCTTTTAGTAGGTTGTGATGTGTATAGACCTGCAGCAATTAACCAATTACAAGTAGTTGGAGAGCAAATTGGTGTAGAAGTATATGCAGAAGTTGGCAATAATAATCCTGTAGAAATTTCTAAAAATGCAATTGCACATGCAAAAGCAACAGGAAAAAATGTTGTAATTATTGATACTGCAGGTCGTTTGGCTGTAGATCAAGAAATGATGACAGAAATTTCTAACATTCATAAAACTGTAAATCCACAGGAAACTTTATTTGTGGTAGATTCTATGACTGGGCAAGATGCTGTAAATACTGCAAAAGCCTTTAACGATATTTTAAATTTTGATGGTGTTGTACTTACAAAGTTAGATGGAGATACAAGAGGTGGTGCTGCATTATCAATCAAATCTGTCGTTAACAAACCAATTAAATTTATTGGTACTGGAGAAAAAATGGAAGCAATTGATGTTTTCTATCCAGATAGAATGGCAGATAGGATTTTGGGAATGGGAGATGTTATTTCTCTTGTTGAAAGAGCACAAGATCAATATGATGAGGAAGAAGCAAGAAAATTACAGAAAAAGATTGCTAAAAATCAGTTTGGTTTCGACGACTTTTTAAGTCAGATTCAGCAAATCAAAAAGATGGGAAGTATGAAAGATTTAATGGGCATGATTCCTGGAGCTGGAAAAGCTATGAAAGATGTAGATATTGATGATGATGCCTTTAAAGGAATTGAAGCAATTATCCACTCTATGACTCCTGCAGAAAGAAGCACGCCTGCAACTATAGATTCTAGCAGAAAAAAGAGAATTGCACAAGGTTCTGGAACAACAATTACAGAAGTAAACCAATTGATGAAGCAATTTAACCAAATGAGCAAAATGATGAAAATGATGCAAGGTGGTGGAGGCAAAAAGATGATGCAAATGATGAAAGGCATGAAATAAAATATAAAGGTTACTTTTTTAGTAACCTTTTTTATTTTTAAATCATTAAGGATTTATAATATTTTAAATGGAAAAATTCTCAATTATCAGTTGTTATTTAAGGATACAGATCTAAAATTGATACAAATTTTCATTTATCAAAAAGTTAGAAAACTTATGAATAAGTATAAATTTATTCTAGTTTCAAGCTTTATAAAAAATTATAATTACTCATAATAATACATATTAAAAGAATTTAAAAAAATAACTTACAAGTAATACTATATATTTTAAAAGAAAAATGATTTTATTAGACGGAAAAAAAACAGCTGCAGACATTAAAGAAGAAATCGCTTTAAAAGTTCATGAATTAAAAAGTAATGGGCAAGATTCTCCTCATCTTGCAGCAATAATTGTTGGGAATGATGGCGCAAGTATCACCTATGTAAACGCAAAAGTAAAAGCGTGCGAGCGTGTTGGTTTTGAATCTACATTAATAAGGTTACCAGAAAACATTACAGAAGAAGAACTTTTAAACGAAATTGCAGTTTTAAATGTTGATAATGATATTGATGGTTTTATAGTTCAACTGCCTTTGCCAAGACATATAGATGAGCAAAAAGTAATCATGGCTATAGATCCTGATAAAGATGTTGATGGTTTTCACCCAACAAACGTTGGTAAAATGGCTTTAAACCTACCCACTTTTATTTCTGCAACTCCCTTTGGTATTTTAGAATTATTAGATAGATATAATGTTGAAACTTCAGGAAAACATGTTGTTGTTTTAGGAAGAAGTCATATTGTTGGTAGTCCAATGAGTATTTTATTATCACAAAAAAGAAAAGTTGGAAACGCTACTGTAACTATGTGTCATAGTAGAACTAAAAATTTAAAAGAAATTACATTGCAAGCAGATATTATAGTTGCAGCTATTGGAATTCCTGAATTTTTAAAAGCAGACATGGTTAAAGATAATGTAACAGTTATTGATGTAGGAATTACAAGGTTAGCAGATTCTAGCAAAAAAAATGGTTATAGATTAGTAGGTGATGTTGCTTTTGAAGAAGTTGCAAAAAAAGCCGATTTTATTACTCCTGTTCCTGGAGGAGTTGGCCCAATGACAATTGCTATGCTATTAAAAAACACACTTTTAGCTTGCCAAAGAAAAAGCTAAATAGAATATAAAAAAAAGAAATGCTTTTTTAGTATTTTCAAGTACTAAATAAAGAAACATAATTATTAGGATAAATTCAAAAAAAAACGCTTTTCATATTTATATGAAAAGCGTTTTTTTTAATATTAAATTAAACTTACTTGATATCTGAATTTAAATAATCAGGTAAAGTAGGATTAGTTGAATCGTTAAAATCATTTGTTGGATCTCCATCATTATTAGCATCTTCATCTTTTGTAAAAACGCCATCTCCATCATCATCTACATCAAAATAATTAGGGAAACCATCTCCATCAGTATCATCATTATTTACATTTCCATCATTATCTAAGTCTTCATTTATAGTTGGTATTCCATCATTATCATGATCCGTATCTGGAACTAATGTTAACAAATCTATATAAAAAAGCAAATTCGTATTTACTAAAGAATTAGAATAGTTTTGAGTGTTAGAAGAAGGATATGCCAAACCTGAAGGGATAAACAAAACTCCTTTACCTCCATTTAAATAAGTTATAGGACCATTGAAAACACCTCCTGTATTAGGATCTTTCATCAATTCACCACCTTTTAATTTTGTGTAACCATAAGACCAACCTTTTATTACAGATAAAAGATTAAACCAAATCCCAGTTGAATTACTATCAAAGTTAAAATTACTAAAAGTTGTGCCAGACATAGTTCTTCCTGAATAATTAACATAAACTGAATCTACTTTTGTAGGATTCCCTTTATCAGGATCTGCTCCAGAATCTCCTTCTCTAGCAACATAAACATATAATTTATAATCAATATCATTTTCTGTAACAGACATTGTTTTAAGTTTGTCGTCTTCGAAAATTGCAGTTTTACCAGTAACTAGTGTTTTTACAGAATCCAAATCTGCATCATAATAATGATTTTTTAAAAACTTTACTAGAGAATCGTTATCTGATATAGCTAAAGCTTCATGATCTATATCTGCAAATGGATCATTTATAAAATTATCGTCTCCACAAGCGTAAATAATAGTTGCAAAAATAACAATCCCAATAATATTTTTTAAATTAGTCATTTATTTCTTTAAATTAGTGGGGCGCAATTTACCATTTTTATACCTTTGTAAAAAGGCAAAAGATATATTTTAACTTTTTTTTTATGAGAATAGATAAATACTTATGGTGCATTCGTGTGTTTAAAACAAGAAGCATAGCAACTACTGCTTGTAAAAAAGGGAAAGTTAAGATTGATGGTACTAATTTAAAGCCTTCTAAAGATATTTTTGGAGGCGAATTGATTGTTGTTAGAAAGAATCAAATTAACTATCAAATAAAAGTTTTAGATTTACCTCCAAGTAGAGTTGGCGCAAAATTGGTAGATATTTACCGAAAAGACGTTACTCCAAAAGAGGAATTTGAAAAAAACGAACTTTTAAAATATTCTAAAGATTATTATCGTAAAAAAGGTGCAGGAAGACCTACTAAAAAAGATAGAAGAGATATAGAAGATTACACAGAAGATACTTTTGAAGATACCACAGAAAACTTATGACAACAGAAAGCAATATTATTTTAGATACAATTCAGATAAATCAAAAAATTAAAAGAATTGCCTATCAAATTTACGAGAACAACACCACAGAAAAAGAGGTTATAATTGCTGGTATTGTTGGTAATGGTTATGTTTTTGCTGAAAAATTAGTTGCAGCTTTGCAAGAAATATCTTCTTTAAATGTAATAATCTGCCAAGTAAACATCAACAAGAAAAAACCTTTAGAAAAAGTTTCTACCTCTTTAGCAATTAGCGAATACAAAAACAAATCATTGGTTTTAGTTGATGACGTTTTAAACTCTGGCACTACTCTAATTTATGGTGTAAAACATTTTTTAGAAGTACCTTTAAAAAGATTTAAAACGGCTGTTTTAGTAAACCGAAATCATAAAAAATATCCTGTAAAAGCAGATTTTAAAGGCGTTTCTTTATCGACATCTATAAAAGAACATGTTCAGGTTACTTTTTCTGATAATGAATCGAGTGCCTACTTAGTTTAGTAATAAGACTAATTCTTTTGCAACTTCCGTTTTTGTTTTATCATCAATTTTGATGGTCATTTTTGCTTGTTCGTAAAAAAAACGTCTTTCAAAAAGATGCTTTGCAACAAATTCAGGAATTTTATCATCCTCTAAAGAAGCAATAATAGGTCTTTTTGCTTTCTTATTAATTAATCTTTTTACCATTGTAGGAACATTGCCTTGTAAATAGATAGATGTGGTTGCTTTTTCTTTGATAATTTCCATATTATTTGCGTAACAAGGAGTTCCTCCTCCTAAAGAAAGTATAAAATTATCATCTTTAGACAAGATTTCTTTCAAATACTTATTTTCTATGTTTCTAAAATAAATTTCTCCTTTTTGTTTAAAAATTTCGGCAATTGTTGCTTCTTCTTTGTCGATAATGTAGTCATCTAAATCTATGAAATTCATTTTCAATTGTTTAGATATTTTTTTTCCAATACTTGATTTTCCTGAAGCCATATACCCCAATAACACAATTTTCATTTCTAAATATTTTTTACAAATATCGCGAAATTTATTCAATTTTATATTTCACATTTAAATGTTAGGTAGTATATTTGCACCTCATTTAATTTAAGACTTGGTAGCTCAGTTGGTAGAGCATCTCCCTTTTAAGGAGAGGGTCCTGGGTTCGAGCCCCAGCCCAGTCACAATTTAAAAAAAAGTTAAGCGAAAGCTTAACTTTTTTTATTTAAGTTTATACCAAAAAACTTTCTATAAGTTTATAGATATATTTTTAATTTATCTGCACACGTGGCGAAATTGGTAGACGCGCAAGCTTGAGGGGCTTGTGAACGCAAGTTCTTGGAAGTTCGAATCTTCTCGTGTGCACAACGTAAAAGTATTTAATTATCAATGCTTTACACTTTATTTTCATACTTTATTTATATAAGTTATGAACGATAAAAAAAAGGCAATCCCTGTTTTAGTCCGTACTTTAAAAGTTAATATTGTGTTTACAAAACCAACAATTTTTATACCCACTAAGAAAGATAAAAAAGGAAATGAAGTTCCTGTAATTGGAAATGGCAGGTCCTGGTATGTAAAATTTTCTTTCAGAAATCCAAAAACGGAACTTTTAGAGCCATTTAGAAGAAAGGGAGATATTAACAGACTAAAAACAATAACCGAACGTAAAAAAGCAATTAAGATTTTACGTAGAGCTGTAGAAAGATGGTTGCAAGATGGCTACTCCCCTTTTGAGGAAATTAAAACAACACTCGAAATTAAAAAAACATTTACTTGCAAAGAAGCCATTGAAATTGCATTAAAAGAAAAGCAAAAAGTTTGGAGCGTTGGCAGCAAGAAAACTAAAATAATTAATATTAATGTTTTTATTAAATTTTTCTCTGTGTTTGCTAGTAAAAACAACACTTTGTGTATGTTTACTAATCATTGTATATTTACGTTTTAATAAATTAAACTATATACTATGAAAAAATTATTATTTACTACATTATTACTGGCTGCAACTGTAATTTCTGCTCAAAGGGAAATAGATTCACTTACGTATGAGCAAACCCAAGATATTACACACTTCAAAGAAATTAAGAACAGAACGCAAGTAAAAAAGTACATTACCATTAATAAAAACGTTATAAAAATTGGAGATACTGTTTCTTTGGGTAACCCAACAAACCAAGAATTAAACTCAAAAACCTATTCTGCAAATTATGGCAACCAAGCTAGAGCAGGAATTGCATCTACAAGAAGCACCACAAAAAAAACATACGATTTTATTAAAATGGGTAGACCTGCAGGTTTTGGTAGTATAATGAATAGCTTAAATGGAGATGATCCAAGCATGGCCAGCAACACCTTAAAGAATAGTAGAGCTGTAGTTTCGGAAATAAAAGCATATCATAGAGGTAGTAAAAAGAAACCTTTATACCTGGTAATGGTTTTAGGCGAAATTAACGGAAAAGCATTTGGTATTAATAAATATCTTAGTGTTATGGACCTTGAATTAGCCATTGAATCTGGAGAAATTTTACTACAAAACAGAAAAATGACTAGAGAAGAAGCAATAACTAAAATTAAAGAAGCAAAGGAGTTATTCGAAATAGATATGATGACTAAAGACGAATTTGATGCTTTAAAAGAGGAGCTTAGACCAATAATAACTGGTAATTAAAACTAATTTAACAAATTTAAAAACATAGGGTTACGTTGTATTTTCGTAGCCTTTTTTTAATTAAAATTTGTAAAAAAAACAGTCCGTTTGTCAATCCTTGTTTTGGGCTTGTAAACTGGATTTTTAACATTTATACACACTTAATAACCAATGACTTATAAAAAACAATTTTTTAGTTACACAATTGAGGGGTTTGTGAACGTAAGTTCGTGGAAGTTCGAATCTTCTCGTGTGCACTTTTTAAAATGAATTATTTTTAAACTTCTTCACAAAAAATTAACTTTTTTAAACTGTATTATACTTAATTTTGTTTTTATGCAAAGAAACCTGTTTATTTTGTGCTTATTCTTAAGTTTAAGTGCTTTTTCTCAAAAAGATAGTATTCCAAAGTCAATGCTAAAAGGACTAATTATACATGCTGAAGATAGTCGTGTTTTAAGTGCTGCACATGTTTTAAATTTAAATTCTGTTCAAGGTACAATTACCAATGATAAAGGTTATTTTGAATTACCAACTAAGGTAAATGACACCATTTTAGTATCATACTTAGGGTATTCATCTATTAAGATAAAAATTACGAACGATTTATTAAAAGCAGATAACGAGTTAGAAATTGCTTTGTATGAAAAACCAGAAGAAGTTAAAGAAGTTATCATAAAATCTACCAAATTAATTGGTGTTTTAGAAATTGATGTAAAGCAAGTACCTAAAGATAGGTTTACAAGAATTCATATTAATGGATTGCCACAAACTTACGAAGTTGGAAAACCTAACAAGAAAGATTTCTCATCTCCAGTTGCTGCACTCTTTCAACCTGTAGATTTTTTATACAATCTCTTTGGTAAGAAGCCAAATCAATTAAAGAAACTTCAAAAACTTAAAAAAGAGGACGATTTACGTAAAATGTTAGCTGGTAAGTTTGATAGAGAAGTAATGATGGAATATTTACAAATGGACAGACAAGAGTTAACAGAACTTTTAACGGATTGTAGCTATTCTGACTATTTTATTAAAAAAGCATCTGATTTACAAATGATAGAAGCTGTTTTATCGTGTTACGAGAATTACAAAGCATTAAAAAAAGGAAGTATTCAGCGTGATAAAATTCCTTCTAAAAACTAATTTCTAGTTTACTACTCATAGAATCATACTTATATTTTATAAACTGAAAAGAGTCAAAAACAAGTAACTTGCTTTTGACTCTAATCAACTATTAAAACTAACTAAAAAATCTTCTTAAGATTTTCAGTGCTATAATAATAAGACGACTCATTTTATAATTCGTTACAAAATCTTCTTTTACTTAACAGAAATTTAAGAAATCGACATAGGTACAAGCAGCTTCATTAAAGAATTAAACTTATTTAATCGCTTGAAACTAGTATTTTTATATGAGTTAAATATTTTATAGATAGTTATCATAAAACAATTCATTTGTGACTAATTTTATAGTCTTAATAATAAAATGAACCTTATGAAATCTAAAATATTTTTATCAATACTTATTGCAATAGCGTTGTTTGTAGTTTTTTATTACGTATTAAAATTTGTACTAATCACATCTTTAATCATTGCTGCTGCAATAATTATTTTACCTATACTCTACTTTACATTTAAATCTGGAAGTAGTAATTCTTAAAATTTAAAAAAAAAAATCAGTCAAATTTTGACTGATTTTTTTATATAAATTTAAAGAATCCTTAATTAAGAAAACTAAACTCTCTTATTGATTTCCTAATATAATTGGCATTCCTGTTTTTCCAGAACCAATTACAACCACTTTACTATTAGGAGATTTAGAAAGCTCTATAGTAGCTTCAATTCCTTTTTCTTGTAAAATCTTATCAGTTAAAGACTCACTTAAAATCTTGTTTGCAATAGCTTTACCTTCTGCATCAATCTTTTGTCTTTCAGCTTCTTTTTTAGCTTTAGATAATCTAAACTCATATTCTAAAGACTCTTGTTCTTGCTTTAATTTCGTTTCAATTGCAATTCTAATGGTACTTGGTAATTTTACGTCTTCCACTAAAACTCTTTTCACAGATAAATATTGATCTTTTAAAACCAACTGAACTTCGTCTAAAATTTCTTGCTCAATTACATCTCTCTTACTAGAATATAATTGTTCTGGTGTATAACGTCCTACAACACTTCTTGCAGCTGCATTAATTGCAGGATCTAACAATTCGCGTTCATAATCTTCACCTTTCGTTTTAATCAGGTTCCCTAAATTTACCAATTCTGGTTCATACCAAATTGTTCCACTTACTTTAACTTCTAATCCGTTAACAGAAAGCACATTCATTTCATTAGAAATAGACTGCTGACGCACTTTTCTTACAATCATTCTATTCCAAGGAGCAACAATATGAAAACCTTCTCCATATGTTTTTTCGGTATCAATACCACTTCCTAACGTTTCAAAAATTACACCTCCTTCTCCAGGTCCAATAGTTACTGTAGATTTTGAAAATAAAATAATAACTGCAATTGCTATGATAATAAAAAAAACTCCGCCTTTTGGGAATTTAAAATCCATTTGGTTATTTGCCATATTTACTGTTTTTTAATTTTATCAAATTTACGAATTCTAATCATTAATAACGATGAATATGACCACAATCTTGTGTAGTTTCTAATTCTAAAGTAATATGTTCCAAATGAAAATCATCATATAAAACTTTTCTTATTTCCTCTTTTATTTCTGATGATTTTTGCAATGAAATATCATTGTTAATCAATAATAAATGTCCCGTAAAAACATTGTAATCTCCATCCATAGACCATAAATGACAATCGTGAATACTTTTAATTGCCTCATGTTCTAAAATTTTAGTTTTTATGGTATCAACAGAAATTGTCATGGGTGTTCCCTGTAAAATAATTCTGATACTCTCTTTCCCATTTTTAAAAACATTAAATAAAATAAAGATTGCAATTAAGATTGATAAAATCGGGTCTAAGATTGGTACATTCCAAAACTGCATTACAATACTCGCAATTAAAACTGCAACCCAACCTAAAACGTCTTCTAATAAGTGTAACGAAACCACTCTTTCATTTAAAGAAGTGCCTTTTTTCAGTTTTAAAACGGCTGCACCATTTACAATAATTCCTAAAATTGCAAACCACATCATTCCTTTGGCATCAGAATTTTCTGGATTTATTAATCTAGGAATTGCTTTTGAAATAATAAAGATGGAACCAATTAATAAAATTACTGAATTGATAATTGCTCCTAAAATTGAGAATCTTTTGTATCCATAAGAAAACTTTTTAGTAGCTTTTTTAGTTGATATTTTTTGAAAATACCAGGACATTCCTAAACTTAAACTATCTCCTAAATCATGAACAGCGTCAGACATTATTGCCAAACTATTGGTGTAAAATCCACCAACAAATTCGATAATTGTAAAAAATAAATTTAGAAAAAAAGCAATGCTTATATTTTCTGTTGCGTTGTGATTATGATTGTGATTATGTGCCATTTATTCTTTTTTAAATAGACTGCTAAAAAGTACAAAAGATGCATTTTATGGTAACAATGTAGCATATTTATCCAGTAAACTACAGTACTGAAAAACTTATTTTTTAAATTTTACCATGGTATTTTCTAATAAACCATTCCACAGTAAACAAACCAATTACAATGAATAAAATCCATTTCCAATCAATTAAATTTTCTTGTTTTGTTGATGATTTTTGCACAGTATAATACGACTCATTTTCTAATAAGTTTTTAGAAATTTTATCAACTTGATTTGTATAAAACAACGTCCCTCCTGTTTTATCGGCTAATTTTTGCAACTTATTTACATTGGCATTTGTAAACTGCTCTTCCACTTCATAATCCGTAATTTTAAAACGTCCATTTTTGTTGATATTCTGACCAAAAACTGAAACTTTATACGTATAATCTCCAGAAGCGAGGTTCTCAATTTCAGTTTGATACGAATTATTAATTAATGAAAAAGGAACTTTCAAAACCTCATTCGTTTCTGTATTTGTAATGGTAATTTCAAGTGATGCTCTAGCATCAAACTGATAATTTTTATCGGTATAAAAAGCTGATATATTTATAGTTGAGTTTGCAGGATATAAACTTTCCGAATTTACTTCTAAACGATTTCTCTTTTTGTTGGATGCTAAATACTGTACTAAATTCCCAATAAATTTATCAAAATCCTCAAAGGAATTCGAATTTAAAAAACTAGCTGCTCTCCATTTCCAAATACCTTCTCCTAATAGTATTGCCGATTTTTGATTATTTACATCAAAAGTTGCTATTAAAGGTTGCTGTGTTTGTACGCCATTTACATTTTGAGATAATAAAACTTGATGTTCTTTGGTAATGCTAACTTCCCCAAATTTATCCAACAAAGGTGGGTAATTAGTAAACCCAATATCTTCTTGTAAAAAAGTTAAGAAAACATCGTTATAAATTGCTCCAAAATTTTCTGTTTGGTTGATGGAATTTTTTCTAAACCCTAACGTTTTTTGGTTGATGAAATTCCAGTCTGTATGTGCACCAGAAACAAGTAAATAATTACTATTATTCTCTTTTATCTTTGTAAAAACTGAATTAAAACTAGCAGTAGGTTGATACAAAATAACCAACTGATAATCCTCTAATTGTTGTGTAAATTTATCAATTGTAAAAATAGCAACTGACCTTTGTTTATTACTTTCTATCGATTTTTTAAAAGCGCCCAAATCTGGATGTAGAACAGATGTTAAAATCAATACTTTTGTTTGTTCGTCAATTACTTCTACAGAAAAACTTTTACTATTATTTTTGATATTTTTCTCATTATTAATTTTGGAAATAGAAGCTGTATAATACTGCACCCCTTCTTTCGTTGATGTTAAATTTGCAAGAACAGTAGCAGATTTTTTATCCGAAGAAAAAGATATATTTTTTCTAAAAACACTTTTACCTTCACTAAATATTGAAAATTGTGTGCTTACATTTTCATCACCTTCGTAATTTAAAATAACTTCTACAGGAAATTTATTTTTGATATAACTGTATTTATTAACGTTTAATTGCGTTATTTTAACATCTACATATGTTGTAGTATCTCCAATTACTACTGGATAAATTGGCTGTTTACTATTGATAAATTCATAGTCTTGGCCAATCGTTTGGTTTCCATCAGAAACTAAAATAATGGACGAAATTTTATCTTTTTGTAAATTTTGTACTCCTAGAATTCCATCAGAAATATTGGTTTGTCCATCGTTAAAAGAAAGACTGTCTAAAACTTGTAAAGAAGCACCAAATGTAAATTTTTGAATATCAAATTTATTATTCAATTGATCATTTTCGTCAATTGCTTGAATAAAATCAGCAACCTTTTTATCCTCTTTAAAAAAAGAAGTTGATTTAGAGTTATCAACCAAAATAGATAATACAGGTTTTACATTCGTAATTTCTGTTTTTTCTATAGTAGGATTTATGAATAATAGCAATAGCAAAAAAACACTTATTGCTTTCAAAATAAATAAAATAGGTGTACTCTTAATTCTATTTTTTATTCGATAGTAATATTGAAAATATGCTATTGAAATACTCAATAACAAGGCTAAAATACTGTATAAAATTAAAGTTGGCTGCAAACTTACTATTTTATGGGAAAGATATAAATAACTATCTACAAACAAAAAACCTACAACGTTAAATGTTGTAGGTTACAATTATAATTCAATTTTAATAGGGTTTTACTTTTAGAGGTATTGAAATGTAAAGGGGTTTAGGGATTTTAGGAGTAAACTATTTTTAGGGATTAAGCTATATAATGATATTTTACATTTTGTTTTATGTACGTTTTTAAAATTCCCATAGAATTTAACTCATCTAAAATATTATATATTACAAGTATTAAAGATACATTTTGCGTATTCTTTAAAATTTGAAAACTTGTTAAAGGTTCTTTTTTTAGTTCGTTTATTACTGCTTGATGCTCTATCGAAAGTTCTTTAGTCTGCATAGTTTTTTTATTTTGTACTACAAAGATACAGGGTAATAAGTCTCAACATAAATTTTTTAGACAAGTCCTAATTTAATTGAGGTGATTGGTAAACAAATATCGATGAATAAAAAAATGCCTGTTTTTTAAACAGGCATTTTTTATAATATTTTAAACTTTATTTTTATTTAATGAGGGCTTAGGTAAGCATTCCTCCATCTACAGACAATGTTTGTCCTGTAATATAACTACTCATATCCGAAGCTAAAAACACACAAGCATTTGCAATATCTTGTGGACTTCCTCCTCTTTTTAAAGGAATTGAATCTCGCCAACCTTGAACAACTTTTTCATCTAATTTATCTGTCATTTCTGTTTCAATAAATCCTGGAGCAATTACATTACTTCTCACATTTCTTGAACCTAACTCTAAAGCAACTGATTTAGAAAATCCAACTATACCAGCTTTTGATGCTGCATAATTGGTTTGACCAGCATTACCTTTTAAACCAACTACAGAACTCATATTAATGATAGAACCTGCTCTTTGCTTCATCATTGGTCTAATTACAGCTTTCGTTAAATTAAAAACTGATTTTAAGTTTACTTCAATTACTTTATCAAAATCATCTTCAGAAATACGCATTAACAAATTGTCTTTTGTAATTCCTGCATTGTTTACTAAAATATCTATAGTTCCAAATTCTGCTAAAACTTCTTTTGCTAATTCTTGAGCTGCATCAAAATTTGCTGCATTTGATTGATATCCTTTTGCAGAAACCCCAAATGCTTTTAATTCGGCTTCCAATTCATTTGCTGCTTCTACAGATGAGCTATACGTAAATGCTACATTCGCACCTTGTTTTGCAAATTCTACTGCAATTCCACGTCCTATTCCTCTTGTTGCTCCTGTAATTATTGCTGATTTGTTTTCTAGTAATTTCATCATATAAAATTGTTTGTTCTTTATAAGTTTGGGTTGTAATTTTAAATCAAAAAAATAAGTTCTTTGAATTTTCTAATATTTTAAATTTTATCAAATAGAAATATAGTTCTATGTTGCTTACAAGACTAAGTGCTACTATTTTAAAAGTTTAATTTCTGAGATCTTGCTGCTCTAGTTTCAACCTGATAATTATCAAATATAAAAAAGAAATTCCTGAAATATTGAAATACATCAATATAATCAGGAATTTATATATTTTAGAAAAAAATATTTATTTATTTAAAACTTTAGCGACCATTTCTCCAATTTTAGCTGGCGAACTTACAACGTGAATTCCATTTTCTGCTAAAATTTTCATTTTTGCTTGTGCTGTATCATCAGCTCCACCAACAATTGCTCCTGCATGACCCATTGTTCTTCCAGCAGGTGCAGTTTGTCCTGCAATAAAACCAACAACTGGCTTTCTATTTCCATCAGCTTTAATCCACTGTGCAGCTTCTGCTTCTAAATTTCCACCAATTTCACCAATCATTACAATTGCTTCAGTTTCTGGATCGTTCATTAACATTTCTACAGCTTCTTTAGTAGTTGTTCCAATAATTGGATCTCCACCAATTCCAATGGCAGTTGTAATTCCAAAACCTTGTTTTACAACTTGATCAGCAGCTTCATAGGTTAAAGTTCCTGATTTAGAAACGATACCAACTTTACCTTTTTTGAAAATAAAACCTGGCATAATACCAACTTTAGCTTCATCTGGAGTAATAACTCCTGGGCAATTTGGCCCTACTAATCTTGTATCTTTATTTGCAATATATGCTTTTACCTTCACCATATCTGCAGTAGGAATTCCTTCTGTAATACAAATAATTACTTTGATTCCTGCATCTGCAGCTTCCATAATTGCATCTGCAGCAAAAGCTGGAGGAACAAAAATAATAGAAGTATCTGCACCTGCTTTTTCTACAGATTCTGCAACCGTATTAAAAACTGGTTTTCCTAAATGCTCTTGACCACCTTTTCCTGGAGTTACACCTCCAACAACGTTTGTTCCATAATCAATCATTTGACCAGCGTGAAAAGTTCCTTCACTACCTGTAAAACCTTGTACAATAATTTTTGAATTCTTATTTACTAAAACACTCATGGTTTGTCTTTATTTATTTGTTATGCAAAAATAGTTCTTTGTTTACTTTTATAAAAAACTTATCCGTTTTTTATTTTTCTTTTAACAATCTTTTTAAGCCTGCTATTTGTTTTAATTTCTCTCTTGATTCTTCAATTGGAGTTCCGAAATAACTTTTTCCTCCAGCAACTGATTTTGTAACCCCTGTTTGCCCTAAAATAATAGCACCTTTACCAATAGTAATTCCGCTATTTGTACCAACTTGACCCCAAATTGTAACCTCATCTTCAATAATTACACAGCCAGCAATACCAGTTTGTGAAGCAATTAAACATTTTTTGCCAATCACAGTGTCATGACCAACATGTACTTGATTATCAATTTTAGTTCCTTCTTTAATAGTAGTATCTCCTGTAACTCCTTTATCAATAGTACAAGAAGCACCTAAATCTACATTATTTTCGATGACAACTCTACCTCCAGAAATTAATTTATCAAAACCTTCTGGACGTTTTTTATAATAAAAAGCATCTGCTCCCAAAACAGTATTGGCATGAATGGTTACATGATCACCTAAAACTGAATTGTCGTAAATCGTTACATTTGGATGAATCACACAGTTTTTACCAATGGTTACATTGTTTCCAATAAAAACATTGGGTTGAATTATAGTTCCTTCTCCAATAATAGCAGTTTCTGCTATGCTTTCTTTGGATGCAATAAAAGGATTAAAATGTTTGGTTATTTTATTAAAATCACGAAAAGGATCGTCAGAGATTAATAGAGCTTTACCTTCTGGACAGTCTACTTTTTTGTTGATTAAAATTGTTGTTGCAGCAGAATTTAATGCTTTATCATAATATTTAGGATGATCTACAAAAACAATATCTCCTTTTTCTACAACATGAATTTCATTGATTCCTAGAATCTCGAAATTATCATCACCTATAAAATCGGTGTTGATTAATGTAGCAATCTCTTTAAGAGTTTGTGGTTTTTTGAATTTCAAAATTAATTTTTAAGTTTGAATGAATTCTGAATTAATTGAAATGTGTTTTTATACTTTTTATATCGATCATCAACAGTCCAAGACATGAGCATATACATTTTTGCATCACTTTCTACAAAACCAATTAAATAATTTCCGTTAATACCATCAATTATTCCATTTAGTTCAAATTGTTTGGTTATTAAATTTCTAAGTTTAAAATCTAATTCTTTTACTTCATCAGAATTTAAACTTTCTTGAAAACTATTTACTTGATACTCTGAATAGTTTTCGATAACAGATAATGAATCATTATAAATACCAATTTCTTTAAAGGCATCAATAAATTCTTGTTTATCCTCATCAATTACAATCGTATAAGTTTCTTTATAAATATTAGCATATTGAAAGGAAGCGTCATCATTTAAAGATGTCATTTCCTTCATATAATCAGGAATAGAAATTGAGTAATCGTTATTAACAGAAACCTCAACTAAATCTTTAGCTGTAATATCTTCTTTACTTAAAGAAGCTGCAGAGTCTATGATCTTTTTACAAGATGTTATAGAAAAGCAAATCATTAAAATAATTAGGAGTCCTTTTTTCATAGCGCTATTTTTAGGAAGCAGTCTTGAGTAGATAGCTTTCAGTAATTACTGATAATTGCCTACTAAAGACTGCCAACTTTTTACTTATTCCTTAATACGTTCTTGGTAAGTTCCTTTTGCAGTTTCTATTTTAATTTTATCACCTTCATTAATAAATAATGGGACATTTACTTCTGCTCCAGTTTCTACAGTTGCTGGTTTTGTAGCATTTGTAGCTGTATTTCCTTTAATACCAGGTTCTGTATGTGTAACTTCTAAAATAACACTCATTGGCATTTCTACAGAAAGTGGCATATTATCTTCAGAATTGATGATAATCGTTACGATTTCACCTTCTTTCATTAATTTTGGTGTGTCTAAAGCTGCTTCTAATAATCTTATTTGACTATAATCTGCTTCATTCATAAAATGATAAAATTCACCATCATTATATAAATATTGAAATTTATGAGTTTCTACTCTTACATCATCTATTTTTCTACCTGCAGGGAATGTGTTATCAATCACTTTTCCATTGGTAACACTTTTTAATTTTGTTCTTACAAATGCAGGACCTTTTCCAGGTTTTACATGTAAAAATTCAATTATTTTATAGATATCATTATTATATCTAATACACAATCCGTTTCTAATATCTGATGTTGTTGCCATTTCTTTATGTATTTAGTTTGTGTTTTTACACAAACTTTTAAGTTTAGTTTATCAATTTTAATTCACGTTAAAATATCCTTTCATAATTCCTCTATGAGAATCTTTTATGAATTGAATAATTTCGTCACGTTCTGGAGTTGCTTCCATTTCTGCTTCAATAATATCGATTGCTTGCGTATAATTATAGTTTTTTTGGAATAAAATTCTATAGATATTCTGAATTTCTCTAATTTTTTCAGTCGAATACCCTCTTCTTCTTAAACCTACTGAATTGATACCAACATAAGATAAAGGCTCTCTTGCAGCTTTTACATAAGGAGGTACATCTTTACGAACTAAAGAACCACCTGTTACAAACGCGTGTTTACCAACGGATGCAAATTGATGCACAGCAACCATACCTGCTAAAACAACATTATCGCCAATGGTTACATGACCTGCTAAAGTTGTATTGTTAGAAAAAATACAATTATCACCCACATAACAATCGTGAGCAACATGACAATAAGCCATAATTAAACAGTTATTACCAATTACAGTTTTCATCCTGTCTTTTGTTCCTCTGTTGATGGTAACACATTCTCTTATAGTAACATTGTCTCCAATTTCTACAGTAGTTTCTTCATCATCGAACTTTAAGTCTTGTGGAATTGCAGAAATTACTGAACCAGGAAAAATTCGACAATTTTGCCCAATTATTGCGCCTTCCATAATGGTTACATTAGACCCAATCCAAGTTCCTGAACCAATGGTTACATTATTATGAATGGTTGTAAAAGGTTCTATTACAACGTTTCTTGCAATTTTTGCTTGGGGATGAACATACGCTAAAGGCTGATTCATATTTTATTTTTTTCTAGCAATTTGTGCCATTAATTCTGCTTCTGCAACTAATTTACCATTTGCATATGCATACGCTTGCATGTGGCAAATTCCTCTTCTTATTGGAGTAATTAATTCTGCTTTAAAAATTAAAGTATCTCCAGGCAACACTTTTTGTTTAAATTTTACATTATCCATTTTCATGAAATATGTTAAATAATTTTCTGGATCTGGAACTGTGCTTAAAACTAAAACACCTCCACATTGTGCCATTGCTTCTACTTGTAAAACGCCTGGCATTACTGGTGATCCTGGAAAATGACCTACAAAGAAATTTTCATTCATTGTCACGTTTTTCATACCCACAACATGTTTGTCTGATAGCTCTATAATTCTATCAATCATTAAAAATGGTGGTCTGTGAGGTAAGATATCCATTATTTGATGAATATCTAATAATGGTGGTAAATTTAAATCGAATGAAGGAACGTAATTTCTCTTTTCAGCTTTTATAATCTTAGCCAATTTTTTAGCAAATTGCGTATTTACTAAATGCCCTGGTTTATTTGCAATAACTTTACCTCTAATTCTTGTACCAACTAAAGCTAAATCGCCAATTACATCCAATAATTTATGACGAGCAGCTTCATTTGCCCAATGTAAAGTAAGATTGTCTAAAATACCATTTGGTTTTACAGAAATATTATCTTTTTTAAAGGCCTTTTTAAGTTTTTGCATCGTGTTTTCTGATAATTCTTTATCAACATAAACAATTGCATTATTTAAATCACCTCCTTTTATCAAATCGTTTTCTAGTAACATTTCAATTTCATGTAAAAAACTGAATGTTCTTGCATCTGCAATTTCTGCTTTAAAATCAGAAATACGATCTAAAGTAGCATTTTGAGTTCCTAAAATTTTAGTCCCAAAATCTACCATGGTTGTAACTTGATATTCATCTGAAGGCATCAATATAATTTCGCTTCCAGTAACATCATCTTTAAAAGAAATAATTTCTTTTACAATATATTCTTCAATATCTGCATCTTGCTCTTCTATACCCGCTTTTTCTAAAGCTTCTATAAAATATTTTGATGAACCATCCATAATTGGTGGTTCAGAAGCATCTACTTCTATCAATAAATTATCGATATCTAAACCAACAGCAGCAGCTAAAACGTGTTCTGATGTTTGTATTTGAACTCCGTTTTTCTCTAAATTTGTACCTCTTTGGGTAGTTACAACGTATTCTGCATTTGCTTCAATTATTGGAGAACCTTCCAAATCTATTCTCTTAAAAGCAAATCCATGGTTTATTGGAGCTGGTTTTAACGTCATTGAAACAGTATTACCTGTATGCAAACCTACACCAGAAAGTGTAACTTCGTTTTTTATTGTTTTTTGTTTTTTACTCATTATTATTTTATTTGAGTCTTCAATTCTTTTTCTAATTGATTTATTTTTGAAGCCAATTTTGGTAAATTTTTGAAATAAGCATAGGATTTAAAATAATCTGGGTAATTAAATGCTGGTGAACCTTGAACAATAGCACCATCTTTTAAGCTTTTACTGATACCAGATTGACCTTGTATTTGTAAATTATTCCCTAATTTTAAATGTCCTGAAATTCCTACTTGACCTCCTATTACGCAATTTTCGCCAACTTTAGAAGAACCAGCAACTGCAGATTGTGATGCAATAACTGTATTTTTTCCTATTTCTACATTATGAGCAATCTGAATTAAATTATCTAATTTAACACCTTTTCTTATAATTGTAGAACCCATTGTAGCTCTGTCTATAGTTGTATTCGCACCAATATCTACATAATCTTCTATAATAACATTTCCTATTTGCGGAATTGCTGCATATTCGCCTTTTTCATTAGGTGCATAACCAAATCCATCTGAACCAATTATACATCCAGAATGTAATTTACAATGATTACCAATTTGAGTTTCCGAATATATTTTTACACCTGAAAAAATCACACAATTATCTCCAATAATTGTATTATCACCAATATAACTGTTTGGATAAATTTTTACGTTATCACCAATAATTACATTTTCACCAATGTAAGAAAAAGCACCTAAATACTCATTTTCTCCAATTTTTGCTGAATCTGAAATAAAATGTGGTTGCTCTCTACCTTGTTTATTATTTTTTACTTCGTTGTAAAATTCTAATAATTTAGAAAAAGATTTGTAAGCATCGTCTACTTTTATAAGTGTGGATGTAACTTCTTTTTCTAAAATTAAACTTTTATTTACAATAGCTACTGAAGCATTTGTAGTATAAAGGTATGAGTTATATTTTGGGTTCGATAAAAAAGTTAAAGAACCTTTTTCTCCTTCCTCTATTTTAGATAATTTAGAAACTTCTTCATTAGGATTTCCCACGATTTCTCCTTCTAAAATATCCGCTATTTGTTGTGCTGTAAATTTCATTAACTGCAAAAGTATAAAATTTAAAGGTATTTGGCTAATATCATTTATACTTTGGGTAACAAATAAAGTATTTTACGACAGGTTTTGTTAATGCTTGTAGGTTTAATTGATCGGATGCTTTTGCAATATCTTTTAACTTTCCTTTTTTATTTAAAATAAGAATTGGTATTTCTGAATTGTAAGCCTGATTAATTATTCTTTGAGAAAACACAAAATAACTCGTTTCTTTTACTGATAATTTTAACTTTTTCGAGAACTTTTGTATTTTCTTTTGAATCTCAGCTTCTTCAAAATCAGTTTTCTGAATTTCGATTCTTAACAACTCTCTATCAACAATCATTTTAGATAGTAAAGACAACACTTTATCTGAATGATTCGTCCATTCTTTAATAGCAGATAAAATATCATAATCATCTAAATTAGAAAACATTTCTAAAGTTTCGTCTGTAAAATTAGCTGCATTTATTTGATTGTATAAAAAGTATTTTAAGGCTGAACTTGCATATAAATCAACACCATTTTCTGCTAATTCTTTTGCTCTTCTTAAAACATTTACCAACATATTTTCTGCAACCAAACCTGTTTTATGCAAATACACTTGCCAATACATTAAACGCCTAGCAACCAAGAATTTTTCTACAGAATAAATTCCTTTTTTTTCGATTACTAACTCATCATTCTTCACATTCATCATAACAATTAATCTGTCTGATGAGATATTACCTTCTGTAACTCCTGTAAAAAAACTGTCTCGTTTTAAATAATCTAATCGATCAATATCTAGTTGACTAGAAATTAATTGATATAAAAATTTACGATGATATTTCCCTTCAAAAATAGTGATGGCTAAATCTAATTCTCCATCAAACTCTTCATTCAATTTTTTGATGAATTTTAACGAAATCTCTTCGTGAGAAATTCCACTAACAATACTATGTTCTAAAGCGTGAGAAAAAGATCCATGACCAATATCGTGCAATAAAATAGCAATATATAAAGCTACTTCTTCGTCTTTAGAAATTTCAATTTGTTTAAAACGTAAAACCCGAACTGCTTTTTGCATTAAATGAATACAACCAATTGCATGTTGAAAACGAGTGTGATTTGCTCCTGGATATACCAAGTTAGAAAAGCCCATTTGCGCAATTCTTCTTAATCTTTGAAAATAAGGATGTTCAATAAGATCGAATATGATGGAATTTGGAATTTGAATAAATCCATAAATAGGATCATTTAAAATTTTTAATTTATTTGGCGTTTTTTTCTTCAAAATCAATACCTTTTTAAGAGGATGCAAATTACGATTTAATGCTTTAAACTTGGTTGTTTTATCTATTAATATTTTACGCCTCTTTAGCTTTTTATGATTTTTTTTTTACACAAACTGGTTACAAATTAATAACTACGAAAATTTAATGAATGTAAAAGTTTCATAGAATAGAAATTTCAAACTCAACCTTTTAAAATCCTTTTGCAAAATATAATAGTATACAATCCTCTAAAAATCCTAAAATTGGCAATAATTTATCATTATTAGCATCAACAAAAAGTAACAAAAGGGTATATTTAACGTTAGAAATTTAGAATTTAAAAACGAACTATGAGTAGCATACAAATATTATGGGTAGATGATGAAATTGAATTATTAAAACCTCACATTCTTTTTTTAGAACGCAAAAATTATAAAGTAACAACCTGTACAAATGGCGCTGATGCTATTGATTTGGTTGATGAACAAAATTTCGATATTGTTTTTTTAGATGAAAATATGCCAGGATTAACTGGCTTGGAAACGCTTTCAGAAATCAAACAAAAACAGGCAAATTTACCTGTAGTGATGATTACTAAAAGTGAGGAAGAATATATTATGGAAGAAGCCATTGGCTCTAAAATTGCAGATTATTTAATAAAACCTGTAAATCCTAGTCAAATTTTATTGAGTTTAAAGAAAAATCTAGACAACTCACGTTTGGTTTCAGAAAAAACAACTTCTAGCTATCAGCAAGAATTCAGGAAAATTTCTATGGATTTATCTATGGTCAATTCTTATTCAGAATGGATCGATTTATACAAAAAACTGGTTCATTGGGAGTTGGAATTAGAAAACATTAGCGATCCTGGAATGTTAGGGATTTTAGAAAGTCAGAAACAAGAAGCTAACAATCAGTTTTTTAAATTCATTAAAAAGAATTACGAAGATTTTTTAACAGCTCATGACAAACCAACGTTTTCACACACCCTTTTTAAAGATTATGTGGCTCCAGAATTAAGCAAAGATCAAGGTGTTTTATGGGTTGTGATAGATAATTTACGATACGATCAATACAGAATTTTAGAACCCTTAATTAATAATTTCTACAAGAAAGACAAAGAATATTCTTATTTCTCAATTTTACCAACAGCCACTCAGTATGCTAGAAATGCAATTTTTTCTGGGTTGATGCCATCAGAAATGGAAAAACGCCATCCTAATTATTGGAAAAATGATACAGATGAAGGTGGAATGAATCTATTTGAAAATGAGTTTTTAACGGCTCAAATAAAAAGATTAAGTTTAGATATTAAACACGAATATTATAAAATTACTTCCTTAAAAAGCGGAAAAGAATTAGCCGATAATTTTAACGGAACCAAGCAAAACGACTTAACAACGGTTGTCTATAATTTTGTGGATATGCTTTCACATTCTAAAACAGAAATGGAAGTTATTAAAGAATTAGCTGGCGATGATAAAGCCTATAGAAGCTTAACTTTAAGCTGGTTTAAAAACTCACCTCTGTTTGAAATTATTCAAAAAGCGCAAAATTTAGGGCAAAAATTAATCATCACCACAGATCATGGAACCATTAATTGTAAAAATCCTACAAAAGTAATTGGTGATAAAAATATCAGTGCTAATTTACGTTACAAAACTGGTAGAAGTTTAAGTTATGAAGACAAAGATGTATACGCAGTAAGAAACCCTAAAGACATATTTTTACCAACTGTAGCAATGAACAGCCCATTTATTTTTGCCAAAGAAGATTTGTTTTTTGCGTATCCAAACAACTTTAACCATTTTGTAAAATATTACAAAAACACCTATCAACATGGAGGTGTTTCTTTAGAGGAAATGATTATTCCTTGTGCAGTTTATAGTCCCAAGTAAACTTAAATTTGCAATAAATAAAAAAATGCTATTATGAAAAAAAGAAGTTTATTAATTTTAATAATATTTCAAATTTCACTCATCCAAAGTTCGTTTGGTCAAGAAGATGTGCTATTTGAAGAATCCGAAAGTTTAATTGAACAAAAAAAATATAATAAAGCGATTGAAAAGCTTGATAAAGTACTGGAGTTAAATCCAAATTTTGTGGGTGCTTTTGTAAATAGAGGCATCAGTAATACTGCTTTAAAAAATTATAAAGTTGCTATAAACGATTTTAAATCTGCTATAAGTTTAGATTCATTAAATACACTTTCATTTTTTTATGTTGCTAATAATTATAGAATATTAAAAGATATAAGAAGCGCAATTTTCTATTATGATAATGCTGAAAAATCTGCTGAAAATAGTTTTTCTAGTAAATCTGCAAATTTTAATCTAAAAAGAACTTTTTTAAATGGTATTTCCCCTTTTCAAGTTTCACTTTATCAAATAAGATATAATAGAGGTTTAGCTTTTTATGATTTAAAAAACTATAGATCTGCACTTAAAGATTTTATTAGTATAGATGATGTAAAAAAATCAAGAGATTCAAAGTTTATGTTAGCTTCTTCCTTGCTCAAATTAGAGAGAAAAAAAGAGGCTTGTTCTGAATTTGAAAATACGATAGACCTAGGCAGTGAAGATGCTATAGAAGTGATGAAAGTTAATTGCTATTAAAATTTTTAAAATGAAAAATAAAGCAATCTTTATTGTATTTTTTGTTTTTCATTATGTAACTAATTTACAAGCACAAGAAGACAAACTATCTTTAGCTGCTTTAGAATTAACAAAAGACAACGTAGTTTATGATCCAAGCTATTTCTCCATAGAATATCCAAATGGAGATGTTCCAAAAGGAAAAGGTGTTTGTACAGATGTACTAATTAGAGCTTACAGAAAATTAGGAATCGATTTGCAAAAAGAGGTTCATGAAGATATGAAAGCAAACTTTAATCTGTATCCAAAAAATTGGAGTTTAAAAAGGCCTGATAAAAATATAGATCACAGAAGAGTGCCAAATTTAATGACTTTCTTCTCTAGAAAAGGAACCACAAAACCCATCACTAAAAATCCTGACGATTATAAACCTGGAGATATAATTTGCTGGAATTTAGGAGGCGCAATTACACATACAGGAATTGTGGTCAACAAAAAATCTCAAGACAATAAACGATTTATGATTGTACATAATATTGGAGCTGGTCAAGTTTTACAAGATTGTTTGTTTGACTTTAAAATTATCGGACATTATCGATATTTGAATTAGTTTAAAAAAAAATCCAAATTACCACTAAAAATTAAACCTCAAAGTTTTGAAAACCTTTTTGGTTTGCTACTTTTGTTTCTATGAATAAAAACTATTCTTTAGATAACTTATCTGAAATTGCATCAGAAATTATTGCATCCGCAGAAAATAAAACCTTATTATTTTTCGGAGAAATGGGCGTTGGTAAAACCACACTTATCAAAGAAATATGCAAAATATTGGGAGTTAAAGATAGCATCTCCTCTCCTACTTTTTCTCTGGTAAATGAATACGAAACATCTAAAAAGGAAAAAGTTTTTCATTTTGATTTTTACAGAATTACGGATGAAGAAGAGGCTTTAGACATGGGAATTGAAGAATATTTCGATAATAACGACTGGTGTTTAATTGAATGGCCAAAAAATATCAAAAATTTACTACCTTTAAATGCTGTTGAAATTCATTTATCAACTTTAAATGATGGAAAACGCAACATTGAACTAAAATAAAACCAATTTTTATGAGTCAATTCTCTCCTTTTAGTAAAGAAGAATTACTACCACAAGCAGAAATGCTAGAAATACAAAAGAGAAAAGGTGAATTATTTATTGGTTTGCCCAAAGAAACTTATATAGGTGAAAAGCGCGTTTGTTTAACACCAGATGCAGTTACAGCTCTTTGCGCTCATGGCCATAGAATAGTAGTAGAAACTGGTGCTGGAGATGGCGCAAATTATACTGACAAAGAATATTCGGAAGCTGGCGCAAAAATTTCTTACAATACAGAAGAAGCTTTTAAATGCAATATTGTTTTAAAAGTGGCTCCACCAACTGAAGAAGAAATTGCATATTTAAATCCACAAACTATTTTAATTTCCTCTTTGCAATTAAAAACACAAAATAAAAAATATTTTGAATGTTTAGCAAAAAAGAAAATTACTGCAGTTGCTTTCGATTATATAAAAGACGAGAATAATACATATACAGTTGTTAAATCTTTAAGCGAAATTGCAGGAACAGCTTCCATATTAATTGCAGGCGAATTAATGAGTGGCACTAACAAAGGAAATGGATTATTGTTTGGCAATATTGGTGGAGTTCCACCAACAAGTGTCGTAATTTTTGGAGCAGGAACTGTGGGCGAATATGCAGCAAGAACTGCATTAGGCTTGGGTGCTAGAGTAAAAGTTTTCGATAATTCAATTTCTAAATTACGAAACCTGCAACATTGTTTACCAGCGCCAATTTATACATCTACTTTGCAACCAAAATCTATTGCAAAAGCTTTAATGAGATGTGATGTTGCTATTGGTGCTATTAGAGGCAAAAACAGATCGCCAGTTGTGGTTACAGAAACGATGTTAGAATCTATGAAAGAAGGCGCTGTAATTGTAGATGTTAGTATTGATAGAGGTGGTTGTTTTGAAAGCTCAAATGTAACTTCACACAACTCACCAACATTTGTAAAACATGGTGTAATTCACTATTGTGTGCCTAATATTCCTGCACGTTACTCAAGAACTGCTTCTGTTTCTATCAGCAATATTTTTACGCCTTATTTGTTAGATATTGCAGAAGAAGGTGGTTTTGAAAATGCAGCTCGTTTTGATAAAAGCTTAAGAAATGGCATGTATTTTTATCATGGAATCCTAACAAACAGAACAGTTGCAGAATGGTTCGATTTGCCTTTTAGAGATATTAACTTATTAATTTTATAAAATAAAAATTAAGCATTTTTTTATGAACTTAATTTTAAAATATTGAGAGTGTTAATTTTTAAATTAGCACTTTTTTTTTGATGTAAGTGTAACAATTTAATTTCTAAGATGTCTTTTAATAAAACAACATCATCTAAAACTTTACAAAATGAAATTTAAAATAGTTACCATAGCTTTTCTTTTTTTATCAATGACGTTTTTTGCTCAAAAAACTGTTGAAGCCTCTAATATTATGAAAGATATCAAAGCAGGAAAATCAATTTCTTATCAAAATGCCAAAATAGTAGGAATTTTAGATTTTACTTTTATGGAAGAAGCCTCTAAAAAAATCCCTAAAAAGAAAAAAAGTTTTTGGTGGGGAAATGGAAGCTCAACCAATGATGTAAAAAACAAGATTCAAGTTGACATCTCTTTTGTAAACTGTACCTTTAAAGATGATGTTTTAGCCTATATTCCTAATGAAGATTCAGGCTATACGTTCACTGCTGATTTTGAAAATATTGCTATTTTTAAAGACTGTAATTTCGAAAGAAAAGCAATGTTTAAGTATTCGAAATTTGAAAGAGAATCAGATTTTTCTGGATCTAATTTTGATGATGACACCACTTTTAAATATGCGAATTTTGATAAAGACACCAGTTTTGAGAACACAAAATTCACAGAAACTGCTACATTTAAATATGCAGAATTTAATAGAAATGTAAGTTTCTCGAATTCAGTTTTTGAAGATGAAGCAATTTTTAAATACACGAAATTTAAAGATGGGGTTTCTTTTTACAACACCAATTTCGAAGAAGATTTAGATATTAAATACATGGAAGTTTCTGGGAGTTTTGATATCAACAAAATGAAAGTTGGTTTTGATATCGATTCTAAATACAACACAATAAATGGAAGAAGTTTTAATAAATATCTTTTGGAAAGTAAAAATTAAGTATCAATAATAATTATCTCTAAACAAGGTCAGCAATTTGCTGACCTTGTTTTATTTGAAACTAAACTCATGTTTTTAGAGAAAAAACAAAAACTAGTTGCAAAAATTAAGTAATTCACAATTCAAAAAGACACTAAATAAGTATTTGTGAAATTAAAGGATTTTTACTATTTTGCAGTACAACAAAATAGACTTTATGCCAACAGAAATTAAGAGGTTATTCGATTTTCCTTATTATCAATTAGAGACTTATAATCTAAAAAAAGCATTATCCACAAAATACGATGGAAAATGGGAATCTATTTCTACTCAAGAATATATAAATCAGTCCAATCAATTAAGCAGAGGTTTATTAAAATTAGGGGTGCAACCTAATGACAAAATAGCAATAATATCTACAAATAATAGAACAGAATGGAATATTTGCGACATCGGAATTTTACAAACTGGAGCTCAAACTGTTCCTATTTACCCAACAATTTGCAAGGAAGATTACGAGTATGTAATTAACCATTCTGAAGCAATTTATTGTTTTGTTTCTGATGTTGAAGTTTTAGATAAATTAAATCAAATTAAGGAAAACACAAATTTAAAAGGTGTTTTTACTTTTAATGATATTAAAGATGAAAAAAGCTGGAAAGAACTTTTAGATACTGGTAAAGATACTAGTAATCAAAACGAAGTGGAAGCTAGAATGAAAGCTGTAAAACCAGAAGATTTGGCTACTTTAATTTACACTTCTGGAACTACAGGAAGACCAAAAGGAGTTATGCTTTCTCACAACAATATTGTTTCCGATGTATTAGCTAGTCAGAAAAAAGTTCCTTTAGAGTTTGGTAAAGATAAAGCTTTAAGTTTTTTACCTGTTTGCCACATTTTTGAACGTATGATATTGTATTTATATCAATATTGTGGAACAGAAATTTATTTTGCTGAATCTATTGAGAAACTTACAGAAAACGCTCAAGATATAAAGCCAGATGTTATGACAGCTGTGCCTCGTTTGTTTGAAAAAATTTACGATAAAATTATTTTGAAGGGAGAAGATTTATCTGGAATCAAGAAAAAACTATTCTTTTGGGCTGTAAATTTAGGCTTGGAATACAAACCTTATGGAGCAAATGGTTGGTGGTATGAAAAAAAATTAGCTTTAGCTAATAAACTTATATTCTCTAAATGGCAAGCAGCTTTAGGTGGTAATTTAAAACTAATGGTTTCTGGAAGTGCAGCCTTACAACCACGTTTAACAAGAATTTTTGCAGCTGCAGGAATGCCAATTATGGAAGGTTATGGTTTAACAGAAACATCTCCTGTTGTATCCGTGAATTTCATAAATGTTGATGGTGTAAAAGGTTTTAGAGTTGGTACAGTTGGTAAAGTTATTGATGGTGTAGAAGTTAAAATTGCAGAAACTGGCGAAATTTTAGTAAAAGGACCCAATGTTATGCTAGGGTACTATAAAGATCCTGTAAAAACAGCAGAAGTTCTTAAAGAAGGTTATTTCCATTCTGGAGATAAAGGAGAAGTTGATGCAGATGGTTTCTTAAAAATTACGGGTAGAACTAAAGAAATGTTTAAAACTTCTGGAGGTAAATATGTAATTCCACCATTATTAGAAGGTGAATTAAAACAGTCTTTATTTATTGAGCAAATAATGGTTGTTGGTGAAAATGAAAAAATGCCAGCTGCGATTATTCAACCGAATTTCGAATATTTAAAGGATTGGGCAAATGATCATAAAATCTCTTTTAAAACTAATGAAGATTTAATTAAAAACGAAAAAATTATTGCTAAAATTCAACAAGCAGTAGACGATTGTAATGTCCATTTTGGAAAATGGGAACAAATTAAACGTTTTGAATTAACTCCAGATGAATGGTCTATTGATGGTGGACATTTAACACCAACCATGAAAATGAAAAGAGCAGTAATCGTAAAAATTTACAAAGATTTGTATGAGAAAATATACAGACCATAGATAACAAATTTGTTTGATTCATCAATTTAAATTTTGATGATCAAACAAATAAATCTTTTTAAAATTAAAGTTTTAAAATCTTTAAGACATAAAAAATCCCAAGTTAAAACTTGGGATTTTTTTTATAATTACTGTAAATCTACACGACTATACATTACACTTTAATAGAGCAACCAATAGCAACAGTAGTTGTTTTTTCTATCTTTTTGCTACTCAACAAGGCATCAACAGCATTTTCTACATATTTTTCTGTTACAGCTTCTTCATCTCTAGAACTGTTGTCAATGGCTCCAATATATTGTACTTTCATATCGTTTTTAGTAACAATATAAACATGTGGTGTTTTTGCAGCTCCAAATCTTGGATATACTTTTTGACCTTCATCTAACAAATAAGGAAAATTAAAACCTTTTTCATCCGATCTAATTTTCATTTTCTCCATACTCTCTTGTGGAACAGATATAGGATTGTTAGGATTGATAGCGATTACTGGATAACCACTATCTTCATATTTATCGTTTAAAGCGATAATCCTATCTTCATTCGCAACTGAATAAGGACAGGTGTTACACGTAAAAATAATGATAAAACCTTTGGCATCATCATAATCTGAGAGTGATAAAAAATCACCATCTACATTTTTTAGTTTAAAATCACTAATAGTATCCCCAACAGCATAACCTGCTGCAGGTTTTAAGGTAAATGCTGCTGTTGTAAGTGCAACAACTGTAAGTAATAATATTGTTTTTATTGTTTTCATCATTTATGGTTTTAAAAAAGTTTTTAATTCAGTTTCTAACATGTTGTAATCAAAAGATTGTTCGTAAAATTTTCTAACATTTTTATTGTAAATTAACGTTGCTGGCAAAGCTCCAGACCAAGTTGAATCAATAGCTTTTATCCAAACGTTTTCATCAATATCATTTAAAAAAATAACTTCAGATTGTAGCTGTTTTTTGTTGATAAAAGGAATTAATTTTTTTTCTACTTGTTTAGGAAAATCTAAACTCACCAATAAAACCTCCACATTTTTAGAAGCGTATTCTTGTTTTATTTTCTCGAAATAAGGCAATTCTTTTATGCAAGGTGCACACCAAGTTGCCCAAAAGTTTACGATGTAAGTTGTATCATTATTTTTTTCTAAATAAGGTTTTAATTCATTGTAGTTTACTGTTTTCACTGATGAAACTTCTTGCCAACTGCTTTCAGAATTATCAACAGCATTCGTTTTAGAAACCTCTTTTTTACAAGAAGAAATTATCAGTAAAATTGAAAATATTAATAGTGCTTTTTTCATCTATATAAAATTACATTATTTTAAAATACAACATCAAAAATTAACGCATAATTAACAAAAAAAATCCCCAAAAATAATTTTTTGAGGATTTTTTAAAACTTGACAACTAGAAAGTTAGTCATAAATTTCATTCAATACTTTTGCTAAACGAATTCCGCCTTTTTGTAGTTGAGTTCTTACAGTTCCAAAATGATCATAAGAATAATTATAACGTAAATTCTCTCCTACTTTTACAGATTTGTAAACCTCTTTTGTAACTTCATGTACTTCATTTACCCAATCTACAACAGAACCTTCTTCAATAAATTCTATTTGTTTTTTTGATAAATCATCAGCATTTTCTGCCAATTCAATATAACCCATGTTCCAATCTGCAATCATGTTTGTGTCCCAAACTCTGTGTAAGTTTGATCCATTTCCAAACCATTGCACTTGCACATCATTACCACCTTTGTCTTCTTTTCTTCCAATATGCATGGGTTGATGCAAATCTCCAACTAAATGCACCAACATTTTTAAATGAAAAACTTTATCTTCATCAGTACTATTTTCGTCTTTTAAAACAGTAATACATTTTTCGATTCCTTGCACTAAATCTCCTTGAGGATTTTTTTCTGCTTGCTCATACGTTTGATCTAAATCCATATTTACATAATGCCAAACATTGTAATCCCTATATTTTCTGTCAGATTTTATTTCGTCTGCATACGTAGAGACAAAAGCTAAACTTTGTCCTTTTAAAATTTTATCAATACATTTTTTTGTTTTTCTTGTTAAATGCTTTTCAGCAATTTTACCAGTTACTCTATGACCATTTTGTCCCCAGAAATAAGTTTCATCAGATGAGGAAGTCATCACCAATAAAAATGGTATCAATAATAAAAGTTTGATTTTCATATTTGTAAATTATAAATTTATTTTTAACAAAAGTATAAAAATAATTGCTTAATAATTTGGAAAAATCAAAAATTAACTTATATCTTTGTGATATCAATTTAATATCAAAATAAATCTTTTACATATGAAAGCTGAAAAAATCATCAAACTTGCGAACGGTTACTTAATGTTGTTTATCGTTTTAATATTATTTTTTGGAGGAATTATAATGTCAACAATTCAACAAACTCCACTTTACGTTCCATTAATCATTCTAGGTTTTATTGGTTTTTTCGGATTTATCTTAGTCAACCCAAATACTTCTAAAGTTATTTTATTATTCGGAAAATATGTGGGAACCATCAAAGAAAATGGGTTGTATTGGGCAAATCCTTTGTACAGAAAAAAAACAATCTCTTTAAGAGCGAGTAATTTTGATAGTGAACGTTTAAAGGTGAATGATAAATTGGGGAATCCTATTATGATTTCTACCATTTTAGTTTGGCGAGTAACAGATACGTACAAAGCTGCTTTTGATGTAGATAATTACGAAAATTTTGTTCGTGTACAAACAGACGCTGCTGTAAGAAAACTAGCAAGTATGTATCCTTATGATAATTTTGCAGATGAAGGACATGATGAAGATATTACATTAAGATCTAGTGTAAACGAAGTTTCTGAAGCCTTAGAAAAAGAAATTGACGAACGTTTAACAATTGCAGGAATCGAAGTTTTAGAAGCTAGAATTGGGTATTTAGCCTATGCAAATGAAATTGCTTCTGCTATGTTAAAAAGACAACAAGCAACAGCAATTGTTGCTGCAAGACATAAAATTGTGCAAGGTGCAGTTGAAATGGTAGAAATGGCTTTGAATGAATTAAACAAAAGACAAATTGTAGAATTAGATGATGAACGAAAAGCAGCAATGGTTAGTAATTTACTGGTTATTTTATGTGGAGATAAAGAAGCTTCACCTGTTGTAAATGCTGGAACTTTAAGTCATTAAAATGAAAAACAAAGGTCCTATTATAGGAATGATATTTGGTGCAGGAATTGGAATAATTTTCAACAGCACAGGGTTAGGTTTACCAATTGGAGCTGGAGTTGGATTTGTTTTAGGCTTGATTATTAATCAACAACAAAAAAATAAAAAAGAATAATTATGAAAGAATATAAGTTTTTAAAACAAAAAATGAGTTGGTCTAATAGTCAAAATAATTTTGAAGATGAAATCAATACCCATGCAAAACAAGGTTGGAGTGTTGTAAATGTATACTGCAATACAAATGGTGGTGTTTATGCTCTTTTAGAGAAAGATAAAAATAGATAACATGAAAGTGTTTAAAGAAGAACAACGTTTTACACAAACTTGGTTAATTACTATTCTAATTTTAGCAATTGGTGTACCGTTCTTGTTTGGTGTTTATGGAGTTATTCAACAGATAATTTACAAAACACCTTTGGGACAGAAACCAATGTCAGACGAAGGATTGATAATTTTTACAGTCACTATGTTCTTATTAACACTTCTTATTTTCTTTATGAAACTATCCACCAAAATTGATGAAGAAGGTATTCAGTATCAATTTTATCCGTTTCATTTTTCCATGAAAAAAATCTCTTGGAATGAAATTTCTAAAGTAGGTGTTAGAACTTATTTGCCAATTAGTGAATTTGGTGGTTGGGGTTTAAGAGGTGGCTTTTTCTTTAATAAAGGCAAGGAAAAGGCAGTTAATATTTCTGGAAATATTGGGATTCAATTAATTCTTAAAAATGGTAAAAAAATATTAATTGGTACTCAAAAAGAAAGCGAAGCTAAAAATGTTTTAGAAACTTATAAATCAAAAATCAATTAATATGATACGTATTTTAACCTACTTAAGTATATCAATATTTAGCATTGCAGTTTCTTTTGCACAAGTAAAATCCGAAGAAATTACTATAAACAACATAGCTATTCAATTGCCAGGAACACTATCATATACCTCAGAAAAATCGCCTTTAATTATTTGGGTTCATGGCTCTGGAGAAGTGAGTAGGAATGGAAATGCACCTCAATACATCAAACAATTTAGAAACGAAATTAACAAAAATAATGTTGCATTTTTTTCTTATGATAAAAGAACAGCCAACCCACAAAACGCTCAATTTTTACAAGAAGATGGTGTTTTAATTGTTGATTTTGTAAGCGATCTTAAAGAAGTTGTAAATCATTTTAAAAATGATAAACGTTTTACAAAAATTATTCTAGCAGGACACAGTCAAGGTTCTTTAATTGCAATGATGGCTTTGAATAATGTTGATAAATATATTTCTATTGCTGGTGCAGGTGAAACGATTGATAAAACTTTAATAAGACAAATAACTGCACAAAATGCCGAATTTGGAAAACTCACAGCAACCTACTTAAAGGAACTAAAAGAAACAGGAGAAATCAAAGAAGTTGACCCAAATTTAATGTCGCTTTTTGCGCCTCAAAATCAGCCTTTTTTAACTTCTTGGGTAGAATTGAATCCTTTGAAAGAAATTAAAAATGTAAAAGTACCTTCATTAATTATTAATGGTGATAAAGATTTACAGGTTCAAGTTTTGGATGCAGAAGCTCTAAAAAACGCAAAACCAGATTCAGAATTAATCATCATTAAAAACATGAATCACGTTTTAAAAAATATCGAAAAAGATGAAGACAATTTAAAGTCTTACATGTCTGCTGATTTTCCGATTTCAAACGAGTTAATTAAAACGATTGTAGAATTTATCCATAAATAAAATTCCAATTTAGGGAAATAAAAAGGAGAAAAATGGCAAAAAAGAAAGCTTTCGCTTTGCGAGTAAATGAAGATATGATCAAGGCTATTGAAAAATGGGCTGCAGATGAATTTCGTTCTACAAATGGTCAAATAGAATGGATGTTAATGCAAGCCTTAAAAGACGCAAAACGCGAACCTAAAAAGAAAAGCGAGGAATAATTAATTCCTCACTTTATCCTTATATTTATAAATTTATTAGAAGCCTGCTCCTGGTGCTACAGGACTTGCTGCTTGCGCTTTTTGAGGGTTTAAAATCAAATAAGTTCCTAATGCTGTTAATGCTGCATATTTTCCATAATTTCCTATTTTTTTTATTGCCTGTTTTCTAGAAATATTTTCATCTTTAGAATTTTTTATATTTTTCATTACTATTTTAGTTTAAAAACTTTTTATTCAACGTTCCTTTTTCTGTATCTATTTTAATCACATAAATACCTTTTTTTAAACTTGATGGTAATAAAATATCATTAACACCTTTGCCAATAAAATTTGTTTCAAATACTTGCTGACCAATAAGATTAATAATTTCTAATGATGTCTTTCCTTCATATATCCCAGAAACAGTTAGAGTCGATTCTGAAGATTTGTATACACTAATGTTTTCTAAAACCTCACTATCCATACTTAATACCTCTTTTGATGAAGTATGTATATAAAAGCGTCCTGCTCCATTATGATCTGCATCTAATGTAACAGAATAACTCGTATTATCTTTATCTAGTTGCGTATAACTGTTTAACACTTTGTCCTCTAGGTATACATGAAAATCATTGGGCATATTTAAAGCTGTAAGACTAAATTCTATTTTGTTATTAGATAAAGCATTTACACCAACAGGAATAACCATATTTTCATAATCTGAATCTGGCAATGATTGTATCGCTAATTTTTGACCTTGATTATCTGCTAATAAATTGGTGTAAACCGCAAAATCATTAGTAATACCACCAAATATTGTACTATCATATCCATCATCAAACCCTAAAGTAGTTCCATTAATATAATAAATTTCTGAAGTACTTTTTTGAGTACCATTACTCATTTCTAATTTAATTTCTGGGCGAGCATTAATGTTTTTGTTAAATACATCAGTTGTTTGATGACTTTGCATCGCTTCTGAAAAAATAAAATCATGATCTCCATTAGCGCTTACAAAAAATCCTTGACCTGGCGAAATAAATCTAGCTGGGGAAGCATTGTTAATTGATAAGTAACCTCCAGTACTACTATTTAAAGATTGATCCCATATATAAATTGTTTTTTCAGATAGATAATCATTATCAGTATCATTTATTTTTAAAATATTATTTGTGTTATCTGCAGCCGTATTTAATGGAATATAACTTGGGTAAGGATTACCTATTAGATTATATGCGCTACCTACACCAATTGAAATTGGAACCACAACACCTGAACGTGCCATTTCGCCTGTAAATGTGATATCCTCAACAACAGTTAATTTAGTGGAAAATCCTTTTCCTGAAGTTAAATTATTTGCTGTATCATCTCCATTAAGACCATCTGTTTGCCCAACTGTATAATAACTCCATCTATCTGCATCACTTATTTGTGTATTGTCATATGGAGCTATTGCCACATTTTGATCCACTCCTGTTCCACTACCTAATACTAATGAGTTATTAGTTACAAAATCAACCACACTTTCTCCTATTACTGGGCTCGAAATTAAATACCAACCAGTAGTTTTTAGCTTTCTTTTATAAGTTAAATTAAAAGCAGCTCTAGTAGCTTTAGCTATTAAAGAAGATCCAGACTCTAAAGTAATAGCACCAATTGAAGTATTATCTATATATATAAAACCTGAAACAGTTAAAGAGGCATCAGAATTCAAAATAAGTTCATTTATATAAATATGACTTTTACTCGACCCATTAATAGCTATTGGTTTATTAATAGTGTTTGGTATAAGTACATTTGTTGAACGTGTAGGAATTACTCCTAAAGACCAGTTTGTAGTTGTATCCCAATTTGTATCTGTTGCACCAGTCCAAGAGTTGGTTAACTTATTTTCATACCAGGATAAACCATCTGAAGTTGATGAAGAAATAATATCTAAATCCCCATCACTATCTACATCTGCAAAACGAACAAAATAAGCGCCAGTTAATGAATTGTTAACTATTTTTTTTGTAAAAACCTCACTTCCATTATTTAAATATAAAACAATGCTAGTATCAGTTTGATTGGCAGATAAAATATCAATATCACCATCACCATCTACATCTGCAGCAGTAACTTCTTGAGCTCCATTGGCATCTGTATCAACATCTATTTTTGTGTAAATTTGATTTCCATCATTTTGCCACCAAGAAACAGTATTGTTATCAAATGATGTTGAAAGTAAATCCATATCATTATCCCCATCAATATCAATTGCAAAAATGCTTCTTACCGAATTTGCACTTGTGGTAATATTTTGTTCTGTAAAACTCCCAGTTCCATCATTTTGATACCATGATATGATATCTGTATTGGTTCCCCCATTTGATGTTCCTACAATAATATCTAAATCTGCATCATTATCAATATCTACCACGTACATTCCCCAAGGAGCTGCCATTGAATTGTCTACGATAACAGTTGTATCTGAAAAAGACAAACCTCCATCATTTTTAGCAATAGCTACATAACCATTTCCAGAAATTGAAAGATAAACCATGTCTTTATCTCCATCATTATCCATATCTGCAACATAAACCGTCTTTGAAGATTCTCCTATTACTGCAATATCGCGTTTAAATTTTGTAAAAACTTGATTACCATTATTTATATAATAAAGTAAATCTGCTGTTTCTGTTTTTGCTGAAGCTACTATATCCATATCTCCATCATCATCTAAATCTATAGAAAACACACTATGTAGCGTATTTGCATCAGCACTAGAATCAATAATATTTGCTGTAAAATTTTGATTTCCATCATTTTCATACCAAATTAATTTGTTTCCTAGGTCTAAAGCTCCTAAAATATCCAAATCACCATCCCCATCTAAATCTATGGTATAGATAGATTTTAAACCATCAGTATTAACTCCGCTTGCAATAGTGGTTTTAATAGGCGTTGTTGGTAAATTATAATAATCTATAGCAGCTGTACCTACTGTAAATTGAATTGTATAAGCACTTGATAAGGACTCATTGGTAGCTAAAGACTGTAAACCAGTTAACAATGTTATAGTAATTAATTCACCTGGTTTAAATTCTGTTGTTGGTATAATGGTTATTTGTGCTGTGCCTCCTCCACTAAAAGTTGCAGCTAAATTACCTGTTTGACTTCCACTAATTTTAATGTTTGTTGCATCTATAGTTCCAGAAGAAATTGCTTCACTAAAGTTAAGTACAATATTTGCACTTTTTGAAATGCCTGTTGCTCCATTTTCGGGTATTGAAGAAACAAAACTTGGTGATCCAAAAGATGCGTCTTTAACTTTTTTAATTGAGGTAACTTCTATTAAACCAAGAGTAGTTCTTGATACATTGTGATTAGCAAAAACCCCAGAAAAGGCAAATAAACACAATACTAAAGCAGTTGAATACCACCTATTTTTTTTACGCGTGTAATTAATCATTTTTTTAAATTAATTGGTTAGAAATAAAATGACGGAAATAGTTATATTTATTTAAAAAACTCGCCTTATAAATAAATTTTCGGCAATGGTACAATAATTTTATTGCTTTTTCAACAAAAAAAAATCAAATCACACACCCTTAATATTCAGGTAATAAATTTTTTATTACTATTAAAAAATAAGATCATTATTTTAAGAAAAAACTCTAACATTTTAACTACAAATAGTTTAAAAAAAAGTAATTAAAAACATCAAACAATCAATTGTTAAAAAAAGTCCAATTTCAATTAGAGCGTTTTCTTTTTTATATATTGTTGCCAAATTCAAATTCAATAAACTTTACACAATGAGAAAACTACTCACCTTACTTTTTTTATGCACTTCTACCCTATTCTTTTCACAAGAATTTTCTATGGATTTAGTCAAAAACATGAAGCCTAGAAATATTGGACCTGGAGGAATGTCTGGACGTGTAACATCTATAGATGTTGTAGAATCTAACCCAGAAATTATTTACGTTGGTACAGCTTCTGGTGGAATTTGGAAATCTACTTCTGGTGGAGTAAAATGGGAACCAATTTTCGAAAAAGAATTAACGGCTTCCATTGGTGCTGTTGCCATTCAACAATCAAACCCAAGTGTAATTTGGGCAGGAACTGGAGAAGGAAACCCAAGAAATAGTTTAAATGGTGGTTTTGGAATTTATAAATCTTTAGATGCTGGAAAAACTTGGACAGCAATGGGTTTAGAAAAAACGAGACATATTCACAGAGTAATTATTCACCCAACAAATCCTGATATTGTTTATGTTGGCGCTATTGGAAGTCCTTGGGGAGAACACAAAGAACGTGGTGTTTATAAAACTACAGATGGTGGAAAAACTTGGAAACAAATTTTATATAATAATGATAAAACAGGTGCTGCAGATTTAATTATGGATCCTAAAAATCCGAATAAAATTATTGCTGCAATGTGGGAACACAAACGTGATCCTTGGTTTTTTAAATCTGGTGGAAAAGGAAGTGGTTTATATATTACACATGATGGAGGAGATACTTGGAAAGAAATTACAGAAAAAGAAGGTTTTCCAAAAGGCGAATTAGGTAGAATTGGGGTTGCAATTGCACCTAACAATCCAGATGTAATTTATGCTTTGGTTGAAGCTAAAAAAAATGCACTTTATAAAAGTGAAGATGGTGGTTTTAAATGGAAAAAGATAAACGACAAACCAGGAATTGGAAATCGTCCTTTTTACTATTCTGAAATTTATGTAGATCCACAAAATGAAAATAGATTGTATACCGTTTTTACATATATCAATGTTTCAAATGATGGAGGAAAAAACTTCTCTGAATTAATGCCAGCTTATGGTGTTGATAATGGTGTGCATCCAGATCATCATGCTTGGTGGATTCACCCAACCAATGGAAAATTTATGATTGATGGTAATGATGGAGGTTTAAATATTACAAGAGATGGAGGAAAATCTTGGCGATTTATTGGCAATATTCCTGTCGCTCAATTTTATCATATTAATGTAGATAATGAATTTCCATATAATGTGTATGGAGGAATGCAAGATAATGGTTCTTGGAGAGGTCCTGCGTATGTTTGGAAATCTCAAGGAATTAGAAATTCTTATTGGCAAGAAATTAGTTTTGGAGATGGTTTTGACGTAGTTCCAGATAAAGATGATTCTAGATATGGTTGGACAATGAGTCAACAAGGTTCTGTTTCTAGATTCGATTATGTAACTGGTAATAATTATTCTGTGAAACCAACGCATAAAGATCCAAATGTAGAATTACGTTTCAACTGGAACTCTGCTATTAACATAGATCCTTTTGATAATAATACCTTGTATTTTGGAAGTCAGTTTGTACATAAATCTACAGACAAAGGGTTAACTTGGGAAGTTATTTCGCCAGATTTATCTACTAACAATCCAGAAAAATTAAAACAATCAGAAAGTGGTGGTTTAACGATGGATGCTACTGGTGCTGAAAATCACTGTACAGTTTTGGTCATTGAACCATCACTTTTAGAAAAAGATGTTTTATGGGCAGCAACAGATGATGGGCAAGTTCACATCACCAAAAATGGTGGAGAAAATTGGACAAATGTTGCCAATAATATTAAAGGTTTGCCTGCATTTAGTTGGATAACGCAAATTAAAGCATCAAACAAAAACAAGGGAGAAGCACTTTTAATAGCCAATGATTATAGACGTTTTAACTATACTCCTTATGCTTATAGAACTAAAAATTACGGAAAATCTTGGGAACGTATTGTAGATGAAAATGATGTACAATCTTACACATTATCTATTATTGAAGATCCAGAAAATGAGAATTTATTATTTTTAGGTACAGATGATGGTTTGTATATTTCTGTGGATGCAGGAAACAAATGGACAAAATGGACTAATGGTTTTCCAACAGTTCCTGTAAAAGATTTAGTAATTCATCCAAGAGAACACGATTTAGTAATTGGTACTTTTGGAAGAGCAGCTTGGGTTTTAGATGATATTAGACCTTTAAGAGCTTTGGCAAATAAAAATGCCACTGCTAAAAAATTACATTTATTTGAACCTCCAACAGCATATCAAGCAGCAACACAACAACCAACAGGAAGTAGATTTGGTGCAGATGCAACCTATCAAGGAGAAAACAAAAAAGGTGGCGCAATTATTTCTTATTATGTTGATGTTCCTAAAGCTGATAAAAAAGAGGATCTTGATGATGAAAATGGAGACCAGAAAAAAGAGGATGCTGATGATGAAACTCTGAAACAAGTTCAGAGTGACAAGAATAAAGTCAAATTTGATTCTATAACATTAGAAGTTTTTGATGGTGCAAGACAAATTAGAACTCTAAAGTTTAAAGCGCCAAAAGAAAGTGGAGTTCATAAAACTACTTGGTATTTGAGAGAAAAAGGTGTTGATAGAGCTTCAAGAAGTATTCGAAAATCTACAAGAGAAGCTGGAGGAGTTTCTGTAAAACCAGGCACTTATCAATTAAAAATGACTTTTGGAGATATTGTTGCTGAACAAACTATAAAAGTTGAATTCGATCCTAGATTAGAACTTTCTGAGGAAGCTATCAATCAAAAATATAATGCAAGTAAAGAACTTGAAAAATATCAAGAGAAAATTGCTGCAGTTGTAAAACAATTGGTAGAAAGTAAAAATTCGGTTACAGCAATTAAAGCTGATTTATCTAAAGAAGATAAAGCTAAATATAAAGAGGAAATAAAATCATCAACTAAAATTATTAAAAAAGTTGATAGTTTAATGGCAATGTATTTAGGTTCTATTGATAAAAGACAAGGAATTACTAGAAATCCAGAAATTACCGTTAATCAACGTTTTGGACAAGCAAGCAGATATATTCGTTCACGTTTTGGAGAGCAAACAGCAACAGAGCAAATATTAATGAATCAGTTTGTGGAAGAATTCAAAAAAGCTGTTTCAGAAACAAATACATTTTTTAATAATGATTGGATTGCTTATAAAAAATCTGTAGAAAACATTAATATTTCTCCATTTAAAGAAACTAAAATTTATAGCGCGAACTAAAACCACGAAATGAAAAAAATAGGAATTCTATTTATTTTAATTCTTTTATGTTTAAAAACAAATGCTCAAAGTGCTGCTAAAGATAAATTAGGAGCTTGGTATATGTATAATGGTTCTCATAAATTAACCGAAAAATATTCGCTGCAGACCATGGCACATTTTAGGTATTATGAGGTTGCTAGCAATTTTCAGCAAGAGATTTATAGATTAGGTGTTAATTACAAGTTTAATCCTAAAATGAACCTTACTTTAGGTGCTAGTTATTCAACAGGAGATTTGGCTTATGATGTTTCTTCTCCACATTTATACGAATGGCGTTTGTACGAAGATTTTAACATTAACAGTACATGGGGCAAATTTAAAGCAAGACATCGTTTGCGTTTAGAACAACGATTTATTCATAAAAATATACATACAGATGAAACTCAAAACTGGTTTCGTTATGATTTAAATGTAAACTACCCAATAACTGATTATTGGAGTGTGTATGTGTTTAATGAAATTTTCTTAAATTTAGATAGAAGTGAAGTTTTTGCTCAAAATTGGACAGGTGCTGGCTTTCTTAGAAAAATAAATAAAAACCTAAAAGTAAAATTTGGATATTTTCAAATTAAACAAAATAGTAGAACTTTAAAAAGAGTTCGAGTTGGTGTACTTTTAAACACAGATTTCTTTTAAAATTATAAGATATGTCTCAACCATTATTAACTAATGACGCCATTGTTTTTGGTGTTTTAATGCTTTCTTTAGGATTTGTTTTTTACACAGAAAGTTTAAAAACTGGGTTTTGGCCTAAATTTTATAAAATTGTGCCTGGTTTATTTATGGCATATTTTATACCTGCACTTTTTACAACAATTGGAGTAATTTCTCCTAAATGGGAAACTGTAAATGCTATTGGAGAAACTGTTACTGGACAATCTGAATTATACTATGTTGCAAGTCGATTTTTATTACCAGCAGCTTTAGTTCTAATGACCTTAAGCATCGATTTAAAAGCTATTTTTAATTTAGGCTCTAAAGCCTTAATTATGTTTTTTACAGGTACTGTTGGGATTATCATAGGTGGGCCAATTGCCATTTTATTAATTTCAATTTTCTCACCAGAAACAGTTGGTGGTTCAGATTTTGATGCTGTTTGGAGAGGACTATCTACACTTGCAGGAAGTTGGATTGGTGGTGGAGCCAATCAAACTGCCATGTTAGAAATTTACAAATTCAATCCTGCAAAATATGGTGCCATGGTTTTTGTTGATATTGTAATCGCCAATATTTGGATGGCAATTATATTAATAGGGATTGGTAAAAAAGATAAAATCGATAAATGGCTTGGTGCAGATACTTCTGCCATCGAAGAATTAAAACAAAAAGTAATTCTTTTTTCTGATAAAGTAAAAAGAAACCCAAGCTTAACAGATTTAATGATTATGCTTGCCATTGCTTTTGGAACAGTTGGTTTTGGGCATTTTGCCTCAAAATATTTAAGCGCATTTTTTAGTGATTTTGTTGCTTCAATTGCCTCCCAAACTTGGCGAAATATTTTTTCTTTTTTAGGGTCAGGTTTTTTCTGGTTGATAAGTATCTCAACAATTGTCGCTATTATTTTATCATTTACTAAAGCTAAAAATTACGAAGGTGCAGGTGCTAGTAAATTAGGAAGCATTTTTATTTACATTTTAGTAGCTACTATTGGTATGAAAATGGATTTATTAATGATTTTAGACAATGTGGGTTTAATTGCCATTGGTTTAGTTTGGATGTCAATCCATGCAGGTTTATTAATTTTGGTTGCAAAATTAATAAAAGCTCCTTACTTCTTTTTAGCAGTTGGTAGCCAAGCCAATGTTGGTGGTGCAGCCTCTGCTCCTATTGTTGCACAAGCTTTTCATCCATCTTTAGCTACTGTTGGAGTTTTATTGGCTGTTTTTGGCTATGCAATAGGAACAATTGGTGCAATTGCTTGTACTATTTTGATGGAATTATCAGCAACTTTATAAAAAAAATCAGCATATTTGCACTCGAAAAACAAACAATAAATGAAAAAAATTCTTGCAATTTTAGCAATCTCAATCATTCTGTATTCTTGTTCATCAAAAAAAGATGGAAACATGATTGTAGAAGGACAAATTAAAGGTCTTAAAAAAGGAAAATTATATTTACAGAAAATGGTAGATACTGTTTTGGTTTCTGTAGATTCTGTTGCTTTATTAGGTACAGATACTTTTAGATTGACTGATAATGTAGATTCGCCTGTTTTATATTATTTAACTTTTGATGGAAACACCACTGATAAAAGAATTCTTTTCTTTGGTGAAGCAGGAACAATTACAATTAACGATAAAGTGGAATTATTTGGATTTAATCCAGAAATTAAAGGTTCAAAAAACCAAGAACTTCTAGATAAATATAATTTGGTTAGTAAAAAATTCCAAAGTCAACGTTTAGAATTTATTAAAAAAAATTTTGATGCAAAAAGAGCAAATGATAAAGATTTAATTCAAAAACTAGAAGAGGATTATCAAAAAATGGTAAGAAGAAGAGTTTTATACACAACTAATTTTGCACTTTCTAATGCAGATACTGAGGTTGCACCTTATATTGCTTTAACAGAAATGTATGATGCTAGTTTGAAAATGTTAGACACTGTAAATAATAAACTGTCTCCAAGAGTTAAAGACTCTGATTATGGAAAACGTTTTCAAGAATATTTAGACAATATAAAAGCGAATCAAGAAAAGTAGATTTCTTTTTATTAAAGATAAAAACGAGGAAGTAATTTAAAATTACTTCCTCGTTTTTTTGTTTTAAAATTATAACTGTTGATAAAATGATTGTGTAATAATATCCTTTATCGATCTTTAAATGATGTATAAGTTGCTTGGTTATTATGCAAAAGGTTTTTAAAGTGAGCTACTGATTAAGTTTTAGGTAATCTCCCAAAAATCAAGATAAAAGAGATTTAAACGACTTTGATTAACTGAATAGTTATAATTCAGACTAAGAGTTTAATTAATATTATAACTAGTTAAAAATATCTTAATACTAGCTATTAGCAACCATTCAAGATATTCATGATTAATTTTATCATAAAACTAAAAAACCGAACATTGCTGTTCGGTTTTTGAATACTAAAATTATAATTTAATACTTATTGCTTGATAAATTTAGCAGTACCTGTTGTATTACCAACATTGTATTTCACTAAATAAATACCAGAAGATAAGTTAGAAACATCAATTGAAGCTTTTGTATCATTTACATTAAAACTCATTACCTTTTTACCTAATACATTAAATACATCTGCATTCTGAATAGTTTCTTTTGCAGAGATGTTTAATTTATTAGTTGCTGGGTTTGGATACATTGAGAAACCTAATAATTCATTGTTTTCTACACTTGCAGTTGCTGCTCTATAAATATATAAATTATCATACCAAACTTGATTTTTAAGATTATCAGCAGTTACACCAAATTCTTTAAAATTTGCCATTGTCGATAAATTCACAGGAATATCTATACTTAACCAAGTACCAGCAACTAAAGCTGGAGAAGAACCTGCATTAAACGGATATTCTACAAAGATTGAACTTGGTACACCTACGAATTTTAAATTAAATACTTTAGAGGTAACATCTACAGTTTCATCAATATAAACATCTACGTGCATGTGAGTAAAACCAGTTACATCTACTGCATCATTTAAAACGATTCCTTGACAATTGTTACCTTTAAAGGCAACAATATTATCGCCAGCTACTTGAATTGTTTCAACAGAATTATTACCACACCAACCAGCATCAAAATTAAGAGCAGTATTTGTGTAAGCATCACTATAAAGTGAAACAACATCCCAAGCATTTCTTGCTGGAGGTGTTGGAGCTGCTGTTGTAGGAGCTTTATCTAATTCAAAAGAAATAGTATATGTTTTTGTTGAAGTTCCATTTCCTGCAGTTACTAAAATAGTAGTATTACCAGGTACTGAAGTTGCAGCAGTAACCACAGCATTTGCTGATGCTTCTGTTACTGTAGCAGTTACAACTGGAACCGAACCTCCTTGTACTACTCTATATGCATAAGTATCTGTAGCTGAAGAAAATCCAGACACAGTAGTTCCATCAATTTTAATATCACTTAAAGTAGCAACAGTATTCGCTGCAACTTTAGGTCCAGAAATATTATCAATCATAAAAGTTCTTTCATCTTTAGTGACATCACCGAAAACAGTTGCATTTACAGCCCAATAAGCATGAAGAACAAAATTATTATATTGACCAGCTGCTGCTGCTGCTTTACCATCTTTTGCAGAGTTAAAAGTAAAAGATAAAGTCTGCCAAGTTCCATCTCCATTATGAGTAACTTCTGCAGCTGCTTCAGGAGCTCCATTTAAACCACCATTAACTTTTACCAAAAAAGTAATTGCTGTAGATGATTTTACATCGATAGTCATTGTTTGAGTACTTGTCAAATCAACAATTTGAGATAAAGTAAAATTAGTCCCTTGCCAAACTTCTGTAGCTGAATTACCAACTACCTGTAAAACTTGAGATGTATTTGATCCTGTTCCTGTTACAACTGTTGGTTTTGCCATCCCTCCAAATGGGTCTCCTAATAAACCTCCACTTTCTCCAGTTTCAAAACCTATTAAAAGATCTTGCGAAAACCCAATTGAACTAATCAATAAGGCTAGTAATAAAGTAATTTTTTTCATAATTATATATTTTTAAGATTATGAAACAATATTAACCTTAATATGTACAATATTATCATTTAAGACCTCAACAAAAAACATACAGACCTCAAAAAAATCAAGTATTATTAATAAATTCATAGAAATACCTTCTGAAAGCAAGAGATTAAAAAAAAAATATAAATTATTAATTACTAATTAATTAGCACTATTTTTTTTCTTGTATGGGTAATGTATGGTTGTAAAAAACAATGTTAAGTTGCTAAAAACGATAGTATAGTTTAAAAAAAAAGAAAACCCTATAAATAGCAAGTATTTATAGGGTTTTAAAAACTTAATGTAATAATTATTTAAAATTTCACTTTTTCATTTTTATCCCACAACCCCCAATAAGCACCAACAATTCCTTCTGCTCCAACTTTCCAAGACTCATCAAAAGAAGAAAAATAAAAGGTTTCTATATTATTTTTATTTGCCCAAGCTTGAGTATTTATGAAATATTTCATAGCATTTTCTTCAGTAGAATGTGCTCCTCTTAAACTTTCGCCTTTACTTGGCCAACCTGTTTCAGTAATAATTACTTTTTTTCCATTTCCAGCAGCACTTGCTTGTCCAAACATATTTTGCATATGTGCTAGAGAATGTTCTAAACTACAACCTTCCCAAAAAGGATAACAGTTTGATAAAATAACGTCACAAACTGCTGTAATGTTAGGTCTTTTTGAAAACTCATAATATGCATCTACATAACCCACAGGAATATCTAAACCTTTTAAAGCATCTTTGACTCTGTTAATATATTCTATAAGTTGCTCTTCTGTTAAATCTTTTCGATACATTACTTCATTACCAACTGCTGCAATATTTACACAGCCTTCTTTAGCTAATTGAATTAAACCTGCTATTTCTAGTTCATTTTTTTCTAAATCATCTCCTAACCAAGCACCAACCATATTTTTAATTCCATGCTTTTTTGCGATTCTTGGAATGTGCTCATTCCCTTCAATACAAGAAAAAGAACGAACCCATTTTGTATAAGGTTTTAGAATTTTAATTCTTCTTTCTACTTGTTCTTCTGTAATTGTATCTCCAGGTTCTTGGCCATCTTCATACAGACTAAAACAAATGCCATGCATTCCTTGCTTTAAAGTAGTGTTCCAAAGTTTCGCTAAATCTTCAGTTTCTTCATATTTGGTGAAATCTACTCCAACACTTTCTTTAAAATCTGGACTGCTAGAATTATTTTCTAAATTTTGAAACGAAAATTTACGTTCTTCTCTGTATGACATTTTGTTTGGTTTTATTTTATAATTCTGATACTACTAATTGTATTTTATTTTTTCATCCTTGTCCCAAATACCCCATCTAGCTCCTAATTCTCCTTCTATTTTAACTTTCCAAGATTCATCAAAAGAAGAAAAATGAAACAGGGTAATATTTTCTTTTTGAGCCCACTCCTGAGTTTGAATAAAATATTTCATCGCATTTAACTTTGTCGGCTTTGCGTTTTGAACAGTTTCTCCCTGACTTGGCCAACCTGTTTCTGTAATAATTATTTCTTTTCCGTTTGCTATTTTTTGAGTAATTGCATGTATTTGTCTTAATTGAAACAACGAATCTTCAATACTTGCTCCTTCCCAAAATGGGTAACAATTTGTTAGAATAATATCTGATGCTGCTACCAAATTAGGTCTTCTAGAATATTCATAATAGGTATCAACATAACAGACAGGAATATTTAAACCTTCTAATTCCTTTTTAACTCTGTTGATATATACAATAATTTCTATTTCTGATAAATCTCCTCTTAATAAAACTTCGTTACCAACAGCTGCAATGTCTACAGAACCTGTTTTCGCTAAACGTATCAAACCTTCTATTTCTTTTTCGTTTCTTTTTTTATCTTTTCCTATCCAAGCACCCACTAATGTTTTTAATCCTTTTTGCTTTGCTATTTGTGGAATTAATTCATTACCATTTGTACAAGAAAAAGAACGAATAGAGGTTGTATAAGGTTTTATAATATCCATTCTTCTACTAATTTGTAGCTCGCTCAAAACATCATTTGCATCTTGCCCATCTGTATATGGACTAAAACATAATCCTCTTAATCCGTTATTTAGTGTTTTAGAAAACAAATTGGTAATTTCTGCTTCTGAAAGGTTTGAAAAATCTACTCCTTGATACTCTTTTAAAACAATATTGTTTGCCAATGATGTTAAATTTCCTGCTCCATAACCAGATGAAGTTTTAGGCGCATTTTTTAGTTGTTTTCTTTTTGATAACTCTGCACTAATTTCTAAAGATCTTTCTTCTGTTAAATTATAACCTCTCATAATCCACATAGCTCCAAGAGTTCCTAAAATTGGTAAACCCGAATAAAACAAACGGATTCCTGTAATGGAAGCATCTGTGTTTACAGTGTCTGGCACAAAGCCAACTAAAGTCATAATTGCACCCGTTAATAAACCTGCAATTGCAAAACCAAATTTTACCATCCACCAATAAATTGCTCCAAAAACACCTTCTCTTCTCTTTCCTGTGTTTAATTCATCAATATCTATTACATCAGAAGTCATAGACATCATTAAGGTAAATAAACTACCAATACCAAAGGAGAAAAAAGGCAAAGCAAACAAAAATAAATAAGGTTTACCTGGTACAAATAAGAACCAAAGCATTACATACCCAAAAACAGAAATTCCTTGCGAAATCATAAAAGCCTTCTTTTTACCAACTGTTCTAGATAATTTAGCAACTATAGGAATCACTAAAAAAGTCGTTGATAAAGCACCAATACTTCCTAATAATGTTGGCCAAAGACCAGCTGCTCCAGCATCTCCATTAAATAAATAATAAACGACTATAAAAAATGAAAAACCAGCAACTACATTAAATGCATTGTAAATTAAAAAAGTCGAAAAACATAGTTTCCTAAATTGTTCAATTTTGAAAGCTTCTTTAAAGTTTTCCTTAATTTCTTTTATACTACCACCAATTGTTTTTAACGTTAAAGGAGTTAAACTCTCATCATCTTTAGTAGATTTACTTTTGATAAATAAAGCTGGCACCATTGCTAAAACAGCAAATACAACACCTACCCAAATACCTAAAGATCTTGTAGTTTCTGTGGTAGTTCCAAACCAATTATCATCATACATTACCACCCAAAACCAAGGCGCAATTACCCAAGCCCACTGACCAATCCATTGTGCAGTTGCCATAATATTTGTTCGCTCATGAAAATCATCACTCATTTCATAACCCATTGCAACATAAGGAACAGAAAAAATAGTTAGTCCTAAATAGAAAATTAAAGACCAAATTAAGAAATACGTGAAATTATAACTTACACCATCAATTATATACATTTGCCATAATAATGAAAAGGAAATCCCCATTATTACAGCTCCCAAAAGCACATATTGTCTTCTTCTTCCCCAAATTGATCTTGTATTATCAGAAATAAAACCCATGATTGGATCTGTAATAGAATCGAAAATACGAGGAAGAAAAAATAAGATTCCCCACATCCAAGTTGGGAACTCATAATTCTGAATTAAAACAACCATAAAAATCCCCAAAGCTGCTGGAAACATTTGATTTGCAAGCATTCCTAACCCAAAAGCAATTTTTTGTCCCATAGGAACTTTGCCAGATTTTGTTTGATTGTTACTCATAATTTTATGGTTAAGTTTGATTAGTTAGTTTGTAATTACAAGCGTCTGAATTGCTTGTCCTTGAATTTGTATTGCTACATTTTTATCATTTAAAGATAAATTGATGTTTTTTGAAGTTGTTCCCTCATTAAAAACAACAACTGCAATAGTTCCATCTAAATTTTCTGCTGCTGTTACCAGTAAATCTTTATCGGAATTTTCTACATTGATAACTTTTGCTTCTGGTCTTATAAATTTACTGAAGTGTGCTAATGTGTAATAAATTGGTGTAAAATAAACTTCGTCATTTTCTTCATCAACAATTATTGGAGCCACACACCAGTTTTTAAACCAATTTGGACCACCTTGTTTGTTTAATACCATATTCCAATCGATCCAACCATCCACATAATTGTTTAGACAACCAATAATATCTCTTGCATATCTGTTTACAGGCGCATATTTTGGGTGTAAATGTTTGTCTTTTTCTGGAGCCCAATCCCAACCCCAATCTGTGGCTTCTTTTTTCCAATACCAAGCATCATCTTTCCATTTTGGAATTTCTGAATCTACACAAGCTTCTGACTGAATTAAATATTTATTGGGTGCTTTGTTATAAGCATACTGTAATTCTTCTGGAAAAACTTCATACGTACTTGCATACCAATGAATGCCTGTTCCATCAAAATATTTTGAAGTTTCCTCATTTTTATATTGAGAATCTATCCACTCTTTTAAATGTTCCCTATTTTGATCGTATCCTAAAATTTTTACTTCAGGATGTGTTTTCTCTAATTGAGGTCCTAAATGATGTTGAACGAAATTGGTCATTTCATCAGGTGTATAATGCATACTCTCCCAATTATTACCATTTCCTAAAGGTTCGTTTTCTACAGTAAAACCCCAAATATCAATTCCTTCTGCTTTGTAAGCATCTACATATTTCGAGAAAAATAATGCCCAAGTATCATAATATTCTGGCAATAATTTACCTCCAACCCACTCTTTATTATCTTTCATCCAAGGTGAAGCTGTCCAAGGTGAAGACAAAATTTTAAAACCGTCTTTAGATACTTTCATAGCATCTTTAATCATCGGAATTATATCGTCTTTATCTTCATCAATTGAAAAATGTTTTAGTTTTTTATCATCTTCAACAGGTGCATACGAATATTGACTTAATGAAAAATCAGAGGAATTCATGTGTGTTCTTGTCAGCGAATATTTTGCACCACTTTCTCCAAAATAGGCTTCAATAATGGAGTCTCTATTTTTTTTACTGATTTTATTCAACAAATACGCAGAAGATTCTGTAAAAGAACCTCCAAAACCAGTAATCGTTTGTCTTTTTTCTGATGGTAATAATTTAATTTGAACTACCTCTTCTTGGTTTTCATCCGAAGAAAAATTGGTTAACTTTTTTAAATGATTACCACTTGCAGAAGTTTCATAAACCTCAACATTTAATTGATTTTGTTTCGAATTGCAATTGATCATTGTAAATAGTAAAACTAAATAGATAAAATTTTTAATGATTTTCATAATTAATTATCTTGGATATTCTGTATTGGGTACTAAAACTGTTTTCATTAAGGCTTCTTTATCACCATTAAATGTTTTGTTAATTGTTTTACCACCTCTTTTTAAATTTTTGAAAGTCCCATTATCAACCAAATCCCATAATGGATATTTTGCTTCTCCTTTTAAAGTAAATAATCCAAAATGATTTTCTGAACCTTCAGGATTTCCTGCATCTTTCCATTGCTCATCAAAAGCTTCAAAATAGAAACACGAAATGCCTACTTTTTTGGTCCATTCTCTTAAATGTTTGTAATACAAACCTTGTTTATATTCGTCACTAGCTCTAGAACCTGGCACTCCATATTGTCCATCAGAAACTGATGCCCAGCCAGTTTCACCAATATGAATTGGTTTAGTTGAATCGATACTTTTTACATAATTAGACACATTTTTATGTTGTGTTTTTGCAAAATTTAAAGAACGTACCATAGAAAAATCTATTTTTTCTTGGTCAGATAATCCTTGTTCATAAGCTGGAACTCCCCAAAACTCTGAATTGTAATGTGTATTATGATATGCATAGGTGTGCATAGAAACATAATCTACAGCTCTAATTAAATCCTCTAAATCTTTTATTCTATAACTTGGGTCTCCTCCTCCCCAAGAAGCAAAATCGTCTGAACTTGTAATCCATAAATCTTTAGATAACCTGCCTTCTTTCTTTAAATTTTGCAAATGATTTACCCATTTTAAAATTACATTTGGACGTACAAAATAACTTTCTGCCCAACGAATCATGGCTTCATTACCAACAGCAATTACCTTTACTATATCTGGATATTTATTAGCCAATGCAACAGCTCTTTCAATTTCTCCTTCATTTTGCTCACTTTCTATTTCGTGATTAGGAGCTTCATCTGTCCAAGCATTTAAACAATCTATCCAAGCACCTAACATTACATACATTTCAAAATTTGCGTCTTCTTTTTTAAGTTGATGAATCGCTTCTAAAACATTTTTTGCATGAGGCAATTTTGACTGCACATTATAGGTTCTAATAATTCGAATACCCATAGCATGCATCAATTTTAAATCTTCTTTTAATTGTGCTATTGTAGGTTGTGATTCTCTTGATATTTCTCTATAACCTCCATAAGAAATTGCTACATAAGCTGGATTCCCAAGAATATCTTTTGCTGTTAATTCTTTCTTCATTACTGTCTTATCTGCTGTTTTAACTTCTTTTTTTGAATTACACCCAATACAAAACATCAATATTATAACTGTAACTATATATTTTATTGTTGATGTCATTTTATGAATGTTTTAAATAATTTTATCTTTTTTAATATGATAAACCAAATCCAAAAGGAAATAGTGGTTTTATGGAATCATCCCAAAAATTAGGACCATATTTCCCTTTATAATCTTCAATTGATGTTGGCCAAGAATGAGGCAATTTTCCTTTAAAATTGTAATCGCCAAAAATTACTTCTGCAACTCCATCTCCTTCTGAACCTAATAACCAAGCTGCCACAAAAGCATCTGATTTATTAATTTGTTCTGTAACCACTAAAGGTCTTCCAGAAACTAAAACTACAATCGTTTTTACTCCTTGTTCTTGATAGGTTTTAATATATTGTTGATGTTCTTTTGTTAACGTTAACTCTAATTCATTGGATTCTTGACCAATATCTCCAAAGAATTCTGCATACGGATTTTCGCCAACCACAATAATGGCAACATCTGCATCAAACTGCTGTTTTGTGGCCTTTTCATCGAAGACAACTTCGCCCTTTGCGTGTTGTTTAATTCCGTCTAAAATAGTAGTTGCTCCCTTGTAATTCTCTTTGGTTCCTTGCCAATGAATCGTCCATCCTCCAGATTGCAAACCAGCTGAATTTGCATGCTCACCAACTACCACAATTTTCTTTGTTTCTTTTGATAAAGGCAATATTTGCGTCTGATTTTTTAACAAAACCAACGATTCTCTCACTGCTTGTTTTGCAATATCTCTGTTCTTTTTTGAACCGATTTCTTTTATTAAACTTTCGTCAGGAAAAGGATTATCAAATAAACCCAATCTAAATTTCTGACGTAAAATTCGTTTTACTGCATCATTAATTCTAGAAATCTCAACAGATCGATCTTTAACTCCAGCTTTTAATCCTTTATGAAAAGTATTTAAATCGCCATCAACAGCCATTACAACATCAATTCCTGCATTCACAATAGCATTTCCTCCAAACCGTGAATACGCTTTCCAATCAGAAACTAGAATTCCGTCGAAATTCATTCCAATTTTTAAAGTATCGGTTAATAATGCTTTATGATTGTGCATAGAAGTGCCAGTAATTGAATTGAAAGATGACATCACTGCACCCACATTTTCTTTTACTGCAACTTTGTAGGGTGATAATAATCGTTCTTCAATTTGTTTTGGAGTCAAGGAAGTATTTCCACCTTCAACACCAAAATCGGTTGCTCCATCACCAACAAAATGTTTAGCAGTTGCCATCACTGTTTTTTTGTCTGATAAATTTCCTTGATGGCCTCTAACAGAAGCTTTTGTTAGTTTTTCAGTGAGTTCTGTGCTTTCTGAAAATGCTTCATACACTCTGCCCCATTTTTCATTATAAGGAATGGCAATACAAGGCGAAAAAACCCAATTAAAACCTGTTGCAGCACTTTCTAACGCAGTAATTTTTGCAATTTCTTCAACTAAAGCTACATTTTGAGTGGCTCCTAAACCAATATTATGTGGAAAAATAGTAGCGCCTTCAAATGTGTTTTGCCCATGAACAGCATCTACAGCAAATAATAAAGGAATGCCCAATCTTGTAGAAAGCGCTTTCTTTTGTAATTCTGTAAATCTTTTTTGCCAATTTAAAGCCGTTTTTCCTGGAGTTGGCCCTTCTGTATGAATTATAGAACCTATAAATTTTGAAGCAACATGAACATCTGCATCTTCTTCAAAATGCCTAATCTGAGACATTTGTCCAATTTTCTCTTCTAAAGTCATTAACTTTAAAAGAGCATCTACTTTTTGTTCTATTTGTTCATGTTTACTCAAACTAACTTCTTTTTTACAGGAAAAATTTATCAATAAAAAACAACAAATTATATATTTTAAAGTGCTGTTTTTCATCATTATTATTTTATAATTGAAACTGTTAAATGCTTAATTTTATCAGTTCTATCAAATAATAATGAACTTGTTGCTTGGTCTAATGCTAACGAATCAAAAACTTTAGTTGAACCATCATTAAAAGTAACTTCTACTTTTTCATTTTTTGATATGTTGTATATTACAGGAACTTGACAGTATGTAAAGCATAATTGATTTTTATCAATTTTTAGTGTTTGTTTTTCGCTTTGAACTGTAACATATTCAAAAACTTGTGGCTTTTCTAAAAACTCAGATTTCTTTAACAAACGAGGTTTAAAAATAACTTTACCTTCTTTCACAAAAACACCTAATTCACCAAATCTAGAAACCAAATCTTCTTTCACTTGACCTGTCATTCCTGGTTGTTGTGCGCCTTTTCCTGCTGGTGTATGAGAATAGGCATCTGTTGGAAAAGCACCATACAATTTTGGAGATTTGTGAACACCAACTCCTGCATTTATTTCATAATAATGTTCAAATAATCGACCAATAATTTCCTCGCTTTCGTTTGTATTTACTGCCAATAAACAGTTTTCTTGCACTGCAACTAATAATTTAGAAACCATGTGCCAATAAATAGATCCTAAACCTTCATATCCAAAGAAAGTCCCTGAACGACCTGTGAAAGATTTATGATCAAAAATATCTTCGAAAATTGCTAAAACTTTTTTGGTGTCTTTTTCAACTAATGCTCTATACTCATCTGAAAGATTTTCCAACGCTTTTTTAACGCTCTCTGCATTGTTAAAATTTCCATTAAAATGATAGTTTCCTAAAACGTCTTTTTCAACAACTGTATTATTTCCGTTATTTATTAATTTTTGCAATAATTCAGAGCTTTCAACTTGATTTGAAGCAATGTTATTTTTATCTGTAAATCTTGGTAAATTTTTATTCGGATATAAAATATAACTGTATTGATCAGGTCTAAATAATGCTGACGCTTTTAAACCATCCATTAAAGCTAATGCTTGTTTTGGCGTTAAATAACCAGAACTTAATACAGAAACTTGTCCTTCTAACATTTCTGATAAATAAGAAATAGAAACTTCCTCCTTATTTTCAATCGTCATTAAATTATAAGCATGATACATATTATCTTCACGTTTATTCGCTCTAATACTATGCTCTAAGTAATTTTTGGTGATGCCAAAAAAGTGTAATAATGCTGTTTTAGAAACTGCCGATTTTTTAGTTGAAAATCCGTTTTCATAAATAAATTCTCTATACTCACTTGCAGGTTTTCCTAAACCATCTAAAACCGTTTTTCTATCTTTATTGGATACTTTGTTTGATAAAATTGTTGCGTTTGCATCCAACGTTTTTAAAATATCGTTGAATAAAGTTGCTACTTCATCAGAAATTTCAATCGAATTGATATCCGCATTTTTTACAATTCCTTCAAAGAAATTAATAAATCTTCGCAAATAATATAAAGTGACCATAGAAACGCCATTCCCAACTAAAGCGTTGTTTGCGTCATTCCATTCTGGCCTTTGTGTGTTTAACCAAATTCCACCTTCTGGAATAAAATTAGAAACTTTCGCTAAAACAGTTACTAATAACTTTTCGATTAAATTTACTTTGTAAGGATTGTTATTTTTATCTCTTAATAAAGAACCATCTGCACCTACTTTTGCTCTTCTTTCTTCAATTTTTGCTTGTAGTTGATGATCAAAATCGATCGTGTCTTTTGAGTTTTTTAGAATATCAGCATAACTCTTTATTTTGTAAGGCACATTTGCATACACAAAAATATCATCATTAAATAACGCTGCTAATTTAGATGGATAATGTTTTTCGATAAATTCTAAAAACTTCAACAAATAAATAATTTGATGATCTCCCCAATAACCAATATAGCTCCAAGGATCATGTTCTTCAATAACTTCCCAATCAAAACCATCTTTGGTAACTCTGTAAGGATTATACCCTTCAAAAGTAGTTGCATTTAAAAACTTATGAATCATACTCTCAATAAATTGAGGATATGAATGTGCTAAAACTTCCCAATTCTGGAAAATATCTCTCCAGTTTCCTTCGTAATCTAAAATTTTAGAACCATCAATTTCGCTTTTTGTGTTGATAGAAAACTTGTTCCAAGGTCTACTTGGATCTCCATGTCTTCTGCTAAATTTTAATGGTAAATATTCTAAACACAAACGTTTAAAATCTTTGTTTGCATCTTTATCTGCTAATTCTTTAATAAAATCTAACGTGAATTTTTCTGGTAATTTTGCTAAAGATTCCTTTTTATCTGCAAATAATTGTTTGTTTGCTTTTGATACATAGGTTACAAAATCGTCTTTTTCAATCGTGTAATTATGATCAAAAATACCACCTCTCATTATATTGAAAAGTGTGTTCGAAAAATGTCTTGTATTGATTAATTTATCATTCGATAATTGCAAACCATCAGAAGAAGCAACTAATTCAATTAATTTTTCTGTACCAATTTCGATACTTTTATTTAGTTTTTCTTCTAAATTATCGTTGGTTTTTATCATTTCTGATAAACGTGCAACATCAGAAACTGTTTGATTTACGTTGGCAACTTGTAACCAAGATTTCTGTTCTTTAGATGATAAATGAATTACTGCATTTAAAAGATAGGCTCCTTTTTCTGCTTTTACATCTACTTCTTGATGTAGCTCAATTCCTCTTCTAAAGTTATTAATTTGTGCAGAAGACAATAAATAGGTAGGATTTTCTAACCCTAAAGACCAAACTAAATTTGCTTTTAAAGCTTCACTTGGTTCTGCTTTATCAACAATAATGGCACTTAACGCATAAATACCTAAACCAGCATCTGCTTCTAATTCGCATTTTTTATAAGCATCTACTAAATTACTACGAATTCCCTGTATGTCTGAACCTACTCCATAAGGCAATAAATCTTGAAAACCATCTAACAAAGAGATTTCTAAATTGTCATCAGAATTGTTTATGAAGGTTGCTTTTCTTACAAAACCAAACTCATCACTAGAATTCCATTGATACGTAAAAGTGATGTTTAAATCTTCGTTTACTTCTTCAAATATAATTTTGTTTCCGTAAATATTCTTGTATAAATTTCTTTTGATAGTGTATAAACCAGCTTGTCTTTCAGAAAACGGTTCCCACAATTGTGTTTTATCGTCTTTCGTAATTCTAAAAATAGATTTACAACCTGTCGTTTCTGCTAACGCTGTAATTTTATCATCTGTATAATAAGGAAAAAGAGAAAATTCTGCATTTTTTCTCCCAGCAGTTAAACCTCCATTACTTGATATAAACATCCAATGGTTTGAATCTGAAACAATCGTCATAAAAAAAGGACGCATTGTATGGCTGTTCGAAATCTTGTAAAAAGACTCGTTATTGATTGTTACTAATTCTCCTTTAACCTCTACAGTCGGGTTTTTTGCAATATTGTTACTCATTATAAAATAATTCTAAAAACATATCTAGAGATATGAAAAACAATGTTTTTATTTTTAAATTTTAATGTTGATTTTACCTAAGATTAAAACGTTTAAGTAAAAAGTATTTGAATTAAATTAGGTTGAGAGTTCTCATTTAGAAAACTCAACCTATTTTTTTATTCTTGGGTGATATCATCAAAATAATAGACATCTCCATCACAAACTCCATTTCTTTCAAAATAGATCACCATATTTTTAAAAGTACCTGAGTTTACATCAGAAAAATCGAAGGATAATTCTTGCCATTTACCAATTTCTGTAATTGTTGCTACTCGCTGAATGAATGGATTGTTGTTAGGAAACGGATTTTCCTCTAATAGCAACGTTACCTCTGTAACTTGTGTTTCTGCTAAAACTTTTATTTTAAATATTTTATTTTGCATCGTTGCAAAATTTAAAGGTGTATTTAAAACAGCACCTGCACCAGACCAAGTTTCACAGCCTGTAGCTTTTGTATACGCAAAAACATTGCAGCTAAAGTTTACTGCATCTAAAACTGGATTGTTAACAATACCTCCAGCAATATTTCCAAAAGCGTCAAAAGAAGCATTTCCATTTTCATTGAAAAATGTCCAATTTAAGCTTCCATTTGCTGGGTCAATATTTTCTGATGTTTCATCTACACAGCCATCAATAATAAAAGAATCACTAAAAGTACTTGATTCTCCACTTGTGTTTTTAGCGGTTAATGTAACTGTGTAATTCCCATTTAAATAGGTTTTTACAGGGTTTATTAATGTTGATGTTGTACCATCTCCAAAATCCCAAACATAAGAAGTAGCATTTTCTGATATGTTGATAAAAGTTATTGTTTTAGCATTCATAGTTCTTGTAAACCTTGCTACTAATGTTTGATCTACTGTTTCAACATCATTATCACCTTCACAAGAAGCAAACACTAATGAGAAAATCACTAAAGAAAAGATGCTTATTTTTTTTATTAAATGTTTCATATTCTTTTTTTTTAGTTATAAACCCTTACATAATCTACTAACATTCTTTGAGGAAAAACAGTGTTTTCATTTGGTGAACCTGGTAAATTACCACCAACAGCGATGTTTAAAATGATGTAAAAAGGCCTATTAAAAACCCATTCTCCAGTTCCATTTGTTTTTTCCCTTACTGTTTCAGGTGTTATGGATTGATACAAATCGCCATCTACATAATAATTAATTGCATTTGGACTCCATTCAATTCCAAAAACGTGAAAGCCATTGTCAAATCTATCATTTAGAATTTCGTATTCTTTAGAAATTGCATTCGCTCCAGAATAGTTGGGTCCATGAATAGTTCCTAAAACTACTGTTGGTGAATCACCTAAGTATTCCATAATATCAATTTCACCAACTTGAGGCCAAGAAAGTGTTCCATTTTCATCATCGCCTAAAAGCCAAAAAGCTGGCCAAATACCTTTACCTGTTGGTAATTTTATTCTAGCTTCAAACCTACCATATTGCTGTTGAAATAAACCTTTAGTAGTAAGTCTTGCAGAAGTATAGCCTGAGCCTTGGTACGTTTCTTTATCTGCAGTTATAATTAAAACTCCATTTTGTACAGTTACATTTTCTGTTCTGGCAGTGTAAGTCTGTAATTCGTTATTTCCCCAACCAGGTATTCCTTCTGCAGTTCCATCACCTTCCACTAAATTCCACGTTGTTGGGTCTGGAGTTCCATTCACATCAAATTCATCTTGCATTATTAAATTTGTAAGTGTAGTCACAGTTTGAGTTTCATCAGAATCGCAACTTGTAAAACCTACTAAACTTAAACAAAGTAAGACTAGAAATTGTGATTTTCGTTTATATATATTTTTCATTTTTCTCCTATTTTATATTGTTAATTTGTATAAAAATATACGTTATCTACCCAAATATCTGCTACAGTATTGTCTGATATAAAAAACACCTGCCCTAAGTTAGTTCTGCTGTTAAAACCAGGGAAACTTGTTAAAGGAATGTCTAAACTTACCCAGCCATTTGCGTCAGCATTTCTTAACGAAGTTGCGTTTATAGTGAATGAACCTCCTGAAGTAGCTCCAGAACCTGTACCACTTTCTAGTTCAATTCTTATAAAATCTCCATTATCGATACTTTCTCTAACATTAATATCTATATGCAAGGTATTTGTAGCGCTAACATCTATATTAGATACAGCTTCATACATACCTATACTAACAAAATTAAGCTTCGTGTAATTTATAATATTATCTAAATCTCCATTTGCAAAAGGCGCTTGTATATCTAAGTTATATGAATCTGAACCTGCACCACCTTCTGTGGTTTGATAAGGTGCAAAAAAACCATTATAATGTCTTACAGGAACACTTGAATACACATCACTAAAAATTGACACTACATTATTTGTAGCTGTTGGAATTGGAGCATGAGGAAAATCTCCTTGTCCATTGATACTTAAAGATCCTGTAGCAAGCACATTTGCAACTTCTGCTGTAACTTTAGCTTCTCCTTGACCAGTAATTGTTGTAATAACTTCTCCTGCTTCATTAAAACCAAAAGCACTTGTTACATTCAAATTATCAGACTTAAAATCGAAATAATTTGGAGATATTGTAATTGTTTGAGATTGCCCATCTGCTAAATCATAAATAGCTCCTAAACCTGTAACTCTTTGGTTAACTCCAGTAAAAACATTTACTTCCTCATCATTTCCATTTTGGATAAAATACTTCTGTAATTTTACGGTTCCTAATTTTTCAAATTTAATTTCATCAATCCAAAAAGTAAAACCAACTCCTCCTGTACTTTCGGTACCTGCAGAAAAAACAAACATTCCCCTTTCTTGCGTTAATCTAGAAGCATCAGGAATTGGGATAATTACTTTTCTCCAATCTGTAGATAGTTGTTTATTTGCGATACTAACTGGAAATTTATCTTCCATAAAGTCTGTTCCAAAACCAAATAAACTTACAGAAGCTGTTGTAGAACCTTTCAACCAGAAAGTTAAAGCATCGTAACCAGACAAATCTCTTCCTTCTCCACGATCTCTAAAAATTCCACCCACAAAACCTCCATTTGGATCGTTAGGAGCTGGCACATCAATTCTTATAGAACTTGTTCCTTCATAAGCTTCATTATCATCTGTACCAAAACCCTCTGTGTTTGCACCTCCAGCAGGATCAAAAGAGATAAAAAATTCATCTGTTAGACCATCAGGAGCATCCAAAAAAACATTTGGGTTTGTTTGAAATGTTGCTAAGTTATTTGGATCTGTAATTTCTCTTTCACAGCTTGAAAATAGCAAAAGAAATAATCCCAATAAAAGAGTTGTTTTCAAATACATAAATTTTATTTTTTTCATTGTTTTTCATTTTTGATATTATAATGATAACTGATTGTTTTGCTTATTTGTAAAAATATATGTTATCTAAATAGACATTTCTTAAAGATGAAAAATTAATATTTTCATAAATAATTTGTCCCATATTATTTTTATTTGCTAAAGTTATAGGCAGCTCTATAGTAATCCATTCATTAGCAACAATTTTAGGCGATTTTCTTACAAATAACTGTTCTCTAGTATCATCACCTCCACCATCTTCTTGGTCAGGTCCAAAATCTACAACCGTAATTAAAAAATCGAAATTAGCAGGAACTTCTCCTGGAATGTACATATTTACATGTAAATTAGATTTATCTGAAACATCTTGTGTTGGATTTGAAAACCTATTACCAACAAAATTAAAGTTTGTATAATTTAAAATCTGATCTCCATTAATATTGAAATCTGCAGATAAAGTGGTTTGATAAGGTAGCCAATATCCATTAAAGAAATCTACAGGAACACTACTATAATAATCACTAAAAATAGAAATTACATCTTCTTGAGGTCTGGTTGGAGTTGGCGCTAAAACAAAGTCACCACTTGAATTAATTTGAAGTGAACCACTTGCATCTAAAGACCCTAACTTTGCTGTAATAACTGTTGCTCCATCTGAAAGAACATCAATAGAACCGCTTTCATTTACAGTTGCTACTGATGGATCTGAAGATGAAAAATCAAAATAATTTGGAGAAATTGTTAAGGTTTCATCTAATCCTGATGCCAAATTAAAAGTTTGAATTAAACCTGCAACCTGAACATTCACACCAATATAAGAATCTGTGTTTATATTTTGTCCATTTTGAATTGCTGGTCTTGGCTGTGCTATTGTTCCTAATTTTTCATATTTTAATTCATCAATCCAAAAAGAATAACCATCTCCATTTTCTGGACCTTCTGAAAACCAAAACATACCACTTTCTTTGGTAAGTTTACTAGCTATAGGTAAAGGAATAATATAGTTTACCCAATTTGTTGTTAATCTCAAAGCTTTTTTATGGGCTTGAAATTTATTCTCTCCAAAATCTTGACCAAAACCTATTTCGTTAATAGTCGCTGCTTTTGTAGATTTTGCCCAAAAAGTAAGCGCATCATATTTTGATAAATCTCTACCACCATTATCATCTCTAAAAATTGCGCCTGCATAAGCTCCTTCTGGATCTCCCTCATTTGGCACATCAAAACGCATAGCAGCTGATCCTTGATATTTTGTTTCTGTATCAACACTAAAGGCTGTAAATTTAGAATCTAAGTATGGGTAATATTCTAATCCTGAGCTAAAACCATCGATAAAAACCTCTGGGTTTGAAGAAAATGTTGCTAAAACAGCTTCATCAGAAATTTCTCTTTCACAACTTGTTATCATTAAAAATGATACGAGAAAAAGAGAAATAACTTTAAAAGAGAAATGTTGTATAGTTTTCATTTTTTTATAGAATTATTTTCCAATATTAATATGGATGTATGTTCTAATTTCCCACTCTGAACCATTAGGAAAACCTACTGGACTTAAAATTGGTGCAGTTGCAAACTCGTTAGCAGTTTCGTTTGGAGAATATCTTGGTGAATATTCATTTAATGATCTCCAAGTTCCTCTTAAACCAACTTTAGTATCTGGTAAAATAAACCAACTTGGTTTTCCTATAGATGTTGATACATCTAACATTAACTGTAAAGGATATGTCAAGTTAAAATCTCTATGATAATCAAAAGGTCCCCAGTCGTTTACCTTAACCATTCCTGTTATTTTCATTTTATTTAAGATCATTCTTAAATCTGCTCCTCCTCTATAAATAAGTCTTTCACTATCTCCATTTGCTTGACCTGTTCCATAGTAAAGGTTGGCAATTAAGCCTAAATCTGGATTTACTTTAGAAACAATTCTTGAATTTACTTCCCATAAGTCTTGTGCTGGTGCAGATTCTGCAAAAGCGAAAAACGAACGATCTGCCAAGAAACCAATTGCTGCATCTTGTGTAGTTGGTAAACTTCTATACACAAAACCTAAATTCATTGCAAACTTTGCATCTTCTGCTCTGTCGTTATCAAACTCATACATATATGTTGCAGGAGTAGGATCGTATGTGAAAAGAATTTCTCCTGCAGTCATTTCTCTATTTCCTGCTCTAACAACAAAAGGATCTTCAATAACATTTCTTAATCTTCCAGGAGCATCAACACCACTTGGCATTGCTGCAACTAATGGTTTTTGATATAAAAAGTTTGGTGCAATTTGAAATTTACCACCAAAATTATAAGCGATACCCGTTAAAAAATTTGTCATGTTTCCACTACCAGAATCTTTTAATTTCCAACCTGTAAAAACTAATGTTGGGTCTCCTCCTCCATTTGCAACTAATCCCATTACAGAACCTTGTGCATAGAAATTAAAACCTCCATCAGAAAAAGTTAATTTTGCTTTTCCTCCCCAATTATCTTTAGATTGAATTTTATCATTTACAACTTGACCATTGTCATTTATATCTTGATAAGTTCTACCATTTAAAGGTTTACCACCCCACATTGCACCTAAAGTAATTCCAAATTTATTTAGTTTTCTTTCGATTGCAAAAGTTGCTCTTTCTGTTGGTAATGGTGGTATAACACCTGATCTTGATTGTTCTGGATCTAAAATTCTACTTCCTGTTACATCAATTCCACTTCCTTGAACAATATCTTTATGATAAATTGCTGATAAACCATAGCTACCAACTTGTTTTTGATATTTTAAAAATACTGCTGGATTTGCTCCCCAAAAAAGTTGTGGTCCAAATGCTGCTTTTAATCCTTCTAATGCACCTTTACCATCAACTTCAACACCTAGAATTTCTCCATTATAAATATCTAAATTTGGTCCATAATAAGCTTCTGGGTACAAATTGAAAAAATCACCTTCATAACTCCAATGATAATGACCAGTTCTATAAAAACCTCTCATATCAAAATCTTTGGCATTCCACTCAAATTCTGCGTTGTAAACTCTTAATCGATTGTTATCTGTAATGGTTGTAGTACCATTTGGAGTTTCTACTTGTAGTGGTCTCCCCACATTTTCATAGAAAATATCATCAATTGGGTTTCCTGCAACATTTCCTAAAATGTTAAAATTAACCTCAGCTTTCATATTTGCAGAAGGCTGTCCTTTTACTCCAACATAATAAGATTGCATGTGATCAAAACCTCGTCTGTCTGGAATTGTTTGACCTGTACCATCTGAAAACTTAGGTGTTGTTAACAAAGTACCTCCTGTATTAAAAGTTGTGAATTCTGCTCTTAAATTGGTTAGTTGAATTTTTTCAGTACTGCCCATAGATGCTTTATCTCCTCTTGCTCTTAAAACAGCATCCATTAAGTTGATATTCTTAAAGTGATTTTCAACGGTTATTTGTGTACTTTCAAACACATTTAATTGATGTGCTTCTTTTAAAGCGTAATAAGATGCTCTTGGGTATAAAGTATAAAGTCCTCTAATATCTGTTGGTCCTTTTGCAGCGATTCCAAACCATTCTTCATTCATGTTTTTATCATTTGGCGCTGCTTGATCTCTACTATATCCATTACTTGGCCAAGATGCTTTTGTATCATGTACTTCTGCATTTTTACGCTCATCAAAACCTGACTTAAACCAACCATCACTAGATTGAAAAGTAAAACCTCCAATAGCATTTTCTGCTTTACCTAAACCATACCCATTTTCATAAATTTCTTTCCAATTATTAACCATATAATAGGCTTGCATTAATTGGTCTTCTTTATTGTCTTTTGCGTTAAAAGCATCAGCACCAAATTCAGTAAATAAAATAGGCTTGTTAAATTCTTTATCAACTCTAGAAAAAGCATCCGAAAAGGATACTCCTCTATACATATTGGTTCCATAGATGTCTATATCTTTACATTCATCTGCAACAATATCTAAATACAATAAATCTCCATTACAAATACCAATTGGATGAGAGGTATCCACTTTTTTCATTGCAATAGCTGCATCGTTAAAAGTTTTATACATGGCTCTAGCCTCATTTTGTTTTGCAACATCATCATCATTAATTATAATGCCTTCATCAGTTTCAGAACCTTTCCATGTTAAGTGATAATTATTTTCATTACCTAGCATAAAAAGTAACAAACCAGGAGTATCTTTATAGATCTTTAGCATTCCTACTGCTTCATCAATAAGATGTTTACGAACCTTTGGATCTGAATACTGTGTTTGTGGATTGTACACACCATTTATTGTAGTTCCATAAGCTCCAAATTGATGATTGATCATTGTATAAATTCCAAAATTCTCATAGATATAGGTTATCCATTTTGGAGGCATTCCAATATAAGTTCTTATTGCATTTACACCCATATTTTGCCATAAAGACATTTCTTCATCTAAACCAGCTTTAATGGTTTCATCTGATTTTTCCCAAAATTTTGCATCTAAAACATTATAGCCAATTGGCACATAATCCCAATTGATTCCATTTACCATAAAAGGCTTTCCATCAACTGTAAGCATCATTCCTTTAGCATCATTTACAATCGATACTTGTTGGGTTTGAGAATACATACTAAAGGTGAATAAGAAAAGTAACAATCTTAAAAAAATGTTCTTCATAATTTTCTTTTTTAAAGTAAGATTGTGCTTTGTAATTAGGATTTAAAAAAGCAAAATCAATTATATTAGTTGAATTATTAATGATTCATAAATTTAGAGATTTTTTTTTGTCAAATTGATAAAAAAAACCTTAACAAAAAGTATACATAGTAATATTTATAGCAAATTCTTAAATATTAAAGGCTTTAAAGCTTCATAAAAAACTTATTGAATAATCGTTATTTTAGGAATGTTGTGGTATTGTATTGTAAAATAACTGAATGATGTGGTCTTTTTTTTTAATTCTATTCTTGGTTGCAGTCAAAACTGAACAAAAAACATGTTAAAAAGTTAAATACATAAATTAGACGTTAAAAATTTTAACTTTTGATTTATATCGCTTACTAACAAATTAAATTATCTTACCTATTATTGATGCTCAAGTTTTTATTGCTTAATAAATTTCAACATCTAAAAAAAATATATTACTGAAACACTTTTATGTAATCAATTTCCATGGTAGATTCTGTAAAATTCTCATCTATTGCTCCACCAAAACTACCACCCATAGCAACATTTAAAATGATGAAAAAATCGTGATTGAAAGGAACATTATCATTATTTGAAAATGAGTGAATTTCAGTTCCATCCACAGTAAAAAGTATAGAATCTTTATTCCAAACTACATGGTAAACATGAAATTCGGAAGATACATTTGCAACAGGTATACTGTTTCCATTACCATTTCCTCCAAAATTATTAGGATAATGTAATGTTGAATGAATTTTATTTTGATCATTCCCAACATGTTCCATAATATCAATTTCACCACAAGCAGGCCAGGAAACTGTTTCGAAGTTGGATCCTAACATCCATATTGCAGGCCAAGTACCTTTACCTTCTGGTAATTTTGCTCTAATTTCTACTGTTCCATAGGTAAAATCGAATTTTCCTTTTGATAATAATCTTGACGATGTATAATTAGCACCTTGAAAACTTTCTTTTTTCGCTGTTATTTTTAAAAGTCCGTTTTCTACAATAACATTATTGGAGCTATTTGTGTAATATTGAGATTCTCCATTTCCCCAACCATTATTTCCAGTTCCAATATCATAGCCCCAATTATCTGGATTTGGTGCACCATCAACATTAAATTCATCAGACCAAACTAATACTTGTCCATTTTGTGAAATAAATATGTCTATTTTCTTAAAATCTCCAATTGAATTTTCTGTTCTAGAAAATGCAAATACTTCTATTGTATAAGTTTTTAAACCATCAGCTATATAAGTATGTTCTGCTACACCTGAAGTATTCGTTACCTCTTTTCCATCTCCAAATTTAATAAGATAATTAACTGCGTTTATTGCATTCGCTGTTACTTTTATTTGCCCTGAACCATCTCCATTTAAATTGTTGGAGTCAGCACCAATAATTGCCACTGAAATATTTAAATTTTCTGGAAATATATCTGTTGAAATGATGGTGTCTGTTCCGTTTTCTGAACTACCACAAGCAATTAGTAAAAAAAAACTAATAAAGACAATGAAGCCTTTATTAGTTAAAAATTTTTTTATCATCATATTTTTTTTATTCTATTTCTATTGTAAACCACCAATCAAATTCGCTATTTGCATCTGTAGTTTTTAAAATCAATTCATTAGGTGTTCCTCTGTCAAAAATTTCATATTGAAAATTACCACCAGTATAATATGCTATGAATGATTTCGAAGATAAATTAATGGTTTCTACTCCTCCAGGTGCCGTAAGTTGAAAAGAACCAACATAATCTTCATAGGCATAATTTTCTATATCTGCTCCATTTACACTTCCATCTGTATTTGGACCTAAATCATTAACAATATAAGGATTTCTACCAAAGACATCTCCATTTGTTGTGTGTGTAAAAACTCCATCAGAACTAAACGTAAAACGATCATCATACATACCAACCCCAGCTTTTTCATCTGGTCCAGCTCCATACCATTCTGCATTTGTTGTTCCACCAACTGGACCTAAACCAAAATGTTTATCTTTTGATGCTTTAATTTTCCAAGTTCTTGAAGTTACTGCATTTGGTGTTGCAGGGTCAAAGTTGAATAATTTTGTTTTTAACTCTTCTGGAGCTGAATACGTAGCTAAAACATCTACTTGAATCGCTTTACTCGAAGACACACCTGCAATTCCTGATGCAATTACACTAACAGTATATGTATTTAAACCTAAATTGCTAAAAATAATATTTTGCTCTCCTGTTAATGTTACATATTCTGTTGCTCCATGAACAAATTTATATGATAAAGCATTATCTGCAGTTACCGTAAATTTTACTTCTCCTGTTCCATCTCCATTAGGATTTGCAGCATCTGCTCCAGCAATTTCTGCTGTAACTTGTATATTAGATGGCGTTATAATCTCACCAAATGAATACTCATTTTCTTGACAGCTGTAAAGAGCTATCATTAAAGAAAATAGAATTATATAACTATTTTTTATGTTTTTCATTTTTTATGTTTTTTAGAGTTAACTTTTATTTCAATAGCTATTTTAGTTGATTGTTAAAACAACATTATCAATATTAACTAATCCATTTTCTCCATTTAAATCAAATAAAACACGAGCATCAGTAGCTCCGAAAGTTTCCGAAGACACTGAAAGTGTATAATTTGTTTTAGTTGTAGTGATGTCTACTGATTTTGAATCGTTTGAAAAATCTCCTCCACTCAAACCAATACCACCAATTATAGCTCTCTCCACATCTGACCAAGCATCAAAAGTTAAAGTATACGTGTTGCCTTGAACAATTTCTAATTTTTGACTAACATTTACAAGATATGGCTCACTTGGATTTGCATTTGTTACGTTTACAGAATAGTATGTATTTCCTCCATCTGTTACAACTGGTGCTGAACTACTATCATCTACACCAACAATCCAAGAGTCGCTTCCGTTTTCGAAATCTCCATTGGTTAATAAATTATTTACTTGTAATTTTAAAGAAACATCATCAATATTTACCAAACCATTTTCTCCATTTAAATCGAATAAAACACGAGCATCAGCAGCTCCAAAAGATTCTGATGAAAGGATTAACTCATATTGTGATCTTGTTGTTGTAATATTTACTGGTTTTGAATCATTTGAAAAATCTCCTCCACTTAATCCAATTCCTCCAATTATAGATCTACTTGTATCAGACCAAGCATCAAACGTTAAAACATATGTGTTTCCTTGCACTATATTAAGTTTTTGACTAACATTTACCAAATAAGGTTCACTTGGGTTTGCATTTGTTACATTCACAGAATAATAGGTGTTTCCTCCATCTGTTACAACTGGTGCTGAACTATTATCATCTACACCAACTAACCAAGAATCACTTCCATTTTCAAAATCTCCATTGGTTAACAATCCACCATCAAAAGGTGCAGCTGCTGGTGCTTTATAAAAATAGAAATTATCAACATAAACAACGCCTGCAACTCCATCTGAATCAATTAATATTTGTGTGATTTTTTCTTTATTTGATAAATTTCCTGCATCAAAACCAGTCATATCTATCTCGATACTTTGCCAAGAACCACCAATGGTAGTTCCTAAAGAAACCTCTGCTTCACCAGAATCTACTGTATTTACAATTTTTACAGATAAACCGTTTGTAATTCCTTCAGGTACCCAATAATCAATATGCATCATTTCCATTCCAGAAATATCGATACCAGCATCATAATTAGTAACCATTCCTAAAAAATCTAAATTTGTAAGTTTCCAAACATTATTATCAGCTATAGTTGTTGCTTCAAAATTTGTAGCTGACCAATCTGTAGGCAATTCATTTAACGTTACGTTTGTATATTTATCACTAAAAATAGATACAACATCTGTTTCAACTCTATTTCTAGGAGTTGGTGCTGCAACTAAAGGTGCTAAAATCTCTGTAACTTCAAATTCTTCTGTATATTCTGTAGTAGCAATGGCACCACCTTTTACGATAACTCTAGTTGAGTAAACTCCTGGAGTTTGATATTGATACTTTATAGTTTCGCCAATATTTGCTGTTGCTGCAGGCTGATTAACGCCTGTTTCTCCAGAATAAAATTCGTACATAGTAGCAAAATCTGCTGTTGCTGTGATGTTTACTTGCTTAGTTATTGCTGCATCATTCTCTAAGGTAACAACTACATTTTCTGGAGCTTTAAAAGAAACCACTAAAGGCTGAGTTATTTCAGTTTCATCTCCTTTTAAATTAGAAGCTACAATTGTTACGTTATAAGAACCTTCTTCGTAAATTTTATTAGCGTTTTCTCCAGGTAATAATGTTACTGAATCTGAATTATCTCCAAAAATAACTTTAAAACCAGCAGCACCTTCTGCACTTGGCGTAATTGTAACTGAACCTGTATTATCTTGAGTGATATTGAAGATTGCACTTACATTTGTTGGTGCTGTTATTGCATCTGTAAAAGAGGTATCTCTTAAATCTTCCTCACAAGCTATTACTAAAAATAGTAAGAAAAAGATTTTGTAAAAGTTTTTTATTTTTTTCATTATAATATTTTTTATAAATTTTAGTAATTAGGATTTTGATCCCATCTATTTCCTGCTAATTGAATTTCTATAGCTGGTATTGGGAAAACCTCATTTTTATCAGCTTCAAAACCATCAATTTCTTGAGTTGCTTTTCCAGTTCTCACTAAATCGAAAAAACGATGTCCTTCACCTACTAATTCTACTCTTCTTTCACTTAGTATATTATTATACAAGGTAGCTCCTGTGGCTGTTATGTTATTAGCTGAATTTCCAAAAGCTCTTTCTCTTACTCTATTTAAATAATTTTGTGCTTTTGCGTCATTTGGTGTTGAACTTTTGTTAAAAGCTTCTGCAGCCATTAACAATACATCTGCGAAACGAATAGCTCTATAATTGTTAGGATTCGTTAAATTCCTATCTCCAGCTGCAGTTGTGCTTCTTTTTCTTGGAATATATTTTCTATTATAATAACCTGTATGCTCATTTCCTGTTCCAAAAGTTGCTCCTGTATCTGTTGCCCAAGCATTAATATCTAAAATAGCAACATCTTTTCTTAAGTCTCCTGCCTCAAAGGCATCTACAACTTCTTGAACTGGAACGTTAAAACTAAATCCTGATGAAAAATCTGGACCTGAATAAGCTCTAACTCCATTAAAACCTACTGCAACATTACCTTCACTACATTGTAAACAATCGAAACTTGCTCCTTCACCTTCAAAATATTGAACTTCAAAAACAGACTCAATATTATTTTCTCCTGCTTCTTCAAAAATTGTGTTATAATCTGCGACTAAATCATAAGGTCCATTTAGAATTAAATCATCTAAAATAGCTGCAGATTCTGTAAATTTATTTTGATATAAATATGCTTTTCCTAATAAAGCTTGTGCAGCACCTTTTGTTACTCTACCTTTTACAGCTTGAGTATAAGGTAAATTTGCTGCTGCAAATATTAAATCTGCTTCAATTTGTGCATAAACAGTTGCTTTAGGTGTTCTATCTATAGTAAATTGTTCTCCAAACTGTATTCTCTCATCAACTTTAAAAGGAATATCACCAAACCATTTTACCAATTCAAAATTATAATAAGCTCTCAAAAATGTTGCTTCTGCTAAAAGTGCATCTTTACCAACAAAATCTGTTTTATCTTTAAATTCTAAAATATAATTTGCTCTGTTTACACCTGCAAACATCCAATTCCAAATATCTCTTAATTGTGAATTTAAAGGAGTGTGAATCATATCATCTACTTCTTGAATACCAACAACATCTGTTGCACTCTCACCACCTGCTAATGTGTTATCTGATGCAATTTCACCTAAAAGAACATTTAAATAGGTAGCTTGTAACAAATCATAAGCACCAATGATTGCATCTTCGTAATCTTGTTGTTTATTAAAAAAGTTTTCTGAATTATCTGGTTTTGGTTGAACTTCAACAAAATCATCTGAACATGAAAAGCCAAATCCTAAAATTAGAACTAAAGCTAAATATTTATTTATTTTTTTCATCGTTTACTAAATTAAAAATTAACATTCATTCCTAATAAAAATGTCTTTGGATTTGGATAAAAACCTTGATCTATACCACCTCCAATTGGTGCTCCATTAGATGTTGTAGGATCATAACCTCTATATTTTGTTAAAGTAAACAAGTTACTTGCAGAAACATAAAATCTTAATTTATCAAATTTTAATTTTTCTAAAAAAGTATCTCCTAAACTATATCCTAATTGTACACTTTGTAATCTAAGGAAAGATCCATCTTCTACATAAAAATCAGAAAACAGCGTATTTTGTGTTGCTCCAGTTGTAACTCTTGGAAAAGAATCACTTGTTCCAGGACCTGTCCATCTATCTAAATAATAAGTCGGTCTGTTTGTAAGTGGTAGGTTTCTTTCGTAATTTCTTACAATTTCATTTCCAATTGATGCAAAAGCATACGCATTGAAATCGAAATTTTTATAATTGAAGGATAAATTTAAACCCATTGTAATATCTGCAATTGGATCTCCAATATAAGTTCTGTCATCAGGATCAATAATACCATCTCCATTGGTATCCACAAATCTTAAATCACCAGCATTTGCATTGGTTTGAGTAGCATGTGCATTAACTTCTGCCTGATTTTGAAAAATACCATTGGTTTGATAACCATAAAAATAACCAATAGGAAAACCAGCTTCCATTCTTGATGGTGATTCTTGACCAACACCAAAACTACCTCCTTCAATAACTCCTGTAGAGTTTCCTACAAAAGTAACTTCGTTATTTAATTTTGTAAAATTATAATTTACATTAAAATTAAAGTCTTCTGAAACCATATTTTTGTAACCAATTACAAATTCAAAACCTTCGTTTACTACAGTACCTGCATTAATAACTGGTACAGAAGAACCTGGAGCAGCAACTCCAATAATTCCAGAAGTTTGTGCAGAAACTAAAAGATCATCTGTTGTCTTTTTAAAATAATCTGCTGTAATATTTATGCTATTAAATAATTCTAAATCTACACCTATATCTAAAGGTTTTTGTTCCTCCCATTTAATGTCTGGGTTTGCGACTGGACCAGCAGCTAAACCTTGAACTAATTCATTGTTAAAAACATATTGTGCTTCTCCATTTAATAATGATGTAAATCTAAAATCTCCAATTCTATCATTACCTACAATACCATAACTTGCTCTAAATTTTAAGAAACTTAATACCTCAGACTCTTTTAAAAAGTCTTCTTCTGAAGCTATCCAACCCACAGATGCAGTTGGAAAAAAACCAAACTTTTCATTTGGACCAAATTTAGAAGAACCATCTCGTCTTAAAACTGCAGAAAACAAATATTTACTATCATAAGCATATTGAATTCTAGTGAAGTAAGATAATAATCGACTATCAAAAAATTGAGCAGAACCTTTATTGTTATTTCTAAAAATTTCTAAACCATTTCCGTTTAAAACTGGGTTCTCTATGATAACATTGTTAAGATTTGATCCTGACGCATTACTTGTCAATATATCCTCAAATCTACCAGTAGTTTTAAATACAGATGTACCTAATAAAACTTTAACATCATGTACATCGTTAAATACTCTTTCATATTTTAAAAAGGCATCAAACGTGTAATCAGAAAAACTTTGTTTATAATTAGTAAATGTATTTTGATCTACATTAAAAACACTACCATTTCCAAAATTAAAAATACCACTAAAGGTATTGGCAGTTACTACAGAATAATTGGCTTGAAAACGTGTTTCAGCAGAAAAATAATCTAAAAAGCTATAGTTTAAACCATAACTACCAGAAATTTTATTTACAAAAGTTCTATTTTCAGCATTATCGATTTGTGCCAAAGGGTTTGCAACTTCTATACCTGTACCTGTTGCTGGTGGCAAAGAAAACCTTCCATTGGTATAAACAGGTGTTGTTGGAGGAAAGTTTACAGCATTAAATAATACTGAACCTAATGCATTTTCAGGCAGGTTTTTCTTATTTGTGTTTGTAAAAATTGTAGAAGAAGTAAATTTTAAATTTTCTAAAATATCTGTATTAAAGTTAAATCTAACATTTCTTCTATTAAAATTTGCTTTACTACCACCAACAATACCATCTTGACTCAATGCAGAAATACCAAAAGAATAGGTAGATTTTTCTGTACCTTTATTTAAAGTATAATCTACACTAAATGTTGGTGCATTTTCAAAAACAGCATCTTGCCAGTTTGTACCTTGTCCTAAACCACTAATATTTGTAAAAGGAAGTGACTCCCCATTTGCTGCAAAAGCTTCGTTTGCTAATAATGCATATTCTGTTGCATTTAACAAAGGAATTTTTCTAGTGGTTTCTTGATAACCAACAGACATATTTAATATGGATTTGAATTCAGAGTTTTTTCTACCTGTTTTTGTAGTAACTAGAATTACACCATTTGCTGCTTGTACACCATATATACCAGCAGTTGCATCTTTTAAAACATTGATAGATTCTATATCAGATGGGTTGATTACACTTAAATCTTCAATTCTGTTACCATCAACTAAAATTAAAGGTCTACTATCTCCATTTGTAGAAACACCACGAATTCTAATATTAGAAGCTGCTCCTGGAGAACCAGAATTTTGAGTAATATTTACACCAGCAACTTGTCCTTGTAAAGCTTGTTCAATTCTTGTTGGTTTTAAATCATCAATAGTTGCACTAGAAACTACAGAAACTGCTCCAGTAACCTCTTTTTTCTTTTGAGTTCCATACCCAATTACAACAATTTCATCTAAAGATTCTGTAGATTGTTCTATAGAAACATTTATTATTTCAGAATCACCTACTATAACTTCTTTTTTCTTGTAGCCTAAATAGTTAAAAACTAATACTGATCCTTTTGATATTTTAGGAAGATTATACAAACCATCAAAGTCTGTTTCTGTACCAAAAGTAGTTCCTTTAACACTTATACTTACTCCTGGTAAAACCTCTCCAGAAATGGCATCTTTAACAACTCCTTTTACATTTATTGTTTGAGCACTTGCTAAAACAGTTATGAATGTAAATAGTAGTAATGTGATTTTTTTTCTCATAAAAAAAAGTTTAAGTTTTGTTTGTTTCACAAAAATAAAGCTTCTTATTTATTAAAATCGCAATAAAAGCCACAATAAAAAACATACAAGACAAAATACTAGCAAAAATCCCTATAAACACTAATGTTAAAGAAAACTTAAATACTTAAAAAAAACAGAATGTTGTGGTAATGTATGGGTACATTTTAGATGATTTATATTTTATATTTCTAAAATATAATTTGTTAAGTTCTCATCATGTGGTAAATCCATCTTTTTACGAAGTCTATAACGTTTAACTTCTACACTTCTTGGAGAGATATTTAAAAGCGGTGCTATTTCTTTAGAAGCGAGGTTTAATCGAAGATAAGCACACAATCTTAAATCGTTTGGAGTAAGTTCTGGGTGTTTACTTTTAATTTTCTTTAAGAATTTTTTATCAGCATTATTAAAAGCTTCTTGAAACATTTTCCAATCGTCTGTATTGTTTAGATTTTTGTCAATTATTTTTACAACCTTATCAATACTGGTATTGCCTTTGGAAATTAACTCCGTCTTTATAGTATTTAGAAATTCATTCTTCTTAATAATACTCATTGTTGAAGTTGCTAATTCCCTATTTTTACTTTCAATATCGCTTCTTAATTTATCATTATTTAGTTTGATAATTTTTTGTGAACTCTCCAATTCTTTGAGTGCTAATTTTCTTTGTGTCTTTTCCAGCAATTCTTCTCTTTGTCTTTTATAATAAGATTTTGATGCAATATGTAATACATAAAATAACACAACAAAAGAGATGAAATAAATCCCTATAAAAACATTAGACAAATACCAAGGTTTTGAGATTGTAAAAGAATATTCAGCAACATTGTCAGTTAATTTATTATCTATAGAAGCTCTAACTTTAAAAGTGTAATCACCAAAAGGTAAATTCTCAAACAATAAATAATTGTTTTTAGATAATTTACTCCATTTTGAGTTTAAACCTTCTAAAAAATATTGATATTGTATAGAAGAAGTTTTATTGTAATTGGTGACACTATATGAAAACTCAAAATTATTTTCTAAGTTCGTAAAAACTTTAGGTTCAAGTAAACTTACCTTTTTTTGTGCTTTATCTGTCTCATTATTAAAGATTCTATTAATTTGAATTTCAAAATCTTTGGGTTCTACAATTTTATTTAAATCTAACGTTAAATAACCATCTGAAGTACCAATTAAATACTTTTTATCATCTAAAGATATCATATTCTCATAACCAGAAGCTCCTTTTTGCATGGTTCTATTGATGGGAATAATTTCCAAATCTGGTTTTTCACTAAATTTGCCTGGCGTAAAATAACGGATGTCATTTGCTGTAAAAGACCACAATTTATTGTTTACGTTATCAAATATAAGCTTTGCCGATAAAAAATTATCTTTTGGAATTAATTTACTAAAAACGGAATCTTTTTCAAAACGGTCTTCTTTTTCTGAATATTTAAAAACTCCATTTTTAGAAGCATATAAAATATCATTCTGATATTGAATTAAGCTTGAATGAATTCCCTTTTGAACAGAGGTATCTTTAGTAATTTCTATCACATTTCTAAAATCTTCATCAACTTTTAGCTTAAAAACACCTTTGTATTCATGATTTACAAAAATATTTTTTAAATCTTTTAATACAAAATATTTACTAGACGTAGAAAAACCATCAATTTTATTTCTTAAAGCCCATGAATTATTCGTCTTTTTTAGAATATACAAACCATCATATCCACCTTGTACAATTGTATTTTCATCTATTTTAGAGACACTCCAAGTACCATCTATACCTTTTATTAAAGTGGCATTATTATCATTTACAACAAATGTTCCTGAATCATGACTACAGAATAAGGTATTGTTTACTTCTTGTAAATTCCAAACTTGACCTTCTGTATTATTCACAAATTCAAATTCGTCATCAGAATCTTTTCTTTTAAAGTATAATCCTTGATTTGTGCCTAAATATAAATTGTCCTCAAAAACTATCGAAGCATAAATTGTGCCCCAAAAATTAGTTCTTTTTACAAACGATTTAAATGGAGAATGAAAATTAATGGTGTTAATTCCATTATCCAATCCAAGCCAAATATTATAATCTATATCTTCAAAAATAGTTAGAACTGTATTATTGCTTAAGCCAGAACCTTGAGTTATATAGTAAAGAATATTTCCATTCTTATCTAATTTAATTAAACCATTAGCAATAGATCCTAGAACAATATTTCCGTTTTTGAGTTGTTTTGCACTATATAAAGTTTTCTGTGATAAAAATTCATCTGCTGGAATCTTCCATTTTTTTAATTCATTATCAGCCAAATAATAAAAACCATTCTTTTGTGTTAAAAAAAATAAAGTATCATCTTTTAAAAAAAATGCTATTATTTTATTCTCTTTTAAAATTGCATCATTAGAAATTAATTTAGGGACGCCATTTTCAATCATAAAAACACCTTTCCCTAATTCTTGAAAATAAATGATATTTTCTACTTTAGATAGTTTTGTAATATTCTTCTCAGAGTCAATTATTTTTAACGATTTTGTTTCTAAATTGTAGAGATAAATTCGCTGTAAAGATTTAAAAAGCATCCATCCATCTAGTTCAGCAATTTCCCAAATCTGCTCATCTTCGAGCATTTTTACTCCTTTTTCTTTTGCTATAGAAGTAAATTCTAAAAAACCAAATTCGTTTTTTTTCCAAAAACCAAAATCCATATAAAAACCTGTATAGACTTTCTCTTTGAATGATTTAACAGAACGCATAATAGTTTCATTTGGAGTGGTGTACAACTGCCAATCTGCGCCATTAAACTCTAATAAACCTTTATTATTAGCAACGTAAATATATTTATTAGATGATTGAGAAATACCCCAACTTTGATTTTCTGCACCATAATCTTCCGTAGAAAAAACTTTGATTGGTGGCACCTCTTGTGACAAAATGAAAGGGCAAAAAATAAAAAAAGCAATAAAAATTATTGATATTTTTCTAATCATGTGTAATTCAATTTGCCACGAATTTAGCAAAATAAAATCTTGATTTGGTAATGAATTTTAAATTTTGATTTAAAAAATATTTTATTTTCAAAAAAATACTGGATGATTTAACATTATTTTAAGATTTTTATGAGTTTTTTAGTAAATTTGTAAAAAAATAATAATTTAAAATATTGATGAAAAATTTAAGGACAGCAAACATTTTAATGTTGCTATTATGTTTACTAATTATAATTATTGCCGAATATTTTTTTTTAACTGGTGATAAATTACATGGTATTTTTATTGGGCTTTGGGCTCCTACTTTATTAGGAGTAATGATTTACCTAAAATTGATTACTAATGAGCGCAAATGATATCGTTTTCTACTTTTCTATCTTTGTAGGAATATGCGTAATTATTTGGGCATATTTTATGATACGTGCTTTTAACAAAGCTAGTAAAGGCTAATTTTTCTTCATACTAATTCCCAATCCTCCACCTTCTGCTAAATGAAATTTCACTTTAGAATTCTTTGTGATTTCTATAGTTTCAAATTCAATTTCTAAAGGATTTTTGTCCCAATGAGCAGCTTTTCCATCCTTATAAATTTTAGCTTCATACATTGTATTATCGTCTAAAAAACTAAAATCAATTTCAATTTCTCTTGAATTTTCATCAGTAATACTTCCTAAAAACCAATTACCAGTTTCACGTTCTTTTCTTGCGATTGTAACAAATTCACCAACTTCTCCATTTAAAACTTTAGTTTCAGACCAATCTACACCAACATCTTTTATAAATTGAAGTGGTTTTGGGTTCGCCTCATAATGCTCTACTAAATCTGCAGCCATTTGTACAGGACTGTAAATAACCACATATAAAGCTAGTTGATGTGCCAATGTTGTATTTACTTGATTGTCTTTTTTAAACTCATCAAATTTAATATTAAAGATTCCTGGTGTATAATCTATTGGACCAGCTAACATTCTTGTAAAAGCTACAATTGGCAAATGTTCTGGAGGGTTTCCTCCATCAGAAGACCAAGCATTAAATTCCTGTCCTCGCAAACCTTCTCTAGAAATAATATTAGGATATGTACGTCTTAAACCTGTTGCTTTTATAGGTTCGTGCGCATTTACAGCTACTTGATATTTTGCTGCTTTTATGGCTGCATTGTTATATTGATTCACCATATATTGTCCATGATGATATTCTCCTTTTGGTAAAATTTTACCAACATAACCAGATTTTACTGCATGCATTCCATATTTCTGCATTAAAGCATACGCTGTATCCTGTTGTTTTTCATACGTTTCTGTAGCTGCAGAAGTTTCATGATGCATAATAATTTGCACTCCTTTTTCTTTTGCATATGCTGTAACTTCATCTAAATTATAATCTGGATAAGGAGTTACAAAATCGAAAACACCTTCTCTGTCTTCAAAACCAATCCAACGTTCCCAACCAGTATTCCAACCTTCAACTAAAACACCACCAATATTATTCTTTGCTGAAAAGTCGATAAAGTTTTTTACATTTTCTGTGGTTGCTCCATGTTTTCCATGCGCTTTTCCTGTATCTGTCCATTTTCCATCAACCATTTCCATTCCATAATCCCAAGAAGATTTGTCTAAATGCATTTCCCACCAAACTCCTGTATATTTCATAGGTGTAAACCAAGAAACATCACCCAATTTATTTGGCTCGTTTAAATTTACAATTAAGTTAGATTGAATTAAATCTGGCGCATTTTCAGTAATTTGAATCGTTCTCCATGGTGTATGAAATGGCAAAGTTCTTTTTACTTTATACGTTGTATTTCTAGAACCTACTAAACTACTTTTAAAAGATAATTTATCTGTATCAACTTTTAAAGTCATTCCAGCATAATCTAGTAAAGCTGCTTCATGAAAACTTAAATGAATGCCATTTTTACCAACTAAAGTTACTGGTGTATTTACAGCATTTTCTGGAATATAAGTTTGTCCTAAACTTGGGTGGTTTCTTTTAACAGATGCATCAATTTCTGATAATTTTGTAGTACTATACAAATGCTCGTAAATATCCCAATCTCCAGGAATCCAAAAGGTTTTATAGTCTTCAGTTAAATTGAATTCAGTATTTTCTTCAGTTATAAAAACTTCCGAAAAATTGTCTTGTTTTGGGAATTCATATCTAAAACCAACTCCATCATTATACACTTTAAATACAATGTTTAATTTTCTTTTTAAGTCTGATTTTTCCTGCAATTCTACTCGTAATTCATTGTAATTATTTACAACATCTAATTGCTCTCCCCAAGGCATTTGCCAGGTTTCGTTAAAGTTTTTTGTTGATGAATTTACAACTATAAAATCATCAGAAAATGATTTTGAATCCTGAAAATCAAAACCTAATGATGATTTTTTAATAATAGTATCTTGTTTAAAAACAACTTCATAAAAAGGTTTACCATTTTCATCTAAAGAGAACTCTAAAGATATTTTTTCATCAGGAGAAACCAAAACAGTTTCTGGTTTCATACCACAAGAAGATAAACTAACACAAATAATAATCAATAAAAATTTAATTTTCATAACTTATATTTTTTCTAACAAAACAATGTCAAATTCCGTTTCTAAACTTATTTTTCCGTCCTTAACTTCAACTCTCTGATTTGAATAAAAATCTTGTAATTTTTGTCCGTTTTCAAAAACTGAAGCAACATTTAGCTCTTTATTTCCTTTTGATAAATTAATACCAACAACTATTTTATCATCATTTCTAACTCTAGAAAACACCAAGCCATTTTCATCAGAAATTAATTGATGCTTTCCTGCTCCAACAGCTGTATGATTTGCTCTAAACTGACCCAATTTTTGCCAATGATTTAATACATCTTTGGTATTTTTATCCGAAGAAATTGCATCCCAATTCATAAAAGAACGCAAAGTTGCATCTCCAACTGTACCTTCAATTGTTAAATCTCTGGCAGATTCATCACCATAATAAACCTGAGAAGTTCCTGGTGTTAACAACAACATGGTTGCTGTTTTGTAAGGCATTTTTCTTTCTTTATCAAATGGCTGTCCATCATCGTGAGAAGTCATATAATTTAAAATTCCATAGCCTTTTAATTCTGAGTTTAAAAGTGAATCGTATTTGGCAAAAACATCCTTTTCAGCCATTTGTTTTACATTCCATTTTAATTCAAAATTGATTAAACTGTTAAATGCTTTGTCAAAATAATTGACTTTTTTATCACCAAAATCAAAAGATTTTCCATGAGAAATTGCATAATTATACACTTCACCAACTAAATAAAAATTGTTAGTATCTAACACTTTTTCAGGATTATTTTTCTTGTAATCTGCAAAAGCCACATCGCAAGTTTCTTTAAATTCTTGCCAAACAAATTCTTCTGTATGTTTTACAGTATCAACTCTGTAACCATCAATTCCAAATTCTGTTATATAATCTGTTAGCCATTTCATAATATAAAAACGAGGCGCTCTTGGATGTCCTGTTTTAGAGAAAAAAGCATCTAATTCTTTAACTTCTTGCTCATATCTTCCTTCAGCTTTCCATTTTTCAATTAAATGTTTTGGCAATTCTACAGCTTCATTACTTTCGGTTTTAATATCTGGTAAATTTTCTACTAATGTGCAATTTACAGTCGTTTCAAAATCTTTATAGGTACAAGCAGGTTCAGTTCTAACCCAATCATTTGGCCAAACTGGATCTTTATCAGTAACTGGCCCTGTATGATTTATAACAGCATCTAACAACACACGAATTCCGTTTTTATGTGCCAAATCTACCAACTCTTTTAAATCTTCTTTGGTTCCATAATTTGGATCGATTTTCGTCCAATCTTTAGCCCAATATCCATGATATCCATAAGATAAACCTGTTCCTTCATCAGTTCCTCCATGAATTTGTTCAACAATTGGTGTCATCCAAATAGCATTGATTCCTAATTTTGTAAAATACCCTTCTTTTATTTTTTGAGTGATTCCCTTAATATCTCCACCTTCAAAACCTCTTAATTTTCCAGCTTCTTTGGTTCTATCAAAATTGATGTCATTGGAAGTGTCTCCATTATTAAACCTGTCAGTTAATAAAAAATAGATATTTGCTCCTTCCCAAACAAATTCCTTTGTGGCAATTTCTTTGGTTTCTTTTTTAGCTGTTGTATTTTCTTGACAACTAAAAACGGTTGCAAGAACGCATAAGAAAAGTATTTTTTTCATATTATTTTTATTGAAGTTTTAAAATAAAAGATTCTAATGGTTTTACATCTAAACGAATTTTCGCTTCATTATTTTTAACAACTAAAGTTGATGAATATTCGTTATACAATTGATCTTTAAATTGATATTCGCCCTCTTTTAAATTCCATTTTTTAATAATGTCTGCTGGGATTTGCAACTCAAAACCATATTCATTTTCTGCATTAAAATTAGAAATAATTATCAGTTTTTCAGTTTCAGAATAACGTACAAAAGACAACACCTTTTCATTATACCATTCTGTATTTTCTCTATTAAATTGATGAATATCCTGGTATTCACCCATTAAAGCATCACTTTTAATGGTAAAGTTTAGCAAACGTTTGTAAAAATCTCTTAAAGATTTTTCTTCTTTGGTAGATTGTCCTCCATCAAATTTTTTGTCATTTACCCATCTTTGCAAACTTGGCACTCCAACATAATCAAAAATTGAAGTTCTACTTGGACTTCCAAAACCAGCGTTTTCTGAGCCATCTTCGCCAAATTCTTGACCAAAATAAACCATGGTTGGTGCTGTAGAAATTGTAGTAGAAACCACCATTGCTGGTTTTCCTTTTAAAGCATTGCCTGCAAATTCTTTACTTGCAATTCTTTGCTCATCATGATTTTCTAAAAAATGCAACATATGATGCTCAATATCTTTTAAATCTTCTTGAATTGGAGGAATATTATCTGTTAATCCATGACCTTGCATTACATGTTTAATGGTATCATACAATTGTACTTTATCATACAAATAATCCATTTTTCCTTTTTTGATATAATCTCTATACAAGCTTGGATTGTATACTTCTGCTAATAAAAAAGCTTCTGAATTATTCATTTTTATAGCAGAATTCATAAAACTCCAAAATTCAACTGGCACCATTTCTGCCATATCAAACCTGAAACCATCCACTCCTTTTTCTAACCAATACAAAGCAATATCTCTAAATTTTATCCAAGAATTTGGAACAGTTTTATCTTGCCAAAATTCAAAATGTTTCTTGTAATCTTCATTTTCAAAACCTGCTGGTAATACATCAAAATCTTTTTTACCATCAGGAGAAATTCCGTAATTAACTTTTACTGTCTCATACCAATCATTACTATTTGGTTTTGGAGAACGTGAACCATTTCCTGTCCATTTTGCAGGATTTTCATCAAATCTCAAATCACTTAAAGCATTTTCTTCTCCTCCTAAAGGTTGATAATCATTTACGAAATCTGGCACTTCAAATGCTTTGTTAGGCACATAATAAAAATTATTATTCACATCATATTCCACAGAAACATCATCCTCTGCACCAAAATCTTTTATGCCTTCAGGGTTTGTTAAACCTTCATAATTTCTTGCAACATGATTTGGTACAATATCAATAATTACCTTTAAATCATTTTTGTGAGAACGCTCAATTAATTGCTCAAATTCCAACAATCTATTTTCTACATTTACTGCCAAATCAGGATTTACATTGTAATAATCTTTTACTGCGTAAGGAGAACCTGCTCTACCTTTTACAACATCTGGATCGTCATTTGAAATTCCATATTTTGTATAATCTCGAATCACATCATGATGTGGAACTCCTGTGTACCAAATATGTGTAACTCCTAAATCTTTAATTTCCGATAATGCCTTGTCTGTGAAATCGTTAAATTTTCCAACGCCATTTTCCTCTAAAGTTCCCCAAGGTTTGTTGGTAGTATTTGTGTTCCCAAACAACCGTGTAAAAACTTGATAAACTACAGTTTTTTTTGCTGTATTTGTACTCTCCATGCTCACTTCTGTCTCTTTTTTTTCTGGTGTACAACCTATTAATATTGATAAAATTAAGGCTGATAAAAGGCTATATATTTTTCTCATAAGGATTGCTTATTGTAAGGTGATTTTTATTTTTAATTCTTTTTTAGGATTCCATTTTACAGGAATTGTAAGTGTATTTTCTTCTGATAAAATTCGCTTTTTTTTTCCGTTAACTTTTATCTTTTTAGGATTCCAGTTGATGTTGTGAATTATCAACGTAATTTCTTTTTCTGATGAATTCCAGTTCTTACCAAGTTCTGCTTCAAAATCGATTTCTAAATAACGTTTGCAATACTCTGCTTCGAATTCTAAAATTTCATAGTTTTCTTTTTCGAAAGCATTTGCTGTCAATCCATCATCATTATAAAAAGTTCTTTTAGTGTTTTCTTTTTCATCAAAATAATAATGCAATTCTAATTGATCTGCTTTGTAATTATCTGTAGTTTGCACTAATTCACTCATCAAAATAAAAGAACCTCCTCTTACATAAGTAGGAATTGCTTTATCTTTTAATTTTACCGTTTTTGTTTGTCCACCTACTATTTTTTCTGCATTGTAATAGAAATTATACCAATTTGCCGTTTTTGGAAAATAAATCTCTTTCGTTTTTACAGAATCTTTTAAAATTGGTGTGATTAAAAAATCTTTTCCCCATAAATAGGTTTCTGAATTTTCTAATAAGTTTTTAGCATCTTCTTCAAAGAAAATAGGACGCATTAAAGGAGTTCCTTTTTGATTATTTTCGAACGCTAAATTGTAATTATAAGGCAACAATTTATAACGTAATTCAATTGCTTTTTCAGCTAATTGTTTTGTTTTTTCGTTTCTAAAAACAGGTTCACTTGCAACATCTTCTTGAGCATGAGGTCTATAAATTGGCTGAAAAACGCCATATTGCAACCAACGTGTATATAAATTATCGTCCAAATTTGCTCCTGCAAATCCACCTAAATCTGAGTGCATATACCCCAAACCTTGCATTCCCATTTGTAGCGCAATTTTTGGTTGAGATTGCAAACCTCCCCAACTTCTGCTTACATCTCCAGACCAAGGAATCATTCCAAAACGTTGTGAGCCAGAACTTCCTGCTCGCATCAAAATAAATGGTCTTTCATTTGGAAATTCTTTTTGATACCCTTCAAAAATTAAACGTGCCCAATCATGTCCATAGATATTATGAATTTCATCTGCTTTTTGAGTTTCATTAAAAGTTACCCAAGAAGGTAAAACTTCTGGTTCTCCTAAATCTCCCCAAAAACCTTTTGCACCTAAATCGTAAATTTCTTTATAAATATTCCAAAACCAATCTTTACCCTCTTTTTTGTAGATATCTACAATACCTGTATTGCCAAAATAGAAATCATATTTTGCAGAATTACCAACAGAATCTTTTGCTAAAACTTGTTTTTGATCAGCTTCTTTCCACTTTTTTGAGTTTGATAAAACAAAAGGTTCTGTAATTAAAACTGTTTTAACGCCTTTGTCTTTTAATTTAGAAATCATTCCTTTCATATCAGGGAAAGAATCTGTATCAACTTCTAAATTTCCCATGGTTCCTTGCACAGTTTTCCCAAACCAATACAAATCTAGAATTACAGCATCTACAGGAATATTTTCTTCCTGAAATTTTGCGATTGTTGCTTCAGTTTCTTGTTGAGAATGATACCCAAATCTACTTGAGAAATTTCCTAAAGTCCATCTTGGAGGTAAAGGTTGTTTCCCTGTTAAATCTGTATAATTATCAATTAAATCTTCCCAAGAATCGCCAACAATTATTTGATATGTTTTGCGTCCAGAAATAGTTTCGTAGGTTAAAGAATTGTCTTTATTACTATCCAAATCTAAATAGCCTATTGGAGCATTGTCAAAATGAATCATGTATTTTTTTGATGAAATAACCAATGGAATTGTAAAATTCATCAACTCTGCATAGGTTTCATAACCATATTGAGCTCTGTTATACAATGGTAATCTATACCCTCTTCTATTCATTCCCAAAGCTCTTGCTCCTGCTCCAAATAAAACTTCGTCTTCAGTTAAATTGAATTCAATTTTCTCGGTTTCATCAGCAACAATATTTCCTTTTACCAAATCCATTGGTATGTGTTTGGATTTAAAATAGCCTTGTTTTTCTGAGGTTACTAGCTTGTCTTTGTAATAATATAAAATTTGAAAAGGCGATTTCTGGATTTTTACTGAAATGCCATCAGATTTGTAAATTATTTCATTATTGTTTTTATCAATTTTAATATGTGTAGAAGTTGGCTTTAAAACGACTGCATGAGATTCATCATTTTTTACTTCTCCTTTAGGATAAAAAGTAGTTTCAACTATTTTTGAATTATAAAAATTGATAAAATAAACGCCATCTGAAACCTCAATTTTAAATTGATTTTCTTGCTCAAAATTTGCGCTTTTAAAATCTCTTTTTGAGTTTTGCGCAAATGTAAAAATCGAAATAAAAAGGAATAAAAAAAGGATTTTATAGGTTTTCATAATTAGTTATAAAATGTTCTCGATACAATTTCGATGAAAAATCGAAATCACTCGAACTGACAAGTTGTTATATTTTACAGGTTAGACACTGAAACAAGTTCAGCACATAAACCTGTCAGGTCTTGTGTATTATATTTATTTTTTCAACAAAAAAGTAAATGGCAATTCCAATCTTTTTTGCCAAGATTTTTCTGAATGATCTGTTCCTTCAAAATATAAATTTTTGAAATTTGAATCATCATAACCTCCATTTTTAAAAATAGCATCTACTTTTGGAGCATATTGAGGATAAAAAGCATCCAACGTTTTATTCCCATAATCAAAATACATTTTATGCGTTTCTGAATCTGGTAAATTCGTTTCTAAATAGTTAAAAATTGCTCCTGGTAAAGGATTGTTTTCTTTCGGGCTTCCTCCAACCCAATGTGTAGAAAAACAAGCTGCTCCTGCAAAAACTGCTGGATATTCTGCAACTGCATACATACTCATTAAACCTCCCATGGATGAACCTGCAACAACCGTATTTTCTTTATTTGTATATACAGAATAAGTAGCATCTATATAAGGTTTTAGCTCTGTAACTAAGAAAGATAGATATTCATCTCCTTTTAAATCAACGCTAAAATTACTTTTTTTAGCTTCTGCATACATCGCTTCTTTATCTTCTTTTGATAAAAAATCCATTGCTTTTTCTGGGTACAAATCTTGCCAACGAATTTTAGGAATGTTATGAATCCCAACCACTATAAAATCTTTTACAGTTCCTTCTTTCATTAATTTGGTTGCAATTTCATCGACCATCCATTCTTGTTTGTTCCAAGTTGTAGTGGCATCAAATAAATTTTGTCCATCATGCATGTATAAAACTGCATATTTTTTTGCTGATGAATAGTTTTCTGGCAACCAAACATCTACAGGTCTTGGAACTATATTTTTAGACGGAAAAGAATCGACTCTTATTAATTTTCCACTAGCTAAAACTGCTTTTTCTAAAACGTTCGCTTCAATTTTTGGTTGATTTTGAACTTCTTTTTTCCCCTTTTTAGTTGATACACTTTTACAAGAAATCATCAATAAAATTGAAAATAAAATCGTTATTTGTTTCATAATTGTTATTTTTAAAATGTTCTCGATACAATTTCGACGAAAAATCGAAATCACTAGAACTGACAATTTATTGTATAAATAATTACTTTTTAGTCGTTAAAATGATACTTCCTTTCTCCATTAATTCAATTTCATTTCCCCAAACAAACTCATCACCAGAGATAATATTTTTTAGGGATTTCCCTTCTAAACCAACTTCTGCATAACGTTTTAAATCGATTGTAATTGGCTCTTCATTTTTGTTGATAATATGCACAACAGTTTCATCATCTTTAATTCTGAATAAAAAATAAGTCCCCATAAATGGTGCAAAATGAATCGTTTTCCCTTCGTGAATTGCTTCACTTTTCTTACGATAATTTAAAACTTTGCTTACAAAATTTTGCATTTCTCTTTTTTCTGATGTCAAACCTAAACCCGTAAAAGCATTTATGTTATCATCTTTAAAACCTCCAGGAAAATCGGTTCTTATTAAACCATGATCTCCAGGGTTTGCTGTGTCATCCATTAAAATTTCTGTTCCGTAATAAATTTGCGGAATTCTTGGCAACATCAACGTATAACTTAACCCCATTTTTGTATTTGTAGCATCTTCATTTAATGCTGTAAATACTCTGCGTTCATCATGATTGTCTAAAAAAATCATCATGTCTTTTGGAGTTGTATAATGGAAATCGTTTGCCAAACCTTCATAAAGTTTCACCAAACCTGTTCCCCAAGTTTCTTCTTCTTTAATGCCTTCCACAATTGCTTTTTGCATTGGGAAATCCATCGTAGATTTTAAGTTACTTTCATAGCCATCTTTATTTTTTGCGCCTTTTTGCCAATAACCAACCAATAAAGGATTGTAACTCCATTCTTCGCCAACAATAGCAAAATTAGGATATTCATTCATAATTGCACCTGCCCAATTTGCCATAAATTTTTTGTCTGGATAAGGATACGTGTCTTGACGAATTCCTCCCAAACCTAAAGTCTCAATCCACCAAATGCTATTTTGGATAATGTATGTTGCCATAAAAGGATTACGTTGATTTAAATCTGGCATTCCAGACACGAACCAACCTTCGTTATTTCCTTTTCTGTCAGATTCTGCAGCATACGAATCTTGGTTTGTAGTTCTTCTATGATTAGAACCTATATTTTTTTCATTTCCCCAAACATCAATATTGTCTTCGTAGTTTTTCTGATTGTTTATCCAATCTTCAAAAGGCAAATCTTTCATCCACCAATGTTCTAAACCACAATGATTCGCAACTTGATCCATGATTAATTTCATGTCTTTTTCGCGCAATTTATCTGCTAAATTTTTATAATCTTCTAAGGTTCCAAAACGTGGATCTACTTGATAATAATCTGTAATTGCATAACCATGATAAGAGCCATTTGGCATATCATTTGTTAACACTGGAGTTGGCCAAATTGTTGTAAAACCTAAGTCAGCAATGTACTCTATATGATTTGTAATTCCTTGTAAATCTCCTCCATGACGTTTATAACCATCAGTTCTATCGATGGTAGTTTCTTTTAATTTTTGGTTGATGTCATTCGTTTCATCCCCATTTGCAAAACGATCTGGAGTAATTAAATAAATAGCATCAGAACTGTCAAAACCCTTATAATCTTCAGCAGATTTTTGTCTTTCTTTTAGTTCGTATGTATGTGTTTTTTTAGTGTCATCATCAAAAGTAAAAATGATGTCGAATTTGCCTGCTTTTGTATTTTTATCAATATTTAAATCGATAAAAAGATAATTTTGGCTTTTTGCTTTGTGAACTTTTTCTATAGAAACTCCATCATAAGAAAGTGATGGTTTTGAGTTGCCTATATTATTTTCTTTTACTAATAATTGTAGTGAAGTATCTTTAAAATTAACCCACCAATTTGTAGGTTCTACTCTTTCTAAAGAGGTATTTGAAATAGAAACATCAGAAAGATTTGTTTTTATTTCTTCATTTTTACATGAAAAAATAAGCATTACAGAAAGTAAGAACAATTGCTTTAAATATTTCAAAATGTAGATTTTTTATAAACCTCAAAAGTTTTATTACAGAAGAATATTCAGCACAAAAACTTTTGAGATTTTGTTATTATATTGCTATTAAGCAGTTTGTAAATTATTTGGCGAAATTGTTGTTATTTCTCCATTTACTAAAATTTTCACTTCGTTTTTACCATCCAACTCAAAATGAGTTCCTTTTTTAGAAACTTTTACAGTAATTACTTGATTTCTAAAATTGACTTTAAACGAGTAAGAATCCCATTGATTTGGAATTTTTGGCGAAAAAGAAAGTGTATTATCTAACACTCTCATGCCTCCAAAACCTTCTACAATACTCATCCAAGTTCCAGCCATAGAGGTTATATGCAAACCTTCTTCAACTTCGTGATTATAATCATCTAAATCTAAACGTGAAGTTCTTAAATAGAATTCATAAGCTTGATCCATTCTGTTTAACTTTGCTGCTTGAATACTGTGTACACAAGGAGAAAGTGAGCTTTCATGGACTGTAAATGGTTCATAAAAATCGAAATGACGCTCTAATTCTTCCGTAGAAAAATCATTTTCGAACATATAAAAACCTTGCAAAGTATCTGCTTGTTTTATGTATGGAGAACGTAAAATCCTGTCCCAACTCCATTTCTGGTTGATAGGTCTTTGGCTTTTATCCAAATCTGCAACAGTAATTAATTCCTTGTCTAAGAAACCATCTTGTTGTAAATACACATCGTGTTTTTCTGAATATGGGAAATACATATTCTCAGCAACATTTTTCCAAGAAGCCAACTCTTCATCTGTGAAATTTGTTTTTTCTTTAATTCTGATATAATCAGAAATATGATCAATTTTTACAGTTTCTATATTTTCTAAAGCATAATTAATACACCATTTTGCAATGTAATTTGTGTACCAATTATTGTTGATGTTATTTTCGTATTCATTAGGTCCAGTTACCCCTAACATTACAAATTTATTTTTATCTGTAGAGAAATTTACTCTTTGATGCCAAAAACGTGCAATTCCGATTAAAACTTCTAACCCTTTTTCTGGAATGTAAGAATAATCGTCTGTAAATCTGTAATAGTTAAAAATTGCAAAAGCAATAGCACCATTTCTGTGAATTTCTTCAAAAGTGATTTCCCATTCATTATGGCATTCCTCACCATTCATAGTAACCATTGGGTATAAAGCTGCTCCATTTTTAAAACCTAGCTTTGCTGCATTTTCAATCGCTTTTTCTAAATGATTATATCTATATTCTAGCAAAGTTCTTGCAACAGATTGATCTTTGGTTGCCATATAAAAAGGAATACAATATGCTTCTGTGTCCCAATAAGTACTTCCTCCATATTTTTCTCCAGTAAAACCTTTTGGTCCAATATTTAAAGAAATATCAGTTCCTAAATAGGTTTGATTTAGTTGAAAAATATTAAAACGAATTCCTTGTTGTGCTTTTACATCACCTTCAATGGTAATATCTGACATGTTCCAAATTTCAGCCCAAGAATTTTTCTGGGTTTCTAACATGGCTTCAAATCCAAAACTTACAGCTTTATCTAAAATATCTTTTGCTGCAGCAACTAATTCGTCTTTCTTATGATTTCTATCAACAACATACCCACCAAATTTATGGATTGTATAGGTCTCATTTTTCTTAATTTCTTGTTGATAATGGCAAGCAGTATAATTAATTGTTTTGTTATTATTACAGCCTGTAATCACCTCATTATCATCTATAAACAAACGAGATTCCATAAAAGTACACGTATGAAAATTAGTTTTCATCGTTTTTGCTTCTATATAAGATTGTTGGTTGTTTTGAGTTACTTCTAAAACATCCCAAAATTGATCATCCCAATTGGTATCTTCATTGGTAATCCCAGCATCTAAATAAGGAGAAAAAGTAATTTTACAATCTCCATTTATAGGAGTTACATTATACTCAATTGCACCAACTTCATCCAATTCTAAACTTAAAAAACGTTTGGTATCAACTTTAATTTTGATGTCGTTTTGCAAAACAGCTTCAAAACTTCTAGCCAACCAACCCTCTTTCATGTTGAGTTCTCTCTTAAATTTTGATACAGATTTACACGTGTGTAAATCTAAATCTTCTTCGTTAATTTTAACGTTGATACCAATCCAATTTGGTGCGTTTAAAACTTTTGCGAAGTATTCTGGATAGCCGTTTTTCCACCAACCAACTCTTGTTTTATCAGGATAATAAACACCTGCAATATAACTTCCTTGAAAAGTTTCTCCTGTATATTTTTCTTCAAAATTAGCACGTTGACCCATGGCTCCATTACCAATACTGAATAAACTTTCTGAAGATTTAACCATTTTCGCGTCAAACCCTTCTTCTAGGATAGACCACTCATTTGGTATGATATAATCTTGATTCATAATTTATGTTTTTTCCTGCAAGGTCTTTGATATCTTGTAGGTTTGTTGTTTTTTAATTTAATATACCCACAAGGTTTTTGAAACTTTGCAGGATTTAGCAAACTTTCTATTTTTCTATTAACTCTTGAATAAAACTGATACTGATTTCTGTAAAATCATTAAAAATATAGTCAGCTTCCTTTAAAATATTTTTTTCACCAATACCAATACTGATCATTTTTGCAGCATTTGCAGCTTCTACTCCTGCAACAGCATCTTCAAAAACAATACAATCAGCAGCATTTACACCTAAATGTTTGGCTGCTAATAAAAATACTTCTGGATCTGGTTTTGCTTTTGTTACGTTATTTCCATCAACAATTGCATCAAAATAATGCAATAAACCAACTTTTTCTAAAATTGGTTGCGCATTTTTGCTTGCTGATCCTAAAGCTATTGGAATGTTATTTTCTTTTAAATATTCTAAAATTTTAGGTACATCAGGTAGTATTTCTGATGCATCCATATTTTCGATATACTTTAAATAGTCTACATTTTTTTCGACCATCCAAGTATCAAATTCTTGTTGAGTTGCTGTTCTATTACCAATATCCAACAGAATTTCTAAACAGCGTTTTCTACTAACGCCTTTAAATAATTCGTTTTGTTCTTTGGTAAATTCAAATCCTAATTCGTTTGCTAGCTTTTTCCAAGCTAAATAATGATATTTGGCTGTGTCTACTATTACACCATCCAAATCAAAAATAAATCCTTTTTTCATATACTCTTAAATCTCTTCTTCTTGATAACTAATTGCGTTTTTATTGGTAATTAACAAGTTACATAAACCTGCAATTACCAAACTAATTCCTGCTACAATCATAGGATTAATAGCTTCATCTCCTAATAAACCTGACACAAAATTAATTCCGTTTAATGCTGCAATAATTTGTGGGATTACAATAAACATGTTAAAAATCCCCATAATTACGCCCATTTTCTTTGGATCTACAGAACTAGACAACATTGCATAAGGCATAGATAAAATACTACCCCATGCAAAACCGATTAAAACAAAACAATATTTTAAATTTTCTGGTGATGCATAATTCATTAGTAAGAACCCTAATCCTCCTAAAAATAAAGAAAACATGTGTACATATTTTCTATTAATTTTTCTTTTAGAAGTGTAAACCACTAATAATAATGCAAAAACCATTGAAGACAAACCATAAATACCCATTGCAGAACCTACTAAATTAGAAGATTCTTGAAATTTTGTATTGGCAATTTTAAAGGTTTCTGCTTGTAGAGCATCTGCCATATTGTAAGCAGTTTCTATTGGTGCAGGCGTATTAAAAACATGTTCTGTTAAAGCTGGATTTGCCATAGACCACATTGTAAAAAAAGCAAACCAAGAAAAAAACTGAATAACTCCTAATTTTTTCATGGTAGTTGGCATACTACCAATATTGTTTAAAATATCTGGAATAAAATTATTTTTCTTTGCCTTTTCAAGTTTAAACTCTTCCATGTCTTCTGGAGGATATTCATCTGTAGTAAAAACAGTATATAATATACTCGCTAAAAAGACCAAAGCTCCAACTCCAAAAGCTACTTTTACAGACATTGGCACAACACCAGATGCAGCTTCATTACTAACTCCTAATTGAGAAACCATCCAAGGTAAATTACTTGCAATCCAAGTTCCAATACCAATAATTAATGTTTGAACAACAAAACCATAAGATCTTTGTGATTGTGGTAATTTATCTGCAACTAAAGCTCTAAATGGCTCCATAGAAACGTTTATAGACGCATCTAAAATCCAAAGAAAACCAGCAGCAACCCATAATGCAGGAGAATGTGGCACAAAAAACAAGGCTAGTGAACTAAAAACTGCACCTACTAAAAAGTAAGGCCTTCTTCTTCCCCATTTTACGCTCCAAGTTCTATCACTCATATAACCAATAATTGGTTGTACAAGTAAACCTGTTAAAGGAGCTGCAATCCAAAGCATAGGAATATCTTCCTTTCCTGCTCCTAAAGTTTGAAAAATTCTTGACATAAATCCACCTTGAAGGGCGAATCCAAATTGTATTCCTAGAAATCCGAAACTCATGTTCCAAATTTGCCAAAAGCTTAATTTACGCTTTTCCATTATCGAATATTATTATATAATTAATATTTCGACAAGTGTTTTAGACTTATCAATGATTATAAATTGTGGAATGTAATTTATTGATAAATCGTATTAAGGAAACAAATATAAGTTTATTTTGTGATATTGATAAAAAACAGTTACTATTTTTACGACGACGGTTTCGTAAATAATTCGTAATTCAAATAAATTACGACGACGGTTTCGTAGATTCTCTAAGTTTTAAATCACTAGAAATTACAATTTTCTTAGGTCTGTAAATTTCAGATTCTTTTTCAATTTTGTCTATTAAAAGCTCCACTGCTTGTTTCCCCATCGTAAAACCATGTTGTGCCATTGTTGTAATTGTTGGTGATGAATATTCTGAAATTAAACCATCTGTAAAGCCTATAACAGACAAGTCATTAGGCACATTTAAACCCCTTTCTTTTGCTATTTTCATTGAGTTTGCTGCGTAAATTTCGTTTACAGCAAAAACACCATCTATGTCTTTATCAAAAACCTTTTCAATTTGATCTTTAATATCCTGATTTTCATCAATTTCAACAATTAAACTAGGATCTGTTTTTATATAGTTTTCTATTAAAGCTTTCTCATAACCTTGCCTTCTTAAAGCCCCTACATTTACATGATTTGGAGTGGTAATTAGAGCTATTTTTTTAGCACCATTATCTAACAAATACTTCGTGGCTTTATACCCTGCACCAACATCATCTACAACCACTTTATCACATAAAATTTCATCTACAACTCTATCAAAAAGCACCAATGGAATTTCTTCTGCAACCAAGTCTGTAAAATGCTTAAAGTCTTTATTCTTAAGGGTTTCATTAGCTATGGATACAATAATACCATCTACACTTCCATTAGATAATACCTTTAAAGTCTCTACTTCTTTCTTGTAAGATTCATTAGAAAAACAAACCATAATATTATAGCCTTTTTTATTGGCTCCTTCCTCAATTCCCATAATTACTGTAGAGAAAAAATGGTGTACAATTTTCGGTAAAATAACACCAATAACTTTCGTTTTTTGGTTTCGTAATTGTAAGGCTAAATGATTGGGTTTATAATTGTAAAGATTTGCATACGCTTGAATTTTCTCTTTCGTATCTGAACTTATCTCATGACTATCTCTTAGAGCCTTAGAAACTGTTGATGTTGACACCCCTAATTCTTTGGCAATTGTTTTTATTGTAATTTTTTGCTTCATTTTTTATGGAAAAGAAAATTAAAATTCAATTTACAGTTAATTTAATGAATTAAATACAGAAAAAGTTATTAACACGAAACCGATTTCGTAGATTTTGTATTCTATATTATCCCATATATATTCTATTTTTACATATGTGGAATGTCAATTTATTGTTAACCTAAACCAAATTTACAGTTATTATTTAACAAATTATACATGAAAAAATTTAAATTATTATTAATCGGAATTCTACTAACGTCTTCTTTTACAATGTTTGCTCAGCAAACCGTAAAAGGTGTGGTTAAAGAAAAATCATCTGGGGAACTTTTACCTGGTGTTAGTATCGTAATTAAAGGTACAGTTAGAGGAACTGAAACAGATTTTGATGGAAACTTTACAATTGAAAGAGTAAAATCTGGAGATGTGCTTGTTTTTAGATATTTAGGCTTTGCAACTAAAGAAGTTGTAATTGGAACTAACCTCAACTTAAATGTAGCATTAGATCAATCTTCAGAACAATTAGATGAAATTGTTGTAGTTGGTTATGGTACTACAACTGTAAAAGACGCTACTGGTTCTGTAGAAGCTATTACTGCTAAAGAGTTTACAAAGGGTAATATTGTTACTCCAGAAAACTTATTAAGTGGTAGAGTTGCTGGTGTAAACATTATTACTAGTGGTGCTCCTGGTTCTGGTTCTCAAATTAGAATTCGTGGAGGTTCTTCATTGAACGCATCAAACGATCCTTTAATTGTTATTGATGGCTTGCCTTTATCAGGAATTAATTTATCGAGTATCAACCCAAATGACATTGAATCTTTTTCTATTTTAAAAGATGCTTCTGCAACTGCAATTTATGGTTCTAGAGGTGCAAATGGGGTTATTATTATTTCAACTAAAAAAGGTAGAAGTGAATATACTTTAGATTATGATTATCAAATAGCTTTTGGTGAAGTTAAAGATAGAATTAATGTTTTTGATGGAGATTCTTTTAGAAACTTAGTTGCTGCTCAAAATCCTGGAGATGTGGGATTGTTAGGAACTGCAAATACGAATTGGCAAGATGAAATTTTGCAAAAATCTGTTTCTACGCAACACAATTTAACGGCTAGAGGGCAAATTTTTGGTTTTATACCAACAAGACTTTCTGTAAATTTTTCAGAAATTGAAGGAAACATTTTAACATCACAATTTGATAGATCTAATGTATCTTTATCTATGAATCCATCATTTTTTGATGATCATTTAAAAATTGGTGTAAACTATAACAGAGCTTTTATAGATACTAGAAAAGCGAACGAAGGTCAAGTAAATGCTGCTTTACGTTACGATCCTACACAACCTGTGTACGATGCAACTTCTCCTTTTGGAGGTTTTTATCAACATTTAACAAGAACACCAAATGGTATTTTGGTTGATAATGGAACTAGAAATCCAGTTGCAGCTTTATTACAAACAAATGACAACGAAGACACTTTTAGACAATTTGGTAATTTAAAAATCGATTATAAATTACATTTTTTACCAGAAGTAACAGCAACTGTTTCAGTAGGTTTTGATAAATCTACTCAAGAAGGTACATTTTTTAATCCTTTAAATAGCCCTGCAAGTTATAATGATTTATTTATTGGTGGAGAAGGAAGCTATTTAAATGAATATAACAACGAAAATTTAGACGCTTATTTAACCTACAACAATACATTTGGTAAGTTTAAGACAGATGCTATGGTTGGTTATAACTACCAATCTTTTGATAGTTCTGGGAATAGCACAGGAAATACAAGAAACCCAAATGACACTGGATTTACATCTTATGTAAATACACCTGTTGTTTTAGTTGGTTTTATTGGTAGAGTAAATTTAGCATATAATGAAAAATACTTATTAACGTTAAACTACAGAAGAGATGGTACTTCTAGATTTGGTCCAAATAATAGATGGGGTAATTTTGGTGGTGCATCTTTAGCTTGGAGAGTTAGTGATGAGGATTTCTTAAAAGATAATTCTGTAATTTCTGATTTAAAATTAAGAGCTTCTTATGGTGTTAATGGGCAACAAGATATAGGTAATGCTAGCTCCTTATACTTAGACATATATCGCTTTGGAAACCTGGGCTCTAATTATATTTTTGGAGGTAATACTATTCAATCTACCATTCCATCTCCACTTAATAAAGATATTAGATGGGAAACAACTCGTACAATTGAATTTGGTGTTGATTATGGTTTATTTAACAACAAATTATCTGGTTCTTTAAATGCTTTTCAAAAAAATTCAACAGATTTATTATCTAAGGCACCTGTTGCAGATGGTGCTAATTTTACAAATAGAATAGAGCAAAATATTGGAGACCTTCAAGTAAATGGTCTTGAATTTTCTTTAAATGCAGATGTAATTAAGACTGAAGATTTTAACTGGAACTTAAATTTCAATGCTACTTATTTAGACAGAGAAATTAAGGAGTTAGCTTTAGATCAAGATATTACAACTGGAGGAATTTCAGGAGGAACAGGAAACTTTATTCAGTTATATAGTGAAGGTTTTGCTCCAAATGCATTTTTTATGTACAAACAATTGTATGATACAAATGGCAGCCCAATTGAAGGTGCTTATGCAGATTTAAATGGAGATGGTATTTTAAATCAACAAGACAGGTATTTAAAAGAAGACCCTCAAGGAAATGTAACTTTTGGTTTTCAATCTGACTTTAACTACAAAAATTTCGATTTAGCTTTTAACCTAAGAGCTAGTGTTGGTAATTATGTGTACAACAACGTAAATTCTAGTTTAGCACAATATGATCTTTTAAAAGACAATGCTGTATTAGGGAACATTCCAACTTCGGTTTTAGAAACTAATTTTAATAGTACTTCAGATGTGATACTTTCTGATATTTATTTAGAAAACGCATCTTTTTTAAGAATGGACAACATTACTTTAGGATACACTTTTGATAGACCTATCAAAAAATTTGCTTCTAACAGCATTCGTTTATGGGCTGGTATGCAAAATGTTTTTATACTTTCTGACTATACTGGTTTAGATCCAGAAGTTTTTAATGGTATTGATAATAATATATACCCAAGACCAAGAACAATTTTAGTTGGTGCTAACATTAAATTTTAATTAATAAATAATTAATGATGAAAAAAATATTTAAAATAGAAAAAATAGCAATCCTATTTTTGATTATAGTTGTTTCGCTATCATCTTGTACAAAAGATTTAGACATTACACCACAAGATGATCAAGATTTGTTAGGAGAAGATTTTTTTAAAAAAGAAACTGCCTATAAAGAATTATTAGCTGGTGTTTATGCTAATTTATCTTTAACAGGTATAAATGGAGAAGGTTCTTCAAATATAGAGGGACTAGATGCAGGAACAAGTCAGTTTGGTAGAGTATTATTATACTTACAAACCTTATCTGCAGATCAAATGATTTGGTCTTATGAAAATGATCCTGGAACTCGTGAAATACAACGTAATATCTGGAATGCAGACGATCCTATCATTTATGGAATGTTTGGTAGAACGCATGTAACAATTGCATTTGCAAACAACTTTTTAAGAGAAACAACAGACGAAAAATTAGCTTCAAGAAATGTATCTGATGCTACAAAAACTGAAATTGTAAAGTATAGAGCAGAAGCTCGTTTGTTAAGAGCAATGTCTTACTATTACATGATGGATTTATTTGGTCAAGCAAATTTCTCAACAGAAAATGATGCTATTAATGCACAACCTTTAGCTTATAACAGACAACAATTATTTGACTTTGTAGAGGCTGAACTAACTGCAATTGAAGCAGATTTAGCTGAACCAATGAATGTTGAACATGGTAGAGCAAGCAAAGGTGTTGCTTGGATGATTTTAGCGAAGATGTACTTAAATGCAGAAGTTTATATTGGGCAACCTAAATATACTGAAGCTTTAGATAATTGTAAAAAAATTATTGCAGGTGGTTATATTTTAGCAGACAACTATCTTCATAATTTTATGGCAGATAACAATACAAATTCAGCTGTAAACGAGATTATTTTTCCAATAATTTCTGATGGACAAATTACTAAGAATTTTGGGCCAACAACAGTTATGATCAATGGTTCTGTTGGTAGTACTGAAGATAATGGTGTAGCTTTAGGAGTTGGTGCAGATGGTTGGGGAGGAGCTTTACGTTTAAGAAAGCAATTCGTACAATTATTTGATGGTAGTGTTTTTAATAATGATACAAGAAACACCATTATTTCTGCTGGTAGAGATATAGAAATTACTGATATTTCTAACCAAGATCAAGGGTATATTTTAGAAAAATATTCTAATGCAACTTCAACAGGTGGCTTTGGAGTAGACCAAACTTTAGTTGATACAGATTTCCCATTATTTAGATTAGCAGATGTTTACTTAATGTATGCAGAAGCACATTTAAGAGGTGGTGCTGGAGCAAATCCTGCAGATCTTACTCAGTATATAAATGCTATAAGAACTAGAGCAAATAATCCACAAAATACTTTGACGATTTCTGATATCGATTTAGATTTTATTATTGATGAAAGAGCAAGAGAATTACATTGGGAAGCTCATAGAAGACAAGATTTAATTCGTTTTGGAAGATTTACAGGTGGTTCTTACAACTGGACTTGGAAAGGAAATGGAACAAATGGTATTGCATTACCAGCTCATTTTAATCTTTATCCAATTCCTGCTGCTAGTTTAGCTTCTAACCCAAGTTTAACTCAAAATGTTGGTTACTAATCTTAAAAATAAATTACAAATGATGAAAAATATAAAACGATTTTCAGCAGTTGCATTCATAGGTGTATTTTTATTAATACTGAACTCTTGTGATGATAATTCTGAATTATTTACAATATCAGATCCAACTGCACCAACTTTGGTTGAATTAGGTTTTACTGACCTAGAATTAGATGCAGTTAATACAAATAACCCAGCAATTACATTAAACTGGGGAGAAGCAAATTATGAGCAACAAGCCTCTATAAATTATGCGATTCAGTTTTCTAAAGACGAAGCTTTTACAGAGCCTGCTATTGCAGCAACTACAACTGGTAGAACTACAATAACATTATCTGTAGGTGAAGTAAATGCTGCTGCTGGTAATGCTGGTTTAAATCCATTTAATTGGGCAAATCTATATGTAAGAATTGTATCTTCTTTAGGAACTCAAAACAGTGTAACTTCAGCTTCTAACATTATTCAATTTAATGTGTATCCTTATTTCAATTATACTTTTGATGATTACTTTTTAGTAGGTAATGCTACCTCTAATGGATGGGAAAATAATGAAACTGATAATCATCCTCCTTTATATAGAGATGAAAATGATAGTAACATATTCTATTATACTGGTTATTTTTACAAAGAAACTGCTGGAGATGTTGGTACAGGTAGATTCAAACTTCTTGAAAATAAAGGTTCTTGGGATATTCAATGGGGATCAACTTATCCAGATAATGAAGACCCTATAGAATCTGAAGGAGATATTGCTGGAAGACCTGAAACACAAGAAGTAGATCCAGGGAGATTTGGAATAAAAAGTTCTGGTTTTTATACTTTTAAAGTAGACTTTAGCATTAAAGAGTTCTCAATAACTCCTTTTGATGAAACTGGAATTACAAGTCCTAGTTCACTTACAATTAAAGGTTCTAGTACTGCAGATGTTATGATGACTCCTTTAACTTTTGATGGTCATATTTGGTACGCAAATAAGGTAAAGTTAATTCCAGGAGACATAAAATTTGAAACTGGTGCTGGCGCAAATTGGGGAAGTTCTTCTTCTTTTTCTGGTGTTGCAACAGATGGTGGAGATGCAATTCCTGTAATTGTAGAAGATGATTACGATGTTTGGTTTAATGATTTAACAGGTCGTTATATTTTAATTCCAATAAACTTATAATATCAACTTAATTTTAAAATATAAAAAATGAAAAATTATATAAAAAAATTAAGCTATTTATTCTTATCCTTAACCTTATTATTAGGTGCTTGTGATGTAGAAGAAAGCTTAACAATTACAAGTCCAGAATCTGAATTTGTTTTAAATACTCCAGGTATAAGTAATATCTTTTTAAACTTTGCTTTACCAAATAATCCAGCATTTACAGTAAATTGGGTTGATGAGATTAATGCACCTGCAACCTATACTGTAGAAATGTCTACAGATGCAGAATTTACAAATCCTATTGCTTTAGGTAGTACAGATAAGAATAATTTTTCGATGTCTGTATCAGAATTTAATACTGTTTTAGACAATGCTGGTGTGCAATCTTTTTCTGCAACTGCTGTATATATGAGAATAAATACAGGTTCAGCTGTTTCTAATGTTGTTTTATTTCAAGTATCTAAATTTGCGGTTCAAATTCCAACTATTACAAGTCCTAATTCAGGAGATGCTTTTACACTTTCTGATGTAGATCCAGATGCTGTTGCAATGACAGTTACTTGGAACGATCCAGAAATTACATCAACATCAACAGTAAATGTAACATATCAATTAGAAGTTGCAGAAGCTGGTTCAGATTTTGCAAACGCTACTTCTCTAGGAGAAACTCAAGAAAACACATTAGAAGTTAAACATGGTGAATTAAATAGCTATATTTTAGATAATGGTGGTGTTGCTGGTACTGCAATTAATTTCGATTTTAGAATTAGAGCAATTGCTGCTACAGCTGCAGGAGATTTGTTTAGATCATCAGAAAGTATAAACTTATCTGTAACTCCATACAGTGTAGAATTACCTTCTGTCCTTTACGTTGTTGGTGCTGGAGCTGTAGATGCTGGTTGGGGCTGGGATTCTCCAGTTGAATTATTATTACAAGGAAAAACATATTCTGGAAACATAAATTTATCACCAGAAAATGGAGGTAACTTTAGATTCTTTTTAGATAAAGAACAAGAATTTGATTCTCCAAGTTACAATTTCCCATATTATGCTGATAGAAATTATACAATTGATAGTAATTTTGAAGATGCTATGGATGGTGATAATAACTTCCTTTTTACAGGAACAGCTGGAGAATATTTTATCGAAATAAACACAGTTGCTAAAACAATCACATTAGGCCCTCCAGTTGTTGGTCCAAATTGTAATTACGATCAACTTTGGGTAGTTGGTGCTGGTGCAAATGGTTGGAATTGGGATAATCCTGTTCAAATTGCTTGTACAGGAACTGGAGTTTACGAAGGTAATATCGACTTGAAAAACGATGCTTTTAGATTTTTTACAGATACAGCAACTCAATGGGATTCTACTAACTTCAACTATACTTATTATGAAGATGCAGGTTACACAATTGATGCTAATCTTGAAAATGCAGATGATGGTGATAAAAACTTTAAATTTGTTGGTACACCAGGTGTTTATTTTTTACAAATAGATGACATCAATAAAACAATTACTTTAGGACCAGAGAAATCTCAATGTACTTTAGATCAATTATGGTTAGTTGGTGCAGGTGTTCCTGATGCTGGTTGGGGATGGGGTTCTCCTGTTGCTTTACCTTGTACAGGTGCAGGAATCTATTCTGGTGAAGTTACTTTTGCAAACGATGCATTTAGATTCTTTTTAGATAAATCTTTAGAGTGGGGTTCTCCAAGTTATAACTTTCCATATTTTGAAAATGAAGGTTATACTATAGATGCTAATTTCGAAAATGCTGATGATGGTGATAAAAACTTAAAATTCATTGGCACTCCAGGCACATATACACTTACTGTAAATACAGCAAACAAAACAATTTCTATTAACTAAATATTAATTTAAAGGCTATAAGTTTCTACTTATAGCCTTTTTTTTTGAAAATATATTTTATGAAAAAAATAATACTTTTTTTAAACTTCTTTCTCATTTCATTTATAGCTACTGCTCAAGTAACCTTAAGTGTAAATGCAATTGAAGTAGATAAACCTGTTACTATTACTGTAGATATTAATTCTACTAGCACATGTAATAGTATCAGCAATCCTACAAAAGTGTATATGCATGCAGGTATTGGAGACAAAAACGATGCCTTTGGTTATGATGTGGTAGGTAATTGGGGTAAAGATGATGGTTTTGGAGAAATGACTTCTAATAATGATGGTACATATAGCATCACTATTACTCCACAAGATTATTTTGACATCACTCAAGCTCAAAGTGAAACTGCTACCAGAATAGGAATGGTTTTTAGAAATGCAGATGGATCTCAAGAATTAAAACTAAGTGAGGGGGGATCTTGTGAAGATTTTATTTATTCAGTAGGTGTTGTTCAAGTAAATTTAACAAACCCAAATACAGATTTAGTTGTTGTAAATTCTGGCGATAATTTGAGTGTTTCAGCTGTAATTAATTATCAAGGTACTACTACAGTTAAAGGTAGTATTGAAATTTTTTATAATGATGTATCTGTAGCAACTTCAACTTGTGGTTTTCCTGCTTGTAATGCAACAATTACAAACATCACAGAAAGTGGCGAAGTTAGAGTTGTTGGCACACCTCCTGGTTCTACAGAAACTGGCGAAGCTAAATTTAACGTAACTGTTGTACCAACAGTGGTAAACGAAACTTTACCAGCAGGTATGGTTGATGGTATCAATTACGTTGCAGATGCTACAAAAGCTATTTTAGTTTTAAATGCACCTGGTAAAGATTTTGTACAAGTAGCTGGTAGCTTTAACAACTACACTCCTACTGATACGTATACCATGAAAAAAGATGCTGCTTCTGGAAAATTTTGGATAGAAATTTCTGGATTAACATCTCAAAAAATTGAAACCTATCAATATTGGGTTTTTGATCAATCTCCAGTAACAAACTCACCAAGTTTGGTAAAAACTGCAGATCCTTTTTCTACATTGGTTTTATCTCCTTTTGATGATCCATGGATTCCTGCTGCTTCTTATCCTAATATCCCTGTTTATCCTTCAGGTCAAGAAAGAGAAGTTACTGTTTTACAGACTGGACAAACTCCTTATAATTGGCAAGTAACCAATTTCGAAAAACCAAAAAAGGAAGATTTAATTGTTTATGAAGTTTTAGTGAGAGATTTTGATGCCAATAGAAATTATCAAGATTTAATTGATAAAATCGATTATTTCAAAGACTTAAACATCAATGCAATTCATTTAATGCCAGTCATGGAATTTGAAGGTAATGAAAGTTGGGGTTACAATACCTCTTTTCATATGGCTTTAGATAAATTTTACGGTTCAGAAGATAAATTAAAGGAATTTATAGACAAGTGTCATCAAAATGGAATTGCTATAATTTTAGACGTTGTTTTAAACCATGCATTTGGTAGAAATCCACTAGTTAGAATGTGGATGAACGATCCAGAAAATGATGGTTGGGGAGGCCCAAGTGCAGAGAATCCTTATTTTAATGAAACTCCAAAACATTCTTATAATGTTGGTGACGATTTTAATCATCAAAGTGCATTAACGCAAGAATATACTAAAAGAGTAATCAAACATTGGGTTGAAGATTTTAAAATTGATGGTTTTAGATGGGATTTAACAAAAGGATTCACTCAAAACTGTTCTGCTTCAGATGATGGTTGTACAAACAATTATCAACAAGATAGAGTTGATGTTTTAAAAAGCTATGCAGATTATTCTTGGTCTTTAGATGAAAATCATTATGTAATTTTCGAACATTTAGGTTCTGATAATGAAGAGAAACAATGGGCTAACCACAGAGAAAATGAAGGCAAAGGAATTATGCTTTGGGGAAAAATGACTGAAGAATATAGTGAACTTGCAATGGCACAAACTGGTAATAAAAACATTAACAGAATGGGGCATAAAAGTAGAGGGTTTACAAAACCAAGGTTAATGGGCTATGCAGAAAGTCATGATGAAGAACGAGTAATGTACAAAACAGTAACATTTGGTAACAGTGCTATTAGTGCTCATGATGTAAAAGATTTAAATACTGCATTATCTAGAATGTCTGCAATTGGTGCAGTAACCTTAACAATTCCTGGTCCAAAAATGATTTGGCATTTTGGAGATTTAGGAATGGAAAATTCAATTTTTACTTGTAATGATGGAAGTTATGAAAATGATGGTTGTAAACTAGCGACTAAACCTCAACCTCAATGGACAAACAACTGGTTAACAACTGCAATCAGAAAAAGTATTTATGATGATTGGGCAAGAATTAATGCTTTAAAAATTAATGAAGATGTTTTTGAAGGAGATTACACCATAACCTCTGGCTCTTTAACACCAAGAATTGATATTTTTAATACGTCAATTCCAGAATCTGAATTAAGAAATGTAATTGTTTTAGCAAATTTCGATGTAGTTGCAAAAACTGTAAACACGAACTTTCCTATTGCAGGTGCTTGGATAGATTTAATGGATGCTTCAAATAGCACAACCTATTCTGCAAGTACTATAACTCTACAACCTGGTCAATTTAAGATATTCGGAAATAAAGCAGCAACCTTATCTAATGATGATATTTCTTTAGAGAAAAATATTTTACAACTGTATCCAAACCCTACTTCTACTTCGTTTTATTTATCAAAAGAAGCGTTAGATGTAAAAGTGTACGATATCACAGGAAAACAAGTAAAACAGTTTACTAAAAGCGTGATTAAAAACAATACGTTTTCTGTAACTGATTTAAATACGGGAATTTATTTTGTTAGAATAAAAGAAAATGACAACAAAATAACTACCAAAAAATTAATTATCAACTAACCTAAAAATTTTAAACATGAAAAAAAATTATTTATTTACGATTTTGAGTTTGCTGTTTTGTTTTGCTTTACAGGCCCAAACTTTTCAAACTTGGAGAAATGATTCTGGCACAGGAGATAATTCTTGGCAGAATGCTGTAAATTGGTGGAATTTCCCTGATGCATCTCCTATCGTTTTTGGTCAACAAGAATGGGATAATAATCATCTACCAGCACAAGTTAATTCCGCAGACATTAGTACTTGGAGGTTTTTATATAAATCTGGGGCAACAGATGCTCATACTTTCTCTGGAAATCAAATCAGTTTTTTTGATTTTAGTACACAAGATCCTCAAATAATTAATCAATCATCTGGCACACATACTATCAACAATAATATTAATGGAGACCCTGATGCTGCTGACCCATTAACTTTTGTGATTGATAATACAGGTGGGTTAATTTTGGAAGGAGCAATCAATAACCAAGGATGGATAGATATTAATGGAGCTACAGGAACTGCTACCTCTGTAATATTTAATGGTATAATTAGCGGATCAGGTGGTATTACAAAAGAAAACACAAATATTACCTTAAATTTAAACGCAGATAATACTTATTCTGGAGCTACTAATGTTAATAATGGTGCTTTAGTTCTAGAGGGTAGTTTATCAAACAGTGAAGTTAGTGTAGGTGCTAATGGTACTTTACAAATTTCAGAAAACGCTACAATATTATCTTTAACTGTTGCTACTGGTGGAATTGTAATTGTAGATGCTGGTAAATCTTTGACTATCACTAACAATTTTTCAAACACTGGAACAGTTACTGCAAATCATGGTTCATCAATAAAAGTAAGTGGAACATCAACAGGAAGTATAACTTATAATTTACTTGTAAATGACACAAATTGGCATTTATTATCTAGCCCTGTTGAAGGAGAAGGTTATGATACTTCTTGGGTAGATGCTAATTTAATTGACAATACTACAAGAACTGTAGGTACAAATGTTGGTATTTCTACTTATGATAATACAACTGGTAACTGGATTTATGCAACTGATGGAAGTACAGGTAATTTTGACACAGGAAAAGGATACTCTATCAAAAGAGATGCTACAACTTCTGACATTAGTTTTACAGGAAGCATAAAAGTAAATGATGCATCAATTCCAATTACTGCAAATGATATTGGTGGTGGTGCTGAAAACAGATGGACATTAATAGGAAATCCTTTTACAAATTATGTAAACGTTACTGATTTATTAGCATTAACTGCAAACGACGTTGCTTTAGAAGATAGTAGAGAAGCTTTATATGTGTGGAATGGCTCAACTTATGCTCCAATAACAACAGGGTTTATTTATCCTGGTCAAGGTTTCTTTGTCAATTCTAATGTTGCTAGCACTTCAATTGCTATTAATCAGGATATGTTATCTCACCAATCTTCAGGAGTTAATTTTTACAAAAGTCAAAACAACGATTTTTCTGTTAGTTTAATGATGACTAATGATAAAAAAACTTCATCTACAGAAATTAATTATGTTGATGGTAAAACAAAAGGTTTAGACCCTAAATTTGATTTAGGAACATTTACTGGAGTTTCAAATCCTTTTTCTGTTTATTCTCACTTGGTGAATGATGATAAAGGAATAGATTTTATGCGTCAAGCATTACCAAACACAGACTTAGAAGCTATGGTAATTCCTGTTGGTATTATTGCTGATGCTGGAGAAATTACGTTCTCTGCTGAAGCTATGAACTTACCTGCTGGTTTAAAAGTATTTTTAGAAGATAGAAATACGAATACATTTACACGTTTAGATGAAGTTAATTCTAGCTATAAAGTTACTTTAACTGAAAAAACTGATGCTGTTGGAAGATTTTATTTACATACAAAATCATCTGCTTTAAGCACTGAAACTGTTGCTTTAGAAAATGTAAGTATTTATAATGCTGATAAATATACTTTAAGAATTGTTGGATTATCTCAAGGAAAATCTACTATTAAAATGTTTAACGTTTTAGGAAAACAAGTATTGAATGCTACTTTCAATTCTAATGGTGTTTCTGAAATTAATGTATCTCAACTTTCTACTGGAGTTTATATTGTTCAGTTAGAAAATGAAGCTGGTTCATTAAATAAGAAAATAGTTTTAGAATAAATTCTCATCCTTTAAATTTAGACATATCATGAACAACAATATAAAAAGTACACAAAATAAAAAAGAAGAAATTACTCGTAAAGACGCGATTAAAAAAATAGGAAATTATGGTAAGTATGCTGCATTAACTGCATTAGGAACCTACATGATTTTAAACCCACAGAAAGCACAAGCTGCTTCTGCTAGTCCTTCTGAACCAGGAACTGGCTTCTAAATTAAAATCTTTATAATACTTTAAAAGAGCTACTTTATGTAGCTCTTTTTTTATACGGTAAACTTGATAAAATTACTCCAATTATATTTTTGTGTAGTTTAATAGACACCCCGTTTTTTCTCCACACAGTTTTGTCATTTCGTAGAAATCCCACACAATGCTTTTTAGAGTATGAATTGACTAATTTTTGTGGTTTCACAACATAACAAAGTGTTCACAAAAAACAGATTTACAACAATTCTTTGAGTTTAGAAACTGTCATATCAAGCTCTTCTTTTGTTGTGAATTTCGAAAATGAAAAACGGACAGAAGTTTTATCAGCATCACTTTCATTTAAAATTTCTGCTAAAACGTGAGAACCTTTATTGCTTCCACTTTGACAAGCAGAACCTCCAGAAACTGCAATTCCTGCCATGTCTAAACTAAACAATAGCATAGCATTCATTACAGGAAAACGTACGTTTAAAATAGTAAAACTACTCTTATCTAAATTGGAGGAAAGTCCATTAAATTCAATTTTTTCTGAGAGATTTTTTAATTCAGAAATAAAGTACAACTTTAAACTTTCTATATAATTTCGATCTTTTTCTAAGTGATTCATGGCAATTGAAAGTGCCTTTTCCATACCTAAAATGCTATGTACATTTTCTGTGCTAGATCTTGCTCCTCTTTCTTGATCTCCTCCATGCAACATTGGTAAAATTCCAAATCCTTTTTTAAAATAAGTAAACCCAACACCTTTTGGTCCATGAAATTTATGTGCACTTGCCACCATAAAATCGATGGGAGTTTCTTTTAAATCTAATTTATAGTGACCAATAACCTGTACAGTATCTGAATGAAATAAAGCATCGTGTTTTTTGCAAATTGCACTTATTTCATCAACATTTAAAATGTTACCAATTTCGTTATTGATGTGCATTAAACTTACCAAAGTTTTGGTATTTGAGGTTGCTAACAATTCCTCTAAATGAACCAAATCAATACTTCCATATTCATCAACATTTACAAAATCTAAAGTTATATGTTGTGATTTTTCTAAAAACTCGCAGGTATGTAAAACAGCATGATGTTCTATTTTAGAAGTAATAATTCTTTGAACTCCTAAATTTAAAACTGCGTTATTAAGGATTAAATTATCTGCTTCTGTACCACCTGCAGTAAATACAATTTCGGTTGCAGAAACGTTAAAATGTTTGGCTATATTTTTTCTGGCAGTTTCTACAGCAGCTTTTGCTTTTCTACCAAATTGATGTGTAGAAGAAGGATTTCCGAAGTTTTCTTGCATAGAAGAAACCATCAAACTTACAACTTCTTCGTCTATTTTTGTGGTTGCAGCATTGTCTAAATAAATAGCTTTCATTGTGCAAAAATACGTTTTATTGATGGAATATTTTGACACGGATTTAAAGGATTCTCATAAGTGATATTGCCTTTTATTTGTGTTGAATTTCCTACTTCAAATTCCAAACCTCCAACTCTCACACTTCACACTTCACACTTCACACTTCCAACTTCAACCTTATTCATCGGAATTCTGAAAAACATACACTTCTGTAGCTCCCAAACCGTATTTTTTATAGGAAGCATCATAATATCTTACAGGATATTTATTTAACAAACTATTTAATTCAGATTTTAAAACACCCTCTCCTACTCCATGTATAAACACAATTTTTGAAATTCGTTTGCTAATTACAAACTCGATTTTACGTTTTGCAGTTTCTAATTGTAAATTTAACATATCGTAATTATCTAAACCTCTCGTAGTTTTTATTAATTTATTGATATGCAAATCCACTTCTAAGACTACCTCATTTTTAGCTTTCGTAAAAAAACTTTTCTTTGTTTTTTGTGATGCTTTTTTTTCTTGTAAAAGAGGATTGTTAATATCAGAATATTTAGATAGTTGATGTTGGTCTTTGCCAATCTTCACCAATTCTGATGCGTCGAATTTAAAAATCATACCATCTTCAGTTTCAACAGAAATTTCCTTGCTATTTACAGCTGTTACAATTCCCTTTAAAACATCATCTAAAACAGCTACTTTATTTCCAATTTCTAAACGCATTCTTAACTTTATCTTAATTAAAATGAACTCTTTATTGTCTTATTTTTGTGGTAAAAATAATTAATGATTTCGAGGACTTCTAACGTTTCTACAAAAAATTTCTTTTTAAATTCATCTAAAAAAATTGTGCTTTTAGAGAATAGAAAAGAAATATTGCTGAAAATTGCGGAAGCTATTGCTTTTGAGTATTCTAAAAAAGCAGTTGTAAACCTTAATTTTATCTGCACACACAATTCAAGAAGAAGTCAATTAGGACAAATATGGAGCTTTTTTGCTGCCAATTATTTTAAATTAAATATCAATGCTTTTTCTGGAGGAACAGAAGTAACTGCCTTTCATAGAAATACTGTTATAACCTTACAGAAAGTAGGTTTTGATTTTCAGTTGGAGAATTTTTCTCATCAAAATCCTACCTATTTAATTTCTTTTGAAGCCACAAATAAAAGCGTGTTAGGTTTTTCTAAATTATTTGATAACCCTATAAATATTGAACCTTTTATAGCCATTACAACTTGTAATAATGCTGATAAAAATTGTCCGTTTTTACCTAGTATTGATCATCGTTTTCACTTGCCATTTATCGATCCAAAAGCTTCTGATGGAACAGAAAAACAAGAAGAAACCTATTTAAAAACGAATCAACAAATTGCTGCAGAAATCTATTTTATTTTTGATACTGTCAAGAAATTACTTTCTTAATTATTTCAATATTAAAAATAGCATTTGTTGTGTCTTAACCATCTTGAATTTCTTTCAAAATCTAAGTCCATATGTAAAATAAATTCGTGCGTATTTAAATTACCAGGAATACTAATTGTTTTATAATCATATGCATAACCAATTCTATATTTTTCGTTGATCAGCAAAGTAAATAAAGCACTTATAGAACTTTGATGACGATAAGAAAGTCCTGCTTCTATAACTTCATTGTATAAAAAATTTGCGTTTACATCAATAGAAACTGGCTGATTGGTTGTATATCTTACCATGGTTGATGGTTTGAACATGATACTTTCTGACAACTCAAATAAGGCTCCTGTAGATAAAAATACATTTGGATTTGTTGCCAAACTTGCTGTTTTAAATCGATCTTGAATGTAAAATTGAGGAGTTTCTAACAAATAAGGTACAGATAAACCTATGTAAAAATCTCGATTGTAATACAAAGCTCCAAAACCAACATTCGGAAAATTGCCACTTGTAGATGCGTAACTTTCATTATCTGGTGTAATTCCATCAAATAAATTGTTATTAAAAAATGTTATTCCTCCTTTTAAACCTAAAGATAACCTGCTAGCATCAGAAATAACTAACGTATAAGAAGCATCGAAATTTACGTTTGTAGTTTCTGTTAAACCAATTTTATCGTTTACAACTGTGGCTCCAATTCCTAAACCTCTGCTGGTTCTTCCATTAATGGAAAAAGTTCTAGTAGTTGGTGCACCTTCTAAACCAACCCATTGATCTCGAGATAAAACTGACATACTCAAATCTGCTCTATAACCTACAAAAGCTGGATTTATAATCTGCATATTGTACAAATATTGCGTGTAATTTGGCAACTGTTGTGCGTTTGTTTTTAAGGTTGATAAAAAAATCATCAACATAAAAAACAAACAATATGTTTTACTCTTCCCCATTTTTGATACAATTTTAGCGTTCATTTTCATTATCTAATTAATTGTATAAAATTCTTGATTGGATTTTTTACACCATCGTTAAAATCTAACGTGTAAAAATATACGCCTGTTGGTGCTGGTTTATCATTATAAGTTCCATCCCACCAAACAGGATTTAAATTGCCATTATTGCTATATTTATAAACTTCATTTCCTTGTCTATTAAAAATGATCAACACAAAATTTGGATATTCTTCTAAGCCCGACATTTTAAAAACATCACTTACACCATCGTTATTTGGTGAGAATAAATTCGGATAATCATTATCGATAATTGCACCAATTCCTAAAGGTGCAGTTGTATTGGAAACTGTTGAAAAATCTAAATTTAACTGTAAAAATAATGTTTCCAGTTTTTCATTTAATTTATCATTTATCGTTTTTACAGCTTGTTTTATGGTTGATGTAAAAGCAGGAATTGCAATTTGTGTAGATAAAGATTGATAATCTTGGTTTGCAGTTGTTGTATCATCTATCGTTTCTACATTTATATTGATAGGAATATAATTCTGCATCAATTCGTCATTATCATTTAAAAGACTGATTGTAAACTCTAAATTATTACCTTCTTCTGCTTCTGCATTGTTTATTTCTACAATCGGGTTTGGATCAATGTCTAAAATTGTGGCTGTTTTTGCCAAATCTTGAGCACCAATATTATTTGTTAAACCAACTCCAACAACGCTTATTTCTTCTTCATCTAATTCATTTAAATTATCTAAAAGAGAAGTAATTGTAAACGAAACTTCTGTATTTGCATTGTTGGGATCTGTAGTGCCATCAATTGTAAAATTCTCAAAAACACGATTATAATCTTCTGGACTTATGGCTGTTATATCTCTGGTAACAATTTCTACAGAAATAGGTGTTGATGCAGGATTACTAATAGTTATGGTGTGCAACAAATCTACACCTTCTAATTCACGAGAATTGTTCATGGTAATTGATGGAGCAGCATCATTGTCTAAAATTGAGCCAATTCCAGTAATATTTTCATTTAAAGTATTATCAGAAGTTATGGTTCCATTTAATGTAAAAAGCTCTGTAAATTCAAAAATAGGATCTTCTAAAGAAGTTACTACAACTTGTGCTGTAGTTGTAAATGGAGCAATTGTAAAGGTTGTATTTGGCAAACTTATATAATCGAAAGGAGCAATTGCAACATCATAAACATCGGTTGTAGTTGTACCATTTTGAGTTGAAAAAGTAAAATCGATTGGAGATGCACTTTCTACTAAAATAGCATGATCATTCTTTGTTACCAATTGAATTGTAAACATAAAATCGGTTCCTTCTGGTTGTGAAATATTGTCAATTAAAACAAAAATGGCGATAATTTCTCTCCAATCTCTTTCTGGAGTTTCTTCATCATCAAAATTAGGGAAACTTAATGGAGTTTGCCCATTTGTTGGATTTATTTGAGTATCATCTACATCAAAAGCATCATCTAAACCATCATTATCTGCATCAGCATTTAGTGGTAACGTTTCTGGAGTTCCATCACTATTTGCGTCCCAACCTTCAATAATATCATCTCTAATATCATTATCTGAATTGATGTCTATATAATCTGGAATTCCATCATTTTCTGTATCCACAGGATTTAATCCACTTGGATATGCAGAATTGATACCTGTTAAAGAAAATGTGGTGTTTAATGTGATGTAATTATTTGTTGGTTGTGCTTCTATATTGTCTACAATTCCATCTCCATCTGCATCAATATCTATAAAATTTGCATTTCCATTAGCATCTGTATTTGGAATAATATAATTGATTGTTGTAAAAATAGTATCTCCATTTTCCTTAGTATTATCTAAACCATTTGCACCAACAGCATTGTTTGTGCTGCCATTATTATTGGTGTCATCAATTGCATTTCCTGCTTCTACAATGTCTAGAATTCCATCATTATCGCTATCTACATCAAAATGATTTGGAACACCATCTAAATCAAAATCAAAAATATCTACAATTCCATCTGCATTTGTATCTGATCCAAAATCTGTATCTCTATAATTAGGAATAAAATCTGCATCATCATCGTCTAAAGGATTTAAACCATTGTATTCTGCAATATCTGGAATGGTATCATTATCATCATCAATATCAATATCATTTGTAATTCCATCATTATCTGTATCTGTAGAAATATTTACGTTTGTTGAGTTTGATGATGGCACATTTCTACCTAAAGGATCTCTTGCAGAAAATAAAGCTGTGTTTGTATTAAAACATGTTTCATTAAAAAGCACCGTAAATTCTACTGTGATAGTTTCATTTATTTTTAATAATCCAGAAGAGCCATCAAATAAATTTATATCTGATGTACCATTATAACCTGCATTTAAAGTAGGATTTGTAGTAGCTGTAGAGCTTGATATTATAGGTGTACTTACAGATAGTACTTTTCCATTACAAGCATTATTTAAATTATCTTGTAATTGTAATTCTGTTAATTGTACAGACTCACTTGTGTTTTCTATGGTAATTTGAAACGTAACTTCTTCATGTTCTAAAATACCATTTGGAATTTCATTTACTGATGAAATTGTTTTATTTGTTCTTGAAGAAGCACTAAATATAAAACGCATTCCTGCAACAGTACAACTACAATATAATGCTGATGAAATTGGTGCTGTTGCTGAATTTGCAAAATAATATCGATCTAAATGATCTCCCAAACCATCTGACCATGTTACAAAGGAAAATCTAATTTTATTTGCTGGACTAGTTGCTTCAAAACCATCTGCAACTCCTTGTGTTTGAGATAAACTTGTTTGTTCAAAATAACTATAACTGGAACTGTCTATGGGCCCAATTAAATAAAAAACTTCTAAGGTGATGGTTTCTCCTGGTGGAAGTGAATTGTTGGGTAGTAATAATGTGGTATTATCATTCCCATTAAAATCTGGATTTACAGTAACTGCTGGTCCTGATTTTTGAGTGATAATAATATCATCGAAAGAGACTCTGCTTAAAAAATCTTCTAAACCCATATTAAAATTAATGTTCTGGGCTGCAGAAGTTCCTTCATTGGTAATAATTACGGTATTTATATAATCGAAAGTCCCATCAGAATTTACAACTCCTGGAGGACTTAAAGATTGATTGTTAAATTCTGGCACAAATAAGCCAGCAGAAACAACTGCTTCTGTTGTGTGGAAATCTGTTAAAATTATAGAATCTGTGGCATTATTTCCTTTATCTGTATTTGCAGTCATTGTATTTGTAAAATCGATCCCTGAACCTGAAAGAGTTGGATTTGAACGACCATCACAAAATGCGTTTACAGTAACACAAAAACTAATAAATATAGATTGTCTTGGATATAAGATTAAATCTGAAATTGCAGAAGTATTAAAAAACGAACTTGAGTTGCCGTTTACAAATTCTGGATTAAAAGCATCTACTGTAAATTCTCTTGGAAAAAATGTGTTCTCAGCAATGTTTTGTACAGCATCATTTCTTATGCTAACTTGATCTACATTTACCAAACAACCAGCTCCAAATGTGTCTTGCAAATTATTAATTAAGTCGATGTTTCTTATCAAAGCAGCTTCATGCCTATCTCTTGCATTATTCCTATTTGTAAGTTGAACACTGTACACAATTTTATATTCTCCATTGGAATTAAACCCTTGATTACAACTACCCAAATTATTTATTTCTAATAAATCTTCTGTAAACTCTACTGTTAATAATAAATTTGCAGAACTTGTAAAAGTACCATCAGAAATGATATAGTTTATTGTGGGTACGATTCCTGTATAATCTGCTGTAGGAATAAAAATATAACTTCCATCTGCTGCAATTGTTATAGTTCCTTCAGGTAAAGTTGCAGTTGTACCTGCAGTATAATTTGTTCCATTTACTGAAAATTGGGTAACAATTAAATCGTCTTCGTCATTGGCATCTGTATCATTTATAAATACTCCTGGAGCAGGAACATTTAAGGTGGTGTTAATATCCACAGTATCATAATCGGTTCTAGCAACTGGTGGTTCTGGAGGCAATCTAACAGTAATATTTAAAATTGCAGTACTTGTAAAAGTTCCATCTGTAACTGTGTAAATTATATCAGATACAATGCCCAGAAAATTTGGGCTTGGTGTAAAACTATAACTTCCATCTGCTAAAATTACAATAGATCCTTCTGAGAAACTTGCATTTTCACCAGCTGTATAAGTTGTTCCGTTAATTAAAAATTCGGTAATTGAAAGTGAATCTCCATCTGCATCTGTGTCATTTATTAAAAGACCAGGTGCATTTTCAGTTAAAGGTGTGTTGATAAAAGTTATTTTTTCATCATTATTAGCAACTGGTGGTTCTGGAGGTAATGTAACTGTAATGTTTAAAATTGCTGTGCTTGTAAAGGTTCCATCTGAAACTGTATAATTTATTTCAGATACAGTTCCTAGAAAATCTAGATTTGGATCAAAATTAAAACTCCCATCTGGTAAAATTACAATAGATCCTTCTGAAAAGCTTGCATTTTCGCCAGCTGTAAAAGTAGTTCCGTTAATTAAAAATTCGGTAATTGTAAGGACATCTCCATCTGCATCTGTGTCATTTATTAAAAGACCAGGTGCATTTTCAGTTAAAGGTGTATTAATAAAAGTTATTTTTTCATCATTATTGGCAACTGGTGGTTCTGGAGGTAATGTAACTGTAATATTTAAGTTTGCATTGCTTGTAAAGGTTCCATCTGAAATAGTATAGTTTATAACAGAAGTAGTTCCTAGAAAATCTAGATTTGGATCAAAACTAAAACTCCCATCTGCAAAAATTACAATAGATCCTTCTGAAAAGCTTGCATTTTCGCCAGCTGTAAAAGTAATTCCGTTAATTAAAAATTCGGTAATTGCAAGGGCATCTCCATCTGCATCTGTATCATTTATTAAAAGCCCAGGTACATTTTCAGTTAATGGTGTATTTATTATAGTCGTTTTTACATCATTGCTTGCAACTGGAGCTACTTGACCGACTAAAAGCTGCGCAACAAACAAAAATATGAAGACAAATAATAGGGGGATTTTTTTTATCATAATTAAAACTAGGTTTTAGAAAACCTAAAAAATTAAATTTCTAAATCTTTGTCATAAGGTATGCTTTTTAAAACATGATTAATAACATTTACACGAGCTTCTGTTTTTCTATTGGCTCTTATAATTTTCCATGGTGAAATTGTGGTATTCGTTTTCTCGAACATCGCATTTTTATATTCTGTGTATTGTTCCCATAAATATTGCGCTTTCTCATCTAACTTTGTCATTTTCCATTGCTTTAGAGGATCGCTTTTAATATCTGCAAAACGCTTTGCTTGTTCTTTTTTTGAAATGGACATATAAATTTTAACTAAATGAATCCCAGATTCTAAAATCATTCTTTCGAAATCATTTACTTGATTCATAAAAATTTCATATTCTTCTTGCGTACAAAAACCATTTACAGGCTCTACAACTGCTCTGTTATACCAACTTCTATCAAAAAAAACCATTTCACCAGCTTTTGGAAATTGCTCTACATATCTTTGAAAATACCATTGAGAATTTTCATCTTCAGTAGGTTTTGGCAAAGCTACAATACGCATATGTCTTGGATTAATACGTTCTGTTATTCTTCGAATTGCACCACCTTTACCAGCTGCATCTCTTCCTTGGAAAACAACAATAATTCGTTCGTTATTTTTAATAGCCCAAGTTTGCATTCTAATTAATTCTATCTGCAACTTTACCAATCTTTTCTTATAATCCACATACCTTAAGGCCTTATCTACACTTAAAGGTTCTTTAGATAACAATGCTAATAATCCTTTTTTAGAATTCAGCTTTTTTAAATCTGATGGACTTATTTTTCTATTCATAAAGCTTAATCTATTTGGTTGATATTTGATCTATAATAACGCATTACAACATTTGGATCTGGACTTAAAATAGTATCTGCCTCCGATTTTCCTTCGTAATTAAATCGAGATAAAACATGTCTTATCGCTTCTAATCTTGCTACTTTTTTATCGTTCGTTTTTATAATCATCCAAGGACTATAGGTTGTATGTGTTTTGGTAAACATTTCAGATTTATAGTGCGTGTATTTATCCCAAAGAATTTGCCCTTGTTTATCTACAGGACTAAATTTCCACCTTTTTAAAGGATTTTCTTTCCTAGCATCAAAACGTTTGGCTTGTTCTTCTTTTGTAATCGACAACCAAAATTTTATAATAATTACACCATCTTCATACATCATATGTTCAAATTCTGGTACTTGCACCAAAAAATCTTCATATTGTTTGGTGGAGCAAAAACCCATAACAGGTTCTACAACTGCTCTGTTATACCAGCTTCTATCAAAAAAAACAATTTCACCAGGATTTGGTAATTCTTTAATATATCTCTGAAAATACCATTGTCCTTTTTCTACTTCTGTTGGTTTATTTAAAGCAACTAATCTGCTAGAACGTGGGTTTAAATGTTCCATGAACCTACGAATATTCCCACCTTTACCAGCTGCATCTCTACCTTCAAAAATAATAGCAACTCTTTTGTTTTGGCTAGATACGTAGTTTTGTAGTTTTACAAGCTCTATTTGTAATAAACGAAGTTCTTTATCATAAAGAAGTGTTTTTTTTACTTTTGAAAAAGAAACGTTTTTCTCTTCTATAAGTGACAGCAAATCTTTAGTATCGCTAATATTTTTAAAATCCTCTTCACTTAGAGTCCCTTTTGTTTTCATGCATATAATTTAATACGTCTAAAATAAAAACTTTTTTACAATTGAGTTAAAAAAATATCAATTTAAATTGATATTAATATATTTGCTTATGTTTAAAAATCAATTATTTTTTTGTCTCCTATTGGTTTCTTTTAGTATAACTGCACAGCAAAAGTTTTCTAAAGAAATTAGTTTTACTACAGACAACGACTTATATGTTTCTGTTGATAGAGATCGTTATTACACAAGTGGTATTTTTTTAAACTATAGATATATTGCGAATAATGAAAATATAAAATTAGAGAAAAAGATATTTGAATGGCAACTTGGTCATGAAATGTTCACACCAAATAAATCTATAGTGCAAACAATTGAGGAGCATGACAGACCTTTTGCGAGTTATTTATATGGAGGTTTTGGCGTGAAAAACGTTTATAAAAACAATAAAATTTTAAGTTATACTTTGCAAGCTGGAGTTATTGGACCCAATGCTTTTGGAAAAGAATTACAAGATTTTATTCATGCCATTTATGGTTTTGAAAAAGCTATAGGTTGGCAATTTCAAATAAAAAATGCAATTGCTTTAAACTTAGATGTTAACTACACTCATTTTTTAGGTAAAAATAATGCGAATACTATGGATGCTTCTTGGGTAAATACTGCAAAATTAGGAACTGTCTACACAAATATTAGTTCTGGGTTTTATTTAAGATATGGTTTAAATCCTTTAGAGAGAATTATAAATTCCATCGCTTTTAATACGAATTTAAATGATGAAACAACAACTTTTACAAGAGCTATAGAATCTTTTATTTATGTAAAACCAACTTTAAGATATGCTTTTTATGATGCCACACTGCAAGGCAGTTTTCTAAACACGAGTAGTTTAGTTACTAAAGAATTAATTCCTGTAGTTTTCAATTTAGAAATTGGTTTAAAGTTTACAGCAAACCGATTTAATTTTGGGTATATTTTTAACTACAACACAAGTAAATCTGAAGGTTTAAGATATACGTATGGGAATAAATATGGCACAGTAAGTATAAATTATTTACTGCATTAATCCACAAAAAATTCGTCTTTAAAACCTATTAAATACAAGTTTTCTTGCGCTCTTGTCATAGCAGTATATAACCATCTAAAATACTCTACAGAAACACCATCAGGTAAATAAGGTTGTTCTATAAAAACGGTTTTCCATTGTCCTCCTTGAGATTTATGACAGGTCATTGCATATGAAAACTTTACTTGCAAGGCATTAAAATAAATATTCTTTTTAATCGCTAAAAACTGCTTAAACTTCGATTTTTCATCAGCATAATCTTCTTTAACTGCTTGGTATAATTTGTTTGATTCTTCATACGTTAAAGACGGGCTTTCACTAGTTAATGTATCTAACAATAAAACCGTTTCAAAAGGTTGCATGTCTGGATAATCAATCATTTTCAACTCTACTTCTGCAAATTTAAAACCATACAATTCCTTGATAGAAAATATTTTTAAAACCTGACAAATATCACCATTCGCAATAAAACCTGCAGTTGAATTTTCTTTTAACCAATAATAATTATTTTTTACAACCATTACAAAATCACCCGCAGAAATTTCATTTTCTTGTCCACGAATTTGCATTCTAATTTGTTGGTTATATTGATTCGCTCTTTTGTTTGAACGCACAATAAATGCAGTATCTTCTACTCCATCATTATCATAAGCTGCCACCAAAGCATCTTCTATATCATAACCATCAATTAATCTTTTAATATCAGGAAACTTAATATTAAACTGAAAAGCATCTCTTTCATTTTGCATTTGTAATCTTAATTGTGTTGCATTTGCTAAAATTCCAGAATTTTCATGTTGACGCATTACTTCATCCAATTCGATTTCTGTCACATTTTTATGATAATCGTATTGTAAAGTATCTTGTTCTAAGGCAGGACTTATTGTTAATTTTACTGGCGGAAGTTGAGCTGTATCTCCAATAAAAACTAACTTACAATTATGTCCTGAATACACGTATTTTATTAAATCATCTAACAAAGAACCCGTTTCAAACAATTTTTGATTTTGTCTGCTATCAGGAATCATGGAAGCTTCATCAACAATAAAAATAGTATTTCTATGTTTATTTGTCTGCAGAACAAAATCTACACCACCATTTGCCTGCTTTTTAGGAAAATATATTTTTTTATGAATTGTAAATGCTGGTCTTTTAGAATATACTGCAATTACCTTTGCTGCTCTACCAGTTGGCGCTAACAAAACAGCTTTTTTACCTGCAGACGCAAGTGCGTTTACAAACGTACTTATGGTAGTAGTTTTACCTGTACCTGCATATCCTTTCAGTAAAAAAATGGCATCTTTATCCTCATCGAAAATAAATTTGCTTAATAAATTTAATAATTCGCTTTGTTTTTGTGTAGGTAAATGTGGAAACTTTTTAGTAAGTTCGTTATAAAAATCAGCAGGTATTTTAATCATATAGAAAATAAAATATCAAAGATACATTGATTTGTAAAGAAAAATTTTTATCATTGAAAAAAAATTGTAGATTTGCGTTAATACTATTAAAAAAAACAAAATAAAAATGAGTTTATTACTAATGATTTTCGGAGCTGTGTTAGTCGCTTTTCTAATAGCTTTTGTTATAGTTAAATATTTACCTTTAAAACTAAGATGGCTACCATCAATTTTACTATTGGTTGCAGCAGTTTTTTTAGGTTTTAAAATTTATGGTGGCATTATGGAACCAATTATTTTTAACAAGGAGAAAGTTAAAAAATATCAACCGGTTGTAAATAGCTTAAAAATTATTAGAGATGCACAAGTAAAATATTACGAAGTTAATGGTACCTATAATGATAATAAAGCAGGTTTAATAAGATTTGTAGATACTGCAAGATTGGCTTTAACTGAAACTAAAACAGTTATAGAAAGAGTTAATACAGGAACTAAATACAATGCTATTTATGTGGATCAAGAAGTAAGAGTTACTGATACAATTGGGTATGAACCAGTTTTAAAGTACTTTGAAAATAGAGACTACAAAAACATGTTTAAGGTACCTGGTGTTGAAGGTAAAGAGTTTGAAATTGAAGTTAGTTCTATAGAAAAAGTACCTGGTTTAGTGGTTTCTACATTTAGAGTTAGAACTCCTAAAGTTGATATTTTAAAAGGATTGAACGAGTCTTTAGTTAAACAAGAACTAGAAGTTAAAGAAACTAACCAAATTAGAGGTGAGTACATTTCTGTAGGTTCTTTAGACGAAGTTAGTACTGGTGGTAACTGGCCTCCTTCTTATGACAAATCTAAGGGTGCAAAAAAACAATAGTACAATTTCCAAAACGGAATCAAAAAACATAGCATTATCCATCCAATTTAGTTTGGATGGATTTTCTTTTTGTGTGGTAAATTCTTTAAAAAATAGTTGTACTTATTTTAAAGAATATCAATTTAAAGAAACACAAAATTCTCCTGAAAGTTTACTAGAAGAAATAAAAGATATTTTTAATAGTGATACCAATCTTCAACTTGAATATGATAAAGTTACAGTAATTCATGAAAACAACTTAGCTACACTTGTACCTAATCAATTTTTTAATGAAGATTCTCTAGCAAATTATTTAAGCTTAAACATAAAAACGTTCAAAAGCGATTTTATTACATTTGATGAAATCGATATAATTGATGCAAAAAATGTATTCATTCCTTATGTAAACATTAATAACTATTTGTTTCAAAATTTTGGCGAATTTGAATACAAACATCACAACACCATTCTATTAGAAAAACTTTTAAAAATAAATACTTCTGATAAAAAAGTAATGTATGTTAACGTATCTAAAAACACTTTTGATTTAATTGTTTTAGATAACAACAAACTTATTTTATCAAATTCATTTTCGTATATTTCTAAAGAAGATTTTATCTATTATATTTTGTTTACTGCAGAGCAACTGGAGTTAGATACCATGGATTTTCAGCTCTATTTTATGGGGAACATTACTAAATTAGATGCTATTTATAAAACAACATACAAATACATTAAAAACGTATTCTTTTTAGAAAGCAACAATTCAATTTTTAAGGAATTAGAAATTGCCAATCATTCAAATTATATACTGTTAGGAACATGAGAATTATATCAGGAAAATTAAAAGGCAGACGTTTAAGAGCTCCAAAAAACTTACCTGTTAGACCAACAACAGATATGGCAAAAGAAGCGTTGTTTAATATTTTAAATAACCAATATTACTTTGATAGCATTGCAGTTATAGATTTATTTGCTGGTACAGGAAACATTAGCTACGAGTTTGCTTCTAGAGGCACAAAAACAGTATTTGCTGTTGATGCAAATTACAACTGTATAAAATACATAACTACTTCAGCAAAAGAATTAGATTTAGACATTAGTACTTACAAAAGCGATGTTTACAAATATTTAGAAACAACACCTTTACAAGCTGATATTATTTTCGCAGATCCTCCTTACGATTTCGAAGAAGAAAAATTTTTAGCGATTGTAGATTTAGTTTTCGAAAAAAACTTATTAAAAGAAGATGGTGTTTTAGTTATAGAACATTCTAAACACACTAAATTAACGACACATAAAAACCATAGTTATGACAAACGTTATGGAGGAAATGTGTTTAGTTTCTTTGAATTGATTTCTGATGAAAATTCTGACGAAGAAGAATAATTTTTGTTAGAAATTACAAATTTGTATTTCTTAAAATATTTTCACAAAATTATAAAGTACTTTACTTTCAATAGAAAATCTTACTACAATAAAGATTCAATAATATTAGTAATACTAACACCTTCTGCTTCTGCTTTATAGTTTTTTACTATTCTATGAGATAAAATAGGAATTGCAACTGCTTTTACATCTTCGATGTCTGGAGAGTATTTTCCATGAACAGCTGCATACGCTTTTGCTGCTAAAATTAAGTTTTGAGAGGCTCTAGGTCCTGCTCCCCAATCTAAATAGCTTTTTACCATTTCTGTTGCTGCTGTAGATTTTGGCCTTGTTTTACCTACCAAAGTAACTGCATACTCAATAACATTATCGGTTACAGGAATTTTACGAATCAAATTTTGAATCGCAATAATTTCATCGCCAGAAAGAATAGCGTTTACTTTTTGAAAAACATTACTTGTGGTACTTTTTACAACAGCTACTTCTTCTTTAAAACTTGGGTATTCCAAGTTGATAGAAAACATAAACCTGTCTAATTGTGCTTCTGGTAAAGGATAGGTTCCTTCTTGCTCAATTGGGTTTTGAGTTGCTAAAACAAAAAATGGTAATTCTAATTTATAATGATTTCCAGAGACTGTTACAGAACGCTCTTGCATCGCTTCTAACAAAGCTGCTTGCGTTTTTGGTGGAGTTCTGTTAATTTCATCAGCCAAGATAATATTTGAGAAAATTGGCCCTTTTATGAATTTAAACTTTCTGGTTTCATCTAATATTTCACTTCCTAGAATATCTGAAGGCATTAGATCTGGAGTAAACTGAATTCTATTGAATTTTAAACCCAACACATCAGAAACTGTATTTACTAAAAGCGTTTTTGCTAAACCTGGCACACCAATTAATAATGAGTGTCCTCCACAAAAAATGGATAATAGCACAAAATTAACGGCTTCTTCTTGCCCAATAATTATTTTACTAATTTCGGTTTTTAATGATTTATGTTTTAAGACTAAATCATTTACAGCTTTTACGTCAGACATTATTTACCTGTTTCTTTTTTCCAATTTTTTTCGAAAGTACATTTTCTATGGTCATCTGCCATTTTAATGTAGGTATCTTTAATTTTTTCTTTCGCCCATTTTGTAATGGTTTCTTCTTTCTTCTTGGTTAAAGCTAACTCTTGAATTTTTACATAATCGTTTACAATATCTGCAACATGAGTATCAGTTCTATCTCTCATGATCATGAACTTGTACATTTTTTCTCCACTTCTATTTTGGTCGAAAAACACTTCTGTAAATTCACCTTTTTTTAATTCTGCAACTCTTGCATACAAAGCAGGATCCATTCCTGTTAAATCAAACGTAGATTCACCAGTATAAGGATTAAGAATTAAACCTCCATTGTTTTTTGTTTCAGCATCATCAGAATATTTTTTTACAGCCTCTTCAAAAGTAATTTTACCACTACTAATTTCTGCAATTAATTTTTCTGCAACTTCTCTTGTTTCAGTTAATTTTGCATCAGGAATTTCTGGTTGCATTAAAATATGAGAAACAACTCTTGCGTTTCCTTTAATTTCATGCAACTTTATAATATGATATCCAAAATCCGTTTTAAAAGGTTTAGAAATTTGATTTGGATCTAAAGAAAAAGCCATTTCTTTAAATTCTTTAATAAAATTAGTTTCTTTAGTAATTTCTCCTAAATTTCCACCATTTTGAGCTACTGAAGGATCATCAGAATTAATAATCGCTTTCATTTTAAAATTAGCACCATCTTCAACTTCTTTTTTTAATTCAGCTAACTTGCTAATAATTCTTTCAGTTTCTGCTTCTGTTGGTTTTGCAGTTATAACAATTTGAGCCAATTCTATTTCTGCAGAAAATTCTGGTAATTCTCCTTTTTCTTTTAATCCGTTATAAAAAATACGAACCTCTTCTGGAGTTACATCAATCTTTTCAGTAATTTTTTGTTGCTCTTTTTCTATTAAAAGATTTTCTGTCTGTACAGATTGTAATTCCTTTTTTAAATCATCTAAATCATTAAAACCATAAGCTTTAATTACTTTATCTACAGAACCATATTGTTGTGTAAAATACTGTACACTCCTATCTACTCTAGAAGCAATTTCTGGATCAGAAACTAAAACACTATCAATAACTGCATGATGTGCCAATAATTTCTGTTCCATTAACTCTTCTAACATTTCACAATCAGAAATTTTAATTTTATTTTCAGATCTTATTTCTATTTCCTGCTTAAATTTATCGATATCAGAATCTAGCACAATATTTTTTCCAACCACAACTGCAACACCATCAATTTTAATTTTTTGTGCAAAGGTTGAAAAGCTCATCAACCCAAAAAGAGCTGTGAAAAGTGTAAGTTTAGTATATTTTAAAATTGTTGTTTTTTGTTGCATCTTTTACTAGTATTTTTTCTATATCTCTTATTAATTCAATTTTACGTCTGTGTAAAATCATTTGTTTTACGGTTGGTTCTATATAGCTTAATGGAGCTGTATCATTCCTGATTAAAACATCTTTTATAGCCACCAAATATAAACCTAATGAATCTTGTTTTTGGAGGAATTTTGTTTTATTTAACAGATTTTCTTTAGAAAATGGTAGTTTTAACAAAACCTTATCTAATTGCGTCCAAATTGAGTCGTTAAATTGGTAATATTTAAAACTCAATTGTTGTTTTTCCAGCGCTTCTAAATCTTCAATTTTATCGGATTGAAAAAGTTTTATAAATTCTTTTTTGTTGATAATATTATTATCAAAATGAAGATATTTTACCTTTATCAATTCTTCATTCAACTTAAAATTTTCTTTATTATTTGCGTAAAAAATTGCTATTTCACTTTCACTAATAACAGTATCTAATTGCTGATTTATAAGCCTTTCTTTATAACTGTTAATTAACAAACTTTCTTTGTAGTCTTTTACCAGCGAATTAATTTCTGTAACCTCTTCTAAAGAACTATTACTGTCTGCATTACTTAACAATAATTGTTTTACAGCCCAATCGTTTATAAAGCCTTTTACCAAAACAATACTATCTTCTCTGCTGGTATTATTTGGCACTACATTTACTAAATCTTCTCTAAAAAGTTTTTCGGTATTTACAATAGCTACAATTTCTGATGTGGTACTTTCTTTTTCTTCAACTTGAAAATATTCGCAAGAAGCAAACACACAAAACATTAAAAAAAGCACTGTAAATTTCCTCATTACTCTTTTCTATAAAATTTAATTAATTTTTTAAGCTCTCTTTTATTCACTTCAATAGTGCTTTTATTTCTTAAATCTGCAATCCATTTTTCCTCTAAAACATTCTGGTAATCGTTCATTACCTCTCCTTTTATTTTATTGAATTCTTTATTTTGAAATTTAGATAAATTAGCATCATAATGGTTTTTTAACCCTAAAGTATCTTTAGATGATTTTTCCCATATTTTTTGTTGCATCAATTCAAACAACAACAAACCATCTCTATATTCTTGCAAAGTATGTGCAAATTCTGGTTCGGTTTTTTCTAAATTCTCTTTGTAATAACTTAAAATCTCTTTGTCTTTAAACTCGTTAAAAAGTTCGTAAACAGGAACGTTACTTCTGTTTTTAATGTATTTTACAAAACCTTCTTGTTTTATTTCTAACTCATTAATTGTTAACAGAACAGTTTGTAGAGAATCATTCCCAATATTTCTTAAATTCTTATGCTCAAAAATCGCTTTTGCGTTTTCGTTTTCAAAAATTGTATATTTTTTCTTTAATTTAGCAATTACAGCTTTTTCAGATAATTGAGCTCTATCACCAGATTTTACTTTGCTTTTAAGCTCATCTTGCATCTCATTAAAAGATTGTACAGGATATTTTTTTATCAACTGTAAAATATGCCAACCAAATGGAGTTTCGAAAGGTTTAGAATATTCACCTTCTTTTTGCAAGCTAAAAGCTACATCTTCAAAAGGTTTTACCATAACTCCAGTACCAAATTGTCTTAATTTTCCACCTTTAGATTTTGAACCTGAATCTTCAGAAAACTTTCTTGCCAGTGTTTTAAACTGAACATCTTTTTCTAATTGATTGTAAAGAGAATCAATTAGTTTTTTGGCATTTTTATTTTGATTATTTATCAAAATATGCGCAACTTCCACTTCTCCTTTTGAAGCTCTTAATGAATCTATTTTTAAAATATGATATCCAAAACGAGTTTTAAAAGGTTCTGATACTTGACCAACTTTAGTATTGTAAGCTGCATCTTCAAAAGGATACACCATTTTAAAAGCAGAAAAATAACCTAAATTTCCTTTGTTTGCTTTTCGTCCACTTTTTTCATCATCTCTTGCAGATGGATCTTCTGATGTTTCTTCTGCAACCGCTTCAAAATCTTCTCCTTTTAAGATTCTAGCTCTAATATTCATTATTTTTTGATACGCTTCTAACGTATCTTTTGGAGTCGCTACTTTTGGAGTTCTTATTAAAATGTGTTTTGCTTTTACCTCATTTTTAGTTCTGAAATAAGCATCTTTCACCAATTTATTAATAAAAACTGTGTCTTGCATATAAGGTGCAGAAAGCTGATTTCTATACCCTTCAATCTCTTTCATATAAGAAGGTAGCGTATCTAATTTAATTTGATATGCTTCTTTAACTTTTAACTTATAATTGATAAAAAGATCTAGATTTTTCTGAACATCTTTTGCTTCCTCATTATCGATAGCATCTAAATTTTTCTCGTAAATTCTCTTAAAATCTCCAACTGAAATATCTTCACCATCTATTGTTATTAAAGTTTTATCATTTTGTTGCCCGAAAACAATGCTTGACATTCCTAAAAACAGCACTAAAAATAATTTTCTCATAAATTTATAATGATATAATTCCTTTAATTTTTTCAACCTTCTTATAATAACTAATAATTTCATCAGCAGAATTCAACTTTAAAACGATAGTAACACTTACATATTTCCCAGTTTTAGAATTTTTTGTAGTAATGACTGCTCCTTTATTATCAAACAGACTTTCTATTTCCGCTAATTGATTACCATCTGTAGGCACAATAAACTTATACATATAATCTGCAGGAAAATCAGTTGTGTCTTCTAACTGACCTTTTAGTTTGGTATAAAACTCATTTTTATCACTCATAATTGAAAATTTATTGTATTCTTTACAAATAACAAGCCACAAAATTACATTAAAAATTAGTTTTATAAAACGAATGATTTATTTTTGTGGAATTGATTTTTGAAAGGAAAATCAAAAATAATAATTCTAACACGAAAAACTTGCAAGAAAATCAGCAAAAAATAGTTTTAATTGGTGGTCCAGGTACAGGAAAAACAACCGTTTTAAATGCTTTAAAAAACAAAGGTTTTTGTTGTTTTGATGAAGTTTCTAGAGCTGTTACCTTAAAAGCTCAAGAAGATGGCATTGAACAACTGTTTTTAACAGAACCTCTGTTGTTTAGTGAAATGTTATTAAAAGGTAGAGAAGAACAGTTTTTAAAAGCTGATAAAAGAAAAGAACAAATTGTTTTTTTTGATAGAGGAATTCCTGATGTTCATGCCTATATGAACTATTTTAAAACAGCATATCCTGATTTATATTTAGAAAAAAGCAAAGCATACAAATACTCAACAATTTTTCATTTTTCTCCTTGGGAAGAAATCCATATAACTGATAATGAGCGTTATGAAACATTTGAAGAATCGTTAACTATTGATCAGTTTTTAGTAGAGGCTTATTCAGATTTGGGTTATAATATTATAAATGTTCCTTTTGGTTCTATTGAAGAACGAACTAATTTTATTCTCAATTCGCTTTCTTGCGATTTATGATATCCCCAAAAAACATATTAAAAGAATACTGGAATTACACCACTTTTAGAGAACCACAAGAGGAAATTATACAAGCTGTTTTAGAACAAAAAGACACCATTGCTTTATTACCAACTGGAGGAGGAAAATCGATTTGCTTTCAAGTACCAGCATTGGTTAAAGAAGGCGTTTGTGTTGTAATTTCGCCACTTATTGCTTTAATGCAAGACCAAGTGGAAAATTTAAAAAAGCGTGATATAAAAGCAACGCTTATTAAATCTGGTTCCTCTCAAGATGATATGATTGCCCTTTTTGACAACATTAAATTCGGCAGTTATAAATTCTTATACATTTCTCCAGAAAGATTACAGTCCTTATTTATTCAGCAAAAACTAAAAGAGCTAAACATTAGTTTTGTTGCTATTGATGAAGCTCATTGTATTTCTGAATGGGGTCATGATTTTAGACCAAGTTACAGGAATATTAAAATTTTAAAAGAGCTAATTCCTAACACAAACTTTATTGCATTAACTGCAACTGCCAACCAAAGAGTTTTAGATGACATTGCCAAAAATCTTGATTTAAAAAATCCTACCGTTTTTAAAAAATCTTTTTACAGAGAAAATTTAGCGTATCAGATTTTTAATGTAGAAGATAAATTATTAAGGTTGATTCAAATTTTTACCAAGACAAAAACGCCAGCAATTGTGTATGTAAGTTCAAGAAAAAGAACGGAAGAAATTGCACGTTTTTTAACTGCTAATAATTTTAAAAGCAGTTTTTATCATGGTGGATTATCTGCCAAAGAAAAAGAAATTGCCTACCAAAATTGGATGACTGAAAAGACAAAAATTATGGTAGCAACCAATGCATTTGGAATGGGAATTGACAAACCAAATGTGGGGGTTGTAATTCATTCTGATTTCCCTTTTTCTCTTGAAAATTATATTCAAGAATCTGGAAGAGCAGGTAGGAACGAAAAAAAATCTTTTGCTGTATTATTGAAAAATGAAAACGATATTTTAAAATACAAAGAACTTCTAAAAAAAGGCTTGCCAAGTATTTTAGAAGTCAAAGAAATTCACAAAAAATTATACCAATATTTTAGAATTTCTACAGGTGAAATTTCGGAAGAATTGTTTCAATTTCAGCTTTCTGAATTCAGTAAAAAGTATCAATTTTCACAGAAAAAAGTAGAAACAGTTTTAAAGATTTTAGTCAATAATGGTATCATAGAAATTACAAATACCTTCAATCAAAAATCGACTGTGATTTTTAATACAAGTAGTAAAAATGTCATTTTATACGCTATCAATAATATTGATACTAAGAATTTTATAGACTCATTACTAAGAACTTATACAGGTTTATTTAAACAAGAAGTTAAAGTTGATGAATTTCTATTAGCAAAGAAAAATCAAACGACATCTAAACACATAATTGCAAACTTACAGCGTTTGCATGAAGATAAAATCTTAGAATATCGTCGTGTAAAAACAGACTCAGAAATTCAATTTTTAGTTCCAAGAGAAGATGATAGAACGATTAATAGATGCTCTAAAGAAATTGTCCAATTCTTAAAACAGAAAGAGAAAAAATCAGAAGACTTCTTAGCCTATATTTCGAATCAAAACGTATGTAGAAGTATTCAAATTTTAGATTATTTTGATGAAAAAACAACTCAAAAATGTGGAATTTGTGATGTTTGTTTATCAGAAAAAAGAGCAAAAAAAGAAGATTTATCTTCACATATTTTATCACTTCTAAACAAAAAAACAAGTTTAACTTCACAAGAAATTAGGCAACAATTACAGGCAAATGAAAAGGACATTTTAATACATTTGCGAACCTTATTATCTGAAAATAAAGTTCAGATAAATCATCAAAATAAATACCAAATAAAATAAAAAATTATGAAAGATATACGAATCGTTTTTATGGGAACTCCAGATTTTGCAGTCACCATTTTAAAACATTTAGTAGACAATAATTATAACGTTGTTGGTGTAATTACAGCTGCAGATAAACCTGCTGGAAGAGGAAGAAAATTAAACGAATCTGCCGTAAAAAAATATGCGTTAACTCAAAATTTAAAAATTTTACAACCTACAAATTTAAAAAACGAAGCATTTATTGAAGACTTAAAAAGCCTAAATGCCAATTTACAAATTGTTGTTGCATTTAGAATGTTACCAAAAGTAGTTTGGCAAATGCCAGAATTTGGAACATTTAATTTACATGCTTCTTTACTCCCTGATTATAGAGGAGCTGCACCTATTCATTGGGCAATTATTAATGGAGAAGCAAAAACGGGTGTCTCTACTTTTTTCATTGATGATAAAATTGATACTGGAGAAATTATTTTACAAGAAGAAATTCCTGTTTTAAATGACGAAACTGTGGGAACTTTGCACGACAAACTAATGTTTTTAGGAGCAGATTTGGTTGCTAAGACTGTCAATTTAATTGCTGACGGAAACATCAACACTAAAAAGCAACCTGAAGTAGAAGAAAAACCAGCTCCAAAATTACATACTGAAAACACTAAAATCGATTGGACTTTACCTCTAGACACTATATATAATAAAATTAGAGGCTTAAACCCTTTTCCATCTGCTTGGACAATCCTTTTAAATAATGAAGAAGAAATTTCTGCTAAAATCTATGAAGTTGAAAAAATCGAAGAATCACATAATTTAGAAGCTGGAACAATAATTACTTCAAAAAAAGAAATAAAAGTAGCTGTTGCAAATGGTTTTATTAAAATTAAAGGAATAAAATTAGCTGGAAAGAAAAAAATGGATGCAGTAAGTTTGCTAAATGGTTTTACTTTTACAGACAATTCTAAAATGATATAAAACCTTTATTGATAAGCTTTATAGCGTTTTTTAAGTTTTTTAAGCTTTTCACCTTAGGTTTATTAACAATTTGCATCTATTTATTAACAAAACACTGTTTTTTTAGGGTGCTAATTTGCGAAAACCCTTAATACGTCTATATTTGTTAAGCTATTATAGCACAAAAATATTATAATTAATTTTAAAATTTATTTATTATGAACAAATCTGATTTAATTGACGCAATGGCTGCTGATGCAGGAATATCTAAAGTAGCAGCGAAAGCAGCATTAGAATCTTTTACAGATAACGTAACTTCTGCTTTAAAAGGTGGAGATAAAGTTGCATTAGTTGGTTTTGGAACTTTTTCAGTTTCTAACAGAGCTGCAAGAACAGGAAGAAATCCTCAAACAGGAAAAACTATCCAAATTGCTGCTAAAAATGTAGCAAAATTCAAAGCTGGAGCTGGATTAAGTGATGCTGTAAACTAATTTACTGCAATACTAATTATAATTAAACTCTCTTTTTTAAGAGAGTTTTTTTTATTTATAATATTTTGTATATATTTACTTATGTCGTATTTAAAACCAAATAAAGGCAGGTTGTTAATTGCTGAACCTTCTATTTTAAATGACAGTTCTTTTAATAGGGCTATTATTTTAATCACAGAGCATACAGATATTAACTCTGTTGGTTTTATATTAAACAGGCCTTTAGAATACACATTAAGCGATTTACTACCTGATATTAGTTCCGATTTTATAGTTTATCAAGGAGGCCCTGTTGAGCAAGATAATTTGTATTTTGTACATAAGGTTCCAGAACTAATTCCTGACAGTATAGAAGTAGACAATGGTATCTTTTGGGGAGGAAATTTTGAAACTTTAAAACAACTTTTAAATGATGGTTCTCTAAAAAAATCTGATATTCGTTTTTTCTTGGGATATTCTGGTTGGGGAAAAAATCAACTTAGAGATGAACTAAACATCAATTCATGGTTTATATCAGAAAATGATCTTCAAAATATTTTTTCTGAAGATGAAACTTCTCTCTGGAAAGAAAAAATACTTCAAAAAGGGGGTGATTATAAACTTTGGGCAAATGCACCAAGTGACATCAACTTAAACTAGGCAGTAGTAACTTCTAAAACTTTTAGACTTTTTGCTATTTTACTAGAAAAATCTACCGTAAATTTTTTCTTTTTATAATTTGTAATTGGCTGAACACCAATAATTGCATTGGTTATAAAAACTTCATCTGCTTTTTGAATTTCGAAAGGTGAAATAGTTGTTTGCTCCAAAGTAAACTCTTTATTTTTGGCAATAATTTCGATGACTTTTTGTCTAGCAATTCCTTTAATACAACCCTCTGTTAATGCAGGCGTTTTTACAATATTCCCTTTTAAAACAAAGATATTTCCATTAGCAACCTCTACTACTCCTTTTCGTTCATTTATCAAAACACAATTGTCTAAATAGTTCTCTTTAGCAAAAATACTTGCTAAGGTATTTAACATCCTATTATTTGTTTTTATGGTTGATAATAACCCAGAATAATTATAAAAATCTTTAAAAACATCAACTGTATAAACATCTTTAGTTTTATAGGTATTTTCTTTTACTTCAATTAAATAATCGATTTCGTTGGTTTTTGGCGTGTATAAACCACCATCTTTTCGATATACATTTAAACGTACTCTAAAAGAAACAGCTTCACTTTGCACTGCAACTGTCTTTAAAATTTCTTGTTCTAAAAATTCCATGGTAAATTCCATTGGTATTTTCATACGTAGCATTCTCATAGAAGCCATTAACCTAAAATAATGATCTTCCCAAAAAACGACTTTTTTATTGACAATTTTTATAGTTTCAAAAATTCCATCTCCATATTTAAAACCTCTATTATGTATAGAAAGTTTTATATTCTCTTCATGTACTAATTCACCATTAAAATTAATCATCTATAAAATTGTTTTGGAGGTGCAAAATTAAGGTTTTGTTATAAATGAAGCACAAAAAAACCCAACCAAAAGTTGAGTTTTTTAAAAGTTTATATAAATTGTACTTTAGGCACCAATTGTTTGTTTCAATTCGTCAATTTGATTTTCCCAAAGTTGTTTAGATTCTTCTACTTCATCTTCATCATCAGCAAAATCAGTAATAATCAGGGAAACATCTTTTGTTAAAGCATCTACTTGAATTTTTATTTCAAAATAACTTTCGTCATCTTCACTTTCTAACCATTTCCAACGAACTCTATCCTCTGCTCTTTTTGTGATTAACTCTGCTTCTTCAATAGTTCCATCCCACTCAAAAGTAAACATTTTACCTCTAGAGTTTACTTTGTCTGCAAACCATTCTTGCAAATTAGAAGGCGATGAAATGTATTGGTATAACATGTTTGGGGAAGCATGAATTGGTATTTCAAGCTCGTATTTTACTTTATCCATTTTTTATCTAACTTAGGTTGACAAGATAAGTATTAATTCTATTTAAAAAAAATTTAAAAGAGATGTTGCTAATCTCTAAAAAGTATTTATATTTGCACTCTCAAAAACAAAAAATGGCGAGGTAGCTCAGTTGGTTAGAGCGCAGGATTCATAACCCTGAGGTCTCGGGTTCAAATCCCGATTTCGCTACAAGTTTTAAATAAGAAACCGAGAATTTAAATTCTCGGTTTTTTTTATGCTTAAATTTATTATCTACATCTTGTAAATCCTCTTTCTAATAGTTTGAGTTTTTAAATTTTAAAAGAGATCATTTTATTTTTAGATTAATTTTTTCAGACACATTTTTTATTAAAACGATGGTTATAAATAAATTAACTATCCACAAAATTTAAAAAAATGAGTAAAAAATCATCCTTTTTTTAAACCTGAAAAAAAATAAATATTTTTAATAATAATTTCTTGCAGAACTCAAAAATGATTCTATATTTGCATCTCTTTACCAAGCGAAAGTAGCTCAGTTGGTAGAGCGTCAGCCTTCCAAGCTGAATGTCGCCAGTTCGAACCTGGTCTTTCGCTCAAAAGACTTAATTAGAAATAATTAGGTCTTTTTTTATGCTTAAAATTTAATAAAATTTTGAAAAAACAAAAGGAATTATCTAATTGAATTTTAATTAATTAGACTACAAACTCTTTAACTTATCACCAAAAAGTAATAACAAAGTAATAGGAACTGCCAATAAAATAACAAGTGTTGTATTTGTTGTAAATAAAATGGGAGTCAATAATAAGGTGAATGCAAACCCACCAATAGTTCCTCCTAAATGTGCTGCATGCCCAACATTACCTACTTGTTTTTTCATTCCGTAAATAGAATATAATAAATAACCAACAGCAAAAATATACCCTGGAATTGGTATTGGAATAAAAAACAAATACAATTCCATGCCTGGCACTAATAAAATTGAGGCATATAAAATACCAGAAACAGCTCCTGAAGCACCAACTGCACTATAATAAGGTTCGTCTTTGTGATAATATAATGTATATAAGCTACCAGCTAATAAACTACCAAAATAAATGATTAAAAAATAAGCACCTCCAAGTTTATGAGCAACCATATCTCCAAACATATACAAAACATACATATTTAGAATTAGGTGCATCCAATCTACATGTAAAAAACCAGAAGTTAACATTCTAATTTTTTCATCGCCTTTTACCCTACCAACTTGAAACTTAAATTTATCTAAAAAGGCATAATCATCAAAGCCTTTCATAGAGAAAAGAACATTGGCTACGATTATAAGAATTACTATAGGGCTTGTACCATTTAACATTCTACAAACATAATAAAATCTCTTTGGTTTTACATTTCATTTTAAATATAAATAGTGATATTTGTTCATCAAAATAAATGTATGCAGTTTTTAATTTTTGCTTTGGTATATCCTTTTATTTGGTTGCTTTCCAAATTACCAATGCGTTTTTTATATATAATTTCTGATGTGCTTTACATCTTTGTTTATCATGTATTTAAATATCGTAAAACAGTCGTTTTTAATAATTTGAATTTAGTATTTCCAGAAAAATCATCCGAAGAAAAAAAGCAGATTGCTAAAAAATTCATTCAGCATTTTACGGATTTATTTATGGAAACTATCAAAGCAATTTCCATCAGCAAAAAAGAAATTTTAAAACGATATCAATATAAAAATCCTGAATTAGCTCAAAAATTTATTAAAGAAGGAAAAAGTATTGCTTTTGTAAGCGCACACCAAGCAAATTGGGAATGGTTTGCAAATGCGCCTTTATTGGTTAATTGCAGAGCTAGAGGTGCATACACGAGTTTAGGAAACAAATATTTTGACAAAGTTGTTAGAGAATCTAGAGAGCGTTTTGGATTTGTTTGCTATGAATCTTCAAAAACGGTAAAAGCTTTTTACGAAGATTATAAAAAACAAATTCAAAGTATTTATTTACTAATTAGTGATCAATCTCCTCAGTTAGAACACACTTTATATTGGCAGGAATTTTTCGGAATTAAAGTCCCTTTTCATGTTGGTGCTGAATCGCTTGCTAAAAAATTTGATTTAGTAGTTATATTTTGTGCAACAAAAAAAATAAAAAGAGGGTATTATGAAACTGAATTTATTTTGATTTCTGAAAACCCAAAAGAGCTTAAAAATTACGAAATAACAGATACATACATTCAACTTTCTGAACAACTAATTAAAGAACAACCAGAATTTTATTTATGGTCTCACAAACGCTTTAAACACAGAAATAAGCTCGAGAAATGGAAGAAAATGAAAAAGATTAAGGATTAGTACGTGGTTCGTGGTTTAAAAATCATATCAGAATTACACATTATATCTTAATACATTTACTTTTTTATCTTTCTTAATTTTTAATCCGATATTAGCATTTAAATTATAATTAATGAATCAAATCGTTTTTTACTTAACATACCCTTTAATTTGGCTGATTTCTAGATTGCCAATGTTTATTTTATATTTAATTTCAGATTTTTTCTACGTGCTTTTATATTATGTCTTTGGCTATAGAAAAGCAGTTGTACTAAAAAATATCTCTTATGCTTTTCCAGAAAAATCCGAAGAAGAAAAGCAAAAAATTGCTAAAAATTTCTACAAACATTTTACTGATATTATGATTGAGAGTATAAAATCTTTCTCAATATCAGAAAAAGAAATTCTAAAACGTTACAAATATAAAAACCCTGAATTGGTAAATAAATATGCTAAAGAAGGAAAAAGTATTGCTTTGGTAAGTGCACATCTTGCTAATTGGGAATGGTCTATAAGTACTCCTTTAGTTTTGAATATAGATATTTTTGGTGCGTATAATAAATTGAGAAATGAAACTTTTGAGAAGACCTTAAGAGAAAACAGAGAAAAATTTGGTGTAAAAGGTGCAACTACTGCAAACTTTATAAAGTTGATAAAGCACAATTTTGAGAATAATGTTCAAGGTGCTTATATATTGTTAAGTGACCAATCTCCACACATAGAAAAAACGTTTCATTGGGGAACTTTCTTTGGTGTTAAAGTTCCTGTGCATACAGGTGCAGAAATGCTTGCTAAAAAAAATGATTTAGTTGTAATCAATTATAGAGCAAAAAAAATAAAAAGAGGCTATTATGAAACCGATTTCGAATTAATTACAGAAAACCCGAAAGAATATAAAGATTACGAAATTACTGATAAATTCTTACGAATTACAGAACGAAATATAACAGAACAACCAGAGTTCTATTTATGGTCTCATAATAGGTTTAAGCATAAAGACAGGTATGAAGAATGGTTAAAACTTCAAGAAACTAAACAGCAAACCAAGAGTTAACTAACTCTTTTTCAATTGGTGCTACTGTTTTGTGCACATAATCGTTTTTAATAGTATCGTATTTGTAATCTTTAGCCCAGTCTTCTATATTTTCTGATAATTTTTGCAAAGATTCACAAACAAATTCAAGCTCAGCAGTTGTAATTGTTGGGTGTAAAGACAAACGAACCCAACCTGGTTTTTGGGTGTTACAACCAGATAAAATTTCACCTTTAATTCTATTGGAAGTTTCTTGATTTACATTCAATAGAAAATGCCCATAAGTTCCTGCACAAGAACAGCCACCTCTAGTTTGCAATCCGAATCTATCGTTTAATAATTTTACCACTAAATTAAAGTGATATTTTTCAAAGTAGAAAGAAAAAATGCTTAATCTTTTCTTTTGATTTGGTGCTAATATTTTAACTCCTTGTAAATTTTCTAAGGTCTTAAAAACAACTTCATTAATTTCATCTTCTCTTTGTCTGATGTTTTCAGTGCCCATTTTTTCTTTCAACTGAATAGAAAGTGCAACTTTTATAGCCTGCAAAAAACCTGGTGTTCCACCATCTTCTCTCGTTTCTACATCATCAAAATAATCATGTTGTCCCCAAGGATTTGTATAACTCACTGTTCCTCCTCCAGGATTATCTGGAACTGTATTTTTATATAATTTTTTATTAAAAATTAAAACACCTGCACTTCCAGGACCTCCTAAAAATTTATGTGGAGAAAAGAAAATAGCATCTAAATACTCCTCTTCTACTTCAGGATGCATATCAATATCTACATAAGGTGCACAACATGCAAAATCTAGAAAACACAATCCATTATAACTATGAATTAATTTTGCGACTTTATGATATGCTGTTTTTATGCCTGTAACATTAGAGCAAGAAGTTATCGATGCAATTTTTATTTTACGATGTTCGTGTTTTTGAATGCACTTTTCAAACTCTTTTAAGCACAATAAACCATCATTATCACAAGGTACAACAACTACATCTGCAATAGTTTCTAACCAAGAAGTTTGGTTTGAGTGATGTTCCATGTGAGAAACAAAAACAATCGGTTTTAAATCTTCTGGAACTGAAGTATAATCTCTTAAGTTTTCAGCAATTTTTATCCCTAAAATTCGTTGAAATTTATTCACAACACCTGTCATTCCTGAACCTGTTGTAATTAAAACATCATTTGAATTTGCGTTTACATGACGTTTTATAATTTTTCTAGCTTCATGATAAGCCAATGTCATTGCTGCTCCAGAAGTAGATGTTTCTGTATGCGTATTTGCTACAAAAGGTCCAAATTGATTCGATAATTTTTCTTCAATTGGTCTATATAATCTTCCACTTGCAGTCCAATCACAATACACCAAATTTTGTTCTCCATAAGGAGATGTAAAAGTTTGGTCAATCCCAATAATATGATCTCTAAATTGCGAAAAATACTGTTCTAAGTTTTCCATTATAGTCTAAATTTACCTCCAATTAAAATATTATTTTGAAGAAAGAAAAAATCCTGAGAAGCACTATCTAATGAATTTGTGCTAATCTTTACATTTGGCATATTTATATAACCTGCCTTTAAATCTGCTTGAATAAAAAAGTGTTTTAAAAACGTAATATTTAAACCAGCACCAGCAGAAAGACCAAAACCAGAAATGTGATAATCATCATGTCTGTCTTGTCCTAAAAGGGTTGTATCAGTCTTTGGGTATAAAATACCAGCTCCAAAACCTTCTGTAAGATTTATTTGAAAACTTTCTGAATATAAACCAAACCATCTACTTATATCATCAAAACGATATAATTGAACATTTATATAGTTTAAACCATCTGTGTGTTCTAATCTTAAAAAATCTTCTGTTAATTGAACTTCTTGCCCTGTATAAACACCATTATAGGTATTATTTGCCAGTGAAATTTCTCCATCAATATTTACAAATTGATCATTATTAACCACATATTTCATATGATCTACACCAATAGAAATTGTATAATTTTCTTTAAAAAAATACCCTATTCTTGCGTTTGTTTGTGGTTTTGTTAAATTGGTAATTCCAAAATATTTACTAAATGAAAATTTAGATGGTGTATCTTGTGCTTGTACATCTCTCAATGTAAAATCGTAGTTATTCCCTTTAAAACGAATGTCTGAACCAGAATAACTTGACCAGTTCCAACCCCAATAAGCAAAGAACTTCCCTTTGTTTACTACTTTTTTTTGTGTATCCTCTTGAGAAAAAACCGCTATTGATATGAATAGTGATAGGAATAATAATGATTTTATTTTCAAAATATTAAGCTATTATTTCTTTAATTTCATTGATAAATCTTACTGCTAAAGCATCTGCTGCATCTTGGCTTTTTGCTTCTGTATAAATTCTAATAATTGGTTCTGTGTTCGATTTTCTTAAATGAATCCATTCATCAGCAAAATCAATTTTTACACCATCTATTGTATTTACATCTTCGTTTTTATAAGTTGATGCCATTGTTTCTAAAATATTATCAACATCAATTTCTGGTGTTAATTGAATTTTATTTTTACTCATAAAATAACTTGGATACGAATCTCTCAAAGTTTTACAAGATACTTTTTGATGTGCTAAATGCGATAAAAATAAAGCAACACCCACCAAAGAATCACGTCCATAATGTGAAGCAGGATAAATAATTCCTCCATTTCCTTCACCACCAATTACAGTGTTCGTTTCTTTCATTTTGATCACCACATTTACCTCACCAACTGCTGATGCTGTATACGTTCCACCATGTTTTTCTGTAACATCTCTTAAGGCTCTAGAGGATGATAAGTTAGAAACGGTATTACCACCTTTTAATCTTCCTAAAACATAATCTGCACAAGCAACTAACGTATATTCTTCACCAAACATAGAACCATCTTCAGAAACAATTGCCAATCTATCCACATCTGGATCTACCACAATTCCGAAATCTGCTTCTTCTTTAACCACCAATTCAGAAATATCTGTTAAGTGTTCTTTTAAAGGTTCTGGATTGTGAGGAAACTGACCATTTGGAGTACAATATAATTCTATACATTCTACATTTAATTCTTTTAATAAAGCAGGAATAAAAATACCTCCAGTAGAATTTACACCATCAACAACCACTTTAAAATTCGCTTGTTTAATTGCTTCAACATCTACCAATTCTAAGTTTAAAACTTCTTGAATATGTTTGTGTAAATATGTTTTATTTTTTGAGTAGGTTCCTAAATCATCTACTTCTGCAAATGAAAAGTCTTCGCTTTCTGCTAAAGCCAAAATTAGTTCTCCTTCAGCTCCATTTAAAAACTCTCCTTTTTCATTTAATAATTTTAAAGCATTCCATTGTTTTGGATTGTGAGATGCTGTTAAAATAATTCCTCCATCTGCATTTTCTAAAGGCACAGCAACTTCTACAGTTGGTGTGGTTGATAAACCTAAATCTACAACATCAATACCTAAACCAATTAAAGTGTTTGCAACTAAACTCGATATCATTTTACCAGAAATACGTGCATCTCTCCCAACAACTACTGTTATCTTTTCTTTGTTTGGATTTCTACTTTTGATAAATGCTCCATAAGCAGAAGCAAATTTTACTGCATCTATTGGTGTTAAATTATCAGCAGTTTTTCCGCCAATAGTTCCTCTAATTCCTGATATTGATTTTATTAATGTCATAGTTTCATTTTTACGAAACAAAGATAAAATATTCTAAACAATTAGTGTTTTATATACCAACTCTTTTTTATTTGAAATAAGACTATAACTTATTTCTGTAATCTTTTGGAGACTCTTTATAAGAGCGTTTAAATGCAGCACTAAAATGAGTAGCATTTTTATAACCAACCTCCTCTGCTATCTCATAAATTGGTAATTGTGTTATTTTTAATAATTTTTTAGCCTTTTTCATTTTTGCTTCCAAATAAAATTGATGAATTGTAGAATCAAAAAGTTTTTTAAACTTAGTTTTTAATAAGTTTTCATTCAATCCAAACTCACGTGACAGTTGGTTTATTGAATAGTTTTTATCTAAATTATTTTTTAAAAATTGCCTCACTTTATAAAGTACTTTAAGAGATTTATCACTTTTAATCTTTAACTGATTTAAATTTATATTTTTATAATTATTTATTTGAATTGCCAAAATCTCAAGTACTTTAGCTTCTAACAAAATTTTAGATGAAATCTCTTTTGTATACTCTAATTCTAGGTTAGAGAATACCATAAGTAAATCTTCAGTAATCGGAATTATTAAATTACTGTCTGTAATTTTTTTGAAATTTATTCCTTTTTCTAATCCATGTTGAAATAAGAACTCTCTTGAAAATTTTATCTTTACTTCTCTAAAAGGCTGATTTCCTGTTATTTTATTAAACCCATTATAACCATCGATAAATGCCATGTAAGATTCTTGACTCTCATATAATATGTCTTCAGATTCATTTTTTAGATGGATTATCTTTTCTCCTTCTATTAAAAAAGATAGTTGTAACCAATTTTCATCACTTTCATCAAGTTGTAAAATATCAGAATTAAGAATAAATTTACTGATAGATATTGTTATACAATTAAAGCAAATTTCTATAATAGACCCTTGCCCAAACTTAGGTATAACTGTATGTTCTGTATACAAGAAACCATTTTCTTCTATCTTAATTTTTTCTATTGCTACTTTATTTTTAAAACTTGTTTTTAAAGTTATTAAATCTAAAGTTTTACAATTTTCAAAATCACGTCTTTTTTTATCCGTTTTGCGTCTTTTATGATTCAATTGCTTCCTTAATTTTGCGGTAAATTTATTTAGACTAAATACAAATAACAAACAAAAATGATAAAAAGATTATTATTACTAACAATTATTTTTTCAGCATCAATAATAAATGCTCAAAAAGGAACAATTTCAGGGAAAATTGTGAATCAAAAAAACAACCCAATTTCAAATGTAAATGTATTAATCAAAAACACAGATAAAGGAATAATAAGCAATCGCTTTGGAAAATTTAAAATAGAAAATGTACAACCAGGTAATTATACGTTATCAGTTACATTTATTGGATACAAATCAAAATCAATTCCATTTACAATTGAAAACGGACAAAAACTAAGACTATCAAAAATTGTTTTAATAGAAAATCAAGAACAACTAACTGAGATAGTTGTTAATGGATATAAGAAAAACAAGTTTTCGAAAAAGACAAGTCAATTTGTTTCAAAAATGCCTTTAGCAAAATTAGAAAACCCACAAGTTTACAATAGTATTTCTAATGAATTATTAAAAGAACAAGTAGTTACCAATGTAAATGATGCATTGAAAAATGCAACTGGTATTTCTCGTTTATGGGAATCTACAGGAAGAGCAAGTGATGGTGCAGAATTCTATTCTCTACGTGGTTTTGCTGTTCAACCAACATTAATTAATGGTTTACCAGGTTTAAATAATGGTGGTCTAGATCCTTCTAATATAGAATCTATAGAAGTAATAAAAGGACCTTCTGGTACACTTTTTGGAAGTAGTTTAATTTCTTATGGTGGTTTAATAAATGTAACTACTAAAAAACCTTATGAGTCATTTGGAGGTGAAATTTCTTATACAACAGGAACTTATGGACTTAACAGAGTCACTGCAGATATAAACACTCCTATTGGCACAAATGATGATACTTTTTTAAGAATTAACACTGCATATCATACACAAAATAGTTTTCAAGATGCAGGATTAAATAAATCATTTTATGTTGCTCCTTCATTAAAGTTTATTGCTAATAAAAAGTTAACTTTTTTAGTAAACACAGAAATTTTAGAAAAAACATCTGTGAATACACCAATGTTATTTTTGAATAGAAATGTACCATTATCTTTTAATAGCTTAGACCTTTTTGAAAAAAACTATTACAATTCATTTACTAGTGATAATTTATCAATTGATAATCCAATTTTTAATTTTCAAGCACAAGCCTTGTATAATATTTCTGATAACTGGACTTCACAAACTTTAGTCTCTTCTGGAAATGCAAAAACCAATGGTTTTTATTCATATTTATGGGATTCTGGTGATGGTGATTCATTTACACATTATGCTGCTAAAATTAACGCTGAAACAAGAACTACAGATATACAACAAAACTTTATTGGAAAATTTAACTTAGGTAAAGTAAAAAATAGAATTGTAATTGGTTTTGATTATTTCAGTATTTTCAAAAAGGATAATAGTACAGGTTGGTCTGGTATAGGTACAGTAACTTTAAGTAATAGTACTACAACCTCTGTTTTATCTAATGCTGCTGTAGATGCTATTTTAGCAGATACAAATGTTAGTAATTCTAGTGCAACACAAGAAACGTACAGTGCTTACGTTTCTGATGTAGTAAATATTACACCTACTCTTTCTGCAATGTTAAGCTTAAGAATAGATCAATTTGGTGGTGATAAATCTGATGATGATGACAATCAAACTGCTTTTTCTCCAAAATTTGGTTTAGTATACCTGCCAATAAAAGACAAAGTATCAATCTTCACTAATTACATGAACGGTTTTACAAATGTTGCTCCAACTTCAGTTTCAGATGTAGATGGTTCAAATCCAAGAATTAAAACCTTTGAAGCTGAAAAAGCAAATCAATTTGAGTTTGGTGTAAAAACAAACTTATTTGACGAAAAACTAGATTTAACAGCTAGTTATTATAACATAAATGTTTCTAACAAATTAATGACAGATCCCACCAATGTAAACAACTCTATACAGGGTGGTGAAGTAGAAAGCAGTGGCGTAGAAATTAGTTTAATTGCAAACCCTATTATTGGTTGGAATATTATTGCTGGTTATAGCAATAATGATTCTGAAGTTTTAGTAGATACAGCAAATTCTGGTTATTTAGGTTTAAGAACAGAAAGCGCTGGACCAAAAGACTTATTTAACTTCTGGACAAGCTATAACTTTCAATCTGAAACTTTAAAAGGATTTGGAATTGGTTTAGGTGGTAATTATGCAAGTGAATTTAATACTTTAAATAGAAGTACAACAGGTTCTTTTACATTACCTAGCTATACCATATTAAACAGTTCTATAAGTTATTCTCAAGAAAAGTTTATGGTCATTTTAAAAATAGACAATATTGCTAATACAAAATATTATTCTGGTTGGTCTACAGTGTCTCCTCAGAAATTAAGAACTGTCTCAGCTAATTTTACTTACAGATTTTAAAAACAACTAAATTATTAAATATGAAAAAATCAATAATAACTATTTTTCTGCTTGTATTTGCAGTAGCACAATCTTATGCTCATTACTTATGGATTGAAACAAATTCTTCAGGAAAAATAGGCCAAGAACAAGAAGTAAAGGTTTTTTACGGAGAATATACTTACGGAGTTATAGAAAAAGTAAATGGGGAAGCTTTTCCTAAAGTAAAAGACTTTACACTTTGGATTGTAGATGCTAATGGATTAAAAAAACAGTTAAAAGTTAGTGCTAAAAAAAATCATTATTTAGCACGTTTTACTCCAAAAAATAATGGAACATATACTGTTGTTTTAGATAATAATAAAATTGATGTTATAGATTATACACAATATGATTTCGGAATTTTTAAAACACATTACAACTCAAGTGCAAAAATACAAGTAGGTGAAAAAATTTCTGAAACTATTGCAAATAATAAAAAAGGAATTACCATAAAAGATATTTCTAAAACTGTTGATGAAATTAAACTACAAGTTTTATATAAAGGAAAAGCTTTAAAAGAAAACGAAGTAAAAATTTACGTTGCAGATTTATGGTCTAAAACATTACATACAGATAAAGATGGTTTTATATCATTTAAACTTCCTTGGAAATCTAAATATATTTTAGAAACTACATTTAACGAAAAAGTTCCAGGAAAATTTAGAGGAAAAGAGTACCAGTTTATATGGCATTGTGCAACATATTGTATTAAATAATAAATTTTGAATTAAACATTACAACTCTGAACAATAATTGTTCAGAGTTGTTTTAATTATAAAAAGCATGGTTTCTACAACTACTTTTATTGTATTTATATCATTTTACTTTTTTTACAATACCTCTAAAAAAACAGTAAAACACAATTATAATAAGTTAGAAAACTGGATAGATGAAAACATTCAATTAACAAAAATAATAGCAACTATATTTTTAATTATTTCAATAATTCTAAACATCTATCTATTTGGTTTTGGAGCAGGAAGCTTACTGTTTATCATAATTTTTATGACAATAGGGAGCTTAATAATTATATTAACTCCATTAGAACTAATCTGCTATAAAAGTGTTCTTCTACTATTTATAATTTCACTTTTATTTGAACTTTTCATCTTTTAAATTATGCCAGCTAATCCTAAATATTTATCATCAAACTGGCAACGTTTTGCTAAAATTACTGCTGGATTTTTAGGTGGTTATTTTGTTACTATTTCATTCCATTTAGCAATCTCATTTATTTTTAATCACGTTAATGTTATTATTACTTCTAGTTTTTCTGGTTTTATTGTATGGTCAGCTCTCATGATTCTAGCTTTTCTTGCTAAAAACGGATGGAAAATTTGGGTAATTTATTTGCTGTTAACACTTCTATTTTCAATCATCATTTATTTTGGTAAAATATATAACCCTATTATTTCTTAATAATGAAAAACAGAACTTATAATATTATTTTTCATACACATACTGTTAGTGGTATTGTAATAAGTGTTGTGCTATACATAATTTTTTTTGCTGGTTCATTTTCATTCTTTAGAGATGAAATTGTAAACTGGGAACGAAATCAATCTGTAGAAATTACTGACGATATTCAACTAGACTTTGATAAAGCTTTAAATTCTTTACATCAAAATTATAATCTCTTTGGAAGAGATATTGAACTTAAAAAATACTATATAGAACAACGTATTGCAGTTTCTATGTCTGCTTCAAAAGATTCAGTAACTGCTAATAAAACAGAAGGGTCTAAATTTTTCTATTTAGAAACAAAAAACAACACAGAGCATACATATGATGATTCATATACTCTAGGTGAGTTTTTATATAGATTGCACTTTTTGGCTCAAGTTTACTACCCAATTGGTTATTATCTATCAGGCTTTGTTGCTTTCTTTTTCTTATTTGCAATTATTACTGGAGTAATAATTCATTGGAAAAAAATTATCTCTAATTTTTATGTTTTTAGACCTTTAGCAAAATTAAAAGCAATGTGGACAGATGCACATACAACTCTTGGTCTTATTGGTTTACCTTTTCAGTTTGTATATGCTGTAACTGGTGCTTTTTTTATGATTAAATTGTTGTTAGTTGCTCCTAGTGTGTTGTTTTTATATGGAGGAAATGATGCTAAATTATATGAAGATTTAGAATATACACATTCTCAATATCAATTTAAAAATAATGCAATTTCTTCTAATTTTAGTGTGAACTCTTTTGTAGCATCAACTAAAAAATTATGGAATAATTTTGAAGTTATAGAAATTCATATTTTTAATTATGGTGATGAAAATATGCATGTCTTAGTAAATGGCCATTTAAATTATAGTTCTAAATTTAACGGAGTTGGAGAAGCTATATTTAATGTAAAAAACGGAGAAGTAGTTTCTAAAAAAAGTCCGATTACAAAAACATCATATTTAGATGGTGTTAAAAATGTATTGTATAGAATTCATTATGGAGATTATGGAGGTTACCCTTTAAAAATAATTAGTTTTATACTGGGCTTAATATCTTGTTTTGTAATCATTTCTGGAGTTATGATTTGGCTGGTGGCAAGAGATAAAAAAAATATTTCTGAGAAGAAACGTCGTTTTAACGAACGTATTGTAAGAATTTATTTAGCAATTTGTTTAAGTATGTACCCTATAACAGCATTGTCTTTTATAGCAGTAAAAGTGATTCAACCTGCAAATTCTTCTTTTATTTATTATTTCTATTTTATTGGTTGGTTATTGTTATCGCTCTTCTTTATGTTAAAGAAGGATTTACATTTTATAAATAAATACACGTTACTTTCTGGAAGTATTATTGGTTTCTTTATCCCAATTTCTAATGGAATAATGACTGGTAACTGGTTTTGGGAAGCATTTATCAATCAACAATATCAAATTTTATTTGTAGATCTTTTTTGGATTGTTTTAGCTTCAATAACACTTTGGGTGTCCTTTCAATTAAAACAAATTCATAAAAAATAAATATTACTAATCTTTAGAACTTCTATTATCTAGTAAGTAGTTTGCGTTAAGGATTGTAGTGGAAATCCTTTTTATGCAAGTTTTAAAATACCTTGAATTTATTTTTATTGATATTATTAATTTAAAAGTAAAAAAACTTGAATAAATTCAGCATAAAAAGATTGTAACGTAAAGCCTGACCAAGCTTTTTTGCTTGGGAACGCCCTAATTTAAAATATAATTTTGGTGTTTTAAAGTTTCAGGATTTAAAAGATTCTGAATTAAGTTAAGCACAAAAAAAAACCGTTACAAAAAATGTAACGGTTTTAAATATTTAAGAATTACTGTTTAAAGAGGAAATTATTTCTTCTTTTTTGCTCCAGCTTCCATTTTTTCTTTTAATGCTGCAAGACCTCCAATATCACCTAAAGTAGTTTTCTCTGCATCTGCAGATTTATTTACTTGAGCTTTGATATTTTTACGCTCTTGCTCTTTAAAGATAGATGTATGAGATACAACTACTCTTCTGTATTCTTTAGAGAATTCTAATACAATAAATTTCAAAGTTTCACCTTTGTTTAATTTAGTACCATCTTCTTTTTCTAAGAATCTACTTGGTGCAAAACCTTCTACTCCATCAGAGAAAGTTACAACTGCTCCTTTATCATTCTTGTCTTTTACAAGACCTTCGTGAATAGAACCAATTTCGTAAGTTTCTTCATGACCATCCCAAGGATTGTCTTGAGTTTGCTTATGACCTAAGTTTAATTTTCTGTTTTCTACATCTAATTCAAGAACTTGAACTTCTAATTGCTGACCAACAGTTACAAAATCTGATGGATGCTTCACTTTCTTAGTCCAAGATAAATCAGAGATATAAACTAAACCATCAATTCCTTCTTCTAACTCAACAAAAACACCAAAGTTTGTGTAATTTCTTACAGTACCTGTATGTGTTGAACCAACTGGGAATTTAGTGGTAATATCTGTCCAAGGATCTGGATGTAATTGTTTGATACCAAGAGACATTTTTCTGTCTTCTCTATCTAAAGTTAAAATTTGAGCTTCAACTTTATCACCAACTTTTACGAAATCTTGTGCAGAACGTAAGTGAGTTGACCAAGACATTTCAGAAACGTGAATTAATCCTTCTACTCCTTGTTCTACTTCTACAAATGCACCATAATCTGCAATTACTACAACTTCTCCAGTTACTTTATCACCGATTTTTAAATCGCTGTTTAAAGCTTCCCAAGGATGAGCAGATAATTGTTTTAAACCTAATTGGATTCTAGATTTGTTATCATCAAAATCTAAAATTACAACGTTTAATTTTTGATCTAATTCAACAACCTCATTTGGATGATTAATTCTAGACCAAGATAAATCTGTAATATGTACTAAACCATCTACACCACCTAAATCTACAAACACACCATAAGA
>Ga0209309_10000043_pt1 | contig 176949 bp, 141 predicted proteins | sample COGITO_mtgs_1204_2_FD_184807 | JGI IMG/M metagenome (GOLD analysis project Ga0209309, IMG submission 184807) | Pelagic marine microbial communities from North Sea - COGITO_mtgs_120412 (SPAdes) (version 2) | ecosystem: Environmental > Aquatic > Marine > Epipelagic ... | reverse complement strand
TTAGAACAATCGTTTTGGACAATTAACAACCTGTTGGCCTGAATTGCTCGCTTAGCAACCGATTTTTCTTAATTCACACGCGGTATGCATTCCCACGCAGGAGCGTGGGAACGAGAGTTGTTTGCTGCGGGCTGCTCGCTTGAATATTTACACGGTCTCTCCTGCGTGGGAACGCATACCGAATAACCAGTTAGAACAATCGGTTGGGATAATTAACAACCTGTTGGCCTGAATTGCTCGCCTAGCAACCGGTTTTTATTAATTCACACGCGGTATGCATTCCCACGCAGGAGCGTGGGAACGAGAGTTGACTGCTGCGGGCTGCTCGCTTGAATACTTACACAGTCTCAGGAGCGTGGGAACGAGATTATATTATTAAGTGCCGCCTTAAATTATACATGAATTGAGGCTATTTCAGGTAAAAAAAAACCTTTTGAGCTGAGTCAAAAGGTTTAAAATATTTAATAAAAATTAATTAAATTTAACTTTTAAAAAAGTAGGTTACTGCTCGCCTTCAGTTAATAAATCATTATAGGCTTCAATATCATCAACATCATTGGTAATGGTTTTATCGTTTAAAGTAATTGGCACAGCATTTGGGGTTTGCCCATAGGCTTGGCGACTTACATCATTAAAACTGCCATTATCAATTGCGTTTTGGCCAAGATTATTGTCATCGTCGTTACTGCATGCTGTTAATACAAAGCAACCTAAGATCACTATTAGAAATTTGTTCATAACTCTCTCCGGGTAAGTTCAAAAATACTTATATAAGTTAAAAAAATATTAACACTGTGAATTTATAGGTTTAAATCACAGTGTTAACACAATAAGTATTAGTTACTTGTTGCACCAGGAAGTGGTGTGGTCAAATATGGGAAAGAATTATCAAAGTCTGCAGCAGTGATTGGTGCGCCATCTGTAAATTCAGCAGTACCCACATTAGCTTGGTCCTTAGGGTCTGTACCACACATTTCAGCTGCTAATGCCTCTTGATCTGCATTAGCATCAAGGTGACATAATCTACCCATAACTACACGTAAGGCAATATCTACTACATCATCACCAGGACGACGTCCGTTTGGAAAGCCAGCTGAATCACCAGCAATAACACCTAAAGACATTTGGTCAGCAGCAACTTTTGCATCAATAGTAGTGTTTAACCGCAACATTTCAGAAGGTGTTACTGTTGTTTGCTGGTTTACGCTTTTAACGCCTGTTAAAAATGCAGCTACTAGATCATTACGTGGAATATTAGTTGGCGCAATAGTTTCAAAGTTTGTACTTAATGTAGTATTTACTGCATCTTTAAATAGACTATCAAGCAAAGCTGGTAATGTTGGGTGAGTCACATAATCTAAGAATTGACCGTCGTCTGCAGGTGCAGAGGTTGAAAACTTATCTTTATCTGGCAAGCCTATAACTAACTCATTAACTAACGGATTACCTAAACGAGAAATTTGAGTCATAGCACCGCCATTGACCTCAGGTTTTTCGAAGGTTGCGTCAGGGTTTTGAATACGTACTTGTGGTATTTGCGCAGTAGTCCATGCACCAATTACTCCATTATTCTCATCAGCACCGGTTAAACACGCTTTAGGTACCTCCAAAGCTAATGAAGTAACGTTTTTATCAGCTAAGTCATCATTAGCAACGTCTTGCGTGATCCCTCCAGTGAAAGAAGAACTATCAATTGGGACTAAATTAACAAGATCGAAAACTTCACCAAGGTTTACCTTGAAGGATTCTTTACGTTGACCAACGAAAACTTTACCAGGTGTGTTACAACCAGGAATAGTTATATCATATTGGTACTGATCAGCATAAGCTTGGTAATCTGTAAAGGTTTTTTCACCAATATAATCATATGGTTTAGTAAATTCTTTTTCACCACCTGTTGCAGCAGTAACATCTTCCATTTCACCTGTAGCTAATTCACCGGTAATAGTTTTAAGGCTATAGGTTTCAATAAAGTTAAGACCAGAACTATCAGTAGCTGTAAGTGGCTTTGAATTTTTAAGCGGTATTGCTACATCTTTAGCATCATCACCATCACCGATAGAGAGCTTAGTACCACCACCAGTATCACCAGCGAGCTTCTGCGAAAAATCAAACTGAAAAGTTAAATCTTCTTTAGCATCGCCGTCGCTATCAATATGAATATTATATTTCGCAGCTGGGTCAAGGGCGAAATAGTTAGGGCCGCCGTAGGCATCCTGTAATGGTACGTAGTTAGCTATTAAAGTAACATAATCTGCACGGTCAGCTTCATATGAATTAAACATATAAAAGTCTGTGGAATCTACCGTTGGGTAGCGTGTAATATTAGGTGCTTCACGGTGACTGGAGGCTTGGATTTGACCAGCGAGTAAACTGCCTAAAATGACAGATGCAGCTAATGCGCAAGGTTTAAGTTGAGGCTTCATAGAAACTCCTTAGAGCTAATTATTTATAAAAAAAAATCAAGTATGGTTAAAATGATCAACTTCTATAATGTTACTAGAGAATTAGTGACAGCTGGATGAATCAAACCAGGAAAGTTCAAAATAAAACTTAAAGACGTATTATATTTGAACAGTTTAGCGGCCGTAATGTTGCCAGCCCTTCAAGTAATAGTCCAACAATGCTGGTCGGTCAATGGTATTCACACTAAGATCACTTAAGGGCACAACAATGTCTTTTTCAAATTGAAACATATAAGGCACAAGATTGGATGCAAGGTATTGAGTTGGAATTGTTGCGGGTATTGTGCCTAGTGTATAACCCAAGCTGTCAATTTTAAAAAAGCTGTCACTTGCAATGCTACCGCTCTTAACGTTCTCGCCTTTATGACCAATAATAAAACCCCAATCACCAAAAGTGGGTATATTCGCATGATACGCATGGGCTAACAAACCTGCCCCTTGAATTGTTTTATAAATGCACCAAAAAGCTTGGGTGGCAAAATATGGGCTGGTAGCTTGAGTGACAAACACGCCCTTGGCAGTTAAATTATTTTTAATGCGTGTATAAAAATACTGGCTGTATAAACGGGCTAATTCGGTATTATTTGGGTCGGGTAAATCGGCAATAATAAAATCAAATGCTTGGGTATTGTGTTTTAAAAAACTTAAAGCATCTTGGTGAATAATGGTGACTTTTGGATTGTCTAAACTGTTTTGATTAAGCTTGCGAATGTGATTATTATTTTTGGCTAAACGAGTTATGGCTGGGTCGAGATCGACTAAGATAATTTCTTGAATGCTTTGATATTTGAGTAACTCTCGAACTGCTAGACCGTCGCCTGCCCCGAGGAGTAATACTCGCTCAACTGTTTTTTTGTGCTGATTTTTTAAGGTAAGTAGTGGTACATGGACCAAAGCTTCATGATAGCGGTATTCATCTATTGATGAGAATTGTAAATTACCATTTAAAAATAGTCGGAGGTCATCTCGCTGTTTGGTCATGACGATTTTTTGGTAGCGGCTTTGTTCACTATGCACAATACGATCGTCGTAGAGGGTTTGTTCCCAAAACTTTAAAAATACTGAAGAAAATACTATCATGGCGAGCAAAATAAGCGCGCCGGCGAAGGTGCAATATTTTAATAGCCGCGCACCAATGATATCTTGAGCAAATACCCAGAGTACCACTAAGCCAATGGACATATTAACAAAACCAAATACTAGGGAGGATTGATACACTCCAAGCATGGGTAATAATATAAATGGAAAAAGTAAAGTGGCGATTAAGGCGCCAAGGTAATCGAAGGATAAGATATTGGCAATATTAAATTTAAGTTGGTTATACTCTGCCATGAGTCGAGTTAAAAACGGGATTTCTAAGCCAATTATAAACCCAATTATTACGGTAAGTGCTATATAAACCGGGATAAAAAATTCATCGAGTGCATAAGCAAAATACAGTAGCGGCACGCTAAGGCCACCAAATAGACCAAGCATTAGTTCTGCAATGACAAACCAACGCAGTAAATCTTTTTCTATATACTGTGAGACATAGGAGCCAAGCCCCATGGCGGCCATATATAAGCCAATGGTTACTGAGAAGTACTTGACGCTGTCGCCTAGGAAATAAGCAGCTGTGGTAGCAATCAGCAGCTCGTAAATAATAGAGCATAGGCCAGCTATAAAGGCTGCATAAATGAGTGTTAGTGAGCGCTTATGCTGGAAGGCTTGGTTCATTTACCGCTACCAGGACCGCCACCCCGCACGCTTGAACCACCGATACTACCGCTGCGGGCACTGCGGTTGGAATAGATCATTGGACCACCCCAATAAAAAAACGAAGGCCCGGATGAATAGCCGTTGTGGCCGGCGTAGCCATAACCGCTGGCGGCTTTGGATATTAGCCCTAAGTAGGTGACGCCTAGAACGGCAGAGAGTATAATTGCGGCTTTTTTGGTTTTATTCATGCTCTTGTATCCTTGAAACCATTTGTGAAATAGTTCGGTTTCTTATTTCGTTTAATACAATGCCTGCAATTATTAATATTATACCAAACCATAGGTGTGGAATACTACTGCCACGAATTTTTACTATTTGAAACTTTAATTGGTTGGGTAATTGATTCCCTTCGACGTTAAATTGTAAATAATAACTGCCTGGTTTGGGAATGGTTATATGCATGGTGTAGTTATCATCTGCTTCTTCCCAGCGTCCATCTGAGTCTATACCTGCTTCGCGCCATAGCTCTTCACCAAAACCAACTATATACTGGCGTTGAGCATCAACTAATTGGCCTTCTATAAATGACCAGCTTTGGATTGGAATATTGGCGTTAACTTCGACTTTGAATACTTCTTTATATTTTTTGGTCACAATTGGACCTAGCTCGAAGGTTTGCCCAGCGCTGGTTGGCTGCACTACTTTTTGCTGGCCTTGATCAATATCAAAGGTGAAAAACCATGCGGTGACTAAGCTGAGTAGGCCAAACACGATACACACGCTTGCCAGGGTGTTGAAATCTACCCCTGTTTCTGGGTTTTGCATCCGCTTAAAACGTGATTTATTTTGTGTATGTCGCTCTGATAATCGATAAGCCAATACATTACCCCCTCGGGTGACAAAAATTCAAACTAATACCTTTTAAACCTAAACTGAGTGGGAGTTTAACCCGTGTCGAATGGGAAGTTTAACCCGAGCAAAGGGGTGACTGCTTGATTGTTTGCCTCTGACGCCAAAATGAATCGTCCTTGATCAACTTTGGCTTAATCCACATCCATGTGGATTCAGAGGCAAACAATCAAGCAGTCACTCCCTTTACTCTCTTACGGGTTAGTAATTTCTTAGTTACTCGCTTTGGTCTCTTACGGGTTAGTAATTTCGTAGTTACTCGCTTTGCTCTCTTACAGGTTAGTAATTTCGTAGTTACTCGCTTTGCTCTATTACAAGTTAGTAATTTCGTAGTTACTCGCTTTGCTCTATTACAAGTTAGTAATTTCGTAGTTACTCGCTTTGCTCTCTTATAGATTAGCAGTCTAGCTCTTTATTATTTTTCTCATCACAGAACTAATGTTAGTACAAGTGCAAAACTGATGGCAACTACCGCCTCAAGCATGCCTGCGCCTAAATTTTGATCTTCAATGATCTCTCGAGTGAGGTTATCACCTGGAATAATTAATTTATCAAAACAAAATCTAACACAGGGCAAAAAAGCAAAAGCTGTAGTATTCACTATAAGCAAATTAATGCCATTAGCTTGCCAACTAATAAAATCACCAGCTACGCCGTTAAAAATAATTATACCTAGGGCAATTAATGTACCGCCAAGGGCAAGGCCAACTGCTTGATTTTTTTTGAGAAGTTCATCATGAATTGCATATGGCGTCACAAAGTCGTAAATAAAAGTAAATAATAATAGCGATATTTGGCCTAGTACAAAAAATACGATTGTGGTTAGTACACCGCCGCCTACACCGGTGATTGCACCGGCAGCAATTAAGCCAGTAGCTATATAGGTGCCGCATTGAACAGCGCCTACGGCGATATTCTTTTGGTTAATAATTTGCTCGCTGTTGGAAAATTTATAAAGAATAAAGCGATCGTTAAAAAAACGTGAGGTATTAAGCAAGACTAAACCTAATACGGAATAACCACCAACAAGCATTAGATCCTCTAAAAACCCGTAAGATGGCCCAACCATTGCGCCAACAAATATGGCAAGCACTCCAAGGTAATAACCACACATGGTAATTGCTGTTGCGGTATTGTCTTGCAGGACAAGCTCGTCATTGATTGAGTAACTGACTAAAAAATCTTTCATCCATTTGGCGCACAAAAATAATATGCAATATAAGCCAACAAATGCAAATGCTCGTAATAAATCTTCTGTTATAAAGTTTATAAGGTCCATTGATATTCCATTAATTGGTTGCTTTGAGTATTAGTACTCGCTTTATTTTTAATCGCTTGAGGAATTGGTTAAAATTGCTATAAGCTCTTGCATCATTTGCCGTTTAACAGCAATAGTATCAGCTGGGTCAACGCCGTATTTGCGGCCTAGTGCTTGGTAATCTGCTTGAGATAAAGTAATGGAAAGCCTTGGGCGTTTAGGATAGGTATATTGTAAACCCAATAATTGGCGTATTTGGCTTGACGCAGTTAAGCCATTGTCCACGGCCATACTTTGCACTTGCTGAGCGAGCTGGGTTTCTAGGTCAAAGGCCACTTGGGTTGCTTTGACTACTGGCGGTTTTTGCCATTTAGATGTTTTTTTTTCCATAAAAGCTCTTAATTTGTGCTCAAACTGCGTTTAAATTAATTTAAACGTATTGGCTAGCTTGCTTTGGGCCACATTTCTTCAATTTCGGAAACATCGTGATAGATAGTGATGCAGGCTTCACTTTCGCCGGTTGAATAATTTTCAACTTCGATGGCAAATTCTCCAGTATCGTCTTCTAATAAGTGAGAGCTAAAGTGCTCGCGGCGTGATATTTCTTCATCTGTCATATCACGGGCATCACCTTTGAGAAAAGAGCCTTTGACTCGATCGTCAACTTTTTGATACTTAGTGCCAACCCATTGGTGAAACATTGGCGGAACTTCTGCCAGAGATATTGTAGCACCCGTGCCAGGTGCGTTGATAGATTCTAAATCAGCTGCGGGCAAGAGTTCGTGTAATCGGGCTTTGGGTATTTTTAAACTTAAAGCGAGATATTCTTCGCCGTCTTCTTCTTCAGTCATTAGATAGACGAGTGTATTTTTATCGTCTTTAAGCACGAGTTCTGGATAACAGAGTTCGCCGTAAATATAGGTATTAATAATTGCAACTTCGAAGGTTTTACCGCTAATAAGATCTTGATCCAAGTATTGGAACTTAATTATATCACCCACGCGTAAATCGCGCGGGTGGTTTAGGGGTTTATTCGCAGCTTGGGCATTTGCATGATGCCCGCTTTTGGAATAGTCCCCGTTGTTATTAGCATCACGAATCATATTTTTAATAAAACCAAACATATTAGCTGCTCTTTTTTGCTTTCAATTTATCAAGAATATCTTGGGCTTTGGTATCGCCTTCGACAATTCCTGCTTCTTTCATTTTAGACTCTAAGTTGTCACCATCAAACTCGTCGGCTAAAACTTCACCAGCGGCCATGCGATCTTCTAGATCTTGTTGACGCTTTTTAATACGATCCAGCGATTCTTTAGCTGTTAATAGCTTAGACGAACCAGAGGCATAATTGTGAGTGATTGCTGTGGTTGCTTTGTGAACGCTTTCGGTAGTTTTCACCATAACCAGTTGACGCTCCATATCTGCTAAAGATTTAGAGGTTTTTTTAATCAACCCTTTTAAACGATCAACATGAGCAGAAAAACTAGCCTGAGCTTTTTTCTGGATTGATAATTCGCCGTCGATTTCTGCAATTTTTTGGGCAATTTCCATGGCTAAAGTTTCATCGCCTTTATCTAGGGCTTTTTCTGCATAGCCTTCGTGTTGGGTGACATCTTTAGTGAGCGATTCAACTTTGCGGCTGGCTTGCATTTCTTGAGCCATCACTTGCGTTAGATCACGCTTGGCTTTTTCAATTTGGGTTTGTGCGTCTTTAATTTCTTGCTCGAAAATTCGAACGCTATTTTTATCAACAATGTTTTCGCCTGCTTCACGAGCACCGCCACGCATTGCAGTAAAAATTTTAGTAAATATAGACATATTACAAGCCTCCTAAGGCTGGATATTAAGTTTTCAGATAATCACTCATGGCTTCAATGGCTTCAAGGGTATTACTTGAAAGAACTGCAATTTCATGAGCGATATCTTCAATGGTGGATTGCACTGACAAGGCACCGTAAATTACATATTGATCATCCACTTGCGCAAATGCTGACAATGGAATGGAAATATTAGTGGACAACATTGCTTGATTCATAGCATCTATAGATTCAGCTTGCACTTCATCTTTTTTAAATAAGTAGGCTATGCAAGTAATTTGTTCTGCTGAAGCTGAGACAAAAATTGGTAATTCTTCGCGGTCTTCAACTAAAATTTGCAGCACTTCCACTTCACCAGGTATGGGATTGACTTCAAAATTAAACCCTTCTCGACCTTTTTGCCCCTCTTCAGCAAGTGAATTAGCCAGTAAGCTCAAATCAACCATTGTGTTCTCCATTTGTGATTAATCTTTAAGTGAAACAGCTTGTTTTAACCTAAGCTGCTTTGACCCAAAGGCTTATAGACCCAAACTTAAGTTCTGCTTGATCAGCTAGTTAGGCCGCAGCGATTACTTACTTTGTTTAAATCTACAATTTAAGAATAAACCGAATGACATAATACGTCAAGACATATTATGTCGGATTACTCATTTTAGTGAGTTTTTAAATATATTTTTTACAATCTAACCGCGAGCTTAGGCTTAAGTTGCTTGACTTGTCTCATCTGACGCCAAAATGTATCATCCATGATCAACTCAGACCTAGGGTCACATCTAGCCAATAGGTTTAAGCTATTAACAGTTGGTAAATTGAATTCAGTTGTAACTTAACATAACTGGCATTTAACTGTGGTGATCGATTGAGTTTTTCCTGTACAGAATATAAAGATTCAAAGGCTTGATATAAGCAAGCAATCTTTTGATTATGCTGCTTGTCATCTTGCATGTTGGTAGCCAAAGCTTCCAATGGTTTGAGCTGCTCGATTAACTCTATTTCTAAACAATTAATGAAAATATCTAAAGGTAAATCATGCTGTATCAATGGGGCTGATGAGGCTTTGAAATCAATTAAATGCTGCAGTATATCCGGTGCTTTGGCCGGCACGCTGAGAGTGGGCAAACCACATAAAACTGCTATTTTATCGGCCTTTTTATCAGTGATATTATGATGGACCAAGAGGATTTCTAATGCTTTTAAGGGGCCGCCATAGGCAATCTGCAGGGCTAATTGCACCTGCTCGGGGGTGGGTTTAAACTCGATTTTGGTGGTTTGAATAAGCGCAACTAAGCTGCCAAGCCATGACTGTGCAGCTGAAGTTTGTATTTGCATTACATTTATAAAATGCAAGCGAGAGCGAATAGTTGGCATTAACCGGCTGGGAGCAGAGCTTGCACTAAGGATCACTAAATGCTTAGGTGGCTCTTCCAATACTTTAAGCAATGCATTGGATGCGGCTAGGGTTAATGCTTCTAGTGGCTGTAAAATAATGATTCGGTATTGGCCAATAAATGGTGTAGTTCTTGAAAACTCAATAAGCTGGCGAATACTATCAATACCTATTTTACTTGTAGTCTGACCAGTACTAGCCCGTGCGCCGGCTTTACTCGGTTGAGGCTGAACCAGCACAACATCTGAGTGCTCACCTCGAGCCAGTAGTTGACAGTTTTGGCATTGGCCACAAGCATTGTGTGTGCTGCACATTAACCAACTTGCTCGCTGCATGAGCTCGTGGGTTTTACCAATACCCTTTGGCCCCGCAATACATATTGATTGAGCTGGCGAGGCTTGTTCAAGCCCGTCTTTTTGGAGGGCTGGTTGCTGTTTAAACCAAGGCAGTTGCCTTAATGGCATGGACCAGGCGCTGGGAATTATCAATTCAATTCACCATTGGATTGGCTTAATTCCACCATTGATTGCACTATGGTCCAAATATTTTGCGCCACTGCAGCAGGTTTTTGATTGGCTTGAATAACTGCATAATTATTATGCGCTTGCGCTGCGGTCAAAAAAGCCTGGCGAGCTTTGTGAAAAAAATCGTCGTTATTGGCCTCCATCCGATCTTGGCTTAAGGCTCTATTTTTTAGCCGGTCTCGGCTTTCGGCCACGGTTAGATCGAGCAATATGACTTGATCTGGCACCATTGTTGGGTCTAGAGCTGTATGTAGGTCTTGAATCATGGTTTGACTAAGCCCTCGCCCTGCTCCTTGATAGGCTAAAGAAGAGCCGATAAACCGATCACAAATAACCCATTCACCCTGTTCTAATTTTGGTTGGATAACTTGACGCCAATGCTGTAAACGAGAGGCCATCATAAGTAATAGTTCAGCTTCGGCACATAAATATTCGTCTGAGGATTGATGTAACACAATTTGCCTGACTTGCTCAGCCAGGGGTGTGCCGCCTGGTTCGCGAGTTAAAAATGGTGGTTTAGGTAATACTTGTGACAAGCGCTCAAACAACTGTCGCGCTTGAGTTGTTTTACCTACACCTTCTATGCCTTCAAGCACAATAAACCGCCCTCTATTGGCCGCTTGGGTGGTAGCTTGGTTGACAAGGTGAGATGGCCCGTCTTGAGAAGAATCAAGGGATGTCATACATTATTCCTTTGGCAGGTCTGCATTTGCACTGGCTTTTGATTTTGAAATATCAGATTCTATTGACTGAGGCGATGAACGATAATTTTCACGTAATTTTAACTGATAAGCTTTTATAGCCGCTTTATGCTCAGCATAGGTTGTGGAAAACTGGTGACTGCCGTCACCTTTAGCCACAAAAAATAAAGCCTCGGTAGTTTTGGGTTTAACGGCGGCAAATACTGCCGCGCGACTTGGTGCTGCAATTGGCGTCGGTGGTAAGCCAGTCATTTGATAAGTATTGTAAGCTGTTTTGGTTTTCAAATGGTTGCGAGTGATATTCCCATCGTATTCAGCTATGCCGTAAATTACCGTTGGGTCGGTTTCTAGGCGCATATTTTTTCTTAAGCGATTAGTAAACACTCCTGAGATTAAAGGCCGCTCTTGTGGTACACCGGTTTCTTTTTCTATAATCGACGCGAGTATTAAAGCTTCGTAAGCAGTTTTTAAGGGTATTGTTGTACCCCTTTGGTCCCAAGCTTTCTCAAGGGTTTTGTTCATTAAATTATGCGCCCGCTTGAGTATTTTTATTTCTGAAGTATTTTTATCAAACTCATAAGTTTCTGGTAAAAATAGGCCTTCTGGGTTAGCTGCTTGTAGATTGAAAGCCTTTTTTAAAGCTGGATACAAGGTGGCTCTATCGGCTGAGACGTTTAAAGTTTTTTTAATCTGTGGATGCGCCCATAGCTTGAGTAACCATTTGTCGAGCGTTAAGCCTGCAATAAGGGTAATGCGATACTTCACTGTATCGCCACGAACCAAGGTATTAAATACTTCATAACTGGAAAAATCACCTGCAAATTCATAATCACCTGCTTGGGCATAACCTACTTTAGCGCCGAGTAAAGCTTGCAAACGCAATGAAACTCTTAAACATAAACCACAGTTAATAAGCTTTTGGTCGGCAAGCTTTTGGATCACCGCCTGAGTAGATTGACCTTTATCAACTTCAAATTGAGCAGCAATTGATTGCTGCTCTTGGAGTTTGGTGTGGTTCAGCTGCAATATAAGGCCTAGGCCTAAGACTAAACAGAGCAGCGTAGTAGTAAACCATAAAAAAACCTTAGCCATCGACTCAAACTCCAATTATCTTGTTAATGAAATAGCCTCAGCAACCACGCCGATTATTGTGTGGCTGGTCGCAAATAAAGCGCATCGACCTCGCTTGGTTGAATAGCTTGTTTGGCTTGCCACTTGGCACAAACTTGTTGGCTAAATGCTTGTGCTGTGAGCTTAGTTGCCCCTGCGAGCATGGCTTGAAGCTTTGGCTGGTCTAAGCGCGTACAGCTACCAGTTAAGCAGGCTTGAGGGTATTTATGAAGCCATTGAACAAAACTCTCAATAGGCAGACAAGTTGGCGGGTGTAATATTTTAAGGTCCGTTGAGCCAACCTCAAGATTTGTTTGATATACTGCGCCATAAATTTCCCCCATTCGTGCATCAAGGCCAACTATTATTGGCATAGCCGTTGATGGTTTTAAGGCCTCTAAGCTCGCAAAGGCCCAGCCTTCAAGACTAATTAACGGAATAATTGGCTTGCCCCAGCCGTAGGCAAGCCCTTTCGCCATGGCCACACCAATACGAATGCCCGTGAATGCCCCTGGGCCAACGACTACGGCTATAGCGGTTATATCCTGAGCACTGAGCTTAAATTCAGTTAACAAGGTATTAACAAAAGGAATCACCAACTCGGCATGTTGGCGCGGTGCGTCTAGGTGTTGCTCACCCAGCAAACGTGCATGGTGAGAAAGTGCAACACTGCACATTGACTCAGATGTTTCGATGGTTAGGAAATAAGCCACGCAAACCTCAACTCTTACAAAAAATATAGTGCCCATCAAAATCTGCTCTCACAATGGATTGCACAGAGTATATCTGTTGAGCGGGCTATTGTGAATAAAAAAAACCCGGGAAAACCCGGGTTAGAAATAAATACTTATTGTATAAACTCAGTATTTAGGCAGATTTTTTAGCGGCAGGCTTTTTGGGCGCACGCTTTACCACGCGTTTAGCCGCAGTTTTAGCAGCCGCTGCACTTTTACGTGCTGGCTTTTTTGCTACTGTTTTTTTGGCCGTGTTTTTTTTGGCCGCTGGCTTCTTCGCAGTGGAAGGTTTTTTAACGGCTGTTTTGGTGGATTTTTTAGCTACTGTACTTTTGGCAGCAGTCGTTTTTTTGGCCGCTTTTTTGACAGCTGCAGTTTTACTTGTTGCTTTTTTAACAGCTGGTTTTTTTGTTGCTGTTTTTTTAACAGTTGCTTTTTTAGCTGTAGTCTTTTTTGCTGCTGGTTTTTTAGCTACTGATTTTTTTGCTGCTGGTTTCTTGGCTGTGGTTTTCTTAGCAGCTTTTTCACGAGCTTCAGCTAATTTCTTAGCTTCTGAATCTTTCATCGTTTTCATAGTTTGATCGTCAGTTTTTTTGCGATCAGTTTTGAATTGCTTTTCAAAAGCTCTTACCGCTTTTTTCATATCGGTTTCAGCTTTTTTAGCCAATGCTTTTGCTTTCGCTTTAATACGTGCCGATGATGATGCTTTCATTTTAGTCATTGTCATTTCAGTGCTCCTAGTCGCCCTGTGATTTCATTGTCTGCCACCGAACATAAATTATTATATATTCGACTTCCGTGTTGCAGTTTAATCTCAAATTTTCAACATAAAAGCTGAAATTATTGTTACTATTTGTGACTTTATTATTGAATTAAAATAAATTCAATCAATAAAAGTCCAAAATAGCCAATACTTTTGAGACCTTTAAAACACATCTTGATGTTGAGCATGAATCTAAAAAAGATGCCGCATCAAGCTTGTCTACTTGCAGTATCTTAGTTTTATTTTCTTATTCTCATTTGTAAATACACACTGTTTGAATATTGAACAAAATAAAGACACTAAAAAAAAAATAGCACAAAAAATGCAATTGCAAAACTTATTCAGCAATAAACAACAATTTTTTAACAAATAAGACGAAATAAATCAAAAAAAATGAAAATTTTACGATTTTTTGCAAAAGTGAAGCGAAAACTTTTATTGAATGAAGAGTGTTTTGCAAGTGAAAGTTTGTGATAAAAGTGAGAGCTGTTATACAAATGAGAGTTGTTGTACAAATAAGAGTTTGTTGTGCAATTGAAAAAAATCAAAGCACAACAGAATATCATTGGTACAACAAGAATTTTGAACAAGGGGTTTCAAGTGAGCGGCTATTTAAAAATATTAAGTAGATGTTGTGTAACTTCAGCCATTGATAAGCTGCCATCCACTTTGGCACAGGTGATCGCCGAGCCATTTGCAGCAAGATCTTTATAAAATTTGACTAAAGATGAAGTTTGTAGATGATAAGAATCTAAACGTGAGCGAACAGTGGCCTCATTATCATCCACTCGTTGAATAAGCGGCTCACCTGTGTCGTCGTCAATTCCTGCTGTTTTTGGCGGGTTATAGGTCACATGATAAACCCTACCTGAGCCTTCATGAATACGTCGACCAGAAATACGCTCGACTAGAATTTCGTCGTCTACAGCAATTTCTATGACGTAATCTATGGTTACACCTTCAGTTTGTAAGGATTCAGCCTGAGTAATTGTTCGTGGAAAACCATCAAGCAAACAGCCTTTCAGAGCATCTGGTTGATGCAGTCGCTCTTTCATTAAGTCAATAATAAGTCGATCAGGTACCAATTGACCTGAATCCATAAAAGATTTGGCTTTAACACCTAGAGGGGTTTGCGCTTTGACGGCTGCTCGCAAAATATCGCCAGTGGCGATTTGAGGGATACTAAAGTGTTCGCTAAGGATATGCCCCTGCGTCCCCTTACCCGCACCAGGAGGCCCTAATAATATAACTCGCATAATTCTCCCCTTACAAATTTTGGTAAGCTAGGGCAAGTTTACTTGCCCTAGCTTGTCAATTTTTTTACTTCAAAGATCATGTAATTGAAGTGCTTCTTTAAAAATGATGATGATCAAAACGCACCCTATACCTTGTCAGAAAAGTAATCTGTCGAAAAAGTTGATGTATACTAGCGTATTCCACACTTTTTCGACAGATTACTTTTCTGAAGATCTATAGTCCCTGGAAAGCTTACCAGGCTTACCTAAGCATGGCTAGAGCGCACTAACATTTCATAACGCGACTTATTCTGGCTTGAATTAAAAGATTATTCAATGGTTAAATTAATTGTTTTATCACTCATTGTATTCGACCAAGTGATTGTTTTCATTGATTTATATGGCGTTTGCCGTGCCTTTAGCGGGTCGAGCTGGGTTTCACTCAAGACTAAATAAGCATTGATTTGATAGCGTTGATCAATTTGAGGCGGCACACCTAAAATCAAATCTTTAGAATCCAGGAGAAATTCTTGCGGCATATCATCCCCGGCAAATGCATAGGTTTTAGCAGCAATAGGTGGCCCAGGCTGGCTGTCACCATTTAAACTAACCTGACGCAGACTAAGCCATAAATGCAATTGTTGACTCACACCATATTGCTTAACTGCTTGTTGCGCAGCTTGATCAAGCTTGATTTGAGCCGTTAATGAAAACTCAACAGGCTGTTGATTGTTTGCTGCAGCGGGTTGTACTTCGGGATTTTTGAGCTTGCTGTCATCTGTTGGGTTTGTTTGAGCTAATTGAGTCTGCGACTGGGATTGATTTTGCGCTTTAGCTTGGGCTTGCTGATAAAACTTTTTAACCAGATTGCGACCTTGCAGTGCTTTGGCTGATAAATCCCTATCTGGTCGTTGGTCATTGTCGAGCACTCGCCGCCAAGCTTTAGCCGCTAGCGAGTTAAGTTCAAATTGTTGGGCAACCGAGGCCACGTAAAATAGATTTTTTTGCTCGTTTGCAGCTATTAAAAAACTATCAAGGGCTGCTATCAATTGACGCTTAGAAACTTTTTCATGGTTTGTATTAATCATTTCAGCCAAGAGTTGAATTTCAATTCGGCGAGCTTCTAAAAGTTCTGTTTGATCATCATTCACCGCCATAAAACGTCGAATGGCATGCAATGCTGGGTCATGAGCCTCAAGCGCGATTAAACCTATGGCAAGACGTTGCCAAACTTGAGCTTCTTGTGGGTGAAACCAGCCATAATCATTAAGCAGTGAAATATATTCTTGATTTTGTAAATCTTTTAACCCATCTACCGAGCCGTTATCATTCATAATACTTGCAAGATCTTGCATTAAACTTGCACGCTGTGCGTACCACTGCCATTGCTGAGGCTGATAAAAAAACAAGGTATAAAGTACAATTGTGCCGGCTAACACACTTGCTAAAAAACCAAATAATTGCTTATTTGAGGTAGGCGCTTCATTAACGCCTGGCTCGAGAGCTGATGATTGATTTTTTGAGCTATAAGAGGCAATTACTAAATATAAACCAATAAAAATAAGAATAGATACAGGAATTATAAGCCCATATATTGTGGTCATAAGGTGTCCTCTTGAGAAATTTTAGGGCCACTACGACGCACAAGTACAAAACCAATTATGAGTATGAGCATAAAAATAAATGGCCCAAACCAAAGCAGGTAATTTCGCGGATTAACCGGTGGATCATAAGTGACAAACTCACCATAACGTTCAATCATATAGGCTTCAATAGCCTCATTAGTTTGCCCAGCGAGCAACATCTTATAAACCCTTTGGCGCATATCTTGCGAAATTTGTGCATCCGAGCCACCAATGCTTTGATTTTGGCATTTTGGACATCTTAAACTGGCTGTCAACTCTTGATATCGAGCTTCTAAGTGAGGTGCTGATGAAAAATCCATTGGATCAACTGCTGCTAAGCTTAAACTTGTCCAACATGTAAAGGTTACAGTGACCAAGAATAATAAAGTGGTAGTAAAAGTTGGTACTATAAAAGTTGATACTAATTGTATAAAGTGTGTCATAAGCCTGATCATAGGTGTTTATTCCTTAGCTGAGTCAGGTTTGAAAATAGGTTGAGTAAAAAATTGAGCAAATTTTTCTTGCCAAATCTTTCGGTCTAATACTCCTGCATGGCGTATTAAAATTTGGCCTTGCGCATCGAGCAAAAAAGTTTCTGGTGCACCATAAACGCCTAAATCAAAACCAAGATCACCGGCTGAATCGAATAATGATAATTCATAAGGATTGCCCATTTCGTTTAAAAACTTATGCGCATTGTCTTGAGTATCTTTATAATTCAGGCCAACCACACGAGTCCCCGTATTGGCTATGGCTGAAATAAACCCGTGCTCTGCATAACATTGCGGACACCAACTAGCCCAGACATTAAGTAACCATGGTTGGTTTTGATTGGCAATTAATTGTTGCGCTGTTATTGATTGGCTATTGTTTTGTTCTGCACTTAAAATTGGTAGCTCAAAAGCTGGCATGGGTTGACCAATACGGGCAGACTCTAAATGCTGTGGGTTTTTACCAATCCCCAAAAACAATACAATAGCTAATAAAATAAATACGCATAAAGGAATAGCAATATAAAATTTTGACTTCATAAATAACCTTAAGATTTAACCAAGCGTCGATCGGTAGCTGATAACAGCCCACCAAAAGCAATAATAAATGCCCCGCCCCAAACCCAACGAATCATTGATTTAAAATGTAAGCGCACCGCCCAGCGGTCAGCAGCTACTTGCTCACCTAAAGCCACGTAAATATCGCCAAATAAACTTGCATCCATAGCAGCTTCAGTCATTACCGCTTCACGGGTGGCGTAAAACCTTTTTTCTGGAAAAAGTCGCACAATAGTTTGGTTTGCTTGCACAATTTCAATTTCACCCACACTGGCTTTATAATTAGGCCCCTTAACTGTTTTTACTTGATTAAGTTTGGCTTTATAGTCGCCTAATGCTTGCGCTGAATCACCAATCACCATAAGTTGATCTTTTTCATGACTGTATAAGCTTGCCCCAGTGATACCTATAGTTAAAATAACTAGCCCAAAGTGGGCAGTTTGCATGCCCCAATAATGTCGTTTTAATTGAAGGCAACCATGCCATAAATTACGACTGTAGCGAGTTTTTTCTAATATATCGCTGATAATCATCACTAACACTCCAAGGCATAAGATACCTGAAATTAATGCAGCAAATTTAAAAGGGATTATAAGAAAAATAAGTGAAGCCAAAGGCACAGAGATCATTAAAGTTTGACCTAAAAATTTAAGGAGACGTTGCGAGGCATCTTTTTTCCAGCGAGCTCTTGGACCAACAATAAGCAGTAATAACAACATCCAACCTAAAGGTACAAACATCGCATTAAAATAAGGTGCGCCAACTGAACTCTTACTCATGCCCAACATATCTTCGCCTAATGGGTAAAGCGTACCAATCAATACCACAAAAGTTGCCGTAACTAAGACAATATTGTTTAACAATAAACCTGATTCTCTCGAAACTAAGCCATGATTAGCCTTAGATTCTACTAGATGTGCTCGACAAGCAAATAACGTCAGCGAACCACCAATCACCACACCGAGTAAGGCTAAAATAAACAGGCCGCGAGTTGGATCGTTGGCAAAGGCATGTACTGAAGTTAACACCCCTGAGCGCACTAGAAAAGTCCCCAGTAAACTTAATGAAAAAGCAAGTATGGCTAAAAACAAAGTCCAAGCTTTTAACATGCCTCGTTTGTCGGTTACTGCAAGGGAATGGATTAAACCAGTAGCAGCCAACCAAGGCATGAGTGATGCGTTTTCCACTGGATCCCAAAACCACCAGCCGCCCCAACCCAATTCGTAGTAAGCCCACCAACTACCGAGTGCAATACCTACAGTTAAAAAGCTCCAAGCAACCAGCGTCCAAGGGCGAGTCCATCGAGCCCATTCAGGGCCTAAATCACCATGAATTAAACCAGCAACTGCAAAAGCAAAAGCCACCGATAAACCAACATAGCCCATATATAATAAGGGTGGATGAATGATCAAACCTATATCTTGTAAAAGTGGATTAAGATCTTGACCATCTATTGGAGTAGGCATGGGCAACTGAGCAAATGGATTTGAAGTAAAGAGAATAAAAAGTAAAAAGCCAGCCAAAATAAATGCCAAAGTTGCTGAAACTAAACACAATAGTTGTGGCGGTAATTTTTTTTCACCGCAGACCGCTACAGCAAAGTACCAACCGGATAAAATTGCCGCCCACAATAATAAAGAGCCCTCATGACCACCCCAAACGGCCGACATTCGATACCACCAAGGCAAAAACGAGTTAGAATTTTCGGCAACATAAGCAATTGTAAAATCATTGGTAACAAACAAAGTTACCAATAGCCCAAAGCAAAACCAAATACTAATACCCTGTAAAAGAGCCGTTGGTCGTTGAGTTTGTAGCGCCAAGTTGTGCCAGGGTTTATAGCCCATACCAATGCCAACATAGGCAAGGGTGCTAAACATGATCAGCAAGCAAGTTGTCAGGATAAGAAAAATTTGTGCGATTTCACTGATCATAATTAAACCTTTTGATTCATTGGCCGGCTCTGGGTTAAAGGCCACCGAGCTTTAACGCCTACTGGAATATGTGTATGAAAATCACTTGAGTTATGCGCCAGGGTTTGCTGCAGCCCGGCATAAGCCACCATAACGCCGTTATCGGTACACCAGCTTAAACGTGGATAATGCACCTGCCAATGGTTTTTAACAGCAGTATTTTGCAGCAGTTGCCGCAGCCGTAAGTTAGCACTCACGCCGCCAGCAACCACTAAGCGCGCATAGCCACTATCGCGCATTACTCGTTGAGTTTTTTTATTTAAACAATCCACAACTGCCTCTTGAAATGAAGCACAGACATCGGCTTGACGAGCCTTGAGCTCGCCGGTGTCATTGAGCTGTTGAATAAGATTTTTAACCGCTGTTTTTAAGCCAGAAAAACTTAAATCATAGCCTGGGCGATCACACATGGGTCTTGGTAATTTAAAGCTTGCCTCACCTTGAGATGCAAGACTTGCCACTGCTGGGCCACCAGGTTGTGGCATATGCAGCATTTTGGCTAATTTATCAAATGCTTCGCCGGCTGCATCATCCAGAGTTTCACCCACTAATTCATACTGCCCAATCGCCGGTACTTTATAGAGTTGGCTATGCCCACCACTGACCAATAAAGCTACATATGGCGGTTGAATTGATGGATCATCAAGCATTGGAATTAATAGATGAGCCTCCATATGATGAACAGGTACAAACTGGCAACCCCAGGCAAAAGCTAAGCTCCGCGCTACACAAGCGCCGACAAATAAGGCCCCCATTAACCCTGGGCCTGCAGTATAGGCAACTATATCAATTGTCTCGGGTGTGAGTTGGGCTGACTGCATAGCTTGATCAATAAGCGGAATGAGATGCTTGAGATGGTCACGAGATGCAAGTTCTGGTACTACACCTCCAAAAGGCTGATGGGTATCGGTTTGCGAGGCTAAGGCTTCGGCTAATACCTTGGCAACAGAGCCATTATACTCAATAATGGCTACGCCAGTGTCATCACAAGAAGTTTCTATACCTAAGACAATATAAGATTGAGTATTTGTCATGAAGATCTCTCCGACTTAAGTGTCTGGTAAAGCTTGCCAATAAATAGACAAATTGTACCATAAGCAAAAACACCTAACCGGGTCTAAACTTTATAAAATACAAGATTATTTAAAATCGAGGCCACAATGACTGACTTAAACCAGAATTTCGACCATGATCTATTGGAGCGTATCGAAAATGAAATACAAGATCGTCAATTCTCGCTGCCGGCCTTACCAGATACTGCCGCCAAAGTCGGTAAAGCCATTGCCGATCCAGATGTCACAGCGGCTCAAGTGGCAAAAATAGTCACAGCCGATCCAGTTTTATCCGGTAGGTTAATTCAAGTAGCCAATAGCCCCATATTTCAAGGTATGAAGCGAATTGAAGATTTAAAAACGGCTATTTCTCGACTTGGGTTAGTCTGCGTGCGTAATTTAGTGATTAGTTTGACTGTGAACAAACTCTTCCATGTGAAATCCAACCCTATAATTAAAACAAAACTGCGCCAAGCTTGGGCGAATTCTGTAAAAGTTGCCGCTATTGGAGAAGTCATTGCGCGCGGTCGATGGCGCATTGACTCATCTGAAGCTTTATTAGTTGGACTACTGCATAATATTGGTGCTGTACCACTTTTAAATAAGCTGGCTGAGCCAAAATTTAATGTCACCGACGACGCCACTATTGACCAGGTTTTACTTAATTTAGAGCCGCAGCTGTCTAAATGGATTATGGAACACTGGCATTTGCGACCAGACTTAGCTTGTGTGCCGGTGCTGTTACAAGATGTTTATAAGGCCCATTCTGGCCCGGCTAATTACACAGATATTATCCAAATTGCTCGGCTACATGCCATTCGCAACTCATCTCACCCACTAGCAAAACTCAGGTGGGATAATGTTCCAGCTTTTAAAAAATTAGAAATGACTCCAGATGAAAGCCTTGAAGCTATTAAAGAGGCCCAAAGTGAAATCCGCAGTGTGATGACTTTATTAGATGGCCCAGCGAAAACCTAACTTTGGCTTAATCCACATCCATGTGGATCCAGATTCATAAAGTCAACCAACTCAAGCCTAAGGTCACTATAAAAACGAGCTGCAAACTTAAGAAATTACTTGGTATGAGTCTGTCAGCCAGACAAACTCATAAGGGCCAAGCTCAATAGTTTCATGCTGGCCAATATAGCATTGACCCGACACAATATCAGTCCATCGACCAAAACTTGCTAAGTTTAAATCATTCACATTAAGTGGTTGATGGCCAGACGTCATATTATAAACCACCACTATGGTTTGTTGCTGATCCAAACTCACTCTATAAAAACCTAACAAAGTTTCTGGTAGTTGCATTATATGCTGGGCCGCATTTGGATGAAATGCTGGCTGTAAACTACGCAGCTGCAACAGATTTTTTAAACCGTTTATTATAACACTTTGATCAGAGTCGCCATCCGCAAGGAGTTGATTGAGCGAGGCTTCATCCCACACATGTCGATTCATGGCACGATTCACGCCTGTGGCATCAAATTTTTGCCGATCGTTAGGTGTGGCTAAAAATGAGTGAATATATACAGCAGGCACTCCTTCAAGGGCAAAGGCTATGGCATAGGCCATAATAAACCTTTGCCTTTGCAATTGGTCGTAGCCAGCATAGGTGGCCTTTAAAGCATCGAACAAACTAATGTTCATTTCGTAGGTTTTCACACTGCCATCAGGTAGTACTCGATCGGTCGTTAAACCGCCATAGTCCTTGACGTGCTGTTTCATGGCAAGTATTTGCTCATCAGTTAATAAGCCTTCTGCCGGACGCAAACCAATACCATCATGGGAGGCAATAAAATTTAAATAGGCTGTGCCAGCTTGCAAAGCGGGCAATGACATGAGCCAATTTTTTAAACAGGTTGAATTTTGATTCAGCAAAGCTTCAACCAGTAATGGCGGCAGAGAAAAGTTATAAATAATGTGGGCTTCATTGGCATTGCCAAAATAACCTAGATTTTCAACCAAGGGCACGTTAGTTTCAGTAACGATAACTGCCGTCTCACAAGCATGCTCAATCAGAGAGCGCATTACTTTAATCAGGGTATGAGTTTGCGGTAAATTAATACAAGGAGTACCTAACTCTTTCCATAAAAAAGCCACTGCATCTAAACGAAACCAACGCCCGCCTTCATCCAAATAACGCTGTAATACTTTAACCACTGCCACAAGTACATTTGGATTGGCGAAATTAAGATCCACTTGATCATGACTAAAAGTACACCAGACATGCCGTGGCCCACGCACAGTATCCACTCGGCGCAATAATGGACTAGTGCGCGGCCTAGTTACCAGAGTTAAGTCTTCAAAGGGGCTTTGTTCAACAAAAAATAAATTATTATCGTTTTGGGCTGTTAAATAGCTTTGAAACCAAGCGCTGGCTGATGAAATGTGATTCACCACGGCATCAAACATGAGCAAATAATCCTGGGCAATGGCTTGCACATCTGACCATTGGCCTAACTGTGGATTCACCTGTTCGTAATCCACCACGCTAAAACCATCGTCAGAGGTGAAGGGATAAAAGGGTAAAATATGCACCACACTAACAACATCTGCTAACCAGTTATTAAGAAACCGATGTAAGGTTTTTAATGGCGGCTCTGCATGGTTACTAATTGATTGACCATAGGTAATAAGCACTACATCTTTTTCAGACCAATGGCTTTCATGCGGCACTACATCGGTTTGCCTGTTGGGCGGCATAGCTGTTAGCAACTCATCAACCAGTGTATCTATTTGCAGCTGACTCAGCTGGGTATAAATTGTAGCGAGTCGTTCAAACAGCGTTTTACGGCTCTCATTAAGCTTGTCATTAACATTCTCATTAACATTCTGATTAATAGCTTTATGGCTTTGTGTTTTACTCTTTGACTGGTCCATAGTCTTGCATGTCCTTTTCTACAGCATCATTAAGATCATCAAAAAATGAGGGAATAGCGCTAATTACACGACGCCAACAGGGAATAAACGGGGTTTCCATAGGGTTCTCTAAAAAATTAGCCCCTGCTTCCATAATAGTAGACGCAAATAGCTCAACGGCTTTTTCTTCACCGTGAATATTAAAATTCAAGCCATTAAACATGGCATCTTTGCGATAGCTTTCCACCAAATCTAAGGCAATTCGATAATAAGTGGCTTTTACACTGCGAAAAGTTTCGGTTGATAAAACCACACCATGAGTAGCTAATTTTCGAAAAAACGACTTGGAAATATCAGTAGCCATTTTAGACAAGCCGGTAGAATGGTCATCTGGTGAGAGGTCTTGATGTTTATGATCATAAACGTCGGCAATATCAACTTGGCAAATTCGTTGGGAGGAAAAGGTTTTTTCCATTTCAGTTAAAATACCTATTTCTAAACCCCAATCACTTGGAATACGCACATCTTTCATAACTGAAGTGCGCATGGAAAACTCACCAGCTAAAGGGTAGCGAAAGGTGTCGATATAATCGAGATACGGCGTGTGACCAACGACTTTTTGCAGCGCTCGCACCAGTGGTGTGACCAGTAATCGGCAGACCCGGCCATTAAGCTTTTCTTCTGTCCAGCGTGGATAAAAACCTTTACAGAAATAAAAGCCAAAATTTGGATTAGCCACTGGATAAAACAAGCGTGCAAGCATATCTCTGGAGTAGGTCACAATATCTGCATCATGTAAGGCGACCACAGCGTCTTTATTAAGTGATAAAACATAGCCCATAGAGTTCCAGACATTTTTACCCTTGCCCTCTTCCACGGTACTAAGACCGTATTCTGCCAGGTTTTTCTGTAAGGCTTGCATACGCGGCCCGTGATTCCAGATCACTGTAACTTCAAATGGTAGCTCGCTAAAATATTTAATTGCATGGCGATACTCAGCTTCATTGGCTTGATCTAGGCCAACCACTAAGCGTTGCAAATAGGGTACTTGCTTGAGTATCTGGACGATATTAGCCAGGGCTGGTCTTTCAAGTTCTGAATATAAGCTGGGGATCATTAAAATCATTGGTCGACGATGCCGATAGCCCATTAATTTCGCTTCTAAATCTTCTGCTGTGCGCCGGGTTAAATTATGTAAGGTGGTGATCACACCGTTTTGAAAAAAATCACTCATCGATTGGCTCCACTGGTTGAGTACAACTTGTTAAAAACTAATTCTTGTTAGATCTCTCTACTTATTGTCAGCTCTCTCTCTAAATTATAAGTTGCAATTAAAGTCATAGTTGCAACCCAACCCTTAGGCGCTGCTTGCTGGGGATAATACACATTTGGCTGTGCTGAGACATCAAGTGGGTTGCGCAGACTGCCAGAGGCAGCCTGTTGATTGGGCATAACACACGCCAAATCCGCTTGATTTAACATACCTTGATCATTATGGTTATCGCCCAATGCAATTACATATGGGCGTTTAATATGTGTCAATTGTTGAGTATTCAATAGTGCAGTATTCTGAGCCAACGAATTGGGCTGACTTGCTTGGTTATTATTTTTGTTATTAATTTGGTTATTAATTTGGTTATGGTTATTTTTCAAAACTATTAAATCCACCAGTAGCTTTAATGCAGTTGCTTTATCTTGATTACCCATTACATGATAAAAACGACCGCCTTTAACCAGTCTCAAACCATGAGTTTGAAGTGCTAATCGAAATAATTCAACATCTTCCTGGCTAGCATCTAACCAATGCAGTGCTTCAGCGGTATAACGCACTTGTGCTTTGGCTGCTTGATCAAGACTTAGGCCGGTTATCTGGCTGATTTGAGCAGTAGACCAATCACGCATTCGCTGGAATTTAAAATCAAAGGTCTGTACCAAATGATCTAACACCTGATTAATTGATTGCCGATCTCGACCTAAAGTCAATTGTACAACACCCTCGGCTTGCACTAACAAACCAGCCGAAATATATGTCTTGAGATAAGCTTGCGTGGCAGGCTGCATATAATGCGCATACTCATCGGTTGAAAACACAATGGCGCCGCCGTTTTCTACAATCACAGGATCACAACTGCCTAAGGTTTGTTGCCATTGGTTAACTTCTGCATAGGTTTTGCTGGTATTAATAATTATAGGAATACCAGCTTGAGCAAATTGAGCAAAAATTGCAGGTGCACCTGCGAAGCTGTAGTCTTCATGCCCAAGGAGTGTACCGTCTAAATCTGTGGCAATAATAAGTGGCAGCTGCGGTTTAATATGCTGACTCAAATCAATACTTTGACGAGACTTGTTGCGATACAAACCTTTGGTATAATCAGCTTTAATAAGCTGTTGTTGATTATCAAGGCGCAAGACAGCTTGAGCTTGGGGCAAAATATTGGCTTGCGCAATAGCAGTAATGCGCTCAAAATGTTGAATAAACAGGTTGATTTCTGCCTGATTCATAAGCTTGGTCTGGCTGGCATTAGGAGTTTTGCTTTGCAGTTTTAATTCTTGTTGCCAGCGCCAATCAAAAACCGCTTGGAACGACGGTACTTCAAAGCCGATAAGCCAGTCTATAGTGGCAAACCAATCTTGGTAAGCTGCAATACTTTTGGCAATATAATTTCGCCAATGGCCATGGGCATCCTGCTGCGCTTCAAGATCATTGAGCGGTTCAGGATGTTGCAAAAAAGCCTCTGTTAGACAATCGTCTAAACCCACAAACCAGCCTTCAAAAATAATTATATCCACCGGCTCTATCTGCATTGGCCATTGCGCTTGCGGGGCGCGGTCGTCGAAAGCTTTTAAAAATTTTGGGATTGCCGTTGGTTGACCAGCGATTAAGCTGTTAAAAACCTCAAGCCCCAATGCGATATCGTGAGTGCCAGGTACTCCCCGTGTGTTAAGCATTGGATGAATACTTTTAGCCAATTCTGCACGCTCAAGAGCAGTTTGGTAAAAGTCGTCAATAGACACTACCACAGCGGTTAAACCAAAGCTTGATAGGAGCATTTTCAAACAAGCTGCCAAGGTAGACTTACCACTGCCTTGTGGGCCATAAACCCCTACAACAAAGGGTTTTCGATCCATTGCTTGACGTATTTCTGCTAAAAGTTGTGGTAAATGATTTTGTATAAACTGTTTATAGGATACATCGAGGTTTTCCTGGTGCAACCATTGATCTACTATTGGCCATTGACCTACTGTTGAATTCGCCATAATCAGCCTCTTAATTGCCCTCAACTATTTTGATAAGTCTATCAGGAATACCCCTGGGATTTTAACATTTGTACCAAAGTCGTAAAGCCTGCTGGTTGAGTATTGGCATCTAACAACGCAAGCGACTTAGTCAATTGGAGCTTGATCTCGGCTATAGAGGCTTGGTCACAGCTTTGCGACCTAGTAAAATGCTGCGCAACCAACTGACATAAAAGCAACCAACGCTGGCTTGTGGCATAATCTAACAGTAATGCAGGATCAAGTGATTGCGAGTCGCGTAATAATTTTAAATAAATAATCTCTGTTGAATTTAAACTCTGCTCAGTTGCTGGTGATTTAACTTGGGTAATGAGTTGATCCGCTAGGTTATTAAGCAGTTGTTTATACTGTTGATCAGTGGCTTTAGGCAAATCTAGCATTGAGTTTAACCAAAATTCAACCCGGTGTTCTGCTTGCCTATCAACTGCAATCGATAAAGGGCTGTGACCTTGAATTGATTTTAAATGACCTTGCCAACGAATGCCATCCAGTATCCGATCACATTGACGCTGATGGCTGCCATCAACTAGACGCAAAGGCTCTAAGGCTGTGGGTAAACAGGTTTTTTTATCAGATAATATCTTAATAGTTTTAGGTATTTTAAGTATAAAATCTAAAGCTTGCCATTGGTCATCGGCATATAAAAACTGAGCTATATCAAACACAGCTTGGGCATCAATATTTTTAATAAGATGTGCGGCTAAGGCGCGGTGGTGCTGAATAAAGTAGTTAAGTATTGCTGGCAATAATTGTTGGTTTATCAATTGATTGGTTTGATCAAATATACAAGTTTTGGCTAATTTTATTTTATCTTTATGCGCTAATTTGGCATGAAAGTATCGATCAAAATAATAAGGTGGTACACAAGTTTTATGCAGAATTTTTAGCTCTTGTTTGGTGGGCACTTGCAGCGGTTTTTGATTTAAAAAAGATTGTATTAATTGATAATCATCGTCTTGAATAATGCATCGGTAGTTGGCGTGTAATGAGTCAATTAAAGAATCAATATAATCCTTTGCAAAAATATTATCGGTCATTTGCTGCGTTGATTGTTTAATATCATTGAGTAATTGAGCCACCGATATTGACTGAATTTCATCGTGGTTTGAGTACCAATTATTTGCAATGGAATTTAAAATCAAGCCAACAGCTTCCAAGCTAGTAATTTGTAGCGTGCGGCTGCCAAGATTATGTAAAAATTCTAAGGCAAGCATTCTTTGGCTTAAATTGTTAACTGTTAATTGACCGCTTAGATTTGGAATCAATGTTTGCGAGCAGAGTTTGCAGCCATAACTTGCAAGACTGGCAGCTGGCTCTAAATGAAAGAACTCAGTGACAGCAGTATCGAGCAGGTGTTGTATTTTTTGCCAATTAACTTGATAGGCATTAGTCTGGTCTTCAAATAAAAATGGCAAGAGATCTAACTCACAATCTTCATTTAAAAAATATTGACCTAAAGGGTTGGCTTTTAAACTCGCCATGCTAGCGGTTTGATCGAAGGCTTCATCCATTGCGAAACCATTGGCTTGGACTACCAGCTCTTGCATGTGATGAGTAAATTCTTCTAGAACTCTAGCAAGATTTTGCCCAGAATGACTCATTGATTTTAAATGTAAGGCTAAATCTTTACTGATAGTGAGGGGCCAATTATTTTGCAGATTATACACGTCAATCGCCGATAACACATCATGCGCCGAGGCATAATAAGCATCTAAAGCTTCTAGTTGGGTTTCGTTAATACCAAGATACACTTGCATTAAATGGCTTAAATGAACGTGATGCAACATATCCACTTGCTGGAGAAAGTCTTGGGCCGACACCCAGTGTTCAAGGGAATCTTTCACCACCAATGGTAATGGGATTTTTGAGCCAACTAATTGCTGCACCAGTCTTTGCGCTTTACTCAGCGGTTGCTGTTGATAATTCTTAGCGCCAGGTGCTTGAGATTGGGATAATAATAAAAGTATACCGGTAATACGCACCCGCGTGCCTTCAATGCACAGTAATTCGTTGGCGTCTGCTGGTGGAAAACTGGTTAAAATTATATGCAACTGGTCTGGTGTGGCCCCTTTTAATGCATGGACTAATTTTTGCATACTGCGGCCCACACTCAATAAATCTTGAAATTTACGCTCGCCGGAGTCAGGTTGGTCACACTGAGAGTCAATATATTGCACAAAAGAGCCACCCAAACCGATACGGGCTTGCAAATGAGCCTGATCGATATTTGGGTCATCTACCGCAAGGCTTAAAAGTTCGCCAAAGCATTGCTGAAAAACCTGTTTCAGTTCAGCTTGAGTCGTCGCCAGTGTAAGGCTCGTATAAGCTGCTCCACCAGTGGTACTCGAATCTGTTTGCGAATCTGTTTGAGATAAGGCCAAACTGTGCATGTTGCTTGCTGTGAGCGTTTGAATAATTGCTAAACGAGAGACTTGGTAATAAGCAGGAATGCGCAGACATAAATTTGGTGAATTAAAAATTCTTGGGGTCACTTTAGGCGATGTTGTAGGAGTGGCCAACCACAAAGAATCAGCGCTTGATGAAGTCTCAAGTAAGGGCATTGATTGTGCTTTGACTAAAGATACAGCAGATGCAGTCTCATATTGCTGCGTATTACAATAAATTAATGGCTGGCAGGCAGGCGGCGATGAGCTAGGCAACTGATGGCACCTTTAGATGGTGTTTATGAAAGTTTGGCTTAGTTATTCAACGCTAGTCTTAACTGGCGTCAAGCGGCATTGGGCAGGATGTGGCAATACCAAAATAAAACCATTCGCCACCAATTGCCGCATGTAATTTAGGTAAAACTATATAGCCGTCAGTTGGGGCAATAATTGTGTCACCAGAATCATAAACCGCTAATTGTTGCCCAGCTTCTACCTCAGCATAATGTTGCCAAGGATGTGTCAACCGACCACTAGCCTGCTTATAAAAGACGCTTTGCATTTGCACAAAACATTGCGACTCTAATTGGTGTAATGGCTGTTGCTTTATATTCAAGTTTATGGCCAAGTCACTGGCTTGATCAATCATTTGCAGGTGCAGCAAAGCATTGAGAATTGTGGTTAAAGCCACCGCGGGCGCATCCTCATTAGTATGATGACCACACTCAACTGTGGTACCAAACACACCCACTGAACGAGCATATTCAACTGTACCCATACTTTCTTTTGGGTCAGTATTGGCTTGGCCAAATGCATCAGCCCAACCATAAACAAAATTATCCACCCCAAGATGACGACAAAAATCAATTTCTTGCTGATGAGTATGACCTAAAAAAGCAAAGGGGCCACCCAAAGACGCGTAAGAATGTAAATCAAGTAATACATCAGCGCTTTCAATAAGATTACAAATACTCGCATCAAGAAAATCTTCATAGGCTTGTGGCTCTGCTTTCGCATAGAGCGCACGGTTAAGGTTGCGATCAACAAACCTACGTTGCAGCTGATAGGCTTGTGGATTGGCTATTGGCAAAAGCGTAACTCGGCCACAATCTAAAACTATGGTGCCAGTATCCAATGCTTGTATGAGTTGGTAAATCCCCGCTGGACCACAGGTTTCGTTCCCATGCACTGCCCCCAAAACGAGTAAATGTGGCCCTTTTGGCCTAGCAGAATGTGCAGCAATAGCATCGTAACGATAAGTTTTTAGCATGGATGGCCTTGTACAGCTGGTTAGAAAATGCCCGTAAAATCTGCCTTCATTATGCAGAGCTTAGGGCTCGATTATGTAGCGCTTAGGCTTAAGCCACATCCATGTGGACTCAGATTCCGAAAGTCAAGCAACTTAAGCTTGAGGTCACTTATTATGCGAGCTATCACTCTTTTGATCAAGACTCAGTATTATTTTCTCACTTAATGGCTGGTTTGCTTATGAATTGAACTCATCGGTCAAAAAACACTTAACTCGCTTGCACTGAAGTGGCGCTTCTGGCATATTTACGGACGCTTAACCGCTGCAAATGAGTGCAATACAATAACTACCTACTCTCCCAATTTGATGGTTTGATTATTCAAATATTATCAAGCACGTCAACGCACATACTCAAAAAAATTATTATTTAACTGGTTTTATCCCAGTATTTTTTAACCACTACTTTCTAACCGCTACTCATAAAAGAGTACTCATTAAAAAGTACTTGGCTGACTTACTAGATGCATTAAGACTCATGAAGGGCTTTTATATGGAAATGGATATTCGACTAAGCGCTCATCAGCTATCCCCTCAATCTCATAATCCTCAAGCGCCAAATTTATCACAAGGTACAGGCATTGCTAATGGTGCTGCTAATGGTGTTAGCTTGGCTGGTGTTCAGCCCAGCCAAGTAGAACATACGCCTAAAGTAGGCTGGTTACAACACATGAAAGCACAGTGTGGGCTGTGTATTCGTTGGTCGGGGATTGCTTTGAATTGTGCATTTGGCAGTAATATTTGTCACCTTAAAACCCATAAGCACCCGCCAGCGGAACTTGATGAACAGACTCTTACCAGCTTGTGTGACAGCTTATCGCATTGCTTAAGCCATTTCTTAGATGACAATCCGGCGGATTTAAAAGCCCAAAATAATAATTTACAACAAGCTTTCACTCATATGTTATGCGACCATGCTAATAGCAAAGCGCACTTGCTGTGGCTTAACCAAGCCATTCAACAACTGCACCAAGAATGCAACACACAATCAATGACTAAAAGCTTAGCGCCAGAGTTCAAGCACCCACTACAGGAGTTTTTAAAAACTTTAAGTGCTTCACCAAAATTACAACAGGTTTTACAGTTTTCGAATCATTTATCCTTAAAACAACAACAAGCCTCCATCCGTAAGCTGGACTCGTTTCCCTTAAAACAATGTGGAGTATTCAATAAAGCAATCACCTCAGTGCGCCAACAAATAGCTGAGATACCGCTTATCTCACAGCTTTATACCCACTTAAAAGCCAAAAACTCTGCGCCGCAGGTAGCGCCTAGGGTTCAAAACACCAATACGCTTATTGCTCATACGAAAAATTTATTCCTTAAAACAGCTACAACTATTGATGCAAGTTTACGCCTTAACCCCGAAGATCAAGTAGAATTTTTAAAAGAAGATTTAGCGACCGCACAATACTTAAGTCGTTCGGTTGTACAACATATACAGCACTTAAAATCAAGCTCAGCAGCTGACAACACTGACCCAAGTAAACTGCAATTACTGCTGCAAGAGTTTTTCCCACAAGCGTCTCAAGATATTATTAATAAAGGCACCAACCGGTTAGCGCAATCATTTGGGGGTTACGCCTTACTGGTAGACCAGCTTGTTCAGCGGCTTGATTTTAATCAGCTGCAAGCTTTAAAACTTAATATAGAAGAATTTGAGCCAAATTTACCGCATAAATGTATTAAGCTCGCTACAGGTTTATTAAAAGGCTTTGCCCAAAATAAAACCTTTATTGAGCCCCATAAACAGCTAGCCTATGAAAACACAATCCAGTTACAAGGCTTGGGTGAACTTGGCAGCCAATGTCTTAGCTATTCCACAGAAAACAATTCCCAAGAGCTTAAACAAGCCTTAACGAGCATACCAAGCTGCCAAATTTTGCGTAATTTAGGCTGTCAAGAAAATTTCCCTGCCGCCTTTGAGCAGTTTAAACAGCTTATGCCACAAAGTTTTGCGCGAAGCTTTGAAACCTTTAGAAAGAATTATCATTTAGATACTTTCTCGGCTATTACTCAAGCTCTAATGCCTCATTTTTCCAATGAAGAACTCAGTGGATTATTACAACATCTGCCCGCGGAAAGCTTTGAGTTGATTAGCTCGAAGACGCAAGATTGTTTAGACTATTGCGGTGATCCAGAAAATAATTTAATTACCACTTTACAAGCTGCTGCACAAGATACAAACCAATTAATGCACGAGACTATTCAAGCAAATACAGCCTTAATTAAGCAGTTAACTCAATCACCTAAAAGTTTAATGGATTTATGCACTAGCGCACAAATCCATATTAAAAATAATAGCCATGCAATGCCAGACCATAAAAAAACCTCTATTTTATATGAATTTGACCAGTTAAAAGCCATTAAAGATACCCATTGTGCCCAATATTATAAGCAACTGAATTCACTACTGGCAGAAATGGGCATGCCATACGATTTTCAATCAATTCAATTAGACCCGCTATTAAGCTCATCTACTAAAGCATTAGTTTCTCAACCACTGAAACACTCATTAATACAAATTCGCAGTGCGATTGGTCAAAGTTTTATTACTAGTGAAATACATAAAACCCTTGCTGAAAAACTTCATCCAGAGACTGGTATAAGCTTAGAAAAACGCAAAGCCTACGCGAATTTGTTTGTGAAAACTTTGGCAGACACACCTTTAGAGACTATTTTAGACACCAACCTTACCTCTAAGACGCTTGATAAACCTATTGAAAAACCACAAATTGATAGCCTCTGGCGCCTCACTCAAGATTTAATTGCAGTTACCGATAGAACCATACGCCTGGATACCCATGATGCCTATGGCGAACCTACTGAATTAATTTTTATGGAAGACGGCTCGGCAGTTGACGGTGAAGGCCGTTTATTACCTAAAGGCGACCCAGACAATTTAGCTTTGCGAGAGCAACATGCTATAGACGCGCAAGCGGTCACTGAAGAATTAGCCTGCCATACGCGGGTGCGCCAGCTTATGAAAGATAACTGGTCTGTGCTCACTAATATCTTAGTGGATTATCCAACCACACAAAGTTTTACCAAGCTGTTAACCCAAAGCATGTTGCCTACAGATGTTCAATATATGCTAACCACCCTACTCGACCAGCTAGTACCACGGGAAATGAGACAATCAGCCTTAGGTCAGTTGGGTATGAAAACCATGGCGCAACTCAATGACACGGATAAAGATTTTATTATTGATCAAATTCCGGCTCATTTATTTACGCAACTATCAAATCAAGTGACTCATTTAATCAACGACCTTGAACCCTATGATCAAATGCCATTTTTTAAAGAATTTGCTGATAAACTGGTTATTTCCTTAGGCGAAAGCCACGTCATCCAAAAACTAGCTGGCTTTCTTACCAAAGGCTATTTTACTAATATTAATCATGCCGATCGTCGACATATAGCTAATGCAGTACTCGCTTTGGGCTGCCCACCAATAGAGGCGCACAGCGTAAATGGTCAACACAAAGTCTCACCAGCTGGCATGACCGAGCTTATTTCAGCAATTGCACAATCTGGTGGGCCTGGCTTTCAAAAAGCAATGCAATTATTCCAAGGCGATATACCTATTACCTCAATTCGCAATGCGCTTGATAATATGAGCTCAGCCGTTGACCCAATGGCAGATCACCAAGTGCGGGATATTATTACCACAGATTTACAAGGGGTCACAGGTCCCAATGGGGAGCAGTATCGCTTGGACGCAAAGCATAATCCCGCAGATTTAAAGGTCTTAGGTTCGGCAACTATTGCCCAGACTGTGGCTGCCCGTTTAACGCTTTGTGATCAACAGGGTAATGCAATCCCTAATCGAGCCCCAATTGCAGTTGCTATTAAAGTACAACGGCCTTTAATTCGCCATCGTATTATTCGTGAAATGCAAGGCTTACAGCGTATTCCTGGAGTGACTCCAAGCGTTGCTCGCACGCTGAAAGAGCTGGAACAATCAATTGTTGCAGAAACCGACTTTAAGCGTGAGTTTCAATTTGGCCAGCTCATGGATAAGCTGTATACCTCAGGTGCTCAGGCAGATAACACAATACCAGGAATAAAAGCCACACCAGGAATAAAAGTCACACCCATGATTGGTCAGGCCAAGCGTATTCTTATTCAAGGTTTTGTCCCAGGTCAGAGTATTGATAAAACCTGGCAACAACAAAGTGCTGAGTATCAATTATCTTTTACGGATAATGATGCTCTAAGCAAACCAGCAGGCCAACACCAACTCCAAGTGGTAAGTCATGATGGAGTGCCTATGCAATTGCGCTTATTTAAATCCGCCACTGCAGAGCCACAACTTTATAACTTATCACAAAGCCCCTTGCTGCAAAAAAAATTAGCTCATTTTCAGCGTCAATACCCTCAAGGTGATTACGCCGTTGCTCGCTTACTTGTCCATGAAATGCAACACTTGTTTCAGCTGCCCCCAATAAGCACAGCACAAACTTTTGCTCATCAAGCGCAATTTGTTAATACAGTTGGCAAACAATTGGAATCATTAATTGCAAATTTTGCCAATGCTGCATTTTTTGGTAAAGATTCAGCCAGCAGTGAACTGCAGTTTATATCACCACACAATCTCAGTGCCCAAGCGCGTAAAAATACCATGTATTTATACGAATCTGCGCAGAACATTTTAGCTATTAAAGTATTTGACTCACATGGAAAATTAGCCAGACATTGGATATCAAGCCACCCAAGTACACATACTGAAAATGCTGAATTACGAAATCATCGGTTATTAAACCCTCAACAACAGCAATTTCAAGCTCAGCTCTTAGAGCTGATAGAAAAACAACGGCAAAAAGGGAAACCTTTTGCCAATCTGGGTCGCAGTTTAGATTTAAAAACTCAAGGTGAATTACACGACTTTGTGCGTGAAGTGACTGGTGAAAATAAATTATTTAAAGGTGAGTCATTTATAGATTCAGACCGACATACAGGTAATATGATTTATAACAACGGCCAATTAACCTGCATTGATACTGGAGCAGGCACTATTGTCAATGAATATAAACGCAAAGGCATGCTTAAAATGGCAGCTGGCCTGGCCACCACCAATACGGATATTTTATTTGCAGGCTTAGAATCGCTAATTCCTGAATTACATAGTCTGACGCAAAACAATAGTAAGGCCTTTCGCAAAGATTTAACCGATTCTATTCGGGGAGATTTAGTAGAACATGAGAAAATTACTGAGCTTTACGAATACTTACTGCGTTTTGAAATAGTAGACGGTACCGAGCGAGATGAAGTATTTTTTCATGATCTACTAACAGATCCGGCTCATAGTCAACTAAAACAGAGAATTCTCGATTTTAACCGGCCAGATGAAGCTTTACAGAGTTTAAAACAATATCTTAATTTTAAATCTCTCGATTTAAAGTCGCCACATATAAGCTCAGAGGTGAGTTTATTAGCCGATTTTAAAAATCACTTACAACAGCTCGATTATGGCCGGGTGTTCTCACAGAACCCACAGCGCAGCTGGAACCCAACTCATTGGTTGACCGATGGCCATAACTCGCTACTCTTTATTAAAAGCGTGCGCAAAATAGCCAACGTGCTCGATGAGCATGGCATTTATGCCCCAGAAGCTATTATACAACTCAATCGTGGAACTAAATTTATAGATGATCAACTTAAACAAATGAATGTCTATAAAGCCGAACTTAAATCGAAAACAGATGCTATTCGCGTGATTGATGCCAACCATAGTTTATTAAACCAACACGATAAAAACTTCTATAATGAACACCTCAAACCAAGTAGTATTGGCAGTGCCTATTTAAATGGTTTAGCCAGCGTCAAAGCAGTCTCTGATACACTATCCGCTGTGGGTTGGCGAATTTTCGGCTTGGTTGGCAGTTATACCAGTGAAAGGGCCGCTGCCGTGGGTAAAATCTTCACACAGTAATCTGGACGAACAATGTGGACGAGAGGTGTGCATTACACCAGCTTCCATCCACTTATCAGTCACGTTACTTGTCTAACAAGGTATAGAGTGAGAATATGTTGAGTTGCGGTTTAGATTTTGGTACGTCAAATTCAGCATTAGCTGTTGTTCATTCAGCATTAGCTGTTGTTCATAGTCAGCAAGCAGCTCATGCTGGTGAGCTTGTAGCTCAAAATAATCTTCAACTGGCCAAGTTAGAAGCTAACCAACCTATTATTCCCTCCGCTATTTTTTTTAATACTGAAGAAAGAAAGCGTACCTTTGGTCAAGCGGCCATTAATGAATATGTGGAAGGCTATGAAGGCCGATTAATGCGCGCATTAAAGTCTGTCCTCGGCAGCTCTTTGATGCGCGATGCAACCGGAGTTGCTGGCTCAAACTTTGGCTATGCCGACATTATCGGCTTATTTATTAACCATCTTAAAACCACTGCAGAAAATCAGTTTCAACAGCCACTGGATAATGTGGTTTTGGGTCGCCCGGTTTTTTTTGTGGATAACAACCCAACCGCTGACCAACAAGCGCAAAATGATCTCGCACAAATCGCCGCTGATCAAGGTTTTAAGCAAATTTCTTTTGAATATGAACCAATTGCTGCCGCCATTGACTACGAAGCTACTTTAGATCATGAAGCAATTGTGCTAACCATTGATATTGGTGGTGGTACATCAGATTTTTCATTAATGAAACTCTCGCCTAATGGCGCGCTCAAAGACAATCGCGCTGAAGATATTCTCGCGCATAGCGGTATACATATTGGCGGTACTGATTTTGATAAAAGCTTAAGCATAAAACAAGTCATGCCTTATTTTGGTTTGGGTTCGCAATTAAGTTCTGGCCATGAAATGCCAGTTATGAATTATTTCACCCTCGCTACTTGGCACGAAATCAACGATCTTTACACCTATGAAAGCATGTCAGCTTTGAAAAGTTTGGTGCAGCGTGCAGCTGAGCCTGAACTTATACGACGCTTAATACACATTATCGAATTACGCCGTGGGCATTATCTGGCACAACTGGTTGAAGCTGCCAAAATTGATCTTTCTGCCCAACCCCTAGCCCACATTGATTTGTCATTTGTGGAAAAAAGCTTAATTATCCCAGTCAGCCCAACAGAATTTGCTAACAATATAGCAAGGCAACTTGGTCAAATAGTCAATCAAGCCAAGGAAACCATTAATCAAGCTGGTTTACAGCATGACCAAATCGATACTCTAGTATTAACTGGTGGTTCAACCTTAATGATAGGTTTTGAAGACTTGATTACCCAGCACTTCCCCAAAGCACAACTCCACCGAGGTGAGCGCTTTTCCAGCATCGCTCAAGGGCTTGGGCGCTGTGCTTGGCGCAGGTATTAGCGTTACCGCTTGCATTGCACAGATGATATTTATTAGCGCCACCCGCTTGTTACAACCTAGTCGTAAGCCCTCCTCGCGTTGAGACTTTAATTGCACAGCTTTTAATAGCTCTTCAATACCAACTTGATCATAGTGTAGCAGCATTGACTTATAGGTTTATTCGTCCAATTTAAATTGTAACCATATTCTTAACCTAGTTTGAAATAATGTTTTAATCTGTCAATCAAAAAAAGATTAATTTAATTTAGGAGTTTACAATGGGTACAAATTCAATCGCTGGCGCATTTTCAAGTGTAAAAGCTACAGCCACAAAGTTTTCAGAAATGGTCGTGAAAACCAAACAGCCGTCAGATTACGATCAAGTTCGAGTCAGCACACCACTTTTAGATGAACACTCTGCAACAATGAGTGACGCAGCAAGTTCAGCGCATCTGTCTGCAATACAACAAAACTCCACCGTAAGTTTCAATGATTTAAGCCAATGGTTAATTTCAGGGCACACTGACGCAGATGCTGAGCCAACAGCAGAAAAAGCCCAAGCTCATGAAGACTCCTATCCATGCCGTCAAGAAATTTATCAAAAATTTACGAGCCACCATTTAAATACAAATTTAAAAACTAACAATGAAGTCAAACTACAAAATTTCTCCAATAAACAGTTAAGAAATGGGCTCAATCAGTTAGGTGACAAAATTTCAAGTAATGAATCTAAAACATTAGCAGAATTTATTAATAGTACTGGGGTTGAAACTACTGGCTCCGATGGATTATGTGTTTTAAAATTTCTCGGAGTTCATGTTGCAGCGGATATAAACCCATCAGATAAATATGGTGGTAATATTGCAACTCAATCAGCAGGTAAAGGTGACATGGAAACCCTCAGAAAATTGTACGATAGCGGGATCGACCTTAACCAGTCAAATCCTATCGGTTTATCGCCAGCAACATTTGCAGCTACAGACAAATCTGCATTGGGGGCTTTCAGTGAACTCACTCAGCTTGGAGTTGATTTAAACCAATCAGATAGTCGTGGGCTTACACCTGCAACTACCGCAACGCAGTTTAAAAATCCAGAAGGTTTGAGAGAGCTCGTAAATCTTGGGGCGGATTTAAACCAATCAGATGATCTCGGCCATACACCGGCAACTATTGCAGCGAAAAAGGGTGATTCTAAAACCCTTAGTGTATTACATGAACTTGGAGCTGATTTAAGTCAAGCCGATGATACTGGTCGCACACCAGCTCAAATTGCAACTGACAAAAATAATTCTAAAGTTCTCAAATTATTACAACAGCTTGGTGTTCTCTATTAATTGTCTTAAGTAGCCGCAACCTCAGCCTACCCGAGCCTCAACCTGTTGGGCTTGGTGTTTGAGGTCGCATGCTCTATCAGCTATGACGAGATGTGCATATTTAATTTGTCTTTGCTTGTAATTAATACTATATTAGTACTTAACAACTTTAATTAGGTTTAAATGATACTATGGTATTAATTGTAACTCCCTCTAAAGCTCAAAAAAAATTGGCTGAAAGTCTTCGTTCAAAGCGTTTAAATATGGACTTAACCCAAAAAGGTTTATCGGATCGCTCAAATGTAGCATTACCAACTTTAAGAAAATTTGAGCAAAAAGGTGTCATTTCACTTGAATCATTTTTAAAGCTTTTAATGGTTTTAGGTGGTATTGAAGATCTGATTAAAGCTTTAAAACCTACGGCAACTGAATTTGCATCTATTAAAGAGGTATTAAAAACTGATCAACAAACGACTCGTAAAAGAGGTAGACGCCAGTGAGTAAGGTGTTATCCCCGCAAGTAATACACGTTGGTCTTGATTTTGGAGGCGGTATCATTCCGGTTGGTTTGCTTGCAATGCGGGATCAACGTATTTATTTTGAGTATATTGTCGCCTTTCTAGAACAGGACATTGAAATTTCACCTTTACGTTTACCACTGAAACCAGGACTTTTTAGCTTTGATGCTCAATTGTTTGAGGGCTTACCAGGCGTTTTAAATGACAGTTTACCTGATGGTTGGGGGAGATTGTTATTTGATCGTTATGCGAGATCACAAGGTCGCTTAGTTTCAGGCATTACACCACTTGATCGTTTGGCACATGTAGGTAATCATGGCATGGGTGCACTTGTTTACGAACCAAATTATACTTCGCATAATATCCATACAGAATTTGTTGAGCTCGATGAGTTAGCTGAACAAGCTAAAGCCGTTTTAATTGGTAATTCCGATGACGTCTTACAAACACTTTTGGCTTTAAATGGATCCTCTGCCGGCGCGCGGCCAAAAGCACTTATTGGCCTTGATATAACGCGTTGCAAACTTATTCATGGCGTAACAGATTTACCTTCAGATTATGAACCATGGTTGGTTAAATTTACAAACACGCAAGATACTATTGACTCAGGCGCAATAGAGTTTGTCTATGCGCTTATGGCGAAAGATGCTGGTATTAATATGCCTTTAGTGCATCTATTTCCAGCGCAATATGGTCCTGGTTTTTTTGCAGTTCAACGTTTTGATCGTAATGCAGAAAAAAAAATACATATGCATACAGTTTGTGGTTTATTGCATACTGATTTTCGCGTACCAGCGCTTGATTATGAAGATTTAATCGCCTTAACCATGATGTTGACTCGTGATGTTCGAGAAGTTGAAAAAATGTTTCGTTTGGCTGTATTTAATGTGCTGGCACACAATCGAGATGATCATGCAAAAAATTTCAGTTTTTTGATGAATGAACAAGGTCAATGGCGGCTTGCCCCAGGTTATGACTTAACGTTTTCATCTGGACCTGGCGGTGAGCAAAGTACGATGGTCATGGGCGAAGGCCGTAATCCAAAGGGACAACATCTGATTCAATTAGGCAAAGTCGCCGAAATATCCAAAGATACAGTTGTCCACATCATTGATCAAACCCGTTCAGCACTTGCTCAGTGGCAACAATTAGCAAAACAATATAATGTCAGCTCGACGAATATTAAAACAATCCACGCCCGGCTAAGATCAATTGACTAAACGACCTTGAGCTAAGTATTAATTGACTTCCATAAACCAACACTATAATCTTTTGCTGAATTTAAACATCTATACATCATGCAGGAATAGGATTATGGGTATTGCAGCGCTCCAAGCAAATTCGGTCATTGAGAGTCTATCAAGTCCACCACCAATCGACCAAACATCAACTTCTGGACTGATTGGAGCAAAGCCTCAAAAATATAGTCTAGATTCTATTGCTACAAGCCTGTCAGATATACCGAGTTTGGCAACCTCGCAACCTCAGAGCACTTTACGCAGCGCCGCATCCGTGGCCCATCTATCAACAGCTCAAAACACCTCTCATCATAAGGGCATGAGCCCTTTGCGCGCTATGCTGCAAATTGCAAGTGTTTTGGGTAGCGCTCAATCTGCTGAGGCCTTATGCTGGTGTAAAGACTACCTCACTAAAACCTATGGCGATGAGTACTCTACCAACTCAAAACAAGTGCCAATCAATATTGGGTGTAACGATCTTGATCTTAAAACAGAATGTGAAGAAACTAAGTTTGAACTAGTAGATTTTGTCAATTCCGTTATGCGAGGCGCTGATATTGCATATTTCACACCTATGCAACAGGCGAATATTTTATCAGATACTGCCACCGATACAAAATCAACCCAACAACTGAAGCTATCTCACGAACGCACTGTACTAGCAAATGCTGTTGAAGACCGAGCAAAACCAGATTGTGCTTCAGGTTTACATACCACAACCCCGCTTTCTTTAAAGCCTGCATTATTAGAAGACCCAAACAATCGTAAAATTTTGAGTCAATGGTCATGGCCTGTACTTGAAGGTGAAGGCTCATGGGATATAAATCAACTGCAAGGAGAGGGTTTTTGCTACTCGAATGAAATTCTTGATTCAATTCAAAAGGCCTTAGATGACAACACAGCCAATCTTGGACTTAAAGTACCAGGGTTTTCGAGACCTCCAGATAGCCAAGGGCTAACGCCATATACATTGAGAATTATGGATCATTTAGTTAAAGCTAATATTTCGTCAGTACTGCAAGATATTATTTGGGACCGCATTCAGACAGAGCCACCGGATATTCGCATTCCATCCACTGAATTTCATTCTATGGTTAAAGAAGTTATCCCAAGCACACCGAGCAATGCGATTAAAACCAATTTTGGCGTGTTATTAGCAGCTGTTGCATTGGGCGCTATGGTTTAAAAATTATCCCGCTAAACTAAGCTAGGAAACCAATAATGAACCGTATTCTGTTTTACCTGCAAGGGTACGTTAAAAAAATTTGGTTTCGCTGCTTATTATCTTGCATTATTGCAATGTCAGCTTTTTTTGTTGGCCCCTACTTTGAAATATTTATGCCTGCTGGATTAGACAAAATTGTCTCTCAAGAAGGTCTAGCAGAAATACTCAAGATTCTGGCCAGCAGTATGTTAGCTGTGAGTATTTTTTCACTCTCAATTATTGTACAAGCCTTTAGCTCAGCCACAAGCAATGCCTCACCTCGAGCCAATAGATTATTGATGGAAAATGCGTCATCTAACAATGCGCTAGGCACCTTTATTGGCTCGTTTTTATTTAGTGTGGTAGGACTTATTGGTTTAAGCAGTAATTACTACAGTGAAAAAGTGGTCACTTTATTATTTTTTCTCACCTTGGCAATGATTTTAATTATTGTTGTAGTCTTTTTAGGCTGGATAGACCAAGTGTCTAAACTTGGGCGAGTTAACGTCACTATACAAATGGTTGAAAATGCATTAATTAATGCCATTAATATCCGCGTGGAATCCACAAGTTTAAATAGTCGCAGTACAGAGGAGCTCAACCCATCGCAAACTTCAATTCAATACCCTATTCCAATCGATAAAATTGGCTACATACAATATATTGATATTGAAGCATTGAATGAAACCGCTGAATCCAACGATATCAATATAATTATTCAAGTTAATGCGGGTACTTTTGTAGACTCAGTCAATCCTTTTGTCTTTTCAAATACAGAACTTAGTGAAGACCTGCATAAAACTATTGCCAATGCGTTTATAGTTGGTCAGGATAGAACCTTTAGTCAAGACCCACGCTTTGGCTTTGTGGTGCTTTCTGAAATCGCTTTAAAAGCGCTATCACCTGCGGTAAATGATCCTGGTACTGCAGTTGATATACTCGGCTCACATGTGCGCGCCCTGAAACATTGGCATGATGCAATCAAGAATAAACATGCAGAACAATCTGTTAAAGTAACCGACTCGCGTAAAACTTCAAAAGTAAACGAAAAACAACATGCAAATGCTGATAATCCAATGTATTCGCGAATTTACTCAAAGCCAATTGATGGTAGTGATGTTTTAGAAGATATTTTTGGTCAAATGATTATCGATGCAGCTTCTTCTCGTATTGTCGCCGTACGTTTGCGCAAAGCTTTACACACAATTGAACAATTCAATGACGAAGATTTTGCCCCTCATGTCCATGAATGGTATGTATTATTACAAGAGCGCTGCCAAAAATATTTTCAACCAGCCGAGCTTGCGAAAATATTTAAATGAATACAATATCCATAACTCATTATTAAATACTATTGATTAAACATCATGCCAAAATTTAAAAAAAATTTACAGCTTAGAAATCTGCATAATGTAGATTATGATTTTGCACAACTCACACTAACTTATTCGCCATTAAAGCCATTTGTGCATAAGAATACACTTGGTATTATGACCATTGATTACTCCTTGTCTGAGGCAGTACTTGCACTCAATACGGCTTTACTTAAACACTTTTATGGGATTCAGCACTTTAAATTACCGCAGTATGCTTTATGCCCAGCAGTGCCAGGCCGGGTTGATTATATACATCATATTGCAGATTTACTTGGTTTTAATGCATTAAATAACTCGATCACCAGTAATACTACACCTCAACTCATTGATATTGGTACTGGTGCTAGTGGAATATATACACTCCTTGCTAGCAGTATTTATGACTGGAATTGCCTTGGCAGTGATATCAACCCTGCGGCTTTAGATAATGTAAATGAAATACTTAAATCTAATATGCATCTTAATAATAAGATTTCGTTACGCCTACAAACTAATAAACATGCAATGTTCACCGGAATTATTCAGCCACATGAATATTATGATGTAGCAGTCTGTAACCCACCTTTTCATGCATCACTTGAAGCGGCGGTCACAGCTAATCGACGTAAAAATTTAAATTTACGCAAGCATATAAATAAAAATTTGAGGAGTTCAAAAACTCTTAATTTTTCCGGTCAGGCTAATGAGCTTTGGTGTAATGGTGGTGAACAACTTTTTATAAAAAAAATGGTAAAAGAAAGCCAAGCCTTTGCCAACCAATGCGGCTGGTTTACCAGCCTAGTATCTCAGCAGGAAACGCTGCAGCCAACTCAAAAAATACTTCGTAAAGTGGGTGCCACTGATATTAAAATAATAGCTATGCAGCACGGCAAAAAGATTACTAGAATACTAGCCTGGACTTTTCAATAGTCTAAACGCAAAGTAGCAATCTTACTGTATAAACTTCTGATGATCGGCATAGGCCAAATGAGAATAAAATTGTGAGTTTAAGTTGGCCTCAACTTGGCCATCACGAATATTGCGCACTCGATCACTCCAAAACTCTACTTGCACAAATATTTGGTGAAGTAGCTCGCAGATAGCATCAATATCAAGTGACCATGGATCTGTAATTTGCGGCTGCAAGCAATAGCTTAAAGTATTAGATGCTGGATTATAACCAATGGTACCACCTTGAGTCCCTCGCCAATGATAATTAGCACTGAGGACTAGCTCAAAAACTTCTGCTTGAATATCAGCTTCAATTGTATCAATAAGACTACTGAACACTAAACGAGACGCTCCTTGCACATTTATTTCTTGTAAACAAATCTCACGGCCATCCACATGGATACAACCAGTTTGAATTTCTTGCAGCGTTGGTGTGCTTTCAAAAAATTCAGATAGTTTGAGTATAATCTGTTCGATTTTAGAGTGTGCTCGATTATTCTTTTGAGTCATTAATATACTCCACCTTTAAAACGTTGGTGATAAATTATAATGTTACATATAAACACCACTAAACATCAGTCAAGGCTATTGAAGTAAGATGTCATAGAGTTTCTTATGCTATTTAAAACAAGATATCAAAAGAAACCTAGCTAGTGTAACCAAACTACAAGTCATAACATTTTATAACTTGGTGCTACATAAGCCGCCAGTCAATTTGACTCGCTCGGGGATGATACATTTTGGCAAGAATAAACGAAATTATACTGTGAGTGCGGCATAAATTTAAAACTATAACGCACTCATTGTTTAACGAGATGGTTGCTTGGGAGTCTTACCTTGGGCTCGTTGGCTTTGCGCTAATAAAGCATCCAACTGATAAATTTGTGGGTAAGCCTGGCGTTGTCTTTGCACTAAACTTAGAGCTTTTTTAGCCATTTGTTCTGCTTGTGGGAAGTTACGTTCAAACAAGTAAACTTCAGCTAATTTATGATAAGCAGCTACGGATTGAGGGTCAATTCTGATAGCTTTTTCTGCGCTTGAAGCTGCTTGCGAATAATCTTCATTTTGAATGGACTGATCAGCACGCGCCAGTAATCGAGCAACAGCAGGAATAGTGACACCTACACCGGTAGACGCTGGGTATGACCCATTTGGGTTTTGATTTGAATTATTACCCTGTTGATAAGGAGACCGCGAATTTTCTTGACCCGCAGGATAATTATTATTAGCGGCAGAATTATTTGGGTAATTCTCTCTGGGATAGTTATCTCTAGAATAGCTATCTCTGGGGTTGTTGTCCCTTCGATCGTAGTTGTCGTTTGGATAATTATCTCTAGGGTAATTTTGCGCTCCGGCTCTACCATAGTCATCAGTTCGCTGGTCAGGCTCTTGTCTCTGATAGACTCGGCCATCGTAGCCACCCCTTGGGTTGTACACACGACCTTCTTGCACTTGGACATCGCGAGCGCCTGGGTTTTCAACATTTTGATCGTGCATTGTGCAGCCACTTACCAACAGTAAAGCAACACTTACACAAGCGAGAGTCAACGACGAGGCTAATTGCGGAAATTGAATATTCATATTATCACTCCATGAAATAAATAATCGAGCTAAAAACTGTTCATCATCCGATCTATCCAAGATGGCACTGAATCTTGCGCATAACAATCAAGTCGCTCTTCAGGCAGTCGATCAAGGCGCATATAAAATGGTTGAGCTTGAGGGCAACCCTCTTGTGTGACTAAGCCTGTTTGTGTATCCACCCATTCTAAAGCAATATTATCAGACTCTAACAACACTAAGGGTTGCTGCGCCAGCTTGTCCATTGTATTAGCCCAAACTTGAAGCGCACCTGAAGATCCAGTAAGGCCTGTAGGCGAATTATTATCATTACCAACCCATACTGAGGCTAAATAATTACCAGAGAAGCCCACAAACCATGAATCACGTAAATCATCTGATGTGCCTGTTTTACCAGCTAAATTTAATTCAGGCGACAAGTATTTATTGACACCACGTGCTGTGCCTCGCTGTACAACTGCTTGCATAGCTTTGGTCAACAAAAATACATCATCGCCATTAAATACTTGTTTAACGGCTAATGAATAGCGATTAAGAGGCTTGCCATAAGCATCAAGCACTTCACGAATTACTCGAGGTTCTGTTTGAAAACCACCGCTAGCAAAGGTTTGAAACATACTTGCCACTTGATAGGGTGACATTTCTAAAGCGCCTAATAGTATCGATGGCACTTGTGAAACCTTGTCCACCCCTGATGCATCACGAATTGTTTGCGCTACATTACGCACCCCTACTTCCAAACCAAGCCGAGCGGTTGCTAAATTATACGAATGAGCTAAGGCATCTTCTAACCATACTTGGCCATGGGGTTTCATATCGAAATTACGGGGCTGCCAACGTTTATCACCCACACTAATATCCACTGGTAAATCATCAATAATAGACGCAAGCGAATAACCTTCTTGCAAGGCTGTAAGATAAACTGCTGGTTTAACCACCGAGCCAATTGGTCGCTTAGCATTTAAAGCACGATTAAACCCTGGATAACGTGGGTTAGCATCGCCAACTAGGGCAAGTACTTCCCCACTCAATGGGTGAAGTATGACCATTGCTGCTTGCAATTGCTCGTTATTTGTATGCTTTTGCTTTAATTTAGGAATAATTGTTTTGACAGCGGTTTCAGCTGCTGCTTGGGCTTGCGGGTCCATAGTAGTAAAAATTCGCAAACCCTCAGAGCGTAAATTATCATCTTTATATTCTAAGGCTAGGCGTTTTTTGACTAATTTCATAAATGCTGGATAGCGCGAAGCTGAATACCGCGGTGATTTTAGAACCCCTAAATCCCGCTGAATATAGCGTTCAAATTCATCAACATCAATTAGGTTTTGACTGAGCATAATGTCGATCACTTGATCTCGGCGAGCTAAAGCTCTGTCTGGTTTGCGGCGTGGATTAAAATAAGATGGGCCTTTTACCATGCCAACCAATAATGCAATATGATTTGGCTTCAGCTCTTGCAGAGGTCGGCCAAAATAAAATTGGCTGGCCATGCCAAAGCCATGAATTGAATGACGGCCCTGTTGGCCTAAATAGACTTCATTTAAGTAAGCTTCTAAAATTTGTTGTTTACTAAAATGAAATTCTAAAAGAATCGCCATGACCGCTTCTGTGGCTTTACGTCTAAGTGTTCTATCGCTCGTTAGATAAAAGTTTTTTACCAATTGTTGAGTCAGCGTACTACCGCCTTGTACCATTGAGCCTTTGGTCAAATTGACATAGACCGCACGACTAATACCTTTTAAAGACACCCCATGGTGGCGCGCAAAATTACGATCTTCCACGGCTAACAAAGTATCAATGAGTAGTGGCGGCACTTGTTGCAAATTAACTAAAATACGATCTTCTTGGTGCTGTGGATAAATCCCACCAATCATTAATGGCTCAAAGCGTGCCAAATCAATGGTTTTACGGGCTTCTATATCCGCAATTTGCGCAATAACATTGCCTTGGAAGTTAATTTCTATACGAGTGGAACGTTCGGTACCATCCCAAAATTGAAAACCTCGAGTGTAAACAATCAGCTGACCTGGAGTTTGATGAAAAGTCCCCGCATCACGAGCCATATATTCTGGTCTATAGCCTAAGTTTTCCAACTCACTAACGACCTGTTCCATGGAAAAGGTGCCACCTGTATATATTTCCAGCGGCCGAGCATAGACTTTGGCGGGTACTGACCATTTTTTACCGGTAAATTTATCCACAACTTGCATATCGAGATAAATAACCCAGACAGCAAAAATCAGAACTAACAACAGGAAAAGTTTAATCGCGTTTCTTAGGGTGAAGAGAGTCGAAGTCCTAATGGTAATGTTTCTCCAGTGCGGTTGTGATGTGATGAGTGATTAATGTCTTGCTTATTCGCTTGTGCATTTGCGCCAACCAACTCGATCCAAGCCTTAGGCGAATGACTTTCTTTAAGCTTTTGCACAACAGCATCAGCTAAAGCATGAGACACTTGATGTGCGCTGCGAGCTTGGCCTGCACTAGTGGTTTGATCTGCTGCACTAGCTGCCGCCAAGCCAATTTCAGGGATCTTTTGCCAATCAAAAGTAAGCCATTCATTAAGCCATTGCTCTACCTGATCTGTAGCTAGAGGTGTGAAATTTTCAGCATCTACATAGGTTTGAGTACGGGCGCATAGTTGCGCTAAACACCAAGCAATACACGCAAATGAAACCCCATTATAGACTTGTTGAGCTTTCAATAGTTGATGACATTGACTTGCAAGTTGATTTTTTTCGAATTGTGGCAGGCTTTCTAAGCTAGCAAAGCATTTAAGCAAGCTATCTGCCCCATAAAGCTTAGTTTTTTTGCCTACTTGGCTTGGTTTAGTTTTAGCAAGACGTAAAGTATCTTGCAATAATTGTTTATTGCGTTGATAAAAATGCAACTGCTGCAAAGGTGTTAAACCGCCAACTAAACGCCGCGCTGCAGTCCAGTAAGCCTCCCAAACCTGGATCTCCTGGGCATTACCTGGCGGTGCATTGAGTACATCCAATGCGTATTGCATGCGTTGTGTATCACCCACCACACCACGACCTGGCCGTAAACCAAAGCTGGTTATATTCAGCCAAAGTTGTTCATGCTTCGCTGAACGCCGTCGATTTTTACTTAAGCGCAGTAATTCATCAGCTAAACTTCGACACACGCTTAAAGACCAGGTATTTTTAGCGCCCAATATTTTTTCAATACTCGTTTTTAGCTCACGCACAGCATCTTTTGAAGTTGATGATTTATGCTGGGCAGCGCCAAAAGTGGCTTCAATTAAATGCACAATATGCGACCAACGCTGTGGTAATTGATTATTACGAATCAACATTTCCCGTTGTTGACCGGAAAAATATAAGTCTGCAATGGCATCAGCGGGATTTATAGTTTGCAGTGCTGCGGGAAAACACTGAATTTTAACAGCCCCTACTGCAGTATACTCAGCCGTGAGCTGGACAGCGGTCGTGTTTTGGCCTGTGGCCTCACTGGGTAATATTTCAGTAACTAGAGGTGGTAATGGCCGCCAATGCGTATCAATAGCATACAATTTTTGACCGTCCTCGGCTGGTGCGGTTAAAAGCGTGGAGGAAAATAATGGGAAGCGAACGGCTTGCTTCACTGCCAAATGAAATACATGTGGCACTTGTATTATTTTACCTTCAGGTGTACCCCGTCGGAGTAATTCTATAGCTTGCGGCAGCTGTTGTTGCTCAGCTTCTGTGACTTGTAAAAATAAACTATGGGGCGCGCCGCTTTGAATCAACGCTGGTTTATGATTATCGTGCTTGTCTGGCTGGGCAATACGAATACTGCCATAAATCACTGCCCCTAAGGCTACTGCTAGCTGGGGTTTTTGTGGTACTAGCCGGATGACTGGTTTACCCAGCCACTCGTCAAATTGTTGAAAAATTCGATCCTGAAAAATATTTGAATTAAAAAAACCACCATTGACTAGTACCCCATCAGGCAACTGGCCTGCGCACTCCTGCTGCACAAACCGAGCGAGGTGATTGGTTATAGCTGGATCATCGGCATACTCTAAACCCAATCTCACAATACCAGTTTTATTAGGCTGAACACTTTGGTTTACATTCAACTCTTGCTTGGCAGAATAGTCTTTAAGCTGATCAGCTGTAACTATTGGCAAAAAACCATCAATTAACAGTGAACGTAAAGAGTGAGTTTCTAAATCAACACTTTTATGTTGCGCAATTAAACCGCCACCTCGGCCTAAAAGTGTAAATGGCAAAGTTTCAGCTGTAAGGGTGTTGGTTTTTAATAAATCTTCTTTCAGGCTTTGGGCAGTCAAGAGCATTTGTGACCACTGGGCAGGAGTCATGGGAGCACTAGCATCTACCTTGCCGGTGGTTTTTAAAGCTTGCCAGGCAGTAGATGCAACATGCGCATCCATATTATCGCCCCCAAGCATTAAATGGGGGCCAACCGCTTGACGCTTTGGTTGTTGTGGCTCACTAAAATCTAAGGCACTTAAATCTGTGGTGCCGCCGCCCACGTCGATAACACACAAACGTTGAAAGCCTGGCGCTTGTTGATTGCTTTGGCTTGAATTAAGCCAGTCATAAACAGCAGCGGTTGGCTCTTCCAGCAATTGAACTTGTTTTAAGCCAGCCATCTCAGCCGCCCGCAGGGTTAAATCACGGGCGTATTCATCAAAAGAAGCTGGCAAGGTAACAACTATATTTTGCGACTCAAGGCGCGCCTCAGGAAAACAATGATTCCACCAATGACGAATATAATTTAAAAAGCTCGCACTGGCGGTAAGTGGTGAGACTTTTTTAACTGTTGATTGACTAGTTGTCGCTTGACTAGTCGCTGCTTGACGAGTCGACCCATGATTATTGCTTAGCGGCAAAAAAGCATCAGTGGCTTGCTGCTGTACACGGGCTGCTTGAGTTAACCAGCTTTTAGCGCTGGCGACCCCTTGACCACGATTTTGGCCACCTAAATGTAGAGCATAGGCGCCAAACATCACCTCGGCAAAATCACCAGCAACTGGTTTATAGGCAAAAGGCATGCCTTGGTTTAAATCACCTTCATGGGGCAAAAAATGATATCGATAGGTGGGCAAAAGCAAACGCTCGCCCCACTCACCTGCGCCAACCCATTGGCCAATAGGTAAGACTTGAGCGCCGTGGTTGTCAGCAGTCTGCGCATAGGCAACTACTGCATGAGTTGTTCCCAGGTCGATCCCAACGGTATACATTTACTGAATATTCTCCCGCACGTCGAGTTCGATTTTAAAGGCTTCACCGCCATCCACAGGAATGGCTTGCACGCTTAAAGTGCCAAGTTCAGTGACGCTGGCACGGAGCTTGACTGGTAAGACTTCACCTTGCGATAAAGCGCCTACAGGCACTTTAGCTTGGATATCTGGCAATTCATAAAGTTCATCTGGTTGCCAATGTTCAAGCAAAGTACCACAAGGGTCTTGGCGAACTGTGGAGCCAAAAAATTGAAAGTTAACCGCTTCACCTACAACCAAACCAAAGGTTTGTTCAGGGATATCCACTGAATCACCTTCTTCTAGACCAAAAGGTGCCACACATAAAGCTTGTACTGGCTGTGGCATGCCAGGTATGGCTGGCATAGATGAGGCAATGCCAATATAAAATGAGCTCGCCAAACCGCCGCGTATGCGTAAACCTTTGCCTGAACGCACTAAGCCATAATAAGTGGCGCCTTTGGCGACAGCAGTATCAAGATCACAACCATCAAGTAATCGAGCTGCAGGTGCATTGGCGGTGGTTAACCATTGATTCATTTGATCTAATAATCTTTGTCCCAATCGACCAGCTTTAAACACCCCACCATTTAATAAAATAACACTTGGCTGGGCAAAAGTATGGTCACCAGAGCTGCGTGTGGTTGCTTTGGCATGCTTGGATAAAAATGCTGCAATATGTCGGGTAATGCCCGCGTCTTGCGCATAAGCTAAACCAAGCTGCGTTAAACCAGTGCGGGTTGACTGCTGGGGTTTGTCATCGGCGTTACACTCGGGGAAAAAGCCATTTAACAGTAATTCATCCAGCACTTCTCGACTCAGCTCTGACTGTAAAGTTCCACCAATTAATTTAGAGCCACGACCTGGAATAATTACCTGGGCTTGCTTTAAATCGGCATCAGAAAAGAGTTTTTCTTTAGCTTCGCGACATGAGTGAGTCATACCACTAATTTGCCAAGGCTGTAATTGGGTACCATCTGCAGACATTTTTTGGCTCACCGAATAAGCCAAAGCAAGGTCCATATTATCCCCGCCGAGCAAGATATGCTCACCCACTGCTAAGCGATTTAAACCAAGTTCGCCTTCATGTTCTTCTACTTGAATTAATGACAAATCAGTGGTGCCACCACCAACGTCGACTACTAAAATAACGTCATCTTTATGCAAGTGTTCACGCCAATTGGCGGCATGCGTATGAATCCAAGCATAGGTTGCCGCTTGTGGCTCTTCGAGTAGAGTTAAATTATCGATCCCAATAGCTTGAGCTGCTTCAGCGGTCATTTCACGCGCGGCAGGATCAAAAGATGCTGGTACCGTAATGGTCACATCTTGACGTACTAAAGGGGCATGTGGATGAGCGTAATCCCAGTTGCCTTGGAGATGCTTAAGATATGCCTTGGTGACTTCAAAAGCCGATACTTTATCAACGTCTTCAAGTTGGGTTTGTGGCAAATTTGCGCTACGGGGGTTAGAGCCACGATGACTTAACCAACTTTTAGCCGAATGGACTGCCCGCCCTGGGGTTTTAATAGCTAAATCACGGGCATAGGAGCCGACTAAATGCGCTGGACTGGCATCCCAAGGCAATTCAAACTGATCAGTAGGCAGCTCGACCCCAGGAATATAGAAAAATGAGGGTAAGTTATAACGGGCTTCAACTTCACTGGGCGCTAAAGTTTGTAAAACATCAATCGGTGTTAACTCCACACTATTAATATCTAAAGATTCATCCTCTATCTGCGGACAAGCCACCATGAGCGAATGGGTTGTGCCTAAATCAATACCAACAAAATAACGTTCAGCATGGGGTAAATCTTGAGTTGAGCTGTCGGCTGAATCTGTAGTAGCTTTTTTGGCGCCAAATAATTTTTTTCCTGCAGGCATATACTTCTCCTTGAATTAATTTGGGTTGACATCAATTGAAATTTAAACTTTAAACTTTAAATTTCAACCTGCGCTGGAGCGAGGATTTTTTGATTTTTCTGATTCGAAATATGCGGTAATTGTGATTCAGTCACCTGCCAGCCTTGATGGACTAATACTCCGGAAAAAGGCCCATCGCCGGTAACATTACCCACCAACTGAATTGATTGAGTATCAAATTCTTTCGCCACTTGAATTGTTGCACCTTCTGCTTCGAGCTGGATTGGTGTAATTGTAAAATGAGATTCTACCGCGGTTTTCAAACCTTTATGCACCACTCGTGCAGCGGCGCCAATTTCTTGATCAGAATACTGGCTCACATCTTCCCGCACAAAATCAATCAAGCGACCATCCCGTTGCAACACGCTGAGTAAATGCAAGGCACCATTTTCATCAGCCATTTCTAACTGCGGCACAGGCGTTGTAGAATTATTAGACGAGTTGCTTGTAGTATCGGCAGATGTGGACGAGGATTTTTTAAAAATTAAAATAAGCAACATAATACAGACTAAACCTGCTAATCCAAGATGTATAGGATCGAATACTTCCGGAATATTTTGAGTAAAAGCTATATTCATGTGTTGACCTCTTTCATAATGAGTTGTTAAATAGGGCGGACTCTATTCACTAATGCCCAGCAGCATACCAAGGAGTGGTAACAGATGCACTTTTTTACGCTTAAATCTACAAAAATTCAACCTGGATCAACCAATAACGCGCAAAACAACCCACAAAAGACTAGTAAGCCCAATAAAATGCCAGCACTTGGGTTGGGTTTATGGAAAATCCCTCAAGCACAAACTGCTGCAACCATTGTCACAGCGCTTGAGCTTGGCTACCGCCATATTGATAGTGCTTGTGACTATGCGAACGAACCCCAAGCAGGCGAAGGGATTGCGCAAGCTATTCAACAAGGCATTTGTACTCGCGATGATTTATGGGTTACTTCAAAACTATGGAATACCTTTCATCGGCCAGAACACGTAAGGCCAGCTTTGCTTAAAACCCTGAGTGATTTAAAACTTGAAAAACTCAATTTATTTTTAATTCATTTTCCAATTGCACTTAAATATGTAGATTTTGCAACTCGATACCCGCCAGAGTGGCTGCATAAGCCAGAGGCTAACAAGCCAACAATGGTCATTGACCGAGTGCCTTTACATGAAACCTGGGCAGCTATGGAAGCATTAGTCGAAGAAGGTTTAGTCGACCACATCGGTGTTTCTAACTATAACTCAGGGCTTGTGAACGACCTGCTGAACTACGCTACAATCCACCCAGCGGTCTTGCAAATTGAGTCGCACCCATATTTAACGCAAGATAAAGTATTACAACTGTGTGACCAGGAATCAATTGTACCTACTGCTTACTCACCTTTAGGCGGCTCATCCTATGTTGAAATGGACATGGCAACGGCTGAAGAATCCCTCTTAAAGCATCCATTAATACATGTTTTAGCCAGCGAATATACAGTGACACCTGCACAAATATTACTCCGCTGGGCTATCCAGCGTGGTACGGCTGTCATTAGTAAATCCACCCAAAAGGCTCACTTAGAAGAAAACTTTAAGCTTTTTAGCTTTGAGCTGCAACACAAGGACATGCAAGCTATCAGTGGTCTTAATTTAAATAAACGCTACAATGATCCAGGAATATTTTGCCAAGCAGCATTCAATACCTTTCATACTATTTATGATTAATACATAGGTTATGATTAATACATAGGCTTAGGGGCTTAAGCCCCAAGGTCACATTAATATGAACTAGAAATTATGATTAGTATTTGATAAGGGTTTTTTATGACAAACACTTTACGCTCAAGCGTTGCCAACCAACAGCCGCAAGAGCTGCAACCAGTTCATCAAGTTGAAACTTCTGGTCATGCCAGTGAAATTAATTTAGCCCAATGGATAGCAGACAATACAACTTGGGTATCAGACCATTTGGCCACAGATGGTGCTTTGGTGTTGCGCGGCCTGAATATAAATACTCCACAGCGCTTAGATGCATTGGCGCGGCATTACCCGGGCGATAATTTCCCCTATTTGCAATCTTTATCAAACGCTTTAAGAGTTAATCTTACTGAGCGTGTCTTTACCGCCAATGAAGCTCCAGCCTATCGTAGTATCGATTTACACCATGAAATGGCGCAAACCCCCTTTTATCCAGATGTAGTTATGTTTGCCTGTGAACTAGCAGCCACATCTGGTGGTAGCACCACGGTGTGTGATTCAGTTCAGCTGTATCAACTCCTTAAACAACAAATGCCTGATTTTATTAATCAGTGTCACCAATTGGGCGTGCGCTATCGACAACGTTTTGCCTATTATGCCGATACAGAATCTGCCCAAGGCCGTGGCTGGCCTCATTTACTCAATCTACCTACGACGTTACGAAAGACGCCTTCCTCAGCACATTTGTACCAGCTTAAACCGCTAGCCGAACAAAAACTTAACCAATTAAATTATGATTTTTGTTGGCATCCAGATCAAAGCTTAGAAATTACCACACCGGTTTTACCGGCGGTAAAGCAGCCAAAACATTCAACTCAGAAGACAGAGTTAGCTTTTTTTTAACCAGCTGATTGCCGCCTATCTTGGCTGGGAAGATGCTCGTAACACGGCTCATCAGAATATTATGTTTGGTAATAAGGACAATATACCTGGAGCTGATATGGCAAAGGTCTGTGAACTTGCACAGGGCATCACCAAACACATACAATGGCATAGTGGTGATGTGGCTATTTTAGATAATCATCGGGTTATGCATGGCAGAACTTCATTCACCGGCCAACGGAAGGTCTATGCTTCACTTATAAGATCTTAAATAGCGTCAGGAGCCTTTAACATGCACTCAATATTGAAAAAAATTGTTTTTATACTCTCAACTGCCACATTATCAGCTGGTTTTTGCACCTCGGTACAAGCTGAAATTTACAAATCAACCACAGCCGATGGTGAAGTTATTTTTACAGATGAGCCGAGTAAAGATAATGAAAAAGTTAAATTAAAACCAATGACTGTACTACCAGCTATTAGTAAACCGGTAATTAATAACACACTCAAATCTGATACCAAACAACCAAAGCAAAGTCAAAAATTTACAATTGACATACAATCACCTTCAGATCAAACCACATATCGCAATAATGCGGCTGATGCAATTCCGCTAACCTATCAAGTTATGCCCGCTCCCAGCCAAAAAGTAGTCATTAGCGCGCTACTTGATGGTAAACTTATTGATCATCAAGCACCTGGTCTACCGCGTCTTGAACGGGGTGAACATACATTGACAGTTAATGCGCTGTCGAATGGTAAAATTATTGAATCCAGTCAAGCCACCTTTTTTGTCCATCGACCAAGTGCCATTCAACGCAACGCCGTACAGCAAAGGAATTTAGCTCCATGACCAAACCTGTAACCGTATATACCGATGGTGCCTGTAAACAAAACCCTGGCCCTGGCGGCTGGGGCTGTATTTTAATTTACAGCGATGAAGAAAAAAAATTATGTGGTGGTGAAAAATCAACTACCAATAATCGTATGGAATTAACCGCTGCCATTGAAGGCCTTAAAGCACTCAGTGAGCCCAGCACGGTTAATCTCTTTACCGATTCACAATATGTTCGCCAAGGCATAACTACCTGGATCCATAACTGGAAAAAACGTAACTGGCGCAAAGCCGATGGTAAACCAGTATTAAATGAAGATCTATGGCGAGCATTAGACGAACAACGTAATACGCACACGGTTGAATGGCACTGGGTTAAAGGCCATTCTGGCGATCATTATAATGAAATAGCTGATGAACTTGCCAACCAAGGGGTGCCTGCTTAAACATGACCAACTCGCAACAGCCTGAGCCAGAAAAATCCTCTAGCCGCCAAATTGTATTAGATACTGAAACCACCGGTATCGACCCGAAAGAACATCGTATTATTGAAATTGGGTGTGTAGAGCTTATTAACCGAGAACTCACGGGTAAAACTTTTCATTACTACTTGCAACCCGATCGAGAAGTAGAAGCTGGGGCATTTGCCGTACATGGCATTAGCACCGAGATGTTGGCTGACAAACCCCGTTTCAAAGATATTCTGCAAGAATTTATAAGTTTCGTCGATGGCGGCGAGTTAGTCATACATAATGCCCCTTTTGATATCGGTCATTTAAATGCTGAGCTAGCCCGCGTACCACAATCGGTGGTTACAACACCATTCATCCAAACAATGGATGAAATATGTAGCGTGCTCGATACTTTGGTTATGGCCCGTAAAAAACATGCCGGGCAACGCAATAGCTTAGATGCTCTGTGTAAAAGATATCAAATAGACAACACCCAAAGAAGTTTACACGGCGCTCTACTTGATGCGCAAATTCTAGCTGAAGTCTATTTAGCTATGACCGGCGGCCAAACAGAACTTAATTTTGGCTTAAGCCAAGCTGTGGACACCTCGGCTGATGATTATCAAGCACCAACTTATACCCTTGATACCAATCGAAAACCCTATAAAACTATTCCTGCTAACCAAGCAGAATTAACAGCTCATGATGAAATGCTAGAATTGCTTGCAACAACTGCAGGCAAGGCGCTCTGGTGAATTGAGTGATAGTGAGTTAAGTGACACATAATAACGACCCATTAGGTCAAGCATTACTTGATTATACCAATAATACGTTGCACAGCCCAGAGCTAATGGTTACCGCAGATGTGCTTGAAGATGACGTTATTCCTGTTGCGCATTTTTTTCGTACTTTTGCCACCATGCCCACCATTGAACAAATAGCAATTAATCACTGTATTGGTAGCATCTTAGATATTGGTGCTGCAGCAGGTTGCCACTCGCTTGCGCTGCAGCAAAGACATCACCAAGTCCTGGCTGTAGAACAATCACCTGGTGCAATTCAAGTGTTACAGCATCACAATATACCATGTGTGCAGCAAGACTTTTATGACTTTGCCTTAGAGAAACGCCGCAAAAGGTTTGATACCCTGCTGTGCTTAATGAATGGCCTCGGCTTGGCGCAAAGTTTACATAATTTACCACTATTTTTTGCAACTTTAGCCAAACTCAGCCATGATAACAGCCAAATTTTAATTGACTCAAGTGACTTTGCTGAAGATGCTAGTGATTTTGCCCACATCAATTACCAGATGCATTATGCATCTACTCAGGGCAAAATAAGTAGCGCACCTTTTCCTTGGTTATTTTTGCCCTTTTCCTGTTTAAACACTGCAGCTCTTGAAGCTGGGTTTAAAGCAAAGTTACTTCATCAAGAGTTCGATGGCAGTTACTTAGCTCAGCTGGTAAAAGGTTGAATTCGATACGGCTGGTTTAAAAGCCTGCATTAAGTTTTATATTAGAGTTTATATTGATAATTTCACTTGACTTGCTTAGACTAGGCCTCTTGCCATTATTGGAGGTTTTTCAATGCTCAATTTACAACCCTTATCAAATTATCAGCCTGCTCAATCTCGATCGCTGGCCATTACTCAACCCTTGGCAATTAAAAGCCCCATTATTAATAGTCCCTTGATTAATAGTCACGCTCATTTAAGCTCAATGCGCTCTAGTCGAGCCGATAGCCTTATTGCCCATGCGCAAGGCCCTATTATTAACACTATGCTCACCGAGACCTGTAAAAGCGATGAGTTTCAAACAATTGCCAGCTTATTCGCCGCATCCACCTTAATGCTCACGGCAGATAATTATATAGAACTTTTCCAACATAATTCAGATAAAGACTGTGATTTATCCACACTTTCGGTCAATCATTCGTTAACAATTACCGCAGAACAAGCGGAATATTTACGCAGCTTTGTGCGACTAGCAAGCACTTTATTAGGCCAACTACCGAGCGCATTTATGGTAGTGGATCAAAATACGGATCAAAACTTACTCACTCAATTTCTCCATAGTAATAAATCTGTCCCACTTGATAGTGTTGCCAATCATTGCGACCAAGCCTTGCAAGTACCCCAATTGATTAACTTCTCATCACTGCAAAGTGATAAATTGAAACATCTATTCAATTTTACTCTGACCGATCCTAAAGTTATTGCCTTACAAGATATTTTAAAAACACTGTTTGATGTGCAAACCACAAACCCAGAACAATTTTCTCCAGCAACGCCAACGGCTTTATTTGAGCTAACAACGGATGCCGTGTTTGAATGCTTTGTGCAAACTCTTGAGAAAAATCAAGACTATTTACTGACCAGTGTGCAAACCAGCGACGAATTACATTCTTTTAAGCAAAATGTTAAGGGTAAACTCTTAGCGCAACTGCAACAACCTAGGTCATTGGTTTCATTAACCAACAATGATGATATTAAAACCCTTATTGCACAAGCTGGCAGCCAATGCCCGGCCATTCAAGCCACTTGCCAAGGGTTTCAAATAACGCAAGATGCTAATGGTATCGCCTATGCATTCAAACCAGAAGAAAAAACTATAGACGAAATTCAGGCCATGCTGTTTGAATTATTCGAATACAATTTAGATTTTGATTGTATCGATCTATGTGCTATGCAGTGTTTTCGAGATCATCAACAACAAGTGCATCCCTTACACGAAGTTATTACACTTTACGTCCAAAATGTTACCAGCCATATTACTCTGGACCCACAAATCAAAACTTTAATTAATAGTCTTCAATTTTTAAACTCTATACTTGATACGGAAGACCACACAAAGCCACAAATTATCGATGCCACATCTCAAGCAGACATTAAACGATTTATGGGCGAATATGCGCAAACCCAAATCACTAAACGCCTAGAAAGTACTCATTTTTTTAAAGACCAACCAGCAATTATTAAATCATCACACTTTGCCCAACAAATTTTTGCGCAAGTTATTCATGCCTTAGCGAATAATGATTTAGGCGATTATTGGTCACAAGATCAAGCAGTTCAAGAGCTAGCCCAGCGTTTATTAATACTTAATCGTTCAGATTTTCAAGACTAAATGGTCAATGTATTGCAAGTGTATTGTAATTTAAGTGCGCAATGATTCTACACCACGTTATTTTCACAACTCAGCTGTTAATTTTAGGTTGTAATCTTTAAATATTTATAAACATAGTTTTATTTTTTTTAAAATTACAAGCAGTATTAATAAACCAAGTGAACACATAACCAAAGTTAATTCTTAGCAGAGGTTATAACTGACAACAAGGAGATTATTATGACGCAGCACAACAATCCAAAAAGAGTAGCAATATTAGTCGCAGATGGCTTCGAGCAAATCGAATTCACCGAGCCAAAACAAGCCTATGAAGCAGCTGGTTTTACAACCTGTGTAGTCTCGCCTGTAAAAGATAAAGTACAAGGCGTACACCATGATAAAAAAGGCGATACTTTTAAGGTCGATATGTCGATTGAAGAAGCTCTACAGGAAAACTTCGATGCCCTTTTACTACCAGGCGGTGTGTTTAATCCAGATGCTTTGAGAACTAATAAACAAGCAATTCAATTTGCTCAATCATTTTTTAAGCACAACAAACCAGTAGCCGCTATTTGTCATGGGCCACAATTGCTTATTAACGCAGAAGTAGTCAAAGGCCGTCAATTAACCTCCTACCAATCTATTCGTAAAGATCTAGAAAACGCAGGTGCCAAATGGACCGACCAAGCTGTGGTAGAAGATGATAATTTAGTCACCAGCCGCACACCTGATGACTTAAAAGAATTTAACAAGAAAATTGTTGAAGCTTTGCAAAACAGCCACCAAAAACAGCGCGTTGCTTAATATTCTTAAAGTTCTATCTATTGAAACGGTTAAAGCGCGCAAGCTTTAGCCGTTTTATTGTGTCAGTATTTTAACTCATCAATTCTTAACCGATTACTCGACTCGATACCACACAATATGCAATCCTTTGCATCTCAAATGACTTGCCTAACCATAGGTCATAGCGCCTTAAACGATTTATCCTTAGTCCTTAATCTATAATACTATTGATCATTTGGCATGTATTAGGCTATTACCTTGCAGTCAAAACGAGATCGAATTAATAGCAATTAACCCTACTACTGCTGCGTTTAGAGCTGTCAACACTTCAGTCGCGCCCAGCAACCCAATTCGCATCAATCGCCAAACTGATATGGCAGCCGCTGGCAGTCAAGCCCTTATCCAGCTTTATGTCAAATGAAACATCTACACGTATTGGCACGGGTTTATTAACCGGCGGCCTAGTAGGGTCAATATCTTTATTAATTTACACCCTAAACTTCCCCATTCGTGCAGCTAAAATTTTGCGTGCCAATAACCAGCAGCAAGTTCAGATGCAACAAAGCGTGCGTCGAGACGTGCAAACAGCAATTGATCTGCAAAATACCAGTCATGATGTATTTACTAATACCCAATGGCGCCAACATCAACTCAAAAAAATATCTGCAGATCAAATAACATGAAAGTTAACTGACTGAATAGAAATTGTTTCTCATATATTTTGTGACCTTACGGCTAGGTTGCTTGACTTTTTGAATCTGGATCCACATGGATGTGGATTAAGCCAAAGTTGATCATGGATAATACATTTTGGCGTCAGATGAGAAAAGTCAAGCAATCTAGCCGTAAGCTCTCTATATTTTTGGAGAGCTTACGGCTTAAGGTCACTAATTTTGTAACCAAAAAATACATTTAATTGCAAATAGCAATCACGCCCTTTAACATCACCTCTATGAATTGAAATCATTAATAATTATAAAATTATTATACTATAAATTGAGAGAGTATGCCTTATGCAACCATTAGCACAGACCAATCAAACCCCATCAACAGCATTACCAAGACACAATCAAAGTGAAATTGAATTAGTCGAAGTAATCACAGCTTCACCTTTAAGATCGCTCAACACTGTTAATGCCGCGGCGAACCAAGCCACTCGATATGAGTCACAAACCTCCATGAGAGCACCAAGTGATGAATTTATGGTTGATATGTCGCACATTGACACACAAGCCCCCCAAACCCATGAAAGCCAGGCATCATCTACGCGCAAGTCTCAATCGGCTCAACTTAAAGATTTATACAAAGCTCTGCCAAATGAATTGAAACGGCATATCCATAGACAAATAGTTTTGCACAACCCTGCATTGTTAAATGCTCCAGTGTCTAAAGATTGGCTTGCAATGGGCGCGCAAGAAGTGATGCAACTCGTCGAAAACGATCAATTAGAGTTATTAACTGGTGGTTATCTACTGAACACCACTAATAAAAGCCCTCAGGCACCTTATGAAATGTCTATGACACTTGGTGAACGAGCAGATACAATTGACCTTGTATATAGCAAAGGCTCAACAGATAATGATGATCTAGTGTCTATGTCTATTTCAAGCAGCCGGCTTGGCGCTGATAAATTTAATACTTTAAAAGCATTGATTAATAAACCGCCTACTTATACACAATCCGCAGCAGCCTGCAAACAAATTGCCGAAATATTAAATCTTGATTTAGAAACCTCGCCACTGCGTTTAGTCTCAACGCCGGAAATGAAAAACCACCAACATAAGACCAACGCTAATATAATTATTCCCCCTACCCTTGCAGTAGGTAGCTTATTAGCTGGTATAAGTGCCGGTTTGTTTTTTGCAGCAAAGGGCATAACGTATGAACAACAACCAGGCTATGTGCTCGCGCAGCAGGCCTTTGCACCTGTCAAAGAGACCTATGATAAGTGTATCAGTGAACATCAGCCTGAAATTGATCAACGCCGAGCCTCACTGGCAAATTGTGAAGCAATTAATTACACCCAAGACTCATGCTTCAAGCCGGATGCACCTATTAATTCAGACTTAAGAATGGCGCAAGAGTGTTTAGATACGGTTGAGTCACAACCTTGGTATTCGCCAGCTGGGACTTATGCAGGAAGTTTCTCTACAGGAGAATTCACCGTCAGTGCCGACTCTAAATTGTATAACTGCCAAGAACATCTGCCAATTGAATACTGTGGGCCTGAGCCATTTCTTCATGATGCTGAATTTCAATCAGCATCAAGCGGCCTAACAGATACTCAAGCATATAGTTTAGGTGTAGGCTCTTTGGCCTGCGCCACCTTTGGATCGTTATTTTTAATTATGTGCCTTAAAGCAGCCGTTATCCCTAGACGAACTAACAAAATTACAACAGCGGCTAACCAGCAAAAAATGCAAATGCAACAAACTGCAAGGCACACTTTACAAAAAGCAGCAGATCAAAAAAACACCAGCCATGATGTATTTACCAACACCCAATGGCGCCAACACCAACAACCAAAAAATCAATCGTCGTTAAAAAAACTGATGGGCTTTGGTAGAACCTCATGAGATTTTCAGCTGTATTTGGCGCCTGCTGTTCTGCGCCTAAAACTCTTAACACTCAACAGCCAGCGCCAAATAACACAAGTGACCACCAGGCTGCCAAACCAATTGCACCACCACAGCATAGGCCTATGAATGCGCCGTCGTTTCAGAGGGTAAGCTTAAATAAGGTTGAGTCGGTTGATCTTGAGCCAGACGAACTCAGCGCAGGCTTTTCGTTTAATTATGCAGATTCTGATACAGAAAACTCTGGCTCTATTAATGCTGCTTCAGCTGGTTCTGTGCAAGCAAATGCAGGTCAAGCACTTGAATCTATCTCAAATAATTCATTTAATTTGGCAGACCGTGGTAATGCAGTTTTAAAAACCAATTTTTTTACAGCTCAAAGCTCAGCTATTGCTTTTGAACTACCACTCACTAGCCTTGATGAAAAAATACAACAAGCCAATGGTATAAAGCCTGGGGATTCTATACAGATCCACTTTTCACCCCATGAAAGAAGCATTCGGGTACGCCAAATACGCGATCAGGCTATTATTAAAACCTATAGTAAAGCAAGCCCATTTGAGTTTCCTATTGGTTTTAAAATAGCCAATATGATCTCGAAAAATTTAAACCCAGCAAGCAAAAGTTCATTATCAGCACTAGATAACTTATTAAAGCCCGCCGTTCAAGCTCTCAACGAGCTTGCCAGCCACTGCATCTGTTGCGATAAACCTTTAGCTAACCAAGTGCTTAGACCCATGCCTTGTGTTGCACCAGCAGATAATCAATTTACCAGCCAACAGACCAATTGCGAAATAATTTACGATCAATTTAACTTTGGGGTGGATTTACAACGCATCATTGAACAGCCGGATTTATTTAATCTGGTTAAAGCTTTAATTCAAGCCTCGGCTCGCACTAACCCTCAAAGACTGGCACTTATTTTTGACAATAAATGGCCTTCTTGTATCCAGCAAAACCAACCAGCACATAATAAAGCGCAACAACTTGCCACCATTTTAAACCAAATACCAAATGCCAATAAACTTCCCACCACCACTGGGGCTTTAGAAACAAGCCTATTAGCCATTTCAAAAGAAACTCTTGAATGCGCACGTTGGGTTTTAGCAAGAGACCGTAATATTATTACCAAACTACCAGCTGAGCAGTGTTTAAAAGGTTATGGCACCAATGAGCAATATTTAATAAATTACGGTCTACCTGACCGAGAGACGGCATTTAAAGACATAGCGCCTGAGTCCACTAAACTGACAACTTATCATGGCTCTAACTTAGGTAATTGGTTTGGTATTTTACAAAAAGGTCTCGTCAATGCCAGTAATTCTCAGTATCAAACCAACGGCGCAAGCTGTGGTGCTGGGGTTTATAGCGCCAAACAATTTAACATGGCTTTAGGTTATACCGCAGGCGATACAACAGCAATCGTGGCAGTGTGTGAAACTAAAGCAGACGACGTGCGAGTTAATAAGCCATCATTTGTGGTCTCGAAAAACCAAACGTCTATTATTCCGCGAGTACTTTTAATTAACCCTAAAGTTTCAGCTGGCCAGCAACCAAACCCAATGGACCTACAAGCAATTATATCGAACACAAGCATTGGTGCTTTTCAAGCAACAACACTCAATAAACTGAATTCTCTATTAGACACTCTGAGCGTGGCTAGCCCTCAACCACTAAGCGCTGCAAATCAAAATACTCTTCAAAAAATAATCTCGCAAGCCCGGCAACTGCTGCCGGTTGTGCAAACCTTTGCCCCAGATATTGCCAATGCTGCGCGTATACAATTAGATAGTCTCGAAATAGACACAACGCAAGCTTTACTTGAAACTTTACTCAAGCAGAACGATCAAACGCCTGTTGAACAATTTATAGCAGTATCACAATTACTTATAAGCCTTGGCCAAGAGAATAGCTTTTTTAAAGAAATTAAACACTTCGACCAACGGCTTTGTACGCTATTCAACGCCGCAGCTGTAGATATAGAAAGCGTTAAATCAGCCTCTAGTCTGGCACAGTTAAGCTCTCAACCATGGCAAGACTCTCTCAAGCGCATGTCAGCAACCAGCGAACAACTCACCAACAATTTAAGTCAGTTATATGCCGCTAAAAGCCAGTATTTTGATGGTTGTTTACTGTTACCCTTGGTGAACAGCCTGCAACCCAAGTGGCACGCTTTAAATAACAGCTTAGAATCTATCGATGTGCGTAATACACTGAAAGCAATAGATTTATCCATGCAAAAGTTCGAGCTGAGTCAGGCATCAACTTTAACTCAACAATTAAGAATGAAACTTGAAGCGCAAACCACTGCAACGGTTAATCAACATAATTCCTTGCTCAGCCTTGTCAATAGTATCGTCCAGGCGCAACTTGATCATCAAGGCGATATCCACACGCCAAATTCCAAAGCAATCCTTAGCCTTGAAAATGCAATCAACCGCTTAACTGCATTAAAACACCAATTAAATCAGCCGCAAGCAGCTCAACATTTGCAACTCAAGCCAAAAAATTTAAGCCTGCTGCAAGCCGAGCAAGCAAACGATTGGGATCAATATTCGCAAAACCTATTAGCTCACCCAAGATCAGCTTTGCGATTTGCTTTTGAAACTTTACTCTTAGCCCTGGAAAGTGAAAAACCTTTAGCTCAACTCCAAGCAAATCAACTCAAAGCTGAAGAGCACAACTGGCCCGCTCGCGCAGTGATTGCTAAGCGGGTTAGCACCCATGAGTTTGATAATATTCACTATTTGTATAGCCCTTCTGCGCTTGCAGCTGTAAATAGTGCGCATGCAGCTGTAAATAGTGCGCATGCAGTAAGTAATACCAATGCAAGCTGTATATTGGCTCGCAGTGATAAAGTGTTACAATCACAGCCTTATACTCAAGTGCCGCGTTTAGCATTTCATAAAGATACCACAGCCACTATTGCGGATTTTGTCAACATTTTTGCGAAAGCATTAGATGGTGCACAAAGCGATGATGACTTTATAGAGTTACTCACCAAAGGCATTCGATCTACAGATGCCTGTGCTGGCGCCCGGCAAGAAACTTTATACAATTATTTAACCACCACCGGGGCAATTGAAAATTTTGATTATTTAGCCGATATTAAACCCGGTATGACCGAACAAGATCAATGCTTTGAACATTTACGAGTTTTTAAATTAAAAACCTCATCACAAGTTGCCACAGAGCTTAAACTTGATATGCGTAAAGATATACGAGCTATAGAGAATTCTAATGCCTGGGAAGGGCAATATTCAGTTGCAAAGTTTAGTCATTATTTAAATGCACAGATTAATCACAACATACCACCGGCGAACATTAGTCAGCTGGTAAGCCAGTGTGAAACACTTGGTTTGATTGGGTAAAGCTACTAGCTGATAATTGTGTAATGACTCTAAATTATCCTTGCTATGGATTTTTTAGAGGCCTTAATTCAACTGAGCGCGACTATACTTTGTCAAAAAGTAATCCAACAATAATTTAATTGCTTGAACTCAAACCAGTAAGAATCATCACCCCAAATTGAGCATCCTGATGTGCTGGCAATATATTATATTTTAAATTAACAGTTGAATGAGAGCCATCTTTACAACGCCAAACTCCGGCTACAGTTTTTAAGTTTTTTAGAGTATTAGCACTGCTCTTATTAGCACTGCTATTTTTATCGAAATATCTATTGAAATACGCATTAAAATTATTTTTCTCTATTGTCCCGCTTAACAAAAACTCTGAATAATGACGCCCTACAACTTCTTCCAAAGTATAACCTGTTACATTCTGACAATGATTATTAAAACATATAATAGCACCACTAGAATCTATAACTAAGATCAACTGATCAATTGTTTCCATAACCCCTGCCAATATACTGCTCTGGCGATTGTAATCCATACGGATTTGTTGGTTACCAGTGATATCTTCAAAGGTCACAACCGCACCATCTATAATATTACGTGCTGTGCGATAGGGTTTTGCCCTAACTTTAAAAATTCGATCATCAGTGGCATTGGTTTCTATTGCATGTGTTTTCAAATCATCAAGCACACGCATAACCAACTGAGTGAGATTAAGCTGTTTGAATGAAGTGGAAAAATTACCGATGGGTCTACCAACATCAGCTAATGTTATTGGAATAAGCGGTAATATATTGGGTGTAAAGCGTCTTATTTCAGCTTGCGTATTTAGGAAGATAGTAGCTAACTGAACACTATCAAGTAAGTTATTCATATCATCGCTGGCATGCGTCAACTCATCAACTCGGCTTTGTAATTCAGTATTCACTGTAGTAGATTCTTCGTTTAATGATTGAAGCTCTTCTTTAGAGCTTTGCAACTCTTCATTATTGCTTTGGAGCTCTTCAAGTGTGCTTTGCGATTGCTCAATTCTAATTTGCAGCTCATCATTAGATAATTTTAACTCTTCATTGAATGACTCTAAATCGTCCACAGTTGTTTGTAATAAGTGTTGAGTTTCTTGCAACTCAGCCTCTAGCTCGGCCTTTGTGGCGGCTTTCTTTTTATCTGGTCGCGATGCAGCCAATAGGTTTTTAGCCGTATCATTTTTTCGTCTAAAAACTTCACGAAACATAATGAGTCGATAGTCTTTAAGTTCACCCTGGCATTGTATAGGTATAAATACTAAGGTTAATGGAGTCCCATCGTCGGCTGAATATTGAATATTTAAAGTAGTGGTTTTATTATTATTGCCCCGTGAATAAAACAAACAATCAGAGAACTCTTCTCGAATGTCAGATCGAACCATATTGAGAATATTAGATGACATCTTACCCTGTACTGGTTTAAACACATGAGCAACATCACCATGCACGTAAACAAGGTTATCATTGCCATCAACAACAAGAGCTGGGGGAGTTTTACTCCACTTTAATAAAAATTCAATAATTTGAAACATAAGTGCATCATCAGACATTTGTAATTGGGGGCTCATAGATAATTTGAAATCCTTAGGTTGTTCGTTTACCTGACTTATTTTTGCAAGCTCAGTGGGATTATAAATTGCAGCAGAAGCAGTAGTTTTTTTGTAAATCTTCCATTTTTGACTGATAACTTGAAAGTAGACGCTCGCAGTCCCAACACTTTCAGATAAGCCTAAAAACAAAAGGCCAGCGGGCTTTAAGCTATATGAAAAATGAGGAAACAATCGATTTTGCAGTTCATTGGTAAAATAAATAAGCAGATTACGACATGAAATTAAATCGATTGTAGTATACACCGGATCATCAATAATATTGTGCGGTGCAAAAATAATCATTTCTCGAATAAATGAGCAAACACGATAAGTCTTATCCTCCTTTGTAAAAAAACGTCTTAAGCGATCCTCACTTATACCTTGAACACTCGCCAAGGAAAACATGCCAATTCTTGCTTTTCTAATTGCAGCTTTATCGGTATCGGTCGCAAATATTTTGATCTTAAACCTTTGGTCAACTTCCATACATTCGCGAAATAAAATTGCTAGAGAATAAGCTTCTTCACCATGACTACACCCTGGAACCCAAATTCGAAATTCGTAGTTAAGAGGCTTAGATTTCATTAAAACTTTAATTTCTTGCGCTAAAACCTCAAATGCATCTGGGTCTCGAAAAAAACTAGTAACACCAATTAACAAATCTTTAAAGAGTTGCTTGGCTTCTTTTGTTTCGTTGCGTAAATATTTCAAATAGTCTTCAATTGTTTCAAATTGATACATTTGCATTCGTTTACAAATTCTGCGGCCTATACTGCTTTTCTTATAATCAGAAAAATCATGACTCGTTACTCGACAGACTGCATCGATTACTTCTTGTATCTGGTCATCCATCAAAGTATCAACTTCAACCTTTATTTGGCTCGATACAAGTTGAAGCTCATCGTCACGGTAACTCAAAATATATTCAGGCATACATTCAACTGCTAGTATATAATCTACGTGTCCTGTTTCAATAGCACTTTTAGGCATACTCGGATGTTCAGCTAAGCTTGGGTCTTGCACTAACACCAAGCTATTGTTCGCTTTTATAGCCGCAATGCCACTTGAACCATCGCAAGCGTTGCCTGAAAGCACAATACAAGCATGGCGTAGAGTAGCATCATTCGCTAAACTATTTAAAAAATAGTCAAATGGTAATATTCGTTTGCCTGGTTGCAGTTCTTGTAGATGTAAAATGCCGTTGCTAATGCTGACTAAATTATTTGGCGGAATAATATATATTTTATTCTTTTCAATTCTTGTGGCATCTGATATTTGTAAAGTATGCATTTCAGTATGCTTTTGAATCAACTCAGTTAAATAACTTGGACGGTGTGGATCAAGATGCGAGATAATCACAAAAGCAATATCAGCGTCACTCGGCATGACATCAAAAAATTGATTCAACACTTTGATACCGCCTGCAGAGGATCCGATGACAACCACAAGTAACGCCTCGCTGGGCATTACTTGTTGACTTGACTCTGTATTCATAATCTGAGTCCTTAAACTTTTACAGACTAATAATTTATAGTGGCTTGTTTATGGGTATTTGTTTATCGCCATGATTTAAGCGACCCAAGAAGGATCACGACTAAGAATCATTTGTGTCAGCGATATAGGCGCGCCACAATAGATACCTTGCACAAAATCGATGCCAATTTTACGCATTAAATTTAAAGTCGCTTCATCCTCCACACACTCTGCTACAGTCTGTATACCCATGGCATGGCCAATTTCATTAATTGAGTGCACTGTTGTGTAGTCAACATCGTCATTTGCCACATCCCGTACAAATAAACCATCAATTTTCACCATATCAATTGGCAATGTTTTAAGATAAGCAAATGATGATAAACCTATGCCAAAATCGTCCAACGCAAATTTACAGCCTAATGCTTTAACACTCTTCATAAAAATAGCTGCTTGATCTACATTTTTAATAGCAGCCGTTTCAGTGAGTTCAAAACAGATTTTACTGGCATCAATGGCAGGATGCTTAAGCTCTTTAAGCACAAATTTTAAAAAAGAACTTTGGCCTATAGACAAGGCAGAAAGATTAATATTAATCAATTCAGCCCGGTCAAAAAATATTTTTGACCGCTTTAACATACTCATTAGGTTTTTAATAACCCAAGTATCTAATTGAGGAACTAAGGTAAAACGCTCTGCTGCACCCATAAACGCCCCTGGTAAAATAACCTTGCCTTGATCACAGAGCATTCTCAACAAAATTTCAAAATGATTTTCAAGACCGCTATTTCCCGTAATCCTTTGAATAGGTTGTACATAGAGTTCAAATTGATCATCAAGCAAAGCTTTTTTTATGCGTGAAATCCAGGATACATCTCGAACCCATTGAGTGTTTTCAAGATCAGTATTATCGTAAGTATACACTCTGTTACGGCCATTTGATTTTGCCATATAGCAGGCCTGGTCGGCCCACTTGAGTAGTTCAGCTAAATCCGTTTGGCTCGGAGTAATTCGCACAATACCAATACTAGCACTCAGCTTAAATACTTGATTCCCCCAGTAAAATTTAAAATATTCCACTGTTTCACGCACGGACTCTGCCAGGGTGTAGGCTTGGTCTAGGGTGCAGTTTTCCGTTAAAATTGCAAATTCATCGCCACCCATGCGGGCAAAAGTATCCCGCTGCCTTACGTTTTCAGCAATAGACTTAGTGAGCTGTTTCAATAGTTCGTCGCCAGCCAAATGGCCACACATATCATTGACCACCTTAAATTGATCAAGATCAATATAAAAAAGAGCGTGATCTACTTCATGGGTAGTTGCTTGCATAGTAAGTAATAATCTATTCAATCGATTTTCAAATTCGCGGCGATTAACTAAACCAGTGAGTGGATCATGAGCGGCCTGAAACTTCAGATCATGCATCAAACGCTCTTGAGCTTTATCCTGTTGAGCAATACGCGCTTCATTTAGTTTTCGCTCTGAAATATCAAGCAAAATAACTTTATACTCTTGAGCAGTTGTCAAACTACTCGCTGAGGAAACTGACTCCATTTGCGCCCAAAAAAAAGTTTCGCCATTTTGTGTCGTGGAAGAATCTAGATTCTTATTGAAGCGTAATTCTTCAGTCTGACCCACATCTGTTGTTTTCAACCGCTTTAAATTTAAATAGAAAATATCTTGATCAGCATCAAAAATAAAATCCCGCAGCAGCGTGCCGGTTATTTCTTATCTTGGCAGACCAAACATACGGGCAAGGGTTAAATTACACTGCATAATATAACCAGACTCGTTGATTGTCATATAGCCAATTGGAGCGAAATCATAAAGTTCAGTGACTATTTCACTAGCGATTAATAACTTATTTTCTGACGCCTGCAATTCTTCGTTCTGAATTTCCAACTCAATTTGGTAAGTACTCAGTTCTTGCATTAATTCTGTGAGTGATTGTTGCGAATAGTCGTTAAGCGTTTCGTCTTGCTCATACACTAAACTTAAAGCTCGTTGCCGAAGATCACGCCAATAGCTGCTTGTATGGTATTTGCTCATATTAATTCACCTTGAGTCCAACTATCACAATTTAGGACAATATATATTAGTTAGAGACTCGCTTTATAAAATTACTCTATTGCACACCTCGAAATTGTTATTCACCTTAAAAACGCAAGTTTAACTACCTTGATGACTCACTACAAGACATAAGGGAATAACCGTAGAGTATTAATTGACTCTTTGCGGATATAAGTAGCATACAATCATTATGGGAAGCACCTCACTACGAAGCGCCTAATTGAACAAGAATCAATAGTAACGGTCAACAAAGCATCACTAGGTGAGCCTTTTCCCTTTAAATATGTGAATAGAGTTGGAAGTGGGGGTCTAAAAGTAAAAGTGAACACTACAAAAAGTGAGCACTCTATAATTAAGAAAATATTTTAATGACCTCGTCAAGTTTTGCTTGAGCTGGGGGGAGTGATTTTTGCCAATTTTGATTAAAGCTATTAATTTCATCTTTTAACTGGTTGAGCTTTTGTGATTGATTTTGATAAGTATTGTGAGCCTTGTTAATATCTTTAAAAGTAGCATCAACTGAATTTATAATATTTATTAAATCTGGCTCTAAAGTACTTTTATAAAGCTTAAGGTCGTTAACTAAATCAGAAGTATCATTTGGAGCAATATAATCTTCAAGTTTTAAAATATAATCTTCATTGGGTTTAAATGTAGCTAATATTTCTTGCTTGAATTTTTTAGCAGATTCTGAATCAAATAATATTTGATTTGAATCGTCAATAAATGCATTAAAGATATCATCAATTTCAGATGATTCAGTTTTTACCGGTTCTGCAGATAGAGTTAACTCACCCAATCCAGTTGACGTTGACGTTTGATCATCATTTGTGGATGAATCTAGAGTGTGATAACTGGAAACTGTTTCAAATAAATCAGTTGTATCAGTACCTGTTTCACTTGGTTGACCTCCCTCTTTGTCAGACACTGGTAGCGGCTCGCTTCTCAACCCAATACCTGCCTCGTCACTTGCTTGTGTTGCCTGCAACTTTTTCAGTAAATCTTCCCCGAGATTAGACACAAAATAGTCTTTAGCGCCAGACTTTGACTCAGCTTTTGGCTTACGATAAATTTCACCTTTTGAGTCTTCATTAAGGGTTTTGGGGGCATCGTTTAAGGGTGACCATTGGCGTTTGTTTTCAGCGTCTTTGACCCCGCCAACTTTCATTTCACCGTCTATAAAATATAAACGCACTAAGCGTGGCTCTGGCGTATCGGCTGGGTCGGTATTTTTAAAGCTAAACGGGGTATTGGCTGTGCCATTCATGGGTTTAAACATACCGGAAACTGTTTGGCCTGGAGGTATAACGAGAATAACTTTATTAATTTTAGAGTCGCCGCCAAGGCCGATATTAGCATCGCCTAAACCTGTGTGAAAAACGGCTTTTTCTTGGCTGGCATCGCTTCGAGCTATACCTTGCAAAGTGTTGGATGATGCTGCTGTCATGGGATAGCCTACTACTTACTGTTAATGAATAGATGTTTAAAATATTCTCGCTTTGCCAAACTTGGCACTTAATCATATGGCTGTTTGCCTATTGTAAATGCTTTGTAACTGATATTACAAGAATTTTTATCGCCTTAAATTTTTCTATATATTTTTCATGATGTTATACAGTTTGAGTGATTATCTTCGGCCATTGTGCTTGACTTCTTATTGAATAAGCATACTATGAGAATGATTCTTATTAGTGTTCTAGGGAGTAATTCAATGTTTCGATCAATTGTTGTAAGTGGTTTAGCCTGTATTGTGTTATCTAACGTTGCTCAGGCGCAAACTCAGGTTTTTGAGCTGAGTATCCAAGACCATACATTTGAGCCAGCCGAGCTGACCATCCCGGCTGACACGAAAGTCAAGCTCAAGGTGATGAACCAAGACAAAACCGCTGAAGAATTTGAAAGTTATGATTTCAATCGGGAAAAAATTATTCCAGGTAACAGTGAAGCCATGATATTTGTTGGGCCTTTAAAAGCTGGTGAGTATAAATTCTTTGGTGAATTTAACCCTAAAACAGCCCAAGGCGTGCTTAAAGTAGAATAGTTACTTGTCTTGTTAGTTTGATATTAATAACTCGTTAAGTGCCAGAAATATTTGGAGTTTGTATGTTCAGTTCTGCCATCATTGTCTTTCGTGAAGTGCTTGAGGCCGCCCTAGTTATTACCATTGTCATGGCTGCAACTCAAGGGGTTGCTCGGCGCATGTATTGGATATTTGGTGGTGTGGTTGCTGGAATTATGGGGGCAAGTATTGTGGCTGCCTTAGCTGAGCAGATTTCAATGGCATTTGAAGGGGCTGGTCAAGAATTATTTAATGCACTGGTTCTTATGAGCGCTGTAATTATGCTGGCTTGGCACAATATCTGGATGTCACACCATGCTAAAGAATTAGTCGGTCATTTAAAAAGCCTCGGCAGCGGGGTTAGCCGCGGCGAACTGCCAATGTATTTTTTATGCACAGCAGTTGGTTTAGCTGTTCTGCGCGAAGGCTCGGAAGTTGTCTTATTTATTTATGGCATAGTCGCTAGTGGCGCCGGCTTAGTATCAATTATTAGTGGCAGTGCATTGGGTTTAGCCGCTGGTAGTTTGGTGGGTTTGTTGTTATATAAAGGGTTATTAAAAATTAATCCAAAACAGTTGTTTACCGTAACTGGCTGGCTCATTTTATTATTAGCAAGTGGCATGGCGGCAAGCTGTGCTGGTTATTTAATTCAAGCGGGTTATTTGCCAAGCCAACAACCCTTGTGGGATAGTTCGAATATTATTTCTCAACATTCTATTTTTGGTCAACTTTTACATGTTTTGATAGGTTACCAAGACCGGCCAACAGCTGTGCAGTTATTATTTTATGTTGGTACCTTTGGAGCTATTGCAATAGGTATGCGGCTGGCTCGGCCATCGCCAAATAAAACTAACCGCCAAGCTAACACATTAAGCCAAGCCTAAAGCTATTTCCATGCCAAGGGCCCTATGTCTTCAGCTGCCAATGATTGAAATTTTGGGCTTTGGTAAACTGCTAACACTTTTTGGCTGTAGTTTGGGTCGGTGGCGTAACCCGCTTGTTGCAAAGAATCCACATATTCCTCTGAGCTCTTGGCATTTAATGCTGAAGTATAGCGCTGATTTTTTTGAATCAGCTGGACATAGTCTTTAAAACTATCTTCTGGCGAAGCATAGGCTCTGAAATCTTCTTGGATATTTAACCAGCGCCCACCAATATACTCTTTGGTCTGGGCTAACTCGGCGCTGCCCTGCCATTGACCGGTAGATTTAATACCAAATAAATTAGACCCTGTTTGATTGTTTAAGCTTTTACCCCAGCCAGTCTCTAAGGCGGCTTGAGCAACTAATAATTTAGGGTCAACATTAAGCTGCGCACCAGCCTCTTTGGCAGCTGGCATCAAGCGTTTAATAAACTCAGCCGGATCACCTTGCCATTTGGTATCTGCTGCCTGGGAGACTGGTTGATCTAAAGGGCTTGGCACTGATTGGCTTATATCTGGATTAAGGGTATTCGCTGGTTGCTGGATTGGTTGCTGCTGGATTGGTTGCTGTTCAGTAGATACTGGCTTACTTTTGTCAATCTCTGATTTTTCAGCTGCATCAACAAAAGGCGCCAGTTGTTGGACCAACATATCAGCTAATCCAATTGATTTTTGTACAGCTAAATCTTTAGTGATTTGGCCATCGAGCATATCTCGAAAAAACTCTGTTTCTTGGCTCGAAAAAGGGTTATCCTTCGACCAAATTTTCTCTGCCGCCCGCATGGAATCAAGCATCATTTTTAAATAAATTGACTCAAATTCTTTAGCCACTCGCTCTAAACTTTCTTTCGAGTTTATCTCACCAGGTTTTTTTAAATTTTGCAGTTGATTCACATCGGCATAAAGCTGTGAATCATTAACATTCATCACCATAAAGCCCTCTTGTTAATTCGACAATTTAATATAAGACTAGTATGTGCAGCCATTAAATAATAACTAACTCCGCATGCAGTGCCCCAGCTTGCTTTAAGGCCTCTAAAATAGCCATAAGATCACCAGGTGCCACGCCAACTTCATTCACGGCTTTCACCACATCATTTAACGAAATACCTGGGTCAAAGACAAACATACGATTATTTTCCTCCACTATGGCTATATCTGCATCGGCAACGCCGACGGTCTCGCCATTAGCTAGAGGGTTTGGCTGCACCACTCGATTATTTTCTTTAATAGTTACGGTTAAACTGCCGTGACTCACCGCAGTTGGTGACACCCGAACATTTTCACCTATTACAATTGTACCTGTACGAGAATTAATAATGACTTTAGCTTCCGCTTGACCAGGTGTAATTTGTAAATTTTCTAAGACCGACAAATAACTGACTCGCTGACTAGCATCCCGCGGTGCGGTCACTTGAATCGAGCCAGCATCTAATGACTGGGCGGTTTTTGGGCCAATCAATTGATTAATCGTATCGGTTACCCGTTTGGCAGTGGTAAAGTCTGGCGAATGTAATTGGAATGTTAAAAAGTCGGTATTTTGAAATGGACTATCAATGGCTCGCTCAATCAATGCACCATTGGCTATTCGGCCCACGCTTTGTATATTCACTTGAATTTGTGAGCCATCTGCGCCTTCGGCGCCAAAACCACTCACCACTAAATTTCCCTGACCAATAGCATAAACTTGACCGTCAATGCCTTTTAATGGAGTCATTAATAAGCTGCCGCCGCGTAAACTTTTCGCATTGCCAATTGAAGACACTGTTATATCTAAACGTTGCCCAGGTTTTTTAAATGCGGGCATATCTGCATGCACAGATACTGCGGCGACGTTTTTGAGCTGGGGGGTAACGTTATCCGGTACTTGAATCCCAAACTGCGACATCATATTTTTAAAGGTTTGCACTGTGAATGGTGTTTGACTGGTTTGGTCCCCAGTGCCGTCCAAGCCAACCACTAACCCATAGCCAACTAACTGGTTATCGCGCACGCCCTGCACACTGGCAATATCTTTAATCCGTTGTGCTTGAGCCTGCTGGATACTCATTGGTAGGGTTAAAATAAGCCCTGTAATTACCAACAGCCAAATAGAATATTGTTGCCATTGTATTAATTCTAGGCTCAGGCGTAATTTGAAAAATTGAAAACTATTCATACACATGTCCTATTAATACGGCCAATAGATTGAATTAAAAAATTTAGCCAGCCAGCCCATTTTATGAGCTTGAGCAAATTGGCCCGTGCCGCTAAAAGTAATTCGCGCATCAGCAATTTTAGTTGAGGAAATAGTGTTATCTTGTTGCACATCTGCTGGGCGAATCATGCCTGAAACCCGTAAAAATTCCTGGCCTTCAGTCAATTGCAGCCATTTTTCACCGCGCACCACTAACACTCCATTTGGTAGAACCTGGGTAACTGTCACTGCAATTTGTCCATTGAGTTGGTTTTGTTGATTTGCCGCTGCTTCCCCGCCACCATCTCTTGCGGCGCCAATTTCCGCAGAAAGATTTAAACTAGAGTTAAATGGAAAGGCCCGCACAGTAGGTGAGGTGCCGAGAATGTTCGGTGTGGACATATTGATATTGCTGTCTTTGGTCACACTTGAAGTACTTGATTTAGACGAGGTGGTACTTTCTTCGAGTAAAACTGTCAAAATGTCGCCAACTTGCCTTGCCCGCTGATCGCTCCATAAGGCAACGCCATGAGTTGGTGTATATAATGAGCCAGCTAAAGGTGAAGGTGGTGGCGGTGTATTTGGTATCACCGGCGCATAACGCGGGTCATCTGGATGTATAGGCGGGGCTGCACAGCCTGAAAGCAATAAACCACTAGTTAATAGCAACACCACAAACAATTGAGTACTCATAATCAAATCACCTTGCATCTATCTGTCTTCCAATACAATACTTTTGGAAGAGCTACCAATACTCAGGTGCAAAAACTAGGCCAACTGGTGGTCTCTATATTTTCAGAAAAATAGTTCAGGTGCTTTAAAAAAACTGATTAAAAGTTTGACCATCTTTATACCAGTCCCATTGTGGGTGTTCGCCTTTATCATTAAAGCCGCCAAGTTTACCACGGTCAGCATTATTACTGCCGTATCGTTTATCACGATCATTTAAAGAAGTGGCATGGATTGGATTATAAATTCGCGGGTTGCCAAATAAAATAGAGTGTAAATGGTCGTGTTCGTTGATATCCCATAAATTAACCAGGTCTTTATCCGCAAACCCGTAGGTATGACCGCCATTATCCCAGATAATTTTGCGAATAGTATTGCCTTGATTTTTTACAGCAGCTATTTTAAGTGAGCCATAAACACGCATGGCTTGCTCTTGCGAATTAATTTTAGACGGTGGCATTTGCGTAAATTTCATAATCACATTTAAAGCGAGGTAGGCCCCGGCTTTTTTTTGTAAAGTATTTTGCCCGCCGTTGTAAGCCCCTATTTGCTCCAATCTTTGAATCACTGCATTAATACTTGTTGGCATATCAGCATTATTGGCGAGCATGATATTGGCTAAGGCATCTTGTTCTAAGGGTAATAAAACATCACCTGTACCATGGAGACCTACATGGCCACTGGCATGGTGATTCATCGGTGGTAATGCGTTCGAGTTTGAACCCTGCCACCGGGCGATAGCTTGATTTTTGGATGACTGAGGTTGCTTGATTGGTTTGGGTTGTGACTGTGTTTTTGAGTTAGTTTTTGAGTTAGTTTTTGGCTTTGGCTTTGGCTTTGAATGAGTTTTTTTAGAACTGGTTTTGTTTGAAGTTGAGTTCTGACTCACATTAAAACCTTGAGCATCCAGCTTATGACAAGACTCTAAACCAATAACTGCACCACCACTGCGGGAAGCATTCTTTATATCAAGGCAGCGCCTATATTTAACATTTTGCAGCTGGACTTGGTTTGATTTGGAGATAGTGACAAATTTTTGCGTAGCGGAATTATTACATTTTAGGAAGAATAAGTCATTGCGATTAACAGCTTGTAAACATAAATTTTCCGACATGATACGCATGCCAGATTTATAATCTATTGCAGCCAGGGATACAAATTTTGAAGTACCGCTACAATTGGCTTGAATTGGTTTTTGGCTTATATTTTTGCCAAAGCATTTATTAGTATGTTGTATTTTAATTGGTATGCCTGCATTACTAACTGAGGCTAGAGTAAACAATGTTAGAGTTGTTAATATTTTTATTATTTGCATATCGATTCACCACTTTTTTAATAATTACTCCCAAAATAGCATTTAGAAAAGTGTATAGTGTTATCAAATATATGTTTTATGTTAAAAGATATTACAATATTATAGAAATATAAATGTGTTTATTTAAGCCTTAGTAGCTAATCGTTAAATTCTAAAATCTGTAAGTCTATTGTAACCAAACAATAAACTTACAGGTTCAATGCCCTGGCCTCTTTATGCATTCGAGCTAGTGTGTATTAAATATTCTGGCTAATGTAACCAAGCATTTGATCTACTGTGGATATTACTTTTGAGTTCATTTCATAAGCACGTTGAGTTGAAATCATATCCACTAGTTCTTCAACCACGCTTACATTAGAGTTTTCTAATGCGCCTTGCTGCACATTACCAATCCCGTTTAATCCAGGGTTACCATTGGTTGGTGCACCACTGGCGGTGGTTTCTTTAAATAGATTATCGCCTATGGCCTGCAAACCAGTTGGGTTAATAAAATCGGCTAATTGCACTTGCCCTGCTTGGGTTGACTGGCCTGTAGCACCATCAAGCACAGTAACAATACCATCGTTACCAATAGTAATAGTTGCCGCAGTTGCGGGAATAGTAATGGCTGGTTGAATAACATAGCCACTGGAAGTTACCATTTGCCCGGTTTCATCAATTTGTAAAGCACCATCTCGGGTATAGCCTGTGCTGCCATCGGGCATTTGGACTTGCAAAAAACCACGGCCATTAATTGCAATATCAAATGGATTATCCGTGATTTGCAAATTACCCATAGAAAACATTTTTTGAGTTGCCACAGTGCGCACACCTGTGCCTTGCTGTAAACCGCTGGGTAAATTAGTATCTTGGCTCGATGCGGCGCCAGGTTGACGTTTGATTTGATAGAGCAAATCGTTAAATACCGCGCGCTCGCGTTTAAAACCTGTGGTACCTACGTTGGCTAAATTATTTGATATTACATTTAATTTGGTGTCTTGTGCTGCCAAACCAGTTTTACTAATCCAAAGTGATGCGTGCATATACTACTCCAACTATTCACTACTCTTATCTTTTAATCACTGAATTAAACTCACAAGTTATCTACCGCTGGCTTAACTTGCTTGAATTAATTTATCAGTGGCTTGATCCATTTGTTCAACTTCTTTCATCATTTTAAACCCCAGTTCAAACTGGCGGCTTAAACTTAAAATTTCTAACAAGGAATTTACCGGACTTACATTTGAGCCTTCTAAAAAACCAGCTTGCAGTTGAACTTCACCGGCAGGTGGTAACACCTCACCATTGGCTGGTCGAAACATACCATCTAAGCCTTTTTCTATGGAATCTAAAGCTGGGTTGACTAATTTCATACGGTCAATCTCGGCAATAGTTTCGGCGCCTTGGCCTAACGGGCGAATACTGACCCCGCCATCGGCACCGATTTCTATAGTCTCAAACGGTGGAATAATCATCGGTCCGGCATTACCCATCACAATTTGGCCGGTATGAGTGCGCATAAAACCATTGACATCCACATGCAAACCACCAGCTCGGGTGAGTGCTTCTTGACCTTGCTCATCAACCACCGTCAAAAAGCCCTCGCCCTTTACGGCTACATCTAAAGGATTACCGGTTTGTTGCATAGGTCCTGACTCATAGTTCACCCCAGGTTGCTCAGTCATTGAATAGACTCGAGTAGGATGAGTTTCACCAAACACCGGCATACTTCTCGCTTGGGCAAAGTCGGCTTTAAAACCGGTAGTACTGGCGTTGGCTAAATTATTGGAGTGAGTGTCTTGGGCGACTAATGTATTTTTGGCGCCAGTCATGGCGATATATAACATTTTATCCATAGGGAATACCTTTTTTGAAACTAATTTCTAAAACTCTACTGTGGTTATCATCAATTACTGTTTTTTAAATGCAGTATTTATGCCATAACATGAGGCCAAGTCTATTGGCCTTTTAATAGGTTCACTTTATTAAAACACCAATAGAACAAACTCATTACTGCGCTTATTAACGTAGATTAATAATTGACTGAGTGACCGCATCCGCGGTTTGAATGGTTTTCGAGTTGGCTTGGAAATTGCGCTGGGCAATAATCAAACCAACCAATTCTTCGGAAAGATCCACGTTCGATTCTTCAAGGGCACCCGATTGAATAACCCCTAAAGCTGAAGAACCTGGCGTGCCGACTACTGCCAGACCAGACTCAAAAGTTTCTGACCATGCTGAATTACCTTGAGGTTGCAAGCCTTGGTCGTTGGCAAAATTGGCTAAGGCAACTTGGCCTAAAACCCGCGCTTGACCATTGGTGAATCGGGTAAATATGGTGCCGTCATCAGCAATATCTACATCAGCTAAGCGACCAGTGGTATAACCATTTTGCGACATATCTTGTACAGAAAAATCAGCCCCAAATTGAGAGATTTTATCTAAGTTAACTTCAAAATTGGACGAATTATACGGCTCTTGATTTGGAAAACTAGCACCGTTAGCACGAGTTAAACCATTCAGCGCACCACTGGCTTCACCATCTGTATCTTTAGGATTCCAATAGGTGATTTGTACTGGCTCACTGGCGGCTTTATCAAGCGAGCCATCATTGTTGAACACTAAGGAAAAGCTTTGCAGAGTAGGCTCAGTATCTAAGGGTGGATCGAGCGCTGGGTTAGGTTCACCAACGTTTTCGCCATCAATTTGGGTATATAACGACCAGCTATTGGGTTGCGATTCCTTGACAAAATACATCGTCATTACATGAGCATTACCTAAACTATCGAAGACGTTAACCGAGGTTGCATGATTGTAAGTCTCTTGATTATCGGCATCAAAGGCGTTATTAATAAAAGGCGCAGCTGTCACATCTTGCACAAATAAGCCTGAACCATCGTCCGTGCCGGTACCGTTATTTAAAACAGAATCAACCCTTACGCCCTCTTCCATGGTTAGAGTAACCATGCCGCCAATAGCGACATTATAGCCATCATCCGCAGCCCCATTATTATTACCATTACCAGCTCCATCGCCCTGCAAGACAAAATCATTACCACTAGTACTGGATACCGTAATGGAATCTAATGGATCAGTTGAATTATCAACACTTAAGTTAATATCAGAGCCATTATTGGAAGTAATCACTAGCGAGTCGCTCGCATCATCATGTATTGCCGTGATACCAGGTAAAGTAGTATTGGTTAAGCCGTTAATAGCAACTGCAATATCTTGCGCTGTTATAGGGTCAACTCCGTTAGAGGCAACTAATTGCACGCCATTAAGGCTCACACCTAAGCCGCCGTTATCACTATTAATTTGTACATTTGCAGTAGTTACAGCATTGGCCGACACACCGGTGACAAGATTAATTTGGCTGGCTATTTCTTCAGCGGAGGCATTATTCGCTGTGGTCACATTACGAGTGGTGTTGTCTTCTAAGGTAAAAGTGATTAATTCCGATGGATAGCCATTATTAGCACCAGAATTTACCACTCCAATAGCTGCACCATTGGTATTTGCATTAGAGCCACGTTCAGCAGGCTCAATTTCGCCGGCATCTAAATTTAACACGGAGTTCACTTGAGTTGTTTGTGAAGGCTGAATGTTACGCGTATCAATAGTTAGATCTGATAAACTGCCGGCAATTGCCCCTGTATCAGATGCCTGAAAACCTTGCAGTTTACGACCACTTGAATCTACTATTAAGCCTTCTGCATCCACTCCAAAAATCCCCGCGCGGGTATATTCTGTCGCATCACTATTACTGGTAATAAAATAACCATTACCATTAATGGCTAAATCCAAGGCATTGTTGGTAAAAGCAACATTACCTTGCGTAAACTGCTGGGAAACATCGGCTAACAACACTCCAGAGCCAACATTATCACCACTGCCTAAAGTAGATGCCGCATAGACATCGGCAAACTCAGCCCTAGAACTTTTAAAACCAGTGGTACTTGCATTGGCAATATTATTACCTACCACACCTAAATCTGAATTGGCGGCTCGTAAGCCTGAAACTGCTGTATTAAATGCCATTCACTTATCTCCTATCGAATCTGTCGTACTTCATTGAGCGCCAGAGGACCATAGCCTCGAACATTTAACTCCACGGCTCCATTAGCATCGAGAGTTACGCTATCCACGTTCATTGCCACTTGGGTATTCATTTGCTCTTCGCCTGAATCGGTTTGCGCTGTAGCTGTCAATTGATACTGACCTAGTGGCAAAGCAACACCTGCAGAATCCGTGCCATCCCAAACAAATGGCACATCACCAGATACCTGCTGACCAAGATTCACTTGGCCCACCTGTTCACCAGCTGCATTGGCGATATAAACGTTTAATTGCGAAGTGGCTTGACTGAGCTCAACATCCACCGGTATTGGCTCGCCGGTGAAATTTATTTGACCCGTATTTACCCCAACCGAGCGGCCCACCAAGCTTGAAGCTTGCAGTGCTTGGCCTGATCTAAACGAGGAGTAAAAATCTTGGCTATTTTCATTTAAACGCTCTATACCATCAACCATACTGAACTGAGCTAACTGAGCCAAAAACTCACCGCCCTCTTGTGGCTCGAGCGGATTTTGATTTTCCAGCTGGGCAATCATGAGTTCTAAAAATTGATTTTTGTCGTCTTTTTTGGTTTCCTCAACCGCACGATCAATAGATAGCTCGTCCATAACCTCTGATTGTTCTTGTGGCGCAGCTCCCATGCCCACTTCATTGGTAGGAAATTGTGGTGCAACACCAGGAATTACCCCTTCAGCAGATGCTTTGGCGGCATCAGTTGAGGCTTTAGAAAAAGTATTAGCAAATTGTTCAAAGGTCTTACCGCCGGCTGACCCTGGGTCGGTACCCGATAAAACAGAATTTTCAGACAGTGCTCCTGCCGAAGGTGCACTGGTAGGTGAATTAATAAATGACATACTTACCCCCTACCAACAGCTAATAAACGCTCAGCCATTTTGCGGCCTGCATCTAACATACTGGCATTTAATTGATACGCGCGAGATGCGGAAATCATATCCGCCATTTCTTCAACTACATTAACATTTGGGTAAGTCACATAACCGGCTTCATCCGCCATGGGATGATTAGGCTCATAACGTTTGGGTAATGGTGCTTGGCTTTCAACTACACCTTCCACCTCTACACCCTGGCCCGCATCATTAAAGCTGCCTTGAGCAGAAGTAAACACATCGGCAAACCCAGGTTCGCGGGTTTTAAATACAGGATGTCGCGCCCGATACACATCATCCACACTGGATGCTGTGCTTTGCGCGTTGGAAATATTACTCGCAATGGTATTCATGCGCAAACTTTGCGCACTTAATCCAGAACCTGAGACTTTGAAAATATTCATTAAGCCCATGACTCACTCCTCGTTCAATACTCTGTCTAATTGTTTATTGTAATCGTCAATTTAATGTGACCTTAGGCTTGAGTTGCTTGACTTTTCTCATCTGGCGCCAAAATGTATCATCCATGATCAACTTTGGCTTAATCCACATCCATGTGGATCCAGATTCATAAAGTCAAGCAACTCAAGCCTAAGCTCTCGTTGTAATCGTATGTTTTAGTTACCAATTAAGGCTTTTTTATAACCTTTAACCATTGAATCTAAATATTCTACCGACTGCTGATAACGCAACTGGTTTTCAGCAAATTCAGCTTTTTCTATCTGGGTATCCACAGTGTTGCCATCCACAGATGGCTGACTGGCTATACGGTATTGCATGGGCGTCATTTCAAAAGCCATGTGGTTATCATTACCAATGCTTACACCGCTAATATGACCGGAATGGGTAGTGGCTAGACCTAAATTGCCACCTGGCAAGTCCATTCCATTAGTTTGCGCCACATTGTTCATTACCTGCCTAAAGTCAATATCTCTGGCTTTAAAACCAGGGGTATCCGCATTGGCAAGGTTATTCGCTATAATTTCTGCACGTTTGGCACGTAATTGAATGGCTTCGGGGACAATTCCAAATTGAATTCCAACTGGCATATACTTCTCCATATTGCAATTGATTGCTCATACTTAGCAGAGATAGCAGCAACTTATGTGCCAGAGTTTAAAGTTGTATCTCAATAAATTAATGACACTCAGAAAAGACTTAAAGGGAAACGAAAAAAATTGCAGAATTTTAGGTCTGCTATGTGGATAAGAACGGATTGGAATAATAACTTATAGCAGTTTGTTGGCTTTGTAAGGGAGGTTAAATTATTTAACCACCATTAAATGAACGATTAACACCATTTAAAAAAGGCATGACTTATGCATGCCAGATATCGTATTAAATCTGTGCGGAATTTTTTAAAAAACTGCTGGCAAACAATAGGATAAATTATGTACAACTCTATGGTGATTCATAAGCCCAAACTCAAAAATTTAAGTGTCTGCTTGGGTTTTTGTTTAATTACCATTTTTTTGATATCAAGCTTTCTATTAGTGAGTGTATCGCAAACTCAAGCAGCCCAGCCAACAGCGGTACAACAAATTAAGCGTATTTTAGCTGATTATATTGCAGTGGAAGCCGATAATTTTAAAACCCAACAAGCCGGCCGCTTAGAATATAAACTCAAAGGCCTAGACCCTAGACTTTCTTTAAAATCCTGTGAATTACCTTTAGAAGTCTCACCTTATAGTAACGATTGGATTAAACACCGAACTCACCTTAAAGTAGGTTGTGAATCACCAAGATGGTCATTAATTGTGGGCATTGAGCTTAATCTTTATAACAAGATTTATGTGGCGCAAGAAAGTATTAATCGCCAAGAATTACTCGTTGGTAAAGTACAACTGGAAGAAAAAAATATTCTTAGAATTCAAGGCGATGCTTATAGCAACGAAGCGGCACTCACAGGCCAAGTGGCTAAGCGTAATCTGCGCAGTGGGCAAATTATTACTGATCGTTTAGTTGAAAAAGAACAACTTGTAACTCGCAATGGACCAGTTGATATTCAAGCGTCTACAGCAGGTATTCGTGTTACAGCTACAGGCACGGCTATGGAAAATGGCACGCTTGGCGATACCATTAAAGTTAAAAATAATCGATCAAAAAGGGTTATTAAAGCTAAGGTTTTAGCTAATAATTTAGTGGGAGTAAGCTTTTAATGAGAGCTTAGGCTTGAGTTGCTTGAGTTTTCTTACAATAATGCAATTTAATTCAAATAAGTCTCAAGTTATCTCTGCCCCTGTCGATATAATTAACAAGTACGAGACTTTTTAGACTATTTGTTAGAGCAGTTGTTTAGAATTTTACTCTTGGTATACCCTAAGAAGCTCGCAAAGGAGATCAAATGAACAGAATAGACGGCAATGGTTTCAACCCCATGCAATCGCAACAGCGCAACCAAGGTAAAGTTAATCAGGCCTATCAGTCTGATGACACCAAAGCACCGCCAAAGTCTGCTCCCAAGGAGCAAAGTTTAAATAACACAAGTGAAGTGAATATAAGTTCAGCAGGACGCCAATTGAATCAGCTTGAACAAGAAATGTCCGACACCAAAGCATTTAATCAAGAAAAAGTTAATTTGATTAAACAAGCTGTTGATGACGGCACATATAAGCCTGACACTCAAGCAATTGCTCAAAAAATGGTTAATTTTGAGCGCGGTTTTTAATACACTCAGTTCATTAAGTAATTACCGAACTGTTTTAGGCGTGCCAGTTATGGCATCTGTCGCCAACAAATTTTGACGAGTATAGAGTTCTAATTTATCTCGGGTATCGGCTATATCCATATTGCGTAAGGTTAATTGGCCAATTCGATGCTGCGCAGTAAACGCCCCTGCATCACTTTCCATAGTGAGTAATTCAGGCCGATATGTCATATTGTCACTTACAGTGTTCATAATTGAATAATCATTACCACGACGTAGTTTTAAAGTCACTTCACCGGTTATAACTGAAGCTACCCAACGCTCTAGCCCCTCGCGTAACATCAATGTTTGCGGATCAAACCATCGGCCTTGATACAACAATCGCCCCAATTGAAAACCTTGTTGACGATAGTGTTGAATAGTATCTTCGTTATGTATAGCCATAACCAAACGCTCATAGGCAATTTGTAACAATGCCATACCAGGGGCTTCGTATATTCCACGGCTTTTGGCTTCAATAATGCGATTTTCAATTTGATCAGATACCCCTAAACCGTGTCGGCCGCCAATCCGATTGGCTTCATCAAACATGGCAACTTGACTAGCAAATCTTTGACCATTAAAGGCCACTGGCAAGCCCTGTTCAAAACGAATAGTCACTTCTTCAGCTTCAATTGATATTTCTGGCCGCCAAAAAGGCACAGACATTATAGGCTCAACGATTTCTATACTCTGGTCAAGATACTCAAGGTCTTTAGCCTCGTGAGTCGCACCGAGCATATTAGAGTCAGTGGAGTAGGCTTTTTCACTACTCATTTTATAGTCAAAGCCTTTAGCCGTCATAAATTCGGCCAGTTCTTTACGGCCACCAAGCTCGGTAATAAATTGGCTGTCTAACCAAGGTTTATAAATTTTAAGCTTTGGGTTGACCAACAGCCCGTATCGATAAAAGCGCTCAATATCGTTACCCCGATAGGTGCTGCCATCGCCCCAAATATTAACGCCATCGTCTTTCATGGCATTGACTAAGGCAATGCCAGTGACTGCTCGGCCTAGCGGCGTGGTATTAAAATAAGTTACCCCAGCGGTGGCAATATGAAACGCACCGCATTGTAGAGCTGCCAGCCCTTCAGCCACTAACTGTGCGCGACAGTCTACTAAGCGCGCATCTTCTGCGCCATAAGCTTTGGCTTTACGAGGAATATCATCATAATCGGACTCATCTGGCTGACCAAGGTGGGCGGTATAACAATAAGGTAAGGCACCTTTTTCACGCATCCATAAAACAGCTGCGCTAGTGTCAAGCCCGCCAGAAAAAGCGATACCCACTTTTTCGCCAACTGGTAGACCTGCAAGAATTGTTTCGCTCATGATGAAATCCTCTATATTCAGTAGTGCTGCGATGAAATGAAAAAATTGAATGAATTTTATAAACTAATGTAAACTATAAATCCTCAGACAAGTAATCTGTCGAAAAAGTGTGAAGTACAATGGAGTTCATCAGCTTTTGAAACAGATTACTTGTCTGAAAATGTCCTCAGACAAGTAATCTGTCGAGAAAGTGTGAAATACAATGGAGTTCATCAGCTTTGGAGATAGATTACTTGTCTGAAAATGTATAGCCCTGCTTTCATACTCAACGCTTTGTTGAAGCTGTCGATTGAGTGTTGAGCATTGGTCACAACCTGCTATCAAAACACAAAAGCCGTAATGGTTCAATCTTATTACAACCCAAGAAGAACATTTGATGACACAATCTACACCACAAAATTCTACTAATTTATTTAAAACTCTTGAAAAATCACCAGCAGCTACTCAAGTTTCACTTGAGCAAGTAATGGCTAATATTCCTTGGAATAGTGATGGTCTCATCCCAGCCATTGCGCAAGATTACCAATCTCAACAAGTGCTTATGCTCGCTTGGGTCAACGCTTGCGCTTTACAACAAAGTCTCACCAGCGGTAAAGCTACCTACTACTCGCGCTCGCGCCAAGCCCTTTGGTGTAAAGGTGAGTCTTCTGGTCATGTGCAAAAAATTATCAATATTGCCTTAGATTGTGACGGCGATGCCCTGCTCTTTACAGTTGATCAATTGGGTCCTGCTTGTCATACTCTCAGACCACATTGCTTCTACTGGAATCTGACGTCTAATGGCGCAGAAATAGTTTAAAAACATACCGAGTTTTATATGTCTTCTCCATCGAGCCCTACATCTGAGCTGCAGCTATTTAACACACAAACTAAAAATAAGCAGTTATTTCAACCACTTGACCCACAAAGAGTCACCTTATATGCCTGTGGCCCCACAGTGTATAACTACATTCATATAGGTAATGCTCGCCCAGCGGTAGTATTTGATGTGCTGTTTCGGCATTTACAATCGATCTACCCACAGGTGATCTTCGCGCGAAATATTACCGATATTGACGATAAAATAAATGCCGCGGCGTTAAGCGCTCAACAAAGCATTCAGGCCTTTACCCAGCAATATATTCAAGCTTATCGAGATGATCTTAAAGGCTTGCACTGTTTACCGCCAAGTGTGGAACCTTTGTGCACTGAACACGTGACACAAATGGTGCAAATGATCGACATCTTGATTAACCAAGGCCATGCTTATACAGCTGCAGACCATGTATTATTTGATATCACCACTATGCCAGACTATGGTGCACTGTCAAATCGTAGTCAAGATGATCTGCTTGCTGGTGCACGGGTGGAAGTTGCGCCTTACAAAAATAATGCCAGTGATTTTGTGTTATGGAAACCTTCAGTTGGGGATACGCCTGGTTGGGATAGCCCCTGGGGCTATGGTCGACCTGGTTGGCATATTGAATGCTCCGCTATGATTAAAACTCATTTAGGTGCGAGTATTGATATCCATGGCGGCGGGGCTGATCTTATTTTTCCGCATCATGAAAATGAGCGCGCGCAAAGCAATTGCTGCAATGCAACCGAACTCGCCCAAGTGTGGATGCACAATGGCTATCTACTCATGAGCGGTGAAAAAATGTCCAAGTCACTGAATAATTTTATCACTTTACGCAGTGTACTTGATGACAATCACGGCGAAGTAGTTCGCGCAGCCCTTTTAAGCGCTCACTATCGTGCACCCTTAGATTGGTCAGAGACTACTTTACAGCAAACCAAAAGTAGTCTTGATCGATTGTATCAAGTGCTACGTGAAGTAGAAGAATTAACCCCAACAACATCCCAAGCTGTTAAACAACTGCTCAAACCAATCCATAATGCCTTAAACGATGACTTAAATACACCGCAAGTTTTCGCCGAGCTGCATCTTATTGCCAAAGAATTCTTTAAAACCGACTCAGCCAACCAAGACCAACGGCAATTACTTGCCCAAGCGGTATTGCAAGGCGGTCAACTCATTGGGCTACTTAATGACTCGGCGGCACAATGGTTTCAAGGACCTAGCCCTGATGCCTTAATGGGGACATCTTTAGATGACCAAGCTATTCAACAAGCCATTGACGAGCGCTTAGCTGCTCGAGCTGTAAAAGACTTTAAGCGCTCTGATGAAATTAGAGACCAGCTGTTGCAAGCAGGTATTGTGCTGGAGGATACCGCGCAAGGTACTCGCTGGCAGCGGGCTTGAACGAGTTGACAAGCCTTACAGCTCGTTTCAAAATGACAAGGATTTAAGTTCGGTATTTTAAAAATGAAACAATAATGAAAACCAGTGTATTGTAAGTAAGTCATACATTTAAAACAAGGAAATTATTCATGCAGGATGCAACTCAGAATAAATCAGCGCAGGATAAACCTACCACTAGCCAACCTACCACTAGCCAGCTAGAAAATAACCAGCCTCTCAATAAACCAGCACCATCGAATCCAATTGGTACCCTGGGTTTTGAGTTTATCGAATTTACTGGTCCACAACCTGAACTACTCAAAGCTCAATTTCAATTACTTGGCTTTAAACTTAAAGGCCGCCACCGTCGAAAAAACGTGCTGCACTATCAACAAGGTAATATTCATTTCATTTTAAATATGGAGCCCCAATCTGCCGCTGAAAAATTTGCCGAGCAGCATGGCAATTCAGCTAATGCTATGGCATTTAAGGTGCTCGATGCAAGTCATGCAATTCAAGAAGCTGAGATTCGTGGGGCCAAAGTTATTCTCTCACCAGTAGGCCCTATGGAATTAAATATTCCGGCTATTGAAGGTATTGGTGGATTACTGATTTATTTAGTTGATCAAAAAACTTCACAGTCAATTTATACCATAGATTTTGCCCCTATAAACGAGTCGAGCTTATTAACAGAGAGTGAAACTCAATTGGCTGGTGAGCAAAGTGCTGGCTTATTTGAAATTGATCATCTTACCCATAATTTATACCGTGGCAACATGAACAAATGGGCGCATTTTTATGAGTCAATTTTCAATTTTAGAGAAATCCGCTACTTCGATATTACAGGCAAACAAACAGGTCTTATAAGTAAGGCCATGACCAGCCCCTGCGGTCAAATTCGTATTCCATTAAATGAATCACAAGATGATAAATCACAAATTGAAGAATTTCTCACTCGTTATGGTGGTGAAGGCATCCAACATATTGCTTTAAGTACGGAAAACATTTGTAAAACTGTAGACCAGCTGCGCCACAATGGTGTGCAATTTCAAACCACCCCAGATGCTTATTTTAAAAATATTGATCAACGTTTACCTGGCCATGGTGAAAATGTAGATGAACTGCAACAACGGCATATTTTAATCGACGGTGCACCAGATAAAAATCAGGGTTTATTGCTGCAAATATTTACCCAAGACGCCATTGGTCCAATATTTTTTGAAATTATTCAACGCAAAGGTAACGAAGGCTTTGGTGAAGGTAATTTTCAAGCTTTATTTGAATCTATTGAAGAAGATCAAATTCGTCGTGGCATGCTTGAGGCGGACTAAATTATGAACAAGACTATACCCATAACTCCGCGAAAAGTTGAAGGCAAAACTGGTCGTCAAGCTCATGCCAATTTACCGCCAGACACTTTTGAGCGCGAAATTGGCCGCGAAGGTTTTTTTGGCCAGACCTGTCATATGTATCATCGCAACCCGCCAACCGGCTGGACTTCTTGGCAAGGTCCACTAAAACCTCGAGCCTTTGACTGTAATAAAATTCCCATAAATACTACCAATTTACCCTGCCCTTTTGCAGCTGATATTTTATTTCATAATCAATCAGTTGATATTCGTTTTTGGCAAGTTCATACGCCAATGCAGCATTTAGTGCGCAATGCCGATGGCGACTGGATGCTGTTTGTTCACCAAGGCAGTGGCGATATTTACTGTGATTACGGTCATATTAAGCTGCATACCGGTGACTATTTTTTATTACCTAGGTCCACCATGTGGCGTATTGAGCCAGCCCAGCCCTTAGCTATCCTTATGATTCAAGCCACCAATTCACATTATGAATTGCCTGATAAAGGTATTTTGGGGCCCCAAGCTATTTTTGATCCTGCAGTGTTAGATGTACCAACGATTAACCAGCAATTCACTCAACAAAGTCTTGTAGCTCAACCTTGGCAAGTGCGCGTTAAAAAACATAACGAACTATCTACAGTAGAATTTCCTCATAACCCTTTAGATGCTGTTGGTTGGCACGGTGATCTTATGCCGGTGCGGTTAAATATTGATGATATTCGACCAATTATGAGCCATCGCTACCACCTGCCGCCATCGGTTCATTCCACATTTGTCGCCGCTGGCTTTGTAATCTGTACTTTTGTCCCCAGACCCTTCGAAACCGATCCAGTAGCTTTAAAAATCCCCTTTTTTCATAATAACGATGATTTTGATGAGCTGATTTTTTACCACGCTGGCGATTTTTTTAGCCGTGATCATATTGAACCAGGCATGATCACTTTTCATCCAAGTGGCTTTACCCATGGCCCCCACCCAGGGGCACTAAAAAATATGTTGCAACAATCTCAACCTGGCACTAATGAATACGCTGTAATGATCGATACACGCCAGAGTCTTATTGCCAATGCAATAGATGCAATTGAAGACACAAGTTATATAAACTCATGGAAAAAACAACCGGTTTAAGGTGTGGCAACAGATTATAAAGCACAAATAAACTAACGAAACCAATTTTTTAAGGATAATCTATGAAAATTATTACGCTTGATAATAATACCCGAGACGGCCAACTTGCTTTACTCAATGATAAAAAAACTCATTATATTACAATAGCCGAGTATCCTAGTTTTCAATCGGCCTTAGATCATTGGGCCAAGGCCAAACCTTTATTACAAGCCTATGCAGACGCACTCAATAACACAACTGACACCACTAGCCAGAGCTCACAACCGAATAAGCCACAAGCATTTGATTGGAGCCAATGCCATGCGCCCTTACCACGGGCTTACCAATGGATCGATGGCTCGGCCTATGTCAATCATGTGGAACTAGTCCGTAAAGCTCGGGGTGCGACAATGCCGGAAAGTTTTTGGACCGACCCATTGATGTATCAAGGTGGTAGTGATACTTTTCTGCGACCGTCTGCGCCAATCAAGGCTGACCCGAGCTGGGGCATAGATTGTGAAGGTGAGATTGGTATTATCACTGATGACGTGCCATTGGGTGTGACACCGGAAGCAGCTGTAAAACATATTCAATGTGTACTCTTAATCAATGATGTCTCATTAAGAAACCTTATTCCTGGCGAACTGGCTAAAAGTTTTGGTTTTTTTCAATCTAAGCCTTCCTCAGCATTTGCCCCTATTGCGCTAACACCAGACGAGTTAGGTCAGTATTGGGATGGTCAAAAATTACACCGCCCTTTAACAGTGACACTCAATGGTGAAATTATTGGTACCCCTGATGCTGGTGAAGATATGATTTTTTCATTTGCAGATCTTATTGCTCACGCGGCTAAAACTAGATCATTAAGTGCTGGTACCATTATTGGTTCAGGCACTGTGTCCAATAAAAATACCGCTAAAGGGGTTGCTTGTCTGGCAGAAAAACGTATGCTCGAAATTATTGCTACCGGAGCTGCAGCTACAGAATTTATGCAGCCTGGCAATACTATTCAATTGGATGTATTCGATGAGCAAGGCGAATCTTTATTTGGCAGTATTAAACAAAACGTACAATCGCTTTAGGTTAACTTTATGCATGAATCTATCTCCCATAACACATTAAAACCCAAGCTTTACAGCTATTGGCGATCAACAGCTGCATACCGGGTTCGAATAGGCTTAGCGCTTAAAAATATTGAATATGACTATATTCCAGTAGATTTAGTGCAAAATGGTGGCGAGCAGTTTGCTAGTCAATACAGTGAAATCAACACCCAAGCCTTAGTGCCTACTTATGTGACTCGGGAAGGTCGAACTATCACTCAAAGTCTGGCAATTTTACAGCGACTTGATCTTGATTATACTAATTCACCCTTATTACCAGCGCCTAGTCATGAATATGATCGAGCCTTAGAAATAAGTTTAATTATTGATTGTGAAACCCACCCACTGAATAATTTAAGGGTACTTAAGTATCTGACTGAAGAAATGAAGATTAGTGATGAACAAAAACACCAATGGTATGAGCATTGGGTAGCAGCAGGGTTTAAAAGTATTGAAAAACTACTCACCCAAACTCATGAAAAGCTCTATTGTTGTAGTGATGAGCCATCTATGGCTGATATTTTTTTAGTTGCACAAATGTATAATGCCAATAGGTTTAACGTGCCCCTAAATAATTATCCAATAATTCAACAAAAAGTAGCGCGTTGCTTAGAATTGCCAGCCTTTCAACAAGCTCATCCAGACCAACAAAAAGATGCCAATAAAAAAGGCAAGGTTCAATAATGAACCCTGCCTTTTATCAAAAACAACTTTAAGTCATCTAAAACAGCTTCAACATCCAAATATTAGATATTTTGGTTTGCAGTTGAAGTATTTGTTCTATTAATACTCGTTGGGTTGTTCACACGATTAATTGTGTTTGCATTATTAACCGGCTCGACTCGACTAATTGGCTCAGGTCGGTTAATACTATTCGTGCTATTCGCAGGATCTTCGCTCAATTCAAGGTTAGGGTTGTTTGGCGTATTAGCGGTGCTGGTTTGATTAGCATCGTTAGCGGCCGCAGCTGTATTAGCATCAGTTGATGAATCTTCAGCATCATTCGCTTCTGCGTCAATTTCAGCTTGTGCATTATCAACTGAATCTTCAGCGCTGTTAGCTTCTGCTTCAAGATCGGCTTCTACTTCATTACCTGTATCTTCTGCATCGTCTGCTGCTGCTTCTACATTAGCTTGAGCACCGTCAACTGAATCTTCAGCACTGTTAGCTTCTGCTTCAAGATCCGCTTCTACTTCGTTACCTGTATCTTCAGCATCGTCTGCTGCTGCTTCTACATTAGCTTGAGCACCGTCAACTGAATCTTCAGCACTGTTAGCTTCTTCTTCAACTTCGTCGCCTGCACCTTCAAGTGAATCTTCAGCACTATTTACTTCTTCTTCAACTTCGTCGCCTGCACCTTCAAGTGAATCTTCAGCACTATTTACTTCTTCTTCAACTTCGTCGCCTGCACCTTCAAGTGAGTCTTCAGCGCTATTTACTTCTTCTTCAACTTCGTCGCCTGCACCTTCAAGTGAATCTTCAGCACTATTTGCTTCTTCTTCAATTTCATCGCCTGCACCTTCAAGTGAGTCTTCAGCGCTATCAACTTCTTCATCAACTTGTGACTCTATAGAATCTTCTTGAGTCACGTCGATTTCAGTATCAGCGTTTGGATCACCGCCTAAATCTTGCACTGTATTTAAAGCAACACTTACAGAAGAAGCTTCTGCTTCAGTTGTCAAACAAAGCTCTAAATTATTATCGTTATCATCAAGATCACTAAATTCTACTGGATTAACTACACCATCAACAGTTGTAACCGAAAATTGGCCAAGTTGGTTCGCCCCAAGCTCTTCGCCGTTTAGCGCACTAATGCCACCATTCCACGTTAAGCGTACTGCAGACATGGCGGTTTCCGGACAACTTGTTTCTTCTAAAGTGGCAGGCTCTGCAAATACAAGGTTTGGACCTTCAGAAAGCCCTGTAACAGAAATTGTAGTACCAATTAAATTATTACCGGTTTCATCAAGCAATTCGGCAACCACTTCAACACTTACTGGTGGGTCAATTTCACCGTCGCCAAAATCACCAACCAACAATATAGTTCTGTCTTCTTTCTCATCACCAGCTGGGTTACGCTCTGCGCATTGAGGTGTACGTAATTCACCAGATTCTAATCGCACCGCAAAGTCGTCCACATCTAAAGTTTCTTGATCAATTTCTTGATCGAAAACTACGGGAATACCGCCTTGGTCTTCAGCATCATCACAAATATCATTCGCTTGATTAGGCAAACCATTCTGCACAAAAGACGCGGATAAAGCAGCATTGGACTCTGGGGTAACGCTCAATGGGTTATCATTCGAATCGCTGCCACAGCCAGAAGCCAGTAATGCTCCAAGTAAAACCACAGATCCAGAAAATACTTTAGTTGATCCCTTCGTCTTTTTTCTCATTTCGTTATTAATCACTTTGTACATCATTAAACCTCTTTAATTGAATTTAATACTTAGAATCTATGTGAGAGACCATTCGAGTCTGGCGAAACAAATTAGTTCCATTCAATAACCAAACAAATTTTCGTTACTTATTTCTGGTTATGTTAAAAGTTCCAAATTTGCCTGACTGAGGCTAGGCCAAACCATGTCAATAAAACGTTAACTTATATAGTTTTTCATTTTTTAAGTCAAAAGAAGTCAAAAAAAAACCTTTGTAATAAATTTGCAATAAATTGATTGCTTTTATAAAACCATTTTGATACTGTTCTTTGCATAAATTATCATAAAAAAAAAATCTTAATATCATTGATCGAATCTAGGTAATTTACATCTCGTAATGGCGTATTTCTTATCGTTTAACTGTCTCAATATGTACCAACATTTACTATGGAGCATCTATGATTAATCAAACACAAGCTACTACTTCGCCTAATATTCACCTTTCTTCAAGTCATTTAGAAAAAGGCCAAGGCACCGCCTTTGAACAAACTGAAGATAAAAGCTTTGCATTTAAAAAACTCAACACGACTGAAACTAACAGTAATTCATCATCTTTAATTGGCTTAGCCAATATATCTGCGATGAAATCAGCCACTACCACATCAACCGTAAGAAACGAAACTTGTAATCTTGAACTTATTAAAGAAGAACCCAAGCTTAATAGGGCAACGGCTCTCAATGATTCAGCCGGTTTACAAAGAGCCAAAAAAATTCTTGGCAGAGCATCTATCCCACAATGGATGACGCAACGTTTAGATCCGCATAATTTATCGGCGCAGATGGATCGTAGCGGTGAAATTAAACCAAGCTAACTTTAGCTTTGCATTTGCGCTTCTCATTTTATGAAATAAAATCAGCTTAAAAAAAAGCCTATCAAATAAGTTTGATAGGCTTTTTTTGTTAGATAACAATCAATCTAAGTTTAAATAATTAGCTTAAACTTACTCACCGTAAACAGTCAGTTCATACTCGCCGATAACGCCCAGAATATTCTTAGCTTTCCAATCAACATGACTTACTTGCGTAATATTACCGTTTTTCTTGGCTGCTTCTAAACTGCAATCACCTTGAGCAATTAAAGCAAGATAGCTTTTACATTGAGCAATACCAACTTTACTCGCACCGCCGTTTGAAGTTACAGCTACCGGTAATTGAATTTCAGTCAGAATGCCGCCAACTGGAACAGATGTAGCACAACCTTGTAAAGCAAAGGCGCCAGCTAACATTGCCATTAAACCTAATTTTTTCATGTAATCAATCCTTTAAAATATATATACAAAAATGAAAAACTCATTAATACTAAGCTCGAAGTAAACAGAAATCGAATTAAGTCGAGTTAAATACGAGCAACTAAGCCAAATTGAGCTTGCTGATAAGTGTATTAACACATCGATACCTTACTGGAAAGTTGCTACAGAGTCTAGCCTTGCGACTAATCGTGACTAAAAATTCATAATGACTCTATTACTCAAGGCCTATACAAATTGATTGATAGCTATTTTACACTATCCAATATGTAATAGATTTTAAGGTATTTAATTAACTTAAGCTTTATTACTTTGATACACCAATAAAGCGAAGTAATATGAATACTCCCTCGATTACCAATTCTAATGACCCAACCATGGGTAATCCTCCAAACAATACAGCTATGAATACAAGTACCTTACCTGCAGAAACTAATGCTTTTAATGAAATGCTCGAGTTTGAAGGCAGAACATTTACATCAGGCAAACAACTTGACGATTTTTTACAAACTAATTTAAGCTCAATGTCAGCGGCTGCAGCACGCTTTGCAATGAATGAAGATGTGAATAAATCCCATTATAAGCTCTCATCAGATATAAGAGATAACAAACTAAGCATTGAAGGCTTACATAAAATGCTTGACAGCATAGCGCAAGCACAACAAAGCGATGGTAGTTTATCAGCTACCGACATTAACCAACTTGAAAGTTTAGGTGAAAGTCTTGGCATTAAAGTTGATCTTTCATCATTTAAAGCCCCTTCTACGAGTCCTAGCTTAATTTAAGTTATACCTGTACATTTTTTGGCAAGTAATCTAACGCAAAAGCTGATGAATTCCATATGCATTCCCACGGAGACTGTGGGAGCGAGAAATATATTCGGACCAGTAAAACTTGTAAGGATTAGATGTACAGCTTGGCAGTTAAACTGTTATTGATTTTAAGCTTATAGCAACCAACATATACCTATTTATCTATAGAGCTATAAAATTGTTGCTATAAGCTTTTGGTGTCAATCAATTTTTAATTACAATTGATTGACACCAAATAAAAATCAAATAACTTTTAATATGGTGATCTATGATTCCTGTGCCAGCAACTCAAAATTTATCTTCTCAAGAATTATCAGCAGACCTCAATACTAATGGAGTATCCTCTAACGGCGATATCAAAACATTTAATGGCATGCTGAAGTATAACGATAAGGAATTTAGTTCTCTTGCAGAGTTCAATAGTTTCTTACAAACCCAACTTAAACAGCTGTCAGAAATATCTTTCAAAATGGAAAAAAACAGTGTTGTTGACAAAGCTTTTGGCAAACTTGCAACCAACATGAAACAGGATCGAATCAAAGAAGCTGGTCTACAAGACCTCTTGGATGCCCTTACTGAAAAAGCCAAAGTAAATAGTGGTCAATTATCAGTAAATGATATTCAGCAGGTAGAAGGTATTGCACAAAGTCTTGGAGTTAATTTAGATCTCTCAGCTTTAGAGGGTGTTTCGGTTCAAGTTTAGATTGAATAAAACGCTTGCTTAGCTCTATTGATACCGTCTCAGGAACGAGACAAAGAGCTAGCTGCGTTTAATATTCAAATCGGCGCAAATAAATCATGTCTCGTTCCCACGCTCCTGAGACTGCGTAAGTATTCGCTTTAGCCCTCTCGTTCCCACGCTCCTGCGTGGGAATGCATACCGAATAACCAGTTAGAACAATCGGTTGGGATAATTAACAACCTTCTAATCCCAGAATTGCTCGCCTAGCAACCGATTTTTCTTAATTCACAGGCAGTATGCATTCCCACGCAGGAGCGTGGGAACGAGAATTATCTGTCGTGGTCTGCTCGCTTAAATACTTACACAGTCTCTCCTGCGTGGGAACGAGAGTTGTTTGCTGCGGGCTGCCCATTTGAATACTTACACAGTCTCTGTGGGAATGCGTATTGATATTAAAAATAATCGGCCGTTAAGTTAATAAATAGTATTTTAATTTACACTTTTCGGCCAGATTAAATGTTCTAAAATATTTAACTCAACAATTAAACATGAGTCAGATCTATAGTAGATGCATTCGCCCCCGAGGACATACCTACTTTACCTTGTTTTACATCATCGTTGCGTGTGGACTCAATGCCCTCAAGGTAATCTTGAGTTATATCGCCTGTAATATAGTTACCATTGAACACAGAACAATCAAATTCACGCACTTGAGTGCGACTGCCCTTCCAACTGGCTTCAATAAGGTCTGCCAAATCTTGATAAATTAACCAATCAGCACCAATAATTTCTGCAATTTCTTCATCAGTTCGGCCATGAGCGATTAACTCCGATCGAGCAGGCATATCTATACCATAGACATTTTGGAATTTAACCGGTGGTGCTGCCGAGGCGAAATAGACGTTTTTGGCCCCAGCTTCACGCGCCATTTGGATAATTTGCTCGCAAGTAGTACCACGTACAATTGAATCATCCACTAATAATACGTTTTTACCATTAAACTCTAAATCTATGGCATTCAATTTTTGGCGTACTGATTTTTTACGCTCCGTTTGACCAGGCATGATAAATGTACGACCAATATAGCGATTTTTAATAAAGCCTTCACGGTATTTCACACCCAGCTCGTAAGCTAATTGCATAGCAGCTGTGCGACTAGTATCAGGAATGGGTACAACTACATCAATATCATGTGCCGGCCGCTGACGTAATATTTTAGCTGCAAGCTTTTCGCCCATACGCATTCGGGCTTTATATACAGAAATGCCATCTAAGATAGAGTCGGGCCGCGCTAAATAGACAAATTCAAAAATACAGGGAGTATGTGAAAGGCTTGCTTGGCACTGGGCCGCATGTAACTGACCATCATTGGTAATATACACAGCTTCACCTGGGTTTACATCTCTGAGTCGAGTAAAGCCACAAGCAGATAAAGCCACACTTTCCGATGCCAGCATATAATCTTTACTGCCATCGGCGTACTCATGCACACCAATGACTAGTGGACGAATACCGTGTGGATCCCGAAAACCAACAATCCCGCGGCCAGATATAATAGCCACGGCGGCGTAAGCACCTTGAATTCTTTTATACACACCGCTCATAGCTTTGAAAACAGCTTCAGGTGTAAGATTTAAAGTGGCAAAAGGTTGGAGCTCATGCGCAAACACATTTAATAATACTTCGGAATCTGAACCGGTATTTATGTGACGAAAATCATCTTGAAATAACTCCTGCATAAGCTGGGCTGTGTTGGTGAGATTACCATTATGGGCTAGCGCAATACCATAAGGCGAGTTCACATAAAAAGGCTGAGCTTCTGCAGAGCTTGACGAGCCAGCGGTTGGATAACGCACATGACCTATACCCATTGAGCCGGTTAAGCGCACCATATGCTCGGCGTTAAACACATCGCGCACCATACCGTTATTTTTGCGTAAATGCATACGAATACCATCGCAAGTTAAAATACCAGCGGCATCTTGACCTCGGTGCTGTAAGACAGTAAGCGCGTCATATAAAAGTTGATTCACATGATTTTGCCCAACTAAACCAGCTATCCCACACATAAGCCTACCTCTTGAATTAACTTCTTTACCTGTCACAGGTGAATAAGCGGTGAGTATACAAGACATCACAAACGCTTACCAATTGAAATTGATCGAATATTTTAAACTGTTAGTATGAGCACTTAGATGGCAAAAAAATATTACTCTAATTAATAATCACAATAATAATAAATGCCATTGCTTAATACTAAGAAATAACAGATAACAATAAAAATAATTTTTGAGATCGTGCCTTAAAAGCCTGATCTCTTTATAAGGAAACATCATGCTGTCACAATTATTTGTTGCAACTGGCTCAACTCTTATCACTCTGGGGGTGATAAAGCTCTTTGCTCATGTCCTCAACACTCGTAAAACAGATATCTTCTCTTGTTTTTTAAGTGTGCTGGCAACTGGATTAATTATGGCCTGCGTGGTGCGTTTTCTACCGCCATTTAGCGGTATGACTGAATATGCCCAATTTGGTATTACAGTGAGTATATCCGCATTGATTTATAGTATTTTTCTCGATGCCACCATTATAAAAAGCATTATTTTAGCTGCCACTCAATTTTTTATACAATTATTAAGTATTCTTGGTATGGCGATGATCGCCGCCATTGCTATCAGTTAATGTCCTGCTTGCCACCCGGATGTAATTGGGTAGCGTCTATCGCGCCCAAAAGCCCGTTGGGTAATTCGAAGCCCAGGTGGCGCTTGACGTCTTTTGTGCTCATTACGATCGACCTTGCCAATAACATCATAAACTACAGCCTGATCAAAGCCAGCGGCAATTATTTGCTCGGCGCTCTGATCATGTTCAATATAAGCGCTAAGGATATCATCAAGCTCGGCATAATCGGGCAGTGAATCTTGATCAGTTTGATCTGGCCGTAATTCTGCTGAAGGCGCCCGTTCAATCACTCGTACTGGAATAACATCACCACCCATTAAATGAACAGCTTTATTAAGATAACGTGCTAAGTTATAAACCATAGTTTTGGGCACATCTTTCAGCACATCAAGCCCACCGGCCATATCGCCGTATAAAGTTGAATAACCTACCGCCATCTCACTTTTATTACCAGTGGTCAGCACCATAGCGCCAGTTTTATTCGACAAAGCCATAAGTAATACCCCGCGGCATCTTGCTTGAATATTTTCTTCTGTGATATCCGCCGGTGAATCTTTAAAATCTGGCGCTAAAGTGGTTAGAATTGCATCAAAAATAGCAGCAATCGAGCGCACAGAATAATGCACGCTTAATCGTTGGGCTTGCTCTTGAGCATCGGCAATACTCGCTGGCGAAGTATAAGTAAACGGCATCATCACTGCCTGCACATTGTCAGCGCCTAAGGCGGCCACCGCAATAGCTAAAGTTAATGCCGAATCAATACCACCAGATAAACCCAGCAGTACTTTTTGAAAACCATTTTTTAGTACATAATCTTGCGTACCTAATACCAGCGCCTGAAAAACTTCATCGAGGGCTTCATCTGCATTGTGCACGCTTAAATTGTCTTGTAGTGTTGATACTGGTGTAAGCCATTTATTATTCATTACATCATATTCAATAGTGGTTACAGCCACTTCAAAGCGTGGCAAGACTTGCGGGAACCCATCTTGACAAGCCACAAAGGAGCCGCCATCAAATATCAACTCGTCTTGGCCACCCACTTGATTGACATAAACCACTGCAAGCTCGGCACCCAGCTGCTTAGCCTCGGCAATGCGGGACTGAATAACCGCTTGGCGCACTGCTTGTTTGCCTTGATGAAAAGGTGAAGCATTCAGATTTAAGAGGATTGTGGCGCCCTGCTCCACTGCAGAGCGAGTGACCCGTGAAAACCAAATATCTTCACATACAGACAAGCCAAACTGGACACCAAAAGCCTTAAAAACACCAGCTGTGGGTGTTGGACTGGGAGTAAAATAGCGCTTTTCATCAAATACGCGGTAATTCGGTAATTCGTATTTATTATGCTGGCAAACAATCGCGCCGCTATGAATCACTAGAGCAGAATTAGTTATTTGACCAAGCGCCGTATCAGCTGGCAAAGGCGTGCCAAACACCATATAAAGCTTGGGGAATTGATTGGAAAATTGCAGCAGCTGCTCTATTGCAACGCTAATTCGCCCTTGTAAACTTGGTCTTAATAATAAGTCTTCTGGTGGGTAACCTACAAGTACTAGCTCAGAAAAAACAGCAATGGTTGGAGTGTTTTGCACAGCAATTGGCCCAAGAGCTGCCAGCATACGTTGTACATTGCCGTTAATATCGCCCACTAGAGGGTTCAACTGCATTAAAGCAATAGTAAAAGTATTAGAACTAGATTGATCAGCCCCAACTGTAAGATCACTCATAGAAGCATCCTTTACTGCTCTGTAAAAATTTTGCCTGGGTTTAAAATATCATTTGGATCAAACACTTTTTTAATACCACGCATAATTTCAATTTCAATCGGTGAGCGCGCATAATGCAAATAGTCACGTTTTAATACACCAACCCCGTGTTCCGCGGAAATAGAACCATTGAGGTCTTGCACTACTTGACTCACCTGGTGAGTCACTTGATGGCATTGGGTAAAAAATTCATCAGCACTTAATGTTTTTGGTTTCATAATATTTAAATGTAAATTACCATCACCAATATGGCCAAACCATACAATTTCCCAGCCAGGGTATGCGGTGTTGACTAGTGATTCTACAGCTTCAAGCATTTGCGGGACTTTGGAAGGTAAGACGGAAATATCATTTTTATAGGGCGTATGCGGCGCTAGAGATTCGCTGATCCCTTCTCGCAACACCCATAAATCTTGAGCCTGCTGGAGTGACTGACTGATAACGCCATCTTCAACCCAACCAGATTCAACTACTGATTCAAATGCATTCATTAGTTTTTCATCAAATTGGTCTGTGCTAGCCGCTGCATTTTGTTCTATCTCCAACAGTACATAATAGTTAGCATCAGTATCAAATGGTGCTTGAATAGCGCGATGTTTGCGCAAATAATCTAGAGCATTTTTGGAAAAAAATTCATAAGCATTAAGTTGAAACTCACTCAGAAAAGTTTGCAACACCGACATGACTGCAGCCATATCAGCCAGCCCTAAGACCAATACTCGAGGCGCAGCAGGTTTGGTGGTTAATTGTAATTGAGCCTCGACAATAATACCTAAAGTCCCCTCTGAGCCAATCAATAAATGGCGCAAATCATAACCGGTAGCATTTTTATACAGGCCTTTATTAGTATCAATTAAGCTGCCGTCGGCTAAGACAACTTGTAAGCCCATAACCCATTGACGAGTCATACCATAGCGAATAACTTGAATACCACCGGCATTAGTTGCTATATTGCCGGCAATTTGGCTTGAACCACTGGAGGCGAAATCTACTGGGTATAAAAGGCCTTTATCATTAGCAAAGTTTTGGAGCTCTTGAGTTAGAACCCCTGCTTGGCAGCGTACTTGCCGATCAACGCTATTATAATCAAGTATTTTATTCATGCGATCCATGGCAATAACCACTTCACCATTGGCCGCCATAGCCCCGCCGCTAAGGCCTGTGCGCCCACCAGAAGGCACTAAGGCTACCTTAAGTTTTTGCGCTAAACGAACAATAGCTTGAACGTCTTCGGTACTTCCAGGTAAAACTACAAGCGAGGGCGCTGGCTGCAAGACTTTAGTCCAGTCCTTACCGTAATAATTGAGATCAGCTGGGCTTGTTTTTAATGCTGATTCGGGTAAAATTTCAGCAAATGCTTGGTATAAATCACTCGTCATATTGTGTCCACCGTGTACTGGATTTTAAGCTCATGATATCATACACCGGTCGAAACATTTGGTCAGCACACGGAAAAAAATCTCTCAAAATCACTTTAAAGACTTCATAATTTAACTCAAGGATATTTATGACTCAACAATCAGGCGATAACACCTCCCTTTCTAAAGATAAAATTCGGATTCTATTACTTGAAGGCGTGCATGAGAATGCTGTCAATTTTTTTAACGCTAATGGTTATACCAATATCGAATACGTACAATCTTCTTTAACCGGCGATGCTTTGCATAAAGCCATTAGCCAAGCTCATTTTATTGGCCTACGTTCACGCACGCAACTGACTGAAGAAGTACTTGACCATGCGAAAAAGCTCATAGGGATTGGCTGCTTTTGTATTGGCACCAACCAAGTCAATTTACAAGCCGCCACCTTACGTGGTATTCCGGTATTTAATGCGCCATTTTCTAATACCCGTAGCGTAGCCGAGCTTGTCCTTGCACAAGCCATTTTTCTTATGCGCGGTATCCCTGAAAAAAACGCCTTAGCCCATCGTAAAATTTGGCAAAAAGAAGCTAAAAACTCCTTTGAAATTCGCGGCAAGGTTTTGGGTATTATTGGTTATGGTAATATTGGCTCGCAATTGAGCGTATTGGCTGAGTCTTTAGGTATGCAGGTTATCTTTTATGATGTCCTCACCAAACTGCCACTGGGTAATGCCGAACAAGTGACAACACTTAAAGAGCTGTTCCAACGCAGTGATGTAGCCAGTCTGCATGTGCCTGAAACTGCTGCGACGCAAAATATGATTGGCGAGCCAGAATTTGCCATGATGCGTGAAGGGCTTGCACTCATCAATGCATCCAGAGGTAGTGTGATTGATATACCAGCACTGGTACAAGCACTTGAATCTCAAAAAATTCGTGGAGCAGCTATCGACGTATTTCCCACCGAACCAAAATCAAACGATGAGCCGTTTGAAAACCCGCTGACTGAATTCGACAATGTTATCCTCACACCTCATATTGGCGGCAGCACTTTAGAGGCTCAAGCTAATATTGGCATTGAAGTGGCCGATAAATTGGTGCGCTACTCAGACAATGGCTCAACCTTAGGCTCAGTCAATTGTCCAGAAGTTGGTTTACCCAAACAAGAAGGTACTCACCGCTTACTACACATCCATAAAAATATCCCTGGGGTACTTGGTGAAATTAACCAAATCTTCTCAGACAATTCAATTAATATTGCTGGCCAATATTTACAAACCAATGAGCATATTGGCTATGTAGTTATTGAAGTCAATGCAGCCAAAAGTGAAACTGCTTTTGCCAAATTACAAACGGTTAAAGGCACAATTAAAACCAGGTTGTTGTTTTAATTATATTTGAGATAAGAGAGCTTAAAATGACTTGCCTAAGATAATCTAGGGTCAAAATTAAATGTTGTTATATGATTATAAGAAATTTTGACCAAATCGGGATGGGTAGGATTCAACAAATAATTATTTTCGCCAGGCAGTGCCACACTAGGCACTTGTAAAACAAGCGAGGAATTACTTCTTACCCATTTATCCCCCAGCTGCTGTACTGGGGAAGTCATTATTTCAACTCGCTGGAGATGAGCTAATAAATCGTAGTTGAGTCTTTATTCAAAGACCGAGGCTTTTAAAGTTTAGGGCTTGTCATAAATGGCGACTTCAAGGTTTGCCAAGCTTGAGAAACCGAGTGCCCTGTATTTTTTACTTTACCCATAGCATGATTAGTATAATATTTGGCTAGTGCACTTTTATATGCCGATTGATCAGCCCCATCTCTTAAACTATGCCACACATTAGATGGCTTTACGCCGTATAGCTGTTTGAAGATTTGTTGCTCCTCAGGATTCAAGACATTAGATTCTCGCATATCTATGCCAACACCACCTCTTTCTCTGGCAATAGCACGCCCTTGGGCTAGTGGAGTCGTTTCAATAGTAGTTGCAAAAGTTGCTTGAAACGCATGCCGATTAGTCTGCGTATTGCTGAGCTTAGCAAATTGCTCAGCTAAGGTTTGATTATTTGTAGTTTTATCAAGCTGCTGAGGTGGCGCTTGAAGTGACAAGGATAATAAACCAAGTAAATTTATATCTTTAATTGTAGGTCGCTTAACACCTGTATCCCAAGAGCCAGCATTCATTCCACTTAAAATTGAGAACTCAATAGTATCAAGGCGGTGTTTGGCATGTTGGATTGGTCCCACAAGCTCTTTAGAACCTAAAACACCTAAATGTAAAAGCATATCAAAATCTAATGGGCTATCTGTCTCAATTGATCTTTGAGCTAAATTTCGACTTAAGGTGATGACAGTTTCTAAATAATCTTGCCCCATAGAGCGACTAGCACCTAATAGATCTAAAATTTCTAATGCTTGACTTTTACATAAATGACCAGGACTGGTTGTTATTTTGTGTATATCTACCAAGGCAGCTTTACTTGACGCAAGGCGCAAATTAACAGCAATAGTTTGTATGGTTTCCAGTAAATTATGTTCAATCTGCTTCTCTGTTATAGTTGCTTTTTGTGGCTTTGGATTACTTTCGCGAGCATCAATAAGTTGAAGTTTTAATACAATAATTTGCGCTAAACTCACCACATAATTTTTAGTTTGAATGGTTTTGCAACCATTACATAAACCATCAGCAATTGATTTTAAGCCAGCGGATGCATTTTTCCAGGTATTGAGTGTATTGAATGTATTAAGAGTTGCTTGATCTTTATTTGTGGCTTTATCAGCAACAAAACTGCCAGAAAACTCATTCAATTTATCAATAGCTTGTGCTAAGTACTCAATAGTTTTGCCAAGTGCATGACGATCATTTTCAACAGCTTTATTGCGTGGAATAGGTTTATTTTTATTACTCGGTCGCGGCAACGAGGGCGCACTAAACAAAGGCGATACTACTCGTGCCTGGCTATTAATATCGCTCAAACTATCAATATCAGCTAACTTTATTATAAGCTCATCACTAGGAAAGGTGTGCTCATTTGGCACCAGCATACAATTGGCAGGCTTAATATCCCCATGGCATTTGTTTTGCTCATGTAACTTAAGGACCGCATCAGTTATTTGTCGCGCAAGACTTAATAAAGCAGAATTTGCACGATCAACCCCTGTGGTGCGCATATAGTGTACAAACTTTGCTGCAGCAAACCTACTCTGCTCAATAGTCGAGCGACCGGTTAAAGTGCTTGGCGAATCAGAGCCCATAAGGCTAAGTAACTGGGTGATAAATTGTTTTAAGTCTTTTGGGTCAGCATCAGCTGCTAAAACTGAGTTTTTGATATTAGTCTGTGTCATAACATCTGCTAATGAACTATAACCTAAAGTTGATACTGAATAATAACTTGGGTAGGCATTCAATGTGTCTATGGTTTGAGCTCTAATAGCTGTTGTATCCTGCAGCTTTGATCGTGCGAGTGCTGCATCTATGCTTGCAACACATCGGTTGCGCTGCGCAGATTGAAAAAGTGGGAAATAATCACTCGTAGTGACTAAACTCTCGCCACCAGCACGTCCTTGGTATGGAACTTCTGGCCTCATAACCCTGGCGAGCTGCAAATGATCATGTATTTTTGGTGTTTGTTGCCTTAAGGCTAAATATTCTAAAAATCCATCGAGTCTACTAACTTCACAACCTAATTTAATTTTACTGTAGCCACCGCAACCTAGACGAACTGCATTATTTTCACTGTGTGGGTCATTACTATATTCTAAAAAGGCTCGCCATAAAGAGGGACTAAAGCCTTTCAACTGATTAAACACCCTCGTATACTCATTAGCATTAGGACTACTCAGGCTTTTAATTACTCGCCTATTAAATGTACCGTCGCACTCGGGAGTAGTAAAAATATAATAGCTCTGATCCAAACCGGTATCGTGTTTTGAAATCCGACTAAAATCTGGCTCATTAGGCTGGCTTTGCAAAAGAGTACAAAAGAGTCTTTGGTTATAACTTGAAATATCATTTAAAAAATCAAACTGACTAGGCGTGTACAATCTAGCCTCATCTCTTGGGGAAGTTATACAATGAGCTCGCCGCCATGTATCAAAAATATCTGTGGATAGTTGAGTATTTTTAGCCCGCGAATCTTCAATTGATTGATCTAATCGAGGATGATCTGGCTTAGCAAACTTAACTTGTGGAAGAATTTTTGATCCATCTTCATTAAATGTTGCCTGCCGCTGATCCGTTACAGTCTGTGTCGTTAACTGACTCAAGTCATTTGGGGTTGATATTGAAGTTTCTCTATACATCTGCACTTCTAAAGTCCTTATATAAATCTGTAGTTTGAGTTATTTTAAAAGCACTATTATGGTTTATATTTATATTTATATTTATATTTATATTTATAAATGAGCATAACTTTGCACTTAAACAGCAGCTAGTAATTGATGGATCCGCTATGAGCACACTCATTATTATGCTTGAGCTAGCGGGTAAAGCTTTTCTGGTGGCGCGCAAGCTGTAATTCGGTATGGATCGGCTAAATACCACTGTAAATCATGTGGCTCAAGGGCAAGTAAGCCATATTTGTAATCTTGGGCTTTTTTAGTTGAATGCACCCCATGAACAAGTTCTTTAATCGTCTTAATCACATCGACATTGCGCCCAAACATAATTTTCTTAGTCTCCACTTCAATTATATTCAAGCCTACCTCTACTTCACGGAAGGTTTGAATAATTTCGTTATTAGCTTGTGATAATTCTATAATTTCATGTTGTAGGTCGGCTTTAAATTTATTACGATCGCTATTATTTAACTCATAAGTTTTATCGATTAACTTTTGATTGTGATGAGTTGTTACAGCTATTCGTTGGGCTAACTCATATCGTCGCTCGTACATGGTACCAAAGCCATTTTGAATGTATTCTTCAGGTTGTGGTGGTATTAACGGTTTGAGTGTATCCCTTGGTAAGCCTGAGAAAAAGTAGAGTATATTTATAATACTTGGTTCTTGACCAAAAACAGCTAAAGTGCGTTTTTGTAATTCGTAAGCTTTGGGATCAAAGCTACATTGTCTCAGAAATTCTTCTGGTTTTAATCCTGCTAGCTCTAGATTATCTTGAGGTGATTTTATGCGTGGTAATAATGACAAAGCATCAAATAAATTACGCAATGGTAGATAATCAGGTATAAATAAAAATTCTTGTGTTTGGATATGCTCTAGAGCACTCAAAACAGCATCTAAAGTATTATTGACGGCTTGTGTTTGTTTGGCAGCAGATCGACAAGGCTTAGTAACTAACTCTACTAATGCACTATTATGCTCTTGCCATTGCCTAACGCCCTTATGAGATTTATCAGCCACTGCTTGAAGTAAAGAAACTAATGAATCATTGGCCTCTAAAGTGTAATGCTGTTGAATTTGCTGAGCAAAAGATTGCTCCTTAGTGTACTGCCTGCTGACCGCCAAACCGTAGCGCAGCATGGGTTCAATAACAACTCGGGCAAATTCTATGGGCAACTCAGCTTGCATAAGTTGCGCTAGAGGATGGCTTATACCCTTTGAATTCATATTTTTTAAAAAAGGGCCACCAAAAAGCTGTTGAATAGGGATGAGTAAAGCCTTACGGCCAAAAGCAAGGTTTTCAAAACTCACACAGATATCTGGGTTAGCCACAGTTAAAGACAATTTACTGAAAAAAATATTACCAAGTGGCGTGATTATATCAGCAAAAGCTCTATTTTGTGAGGCGCCGTTTGCCATTAAAAAACGAATCATTGCAATACCGGTTTCATCGTATAGCTGTATTTTATCCTCATGTTTATCAAGGTAAGATCTTCCACGAAATATCATCGATTGAGGCGTAGCGTGCATATACTCTAAAGTTTGATGCAATTGTTTAGCTGATATTTTTTGCTTGGGATCTAAATTAAATGACTCTGTGAATTTTAAATGACAATAGGCTTCAACACCTAGTTTAACCGCATAAGGTGTTATACCAAATTGAGCTTGTTTCGCTTCATTCCAATCTAAATAAGAATTATCTGCTGAACCCTTTAATATATTTACCATTATTCCTTTAGAGTTTTCTGGAGGTGCCTTGCTAAACGTTGAAGAATGACCAAGACTTAATGATGGAGATTTTGGTATAAATTTAAATCGTGCTTTTGGTTGTGAATCGGCTGACAAGCTTACAGATAATTCAGTTGTTTTAGATGTGGATGCTTGGTTTACTTCGTTATCTAAAGGTAGATTTGACTCATTGACTGAATGAGTCGGCAAATGCTGGTGTTGATATATATGTCGCGGGCTCGTTGGATAGAGTTCACTTTGTTCATGAAAACTACTTTCATAAGCCCTATTCGGTTGTGGCTCATAGGTGTCAAATAAGGGCTTTGCCGGTATTGCTTCCAGCAGTGGTGAATTTAAATAACTAGTAGCAGGTAAACGAGGTTCAATATTATTCTTTAGACCACAAATCCGTTGAACTAAATGACATAATTTAGTCAATGGTAAAACCACAATTCGCTGCAGCAAGCTTTGGTTTTGCGCACTATTGACATTGATGCCACTCAACTGATTCTGTTGCACCCTTGCGCATGATGTCCACAGAGGCAGTTCGGCGTTTAGCATGCTAAGCCCTTAATTAAATGTATCATCTACTATTTTGGGTTGTGTGTAAGTCACGTCTTGGTCGATATTCTACAGCGACATGAGTTCATCTTGGTATAAGATCCTCGGTAAACAGATGGCTTGTGTTCGAACGGCTACCCATTAATGGCGCACCGAGCGTATGCAAAGCTCTAGAAACCGAGTGGCCTGTGTGCTTAACTTTATCCATAAAGTTATTGGCATAGTGATTCGTTACTGCACGGGCATAATTCCATTGGCCTGCCTCATCTCTTAAGTTGTACCAAATAGAGGAAGGCTTTTTACCGTATAACTGTTTGAAAATTGTCTTTTCTGCTGCATTCAATACATCGCATTCTCGCAAGTCTGTTACAAAACCACCTCTATCTCTAATAATAGCCCGCCCTTGAGCCAAAGGGGTAGCTTCAATTGTACTAGCAAAAGTTGCTTGAAATACTTTTCGAGTATGATAGTCGTTTTTGAGCTCAGCAAATTGTTCACCTTGGGTTGGTACAGATTTCTGCTCAATTTGATTCTTTTTGGTTTTAACTTCGGTAGTAGTTTTGCCGCGAACGGATAGTGAAAACAAACTAAGCAGATTAATATCCTCGACTGTTGGACGAGCAATACCTGTATCCCAAGAACCGCCACTGAAGCAGCTCAATACAGTTGATTCGATAGCATCTATACGGCTTTTAGCATGTTGTAATTGTCCCAAAACTTCTTTTGAATGTAAAAAATTAAGATTTATATTTAAATCCAAATCTGTCCAGTTATGATCATCCAGCTTCTGCTTAGCTAAATTACGGCTTAATTTAATTATTTTATCAATATAATTTTGGCCCATTGAAGCTTTTACACCCAATGTACCTAAAATTTTTATAGTTTCACTTTTGCACAAGCTATTAGGGCTCGTAATAAGCTTATGAATCTCTAAGGTATCAGAATGTCTCAAATTATGTGCTTTCGTCATCTCTTGCATAAATTTAAGTGATTTTTTTTCTAAGTGCTTTTCAGCCTCTGTTATTTTATTAGGTTTAGCTCGACTTTCAAAAGCATCAAGATATTCAAATTTAAGCACCATGAGTTTTGCCAAGCTGATCGCATAGTCTCTAGATTTAATAGTTTTATAGCCTGTATATAAATCAAAACCAATTGATTTTAATGCAGTAGATGATTGTTGCCAGGTGTTAATTTTTTGTAAACTTGCTTGATCTTTTTTCGTAGGTTTTTCAGGAATAAAACTTTGACGAAATGTATTTAATTCGTCAATAGCTTTTGCTAAGTCCTCAATGGTTATACCAAGTGCGTGACGATCGTTATGAATAGCTTTATTTTGTTTTTCTTCAACTTCCTCATCACCTGGCCTTGAAGGCACACTATACATAGGCGTTATTACCCGTGCATCGCTATCAATATCACTCAAACTATCAATATCAGCCAACTTTAAAATAAGTTCATTACTAGTGAAGTCTTGCTCATCTGGTACCAGCAAGCAGTTAGCAGGTTTAATGTCTCCGTGACACTTTTTTTGCTTGTGCAAATTTAAAACAGCATCGATCAATTGCTTAGTAAGACTAAACAAAGCACAATTTGCTCGATCTATCCCTGTCGTTCGCATGTAATAGACAAATTTTGCTGCGGAGAACCTTCTTTGCTCAATCGTGGAGCGGCCTGATAAACCAATTTTATCATTAGAAGGCATAAAATTAAGCAAATTTGATACATATTGATTTAACTCTTGTGGATCACCCCTAAGACCAAATGCGGAACTACCAATATTGCATTGTTTGATAATTTCAGCTAAGGAACTGTAACCCAGAGCTGAGATTGAATAATAACTTGGGAGGGCATTCAATTGATCTGCTTGAGCTCTTTGAGCTTGGGCTGGTTGAGGTTGTATTTCTTGATTTGCGTTGCGAGCGCCTTGGCTAGATTTTGAAGGTCGAAGATCAGGGAAATAGTCACTTGTGGGTAGCAAGAATTCACTATTTTCGTAGGGTACTTCAGGCCTTATGACCTCTTGGGCCTGCAAATTATCTTGCATTTGAGGCTTAAGTAGTTTTAGGGCTAGATATTTCTTAGAATGGTCCGTTCGACAGATTTCATAACCTAGTTTTACTGTACTGAAACCCCCTCTGCCTAAACGACCACCGAGATCTTTAGCCTGCCTATCAATATTATGCTCTAAGAAAGCCCGCCATAAAGTGGGACTAAAGCCTTTCAATTGCTCAAAAATACCAGCATACTCGGTTAGATTGGGGCTACGAACGCTCTCAATAACTCGTCTTTCAAAGTTTCCACCACCTTTCGGTGTTGTAAAAATATAGTAACTCCGGTTCAAACCTGTATTACGTTTTCGAATGCGCTTAAAATCTGGTTCATCAGGTTGTAGTTTTAGATATTTTGAAAAAAGCCGTTGAGATTTACTACAAGTTTCCCTCAGATAATCATGCTGACTCTTTGACATTTCCACAAGATTACCATTTGTCGTATCAGTACCTCGAGTTCGTTGCCAATCATTAAAAACTTGCCTAGGCACTTGACGATTTCTCATTTTAAAATCTTCAACTGAGCATGCTAACCGAGGATTATCCTGAAAAGCAGACCTAATATGATTCAGTATGTTCAATTTATCACTTGAAGTATTTTCACTAGGCTGTTTGGATTGTTGTCTTGAATGTTGATGGCTTGTTTGACCAGCTACAGAATTATGACCTGAATTCGCATTAACGCCGTGCATGTTGCCTCCTAAGACTTTTATTTATATAACGCCATGGCTTTTTAGTCAGCGAAATTATGGCCTTCAACAACTGATAATGTCAACAGGGAATCAGAACTTTATAACCAGGGTACTATTTATAACCAGCGTACTATACTAATGGGCATTGGACTAGATTGGCCATCTCTTGAGTGTCTGTTTTATTTTAATGCGGTTGCGGTTGGTTTGAGTCTTTTTTGGCTTATGTTGCAGTTTCAGCAAGTGTCACTAGCTGAAATGTACAAATACAAAGATGAATTAGGTCGCTGGCAATTTACCGATAAACCGCCCAGTCATTTACAAAATGACTCATCTGGCCATTTAACTCAAGTGCGTTTATCCACCGCTTCTAAAAGCCAAGCAAACAACCAGTCAAAAAACAACCAGTCAAAGAGACCAGTCAAAAAGACCAGTCAAAGACAGCCACTTTTTCAAAACACAAAAAAATCGAAAACCTATTATATTTTATATTATGGTTTAAATTTTGAATATTCGATTAATGAAACGTGATAATAATAGTAAGTGAATGGTCTAAATTTTTCATCTCAAATGCTCATAATCCATAATAAGCCTCTAAATTTAATTTTTCTTTGCTTTTTAGTCTCAAACTACAGCAGTAAAAACCCTACGTGATTGCTTCAAACCTCTCATCCCTAGCCTATCCAATTCAACCATACAAGACTCAATACTTTCAGGCCTGCCCATAAAAGTCGCAAAACATTGAGCTAAACAAGTGACGGTATCAACCCATGATTCTGACTTGATGTGTAAACGATTCAAAATTGGACTCAGTGACGATGGTATAGCGCCTCTTTTACCTGATTTTATCAGCCGGCCAGTGCTGTCAACAAGCTCTAAGTAATCTAAGAAAGAACATGGTATAAAAGCCCTACCCCGCTTTTTACATTCAGCTTCAGATGACTGAATACTTTCAAATTGACATAGAGCAATGGGGATATCCTCGCCTGCTTGGTAAGCTCGGATACGTGCTTGAATAGACGTAAACTTTGAGTCCTCTGGTGCAGAACATAGCCCAGCGCGTATTGGGTTCAAGTCAACATAAGCCATGCAAGCCAAAACAGCAGATTCATCAAGCAGCGCCTGGGATTTAAATCGGCCTTCCCAAAAACGCCCCGTGCACTCATCTTCTTTGTTGGCTTGTCTTGCAAAAAGCCAGTCAAACAAAAAGCCAGTCAAAGACAGCCACTTTTTCAAAACACAAAAAAATCGAAAACCTATTATATTTTATATTATGGTTTAAATTTTGAATATTCGATTAATGAGAGCCTGTAACGAATTTTGTGTAACTGCATATCATAACTACTCTAACAAGAGTCAACAGATAGGTAGAAACACGTATGAACAAAACTGAACTTGAAGCATTTGCAAAATTAGTCCAAGACAGCCACTTTTTCAAAACACAAAAAAATCGAAAACCTATTATATTTTATTTTATGGTTTTAAATTTTGAATATTCAATTAATGAAACGTGAGAATAATAAGTGAATGGGCTAAATTTTTCATCTTAAATGCTCATAATCCATAATAAGCCCCTAGATTTTAACTTTTCTTTGCTTTTTAGTCTCAAACTACAGCAGTAAAAACCCTACGTGATTGCTTCAAACCTCTCATCCCTGGCCTATCCAATTCAACCATACAAGACTCAATACTTTCAGGCCTGCCCATAAAAGTTGCAAAGGATTGGGCTAAACAAATGACGGTATCAACCCATGATTCTGACTTGATATGTAAACGATTCAAAATTGGACTCAGTGACGATGGTATAGTGCCTCTTTTACCTTGTTGTATCAGCCGGCCAGTGGTATCAACAAGCTCTAAGTAATCTAAGAAAGAACATGGTATAAAAGCCCTATCACGCTTTTTACATTCAGCTTCAGATGACTGAATACTTTCAAATTGACACAGAGCAATGGGGATATCCTCGCCTGCTTGATAAGCTCGGATACGGGCTTGAATAGACGTAAACTTTGAATCCTCTGGTGCAGAACATAGCCCAGCGCGTATTGGATTCAAGTCAACATAAGCCATGCAAGCCAAAACAGCAGATTCATCAAGCAGCGCCTGGGATTTAAATCGGCCTTCCCAAAAACGCCCCGTGCACTCATCTTCTTGGTTGGCTTGTCTCGCAATGTATTCGTTGATTTTTCGCATAAACCAACTTATATCATAAAGTTGCACTCTCAATTGTTCGACATACAGCACTTGATCTGCTGTCAGTTCCTCAAGATTCAAGCCTAATTCTAACCATGTCTTGGCTTTTGACATGGGAAATAATTTTGCCCAACGATTAATAACTTCCTGATGTGACCACTCAATGGCTTCATCTTTATCAACGAAGAAGACAATATGATAATGATTACTCATAACGGCATATGCGCATATTTTAATTGAAAAAATTTCAGCCAAAGAATACATCTGATCAATCAACCAGCGTTTTCGATGGTCAAAATTTTTGGTGATTTGCTTGTCATACCCACAAAGGAAGGCTCGACGTACACAGCGGGATATACAGTGATAATAACGGGTGATTTCAAGATTGACTTGGTGCTTTCGTGCTGTTGGCAATTGGATTCTCTTTACTTTAAATGACTGACATATTTTCGACTTACATGGAAGCTTATTTGAGCTTGCTCGTAAAATCCTTTCAATTAAAAATAATTATATAAAAAGAGAAACTTTAAAGTTGTGATTTATATCACAAGATGGTTTTGATAAAATGGCTGTCTTGGATTCGGTCTTGGATTCGGTGACATAGAGAGTTGCGGTCTGATCTTAATTTTTAACTTCTTCCCAACCTAATTTTTTCAACTTATTAATATTGTAATATTTTGCAACGATTACAGCAATCAATAAACAAAGAATTGGAGACGACAACTTCGCAATAAAATTATTTAACTCAAAATTAATAAAAAATATCCCGATTGGAACACAAAAAGAAAATACACTTGCTGCTGTAAAATATATCAAGAACCTTTTATTTATAAAGAATAACTTTACAAGAGGTTTGTTATATAAAATAGCAATCAAATAAATAAGCACACTTACACTCATCGTAAATATTTTATTGGAACTATCAAAAAAATACATCATACCAATAAACGGGATAGCCGCAAATATACCTGGTGCATAATCTACTTGAAATGTATAGAATTTTGAATTACTCATATATTATCGCTCGCTATCAAATGCAGTTGCTGCCGTTCCAGTTTGAAAGTTCACTATAGCTTGGCCTACACGTCCTGCAGGCGAGGAACCATAAACAACACCTGCTGATATATTAACTATATGCAATGATGTAGAATCGTATGAACCACTATTATAACTAGTAGCTATACTTTGTATAGTTAAAGCTGCGCTAGCCCTTAACGCTTGCGTTCCTCCCTTCAACAATAACCCACTGCCTAATGTAGCCTGATAAACTCCTCCAGATGCAGCACCAAACCTATATCCTGAAGAATTTAATGAGGGTGAGCTAATATTAGCAAAATCTCGAATAAGTTTAGTAGCCCCACCTGACATCGTATCCCCAAATCCAACAACAGCATCTAGAGCCTCTTGAGGTATTTCTCCACCCTGGGGTTGTCCTTTATAAGAAATACATCCATTAGTGCCCCAGCTCTTGCAACCATCAGACGCTCTATTTGATCTATGACTTGCATGTAAATCATTCAAAAACCGACTCATAGTCCCCTGCACAGTGCCATAAGCAAAGGCTTTACTATTCCCACCACCAGCAAGAGCACCCAAGCCTCCCACTACACCAGAACCAATCGCCTGCTTCGTCCGCCACAGAGCATTTTCATTGCCATTGTTTGCAAAGAAACCACTATCAAATACACCTGACAAACTCACAGCCTGGGTAGCACCCATACTGGCAAAGCCTTGGGAAAATTTACCGCCTGAGAATTTGCTGCTTAAACCACCAACTACCCCATGAGCAAAGGTTTTTTGCGCAGCAACTGCGGGATTTTTGGCCCAACTCACATCATTTCCAAAACTATTCCCAATCGCACCAAGCGCTGCTCCAGTAAATGCACCTATCAATGCGCCTTTTAAACTCCCTGTTGATACTGCACCTGCAGCAAAGCCTGTTATTGCCCCTGTTGCAACAGCTCCAAAGTTGGCAGTTATAAATGCAGCACCTGGCAAGGCTACTGTAATAGCTATCGCCACTAAAGGCCGCCAATATTTCTTCACGAAGTTGAACGCTTTTTTATGAATATCTACAAAAGCTTTAAACAACTTCTTAAAAAAGTAACCACTTGGATCGGTATAACTCAACGGATTATTATTCACATAACTATAGCGGTTAAAGTTCTGCAAGTTATGTGGTGCTTGAATATTCGGATCAGCACTTAAAAACCGGCCAATACTTGGGTCATAGACCCGACCATTCATATGAATCAAACCAACTGAATCTAAATGCTCGTGATTGGTATAACCATCCTTGAGGATTTTTTTTGTCAACAGTTTAAAGGTGACATTATAAATCCTTCAGTTTTTATAAAATGTAGGGGAGGCAACACAACTCTCATTTTATTAACTAGTAATCTTGGAGGAAATACAAATATTTTATTTGAATTGTTTGTGTTAATATGAGTAGATAACATATATTTCGAATTAACAACCACATCCTTTCCAAACAAGTCTTTTGTTATTGTATTACTACCAATAAGACCATTTACAACATCATATTTTTTTAAAGTACTATCTTTATAATTCCACGATTGCCATGATTCGGCATCAAACTCTGAAATTACTCCATCAATTTCGATTTTGATCAACGGCCTAGCAATATTAACCTTAATGCCTTCAGGTATCCTTAAAGAAAACTCCAATTGAACTATTTCTAGATTGTTTCTTGACGTGGGACTTATGCTAAGTGAATACCCCACATCTAAGACCTTACCTTTAATAGTATTCGTTATACCAGAATTTCCACGACAATGGTCCTTTAAAATTGTCAAGCCCTTCATAGACTCTGGTTTATAATATTGAACTGAAAGTGAATTACAACCCATTAAAGAAATTGAGAATACTATTAAAATAATATAATTCATAATAATACCTTTAGTGATTTAACTTTGTACTTGAGTCTTTGACTGTTCTTTGGTGGTGATACCCTCCTAGTGCTGCATAAGTTAGAGGTATACTTGGTGGTATCGATCCCATAGTAAACCAAGTCCCTTTGGGTAAACTCATATCACCAATTAAAGGTAAAGCTATTCTGGCTCTTTCCCACTTGCCAACAAGTACATCATGAAATACAGACATAGAATTCATTCCAGGAACTTTATTGACCGTCATCATAAATCTACTTCCCTCATGATCCCAAGGTAATTTCCCATTAACCATACACCCACCTAAAAACCTACAGCCGATTCCAATATTACTTTTTCTACCATCCACATAATCCAGGCCATTGGGCTTAAATTCAGTATAACTTTCGCCACTGTCCCATGTCATGTCATTGTTTTTAGCACCTGATCGGGTTGTGAATGCTTCAATACCAGCCTGCAAAAATTGACTCCCAACCCCTATTTTAAAACCATCATTAAAATATCCACCGGTAATTTCAGATCCAACTCCATAGGCCGCTCCACGAATTATAGCCCTTTCAAAGATATTCCCACCAAACGCATTACCAGCATTCCCACCTGTTCTATACACGCCACCAGCAGCTTGAGCAATATATGCTGCTGCACCAGCTCTTGCTCCAGCTTTTAGCGAGTCGCCAGGACTAGCCCCGTATGCATCAGCTGAAGCCGAACTAACTCCGGCTGCACACAATGGTTGAAAAGGCCCACATGCAAAAGTAGCAATTGCAGCAACTTGCCGAAACCACTTTTTTTGAAAAAGGTTTCTGCGGCTTTTCAATTGCGATTGGTACAAATTTTTTAAAGCTTGACGAGGACTATGCAATACACTTTTGACTTGTTTCTTGACACTGCGGGCCAATCTTTTCGTTTGACGTTCAAGCCATTTGAACAAATACCCACTCGGATCTGTATAACTCAGCGGGTTATTAATTACATACGAATATCTATTAAAACTTTGAGTATTTGTAGGGGCCTGTATAAATGGATCAGCACTTAAAAACCGGCCAATCGCTGGGTCATAGACCCGACCATTCATATGAATCAAACCAACTGAATCCAAATGCTCGTGATTAGTAAAACCGCGATGAGTTTCCCAACCAATAGCTGGTTTGAAGTTAAATAAACTCACCTCACTTTGCCAGTTTAAATAACGGCGTTTGCCCCAGGCATCAAAACTAAATTTTTCTAATATAGTGCCGATTTCATCGGTAATTGCAATTAAGCTTCCCAGATGATCACGGTGAAAATAATTGACTCGTGTGCTTTGATCAGCAGCTTTAAATATTTTTTGCGCATAATCACCAATGGTGTATTTCCACTCACGGAAACCATCGTTATTCACTATTTCTAAATTCCCTAAATAGAAAGTAGTGGTAGTTTTGCCATTGTGCTGATCTACTCGTTTAATGCGCGAGCGTTCTGGGCCGTAATTAAACGTTACGCGATTGGTAGCGCCACCGCGAATTTGCTCGATCATATCTGGTTTGTTAAAGCTGGTGTAATCAATGGTGCGACCATCACCGCTAAGCATGTTGCCGTTATTGTCATAGCAATAGTCAGTATTTTTAGAGCCAGTTATTCTGGTGACTGCATGGGGTCCAGCATGATTATTACTACAATTTCGACCGGAGGTCATACCGTAAGAATAGGCACCAATATCGGACTTGGAGGTAATATTTCCAAGAGCATCATACGTCAGATTAATTTCATGCAATGGCGCATTCGCGTTGTAATTAAACGAATCCATACTGCCCGATTGATCACTGGTAAATGATACTAACTTGCTTTGTTGTAATCGGTACAGTGAATCGTATTGAAATAATTCTAAGCGATTATTTTTATGATTAGCTCTGAACTCTAAATTACCAATAGCATCAAATTGATAACCAAAGAAACTAATGTCATTGGCTGCCAAGGAATCGTGGATTTCACTAATGCGACCGGTGGCTGGGTCATAGACTTTGTTTGTCTCGCTGCCATTACTGTTAATTCGATTTTGATCATGCCACATTGGCGATCACATGAAAAGTTAATCAAACAACAAGTCAAAAAAACAGCCTAGCTCGCATTTACCTTTAAAAAATAACACTCCATTCACTAGGCTTAATTTTGAGCCTAGTGCATCTTTTTAAATTGTAACAATTTTTTACATTTACGATTAATTCAGCCCATTAATTTAACCAAACTCATCGAAAAAAATTGATTTGGTTTGCTAGTTTTGCTATATATAACTTCAAAGTAGATTAATTTTCGATACAATCCCAGCCTAGAATTTTTAATGTATTTTCATTAAAAAAGTAATAGATAACGAAACTAAACAACAAACAAAAAACTGGTATGGAAATCATAGCAGCGAAAGTATTCCACACATAAGGTAGAGCTTTTATTAAAGGTGGAGCAAAAACAGCGGTGCAGCTAGTTATCAAAAATAAATATAGAAAAATTTTCTTAATTTTTAAAATTTTCAGCAATGCGTTACAATAAAAGACTACTGCAATAATTATTAAACAAGTGATAACCAGTATAAATATATTATTCTCACTTTGAAAATAAAAACCATTACCGATTAGTGGTACTGTACCCAAGCCCCCTGGCATATAAGCAACTTGAAAAGTATAAAACGAATTATTATTCATTTATATTGGCTCCCTGTTCAAACATAACAGACGAGGTGCTTGAATGAAAATTTATTATCGATTGCCCAACTCTACCGGGTGGTGAATTACCTAATGCAAACCCACTCATAATGTTAACTATATTTGATCCATTAGCATATGAGTAAGATCCCGGCCCATTAAAGATAGTTGAAACTGTACTTTGCGCAGTTATAGCCGTGCTTGCCATAATTGCTTGACTTGATCCTCGCAATAAAAGCCCACTTCCAGTTGCAGCTATGTAAACACCTCCTACAGCCATTGCACCATTATAAACTGATGAATTTGCTACCGGCGAACTTATATTCAACACTTCACGAATAAGTCTCGTTGAACCAAAGGATATGCTATCCCCAAAACCTGCAGAAGCTTCAATAACCCATTCTGGGAGGTCTTTTATTTCTCCGTTCGATGCATTTGCACTCATACACGAATTCGTACCCCAATTTTTACAGCCACTCGATTGATTATCTTTATGCAAATTATCATTCAAAAACCGACTCATCGCACCCTGCACAGCACCATAAACAAAAGCCTTACTATTCCCACCGCCAGCAATTGCGCCTAAGCCACCGACAACTCCAGACCCTATAGCTTGTTTAGCCCTCCAAGCTGCATTTTCGTTCCCATTCGAGGCAAAGAACCCACTGTCAAATGCACCTGATAAACTCACGGCTTGCGTAAAGGCCATGGAACTAAACCCTTGACTAAATTTACCGCCTTGATATTTAGACATTCCCCCACCTATGAGACCATGAGCAAGTAATTTTTTAAAGCCTGATCGAACTGCTGAGCCAGAGGCACCTGGTGCAAATGATGCATTTTTTAAGCCTGCAGCGCTGCCTACTCCATGTAACAGACCGCCAGTTACAAATCCACTCCAAAAACCTTTGCCACTGCCTGAAGCATAAGCACTTGAAAAACCACCAGACAATGATGCAGCCCAAAAAGTATTTGCTCCCAGAACTCCAAGAGCATATGGCATGACCACTACAATTGCTATAGCTACGATTGCTCGCCAATTCTTTTTAATAGCACGACCGATATTTTTAAAAACTTTCTTCAACTTCTTGAAAAAATACCCACTTGGATCAGTATAACTCAGCGGATTATTATTCACATAACTATAGCGGTTAAAGTTCTGCAAGTTATGTGGTGCTTGAATGTTTGGATCAGCACTTAAAAACCGGCCAATCGCTGGGTCATAGACCCGACCATTCATGTGAATCAGACCAACAGAATCCAGATGCTCATGATTGGTAAAGCCGCGATGGGTTTCCCAACCAATACTCGGTGAGAAGCTGTATAAATCGATTTCACCCTGCCAATCGAGGTAACGTCTTTTACCCCAGGCATCGAAACTAAATTCTTCCAGCAAAATACCAACTTCATCAGTAATCGCAATTAAGCTTCCCAAATGATCACGGTGAAAATAATTGACACGTGTGCTTTGATCTTGTGCTTTATAAATCTTTTGCGCGTAATCACCAATGCTGTATTTCCACTCACGGAAACCATTGGCAGTGACAATTTCCAGATTACCTAGATATTGCGTTGTGGTGAACTGGCCATTGTGAGAATCAGTCCGCTTGATTCGTGATCGCTCTGGTCCATAGTTAATATCGACTTGATTCGCTTGACCATTTTTAATCTGTTCAATTCGGGTTGGTTTATTAAACGACGTGTAAAGAATAGACCGACCATCGCCAGTGACCATATTACCGTTGGCGTCATAACAATAATTTGTATTTTTCTGACCAGAAATACGAGTTACAGCATGCGGGCCAGCGTGATTTGTAACACAGTTTCGACCACTAAGCACACCATATTCATAAGCACCAATATCAGATTTAGTGGTGATATTGCCAAGGGCATCGTAGGTTAAATTGATTTCATTGACCAATTCAGATGCATTGTGTGCATTACCAAGACCATTGTATAAAGCACTTGTGGTTAAGCGATATATATTGTCATAATTGAAAGTTTCAATACGATCTTGCTTGTTATTGCTGCGCGAGCGTAAATTGCCGACTTCATCAAAATCATAGCTAAAATGCGATATAGCAGATATTGCATTTATATCACGCACATTGATTAAGCGACCAGTCTCTGAATCATAACCTTTCGTTGTAACAACGCCATTGCCTAAAGTCGCTTTTGTAATATTGCCGCGAACATCAGTTTCATTTAATTGCCAATAGATAATATTGGTATTTAAATCTTCAACAGCTGTTAAATGCCCAATAATTGGATGGTAGTGATGTTTAAGATTTAAATGCCCACCAGGCGCATGAGTTGTGTCCACGCGACCCAACTCGTCATAAGTTGAGCGATTAACGAAAGTTTCGCCATCCATTTCAGTGGTGGTTGAGGTCACTCGACCAAGGACATCGTAATCTAATGTACGGGTCACCCCTTGCCCAATAATTTGGTGTAAAGCAATCCGATTTAAGCTATGCGTGCCGTATCGCCATTCAGTTGTATCAGCTTGGCTGGTACCGGCCAGATCTGTGCGTTGAATCATACGACCAAGAATGTCGTACTCCATCATCGTTATTTGACCTTTGGCATCGGTTTGCGCAGTTAAGCGGCCATTCAAATCGTAGCGATATGTCCAGTGGCCCTGATCTGGATCTTCCATAGAAACCTTTTGGCCAAGCACATTAAAATGAGTTTTAATGGTGTTACCAGCGTGATCTGTGGTTTGAACTAAATTACCCTGCACGTCATAACTGTAATAAATATTATTCCCAGCACGATCTTTAACACGGATGGTCTGACCAAGAAAATCTTTATAAGTGGTGGTCGTGGCGTCGTCGTTACTGGCAGACCAATTATTGTGATCAAAATAATAGGTGGTGTTGCCTTGGTAGGCTGTACGACCATGGCTCATATCACCGTTAATCACATGTATTGGCCGACCAATAGCATCAAAACCTGCGTAAGTACGCACGCCGGCACCATTTAAAGCATCGTTAAAGTTTAAGCCGGCGGTTTCAACTGGTCCGTGCTGGCTCAGTTTATGACCATAAGCATCATAGGTGGTTTGGCTTTGTACATAACGCACGGCGTCGTTATTACCAGCCTGTTGCGCAGCGGATTTTAGCGGACGATTCAGTGAATCGTAAAATGTAATGCTGGCAGTTCCAGCAGTTGATGCTGTTCGTTTCCAGTAAGCACAGGCCTGTTCGCGCTGACACCAACCCTGAGTGGACGTTGAAGTGATACCAAGTGGATCAATTGCACGCTGCAAACGACCCATGTGATCGTATTCCATTGCAGAGCGCAAACCAATAGCATTTGTACTGCTGATTTCAACCCAAGGATACTTGGTACTATAGGTTTGCATTGTCGTATGACCAAGACCATTGGTCGACGAGATTAAGCGTCCCCGACTATCATAGTAGGTTGATGCTGTATAGGTTTGCATACCGTCAACATCTGTTCCACCTGCGCCACTAACTGTAGTACTGCGTGGTAAACCATTGTGATCGTAGGTGTTGGTTTGAGTGATAGCGTATTGCGGATCGTTGACCGATTCGTAGGTATTGCTGGTTTCAGAAACCACCTGTACTTTACCAGAGGCATATTCAAAACCATTCTCTGTGGTGAGTTTTGTACGCGCATGAGGTGCTGTTGCGCTTGCTGGAATCTCAACAACAGTTCGACTGGATTGCACTAATGAATCAGTTGCAATACTTGCATTATCGGCAAAAGTGATTAAATGACTTGCTTTAGTGTCAGTGTAATTTTTGACTAGTTTAACCGTGTTATTTTCGCTGATAGCCTCAGGACAACTTGGCAAGTTATCGTTTAAAATATCTTGAAACGAGAGCGCTACATCATTGGCCATTGTGCATTCAATCTGTGCCACTGGCAGTCGTGGTTTTCCAGCTTCAACTTGAGTCGATTTAATATTAAGACCTAGAAAATGTCCGTCAATATCATAGGCTTTCGTTATGCTTCGCTGTATTTTCGAAAGTGGATTTTCATTATTTGCTGGGTCACCTGGCTCTCGAACTAATACATTGAATGTCTCATTGATGAGTTGTGAGTCAATGGAAGTACTAGTGTACAATGGCATGCCAACAAATCGCTGTTCTGCATCTTGGCTGTAGGTTGTCCGAGTGACAGTTGTATGATTTTGCGTCGTATGTTGCGGATTAGAGTTAACATTTGAGTCTGGCAGTGATGAACTCATTGTATGTGACGTTTCATATACATTCTCAAAACCAAGCAAACCATAATCTTTGTGACTTCGAAGGCCATCATATGAATATTCAATCGAATTGATGCCGCCAATACCATTATCAACTTCAAGCTGAGTGACAACTAACATTGAACTGGTCACTGGACAGACTATTGGCGAGGCACAATTTGTGAAAGCTTGTGTATATCCGGTTTCATTTAATTGTTGATAGGTTGGTTTAACCCAAGCACCTAAACCATTGGTTATTTTATTTAATAGCGTTTTTCCGCCAGAAGAATAATGAATCTCTGGCGGGTTATTACCAAGATTTTGGCTTAACTGTAAGATATCAGCAATTCCATCAGCATTAAAATCATGAAACTGAATACGTTGGTAATCCTGGGTACCTGTGCTTTCAGGGTCGTACCTATACATTCTAGAAGCAATAGCAACAGAAATTGGGTTCTCCTCAAAGAGTCTATTACCAGAAGGGTTTTGAATGAACACTAAATCCTGGAGGTTGCCAGGGCCATCCCCTGTACGAAAATAGAGATCAAGTAAACCGTCAGCGTTATAGTCGACCCAGTTTATTCGGTTAAGATCAAGCATCCCCATATTATAATGAGCGGCAACTCTTGTTTGAATGCCTTCCATTTGCTTGAAGCTACCATCACCTAATCCTAAATAAATAATATCTCTGGCATTATTATTGGTATCAAAACCTGCTTGATAATAAATATCAGTTTTACCATCGCCATTTATATCTATAAATTGAAATCTTGCTAAATCGAAAGCGGCTTTTTCTGCATCAGTTGTAGCAGCTTGAACTTCAACCTCGTAAGCGTAATGATATCCATTAAATGTTGAATGCCTCGTTTCGTGCGTATTTTTCTGTAGCTCATGTATTCTGAAAGGATATTGAACTCCCGCAACATTCACCGGTGCGCTAAATTCGCCATTTTGTGTTGCAAAATAAATTTGATCTTGAGTTGCTGGATAGTAAGGATAGTGAGATGCTACAGATGTATTGCCTGTATTTGACTGATAGCTTTCTCTTGGCTCAAGCGCCTGTACATAAAGATCTGTTTTTCCATCGCCATTGAAATCGCCAGTTCTTATACGAAACAAATTATTGCCAAACCAATCCAGATTATTGTCAATATGAAAATTTTGATCTGTAGATACGCTTTGGACTAAGGGTTCTTGTTGATTTTCGCCAAACAAAAACACCTCGTCTAAATGATTGTTGTGCCCAAACCCATTCACCCAATAAAAATCAAGTGCGCCATTGCCATCAAAATCGCCGAATTTTAATCGAGCCGTATCACGCGATGACCCCCAAGACAGTCTTGGCCCTTGCCAGTTATTGGAGCCAACAAATTGATGTACTTGGCCAGAAAAACCATGTAAATCATGAGCACCATTACCACCTGCAAAATAGATGTCACCGATACTATCCCCGTCAAAGTCACCAGGAATAATACGGTCAATACTTTGTCGCATATCGCCTTGACCAGCATAAACCTGTGTTGCATTTGAATTTATGAACTGACCTTCAACGTCTGTTGCATAGTGAATAGTTTGAGTCGCTACTGATTTTTGACCATGAACATAATATAAATCTGTACGGCCATCACCGTTGAAATCGCCCCACTTCAATCGAGCGATATCATCACCTTGATTCCCTTCATCACCATTAATACCTACGTTGAAATTGACCGTAGTTGGCGTGTAACTGACCTGACTTGTATCCCAGTGCAGTAAAGTTGCCGGCAAACAATCACCTGTTCCATTACATTGAGTAACACCTTTGAGCAAACTTCGCTTTGCGTGATCAGCACCATAACTCATGACATACTCAGAGATAATATTATTAGAATTTTTAATCTTAACTTTCTTCAGGCGTGAAGTAGTTCGTAAATAAGGTCCCCCGACCGCTGCTACACCAGCACGTTGATCTGGTCGATCTTGATATTCAAACTCAATTTCGTAGCCATTATACTGAATGCTCTTTATATTTTGTGAACCTTCAACATGATCTGTGTAGTAGCTATAGTCCATTCGAGCATTAAATTGATCTTCTGTACTTGAAATTGCCCATGAAAATATATCTGTACTGGCATAGTTGTCCGATAAACCAGACTTTTTATAGATACGAGAATTTACATCTGCACCATAGATCGACAGGTTAGCGTCACGACTATAGACCTTCCATTGTTTATTAATATTTTCATAGACTATTTTGAGTGGTCCACTACCCTCTTTAAGCCCATACTCATTATTCCCATAATGTACTAAACGCGCACCGTCTAAACAATATTGATCATTATCGTCATAATCAACAGGATCTATATCGCTATCATCAACGCGATTTGTCGGACATCTGGTAATACTTGAACCAGCACCAGCCAAGTTCATACCTACACCAAGTAATCCATTCCCACCTTGTGATGAATAATTAACACTTAAATTGGGTTGAATACCGTTAATACCATCAGGCAAACTAATTGGCACTGTGTACTCAAAAGCACCAGTTGGTGAAACTTGATGCTGACCAGCAACAAAACCAACTTCATCACCACTGATAATCTCTTCTTCCAATGCAGCATTCTCAACGTTGTTATTGGCTGTAGCAGTTGCTATATCATTTGGTGTTTCACCACTTTGAATATCTTGGATATCATCAACAATAAATGTGCCATCGGTTTCTCCATAAACAATAGACAGTAGCGCCGAATTATGCTGACCTTCGACACTTTGGCGAATAATCAAATCATCAATACCATCGTTATTTATATCAGAAGCGCCATAATGCATAGTCTGACCATCGACTGCCTGTCGAACTCGACCGATATATTGCGTGATTGTAAATTCACCAGCTTGATTGCCCAGTACAAAAAAACTCAAGCCTCCAGGTGCCCTTGAACCTATGAAATAATCAACCAATAAATCGCCGTTAAAATCGCTTGAGGTAATCGTATAAAATTGATCAACAGCTAAATTCCATTCACCAGGAGCAGGTTCATTGGCAACAGTTAAAGTATGCACAATGTAACTTTGATTATTATTGTTAATTAATACAAAATCACTGTTGTCAATAATAATATATTCCGTAGTGGCGTTGTTATTAACAGGTACAGAGTATTCATCAAATCGAAAATAAAGATCTTGTAAACCATCGTTATTTTGATCACCAATAAATAAAGTGTATTTTGATAAATCGAGCTCACTTGGGCGTAGTTCAGTCTCTAAATATTCAGCAGAGGATGTTTCTGGCGTAGCTTCTTCATTCCCGGCTGCTTCACTCAGTCGTATATCAATGGAATTTAAAATATCAGCACTTACACTTCGATCCCGCATCGCACCACGAATCGCTTGCGCATTTAAAGCAGTATTATAAATCTGCACATGATCAAGTGCTCCGTTAAAGTGGCGACCACCCCAGATGCTGCCTAACCGTAACTCTTTGTTACTAGAGTCAATTGCACCAGTTTGCTGGTGGCTTTCGACCAATTCGCCATCGATATAGATGTGCATACTGGAGCCATCATAGGTTGCTGCAATATGAGACCACTGATTTTCAAATATGTCATGATCAATTTGTACAGATGCAGTTCTCCAAGAGCCATTAATGCGCAGCCCTAACATTAGTGTTTGGTTCGATGTAAGATTTAAATAATATGTATTATTACGATTAAGAATATTTTGATTGGTATGCAGTACAGTTGGATTAATCCATGCACTTAATGTTAATTCTGTATCTACAGCCATAACACTATGATATGGCACGCTAATTGATGCATTACCATCAAAGAAAACGGAGTAGTTGCCCTGCGCTGCATCAGCTTGGAACTGGGCGTTATTTAAAACGCCTGAAATTAAAGTAGATGAATCATAGATATTAGAACCTTGGCCTTCTTCAAAGGTAAACGCCAGATTTGGCGTTAATCTGTCATTGGTAATGACTTGAGTCACATCATCTTCCACAAAACCATGACTGTATAAATTCACACCGTCCAGTCCGCCGTCAAAATTCCAGCCAAGCGCATTCGTACCAATTAACAGCTCTGCTGTACTTGTATCCACCAGCCCAGTTTGTGGTCTTGAAACCGCAAGCTTCCCATCTAGATACATTGAAATTGCACTGCCGTCATATGTGGCAACAAGGTGTGACCATTGATTTGGCCTAATATGACTCATTGTTGGTATTTGAGCTATCTGCCACGTACCATTTATACGTACACCAAAATGAAGACTTTGATCATCAAGCATGCGAAGATAATATGCATTATTTTTCTCAATAATACTTTGATTTAATGTTGAACTCTTAGGGTTAACCCAGGCACTAATAGTGAGCGCATTTTGCACATTTAACGCTGAATCATGCGGTACAGTTATAGACCCGTTCCGGTCAAAATGGACAGATCGATTCCCTTGTGGGGGTTCACTGTAAAATTCTACGTTACTTAAAGTCCCTTGCAGGTTGGCGTAGGAATCCACAACCTTAGAGCCATGACCTTCCTGAAAACCGAACGAGATCAGCGGCATATCTTTTTCACCGCGCATTAAATTTTGAACTGCAGCTTCAGAAAGCGCTGAATCAAAAATATCCACATTATCCAAACTCCCATTAAAGCGGTAACTGTTAGAGTCTGTACCTAGTGTAAGATCAGAAGCCATGGCATCTATCTGACCAGCCTGCTGTTTTGAATTAAGGCGCTCACCATTGATATAAAGCACCATCTCGGTGCCATCATAGGTCGCTACTAGATGCGACCACTTATCGGTAGTGATCAATTGGCTAATTGATGCTTGCACTGTTTCAACTAGGTTATTAATTCGTAGCCCGAATTCGAGCTGTTGCGACGAGCGTAGATTCAAGTAAAAAGAACCGTTTTTACTTACAATACTTTGATTGCGGTATAAACGACTTGGGTTGATCCATGCACTAATTGTTATACTATTAATATCCATTATATTGTTGTATGGAACAGTAACAGCGCCGCTGCCATTCATTGAAATAAAAGAGTTAGTTGCTGCGGATGCATCAATAAAAGAAGCGTTTTCGATTATACCTTGGAGATTCGATCCAGAATCGTGCGTAATGACACCACTGCCCTCATCGAAGGCTAAATGAATAAGTGCTGACTCGTTAAAGCCACGAAACAAAGCTTGCACTCGTTCCTGTGATAACGCTTCAGCATAAACGCTGACATTATCTAAATCGGCCTTTAAGAACCAGCCACCCCATATAGAACCAACAGTCAGATCCTTATTACTTGACTCAAGTAAGCCTGTTTGTGGTTTAGATTTAATTAACTCACCATTGATATACAATGACATATGACTACCATCATATGTTGCTGCGATATGGGCCCACTCATTTTCAAATAATGTATCATCAATGGATGAGTACATTGAAACCCATTGATCATTAATACGTAAACCAAATTCCAGGCGTTGATTTGTTAAAAAATTAAGATAAAAAACGTTATTTTTGCCAATAATATTTTGATTTTTTATCTAAATTATGCGGTCTGATCCAGGTACTTACCGACACCTCCTGCAAGACGTTCATAAGCGGATTATGCGCCAATGTAACTGAGCCGCTAGCATCAAACCTCAGTGAATGAAAAATATCGTTCAAACCAGTTTTATACTGACCGTTCATTAAAGTACCATTTAAATCACTCGAGGTATTAGTGACTATATCGCCTTGATCTGCTTCGAAATTAAATTGCAATATATTCGCTGAAGTTCCAATGCTTGGTAAAGCAAGTAGCACTGCGATAAACAACAATATTTTATATATTATATAAAGTCTATTAAAGGAGTGAGAACAGTATAAGCTGCTTGATATAATATTTTTCATTTGTAGAGCCTTTTTTATATTGTTAATATCTCCATTGATAATAGAAATACTATTTTAAAGGTGAACATATTAGATTTAATTAAATTCCGATCTCATAAAGAATAGATAAGCTCATAGTTCAAAGTTGTCGAATAAGAGATACTAATCCTTATATATATATAAATTTTATCATCAAGTAATTTTTATAAGCGTTACCTTAAGTAGTAGTTATGTAATTAATTATTACTTTGTAGAAAGCTTTTTTTTAAAATTATATAGAGTGTATTTATTGTTTCGATGAACTTTAATACAACATTTTTATGGATGGTATTTCCCTCAAAATCTAAGGGGGTGCAAAAGTAGAAAAGTGATCAAGCCATCTCAACGTCGAGAAATGGCGCTAGAAGCGGTGAAGGGAAAAGTAATCACTATTCGTTTAGCATATGAAGACTTTGTTGTCAGTGAGTCATCTTACCGCTACAAAGGCAAGTTAGGCCACGAGAATGCAGCAATTGGGATTTTGGCTCACATCGAGCCTTTCGCTTACAAACAATGACCAACTCCAAGCCACTTGCTAAACTTTTATTAGTATTAACTTCAAGAAGTAGTGAACTATGGGTTACGAGATAATTTTTAAGTTCAGCCGTTATGCGGTTGCGGTTGGTTTGAGTCTTGTTTGGCTTATGCTGCAGTTTCAGCAAGTGTCACTAGCTGAAATGTACAAATACAAAGATGAATTAGGTCGCTGGCAATTTACCGATAAACCGCCCAGTCATTTACAAAATGACCAGTCTGGCCATTTAACACAGGTGCGTTTATCCACCGCTTCTAAGAGTCAAACAAAAGTTGACGAGCCATCGACTCAAAATCTGGCACAAATGCTCCAACAACGAATACAGCCTTCAAGCCCAATTGAAGTTGCCTCTATGGCTGTGGTAGGTATTGAAACTCATATGGGGTCGGGTTCGGGTTTTTTTGTGACAGACCAAGGCCATATAATTACCAATAAACATGTGATACGGCCTAGCCATACTAATAAAGCATATGCCCAACAATTAGATACCCAAAAAGCACAATATACCCGCCGTGAAAAACAAATCAAAAGCGATGAAAATGAACTAACAACAATGTACGACGATCTCGCAGAATATAAGCAATCGATTGAAAATGGCAATGGCAAAGCCAATTCAATTGATCAAGCAGATTACGACTTTCGGCTCAAGCGTTACAACACTTTGAAACAAGATTTATCCAAGCAAAAAAATGAATTTAATGATAAGAAAAAAACGTTTGACCAACAATTTTCTGACTATAAGTGGAAAGCTAGTGTGGCAGCTATTGCGAAAACTTTTAAGATTTTCCTCAAAGATAGAACAGTACTTAATGCTGATTTAATTTACGTGAGTAAAAATTATGATTTAGCTATTTTAAAAATAACAGATTATACTACGCCTTTTTTACAAGCAGGCACTATTGGTGCAATGTCTCAAGGCGATCAAGTGTTCGCTATTGGCAGCCCTTTAGGCCAAAGAGACTCAGTTACTGCGGGGGTGTTAACCAATATTCAAAGCCAAGTGGTTATTACAGATACGCAAATTTTACCAGGCAACTCTGGTGGGCCATTGATTGATCCACAAGGCAAAGTGATTGCTGTCAATACTATTAAATATTCTCAACGTGAAGGCACGGAAGGTTTTGGTCATTCAATTCCATTTCGAATTGTGCAGCAGGAGTTAGATTTCGCCACTCGCCAATAGCTTGCCTTAAAAGCGCTAAACGGGGCGATACACCAGATATTAATCTGCGCTGTGCTTGCGCTACTACTTGTTGGGTAAATTGATGACGATTAATGATCACTTGCGAATTAAAGTTGTCGCAGCTGACTTCAAATTTAATACCAGCGGCCGCAGATAAAATAAGTTCATAGGCTTGGGGCATTAGTTCTGCCGCTTCAAATGCACTTTGTTGCGCTTGATCACGAAATTCGCCATGATACCAGTATCCGTAATCTTCCAATTGCCGTCGTTTATAACCTGCGTAACACCAATGAGCAATTTCATGTAAAGCGCTGCGTATAAAACCATGGGCAAAAATTATTTGCGCTGGCTGATGCGATTGAGCTGGTATATAAACAGGTTCATTATGACCAACTGCTAAGCCATTAATTAACTGCACGTTATAATTAAGCGCAAAACAGTGATGAAATACAGTGAAGAGCTCTTGCAGTGACAAAGGTTTGCTATTACCAGAGCATCTGGAAAAGTTTGTCAAAACGTTTAAGTGATGGTTGTCGATCAAATTCATAGGCAACATGTTCATCTTTAAGAGCTGTTGGTGATAATTCTATGGCCCATAAGCCCCTGACTTCATTTGGGATTGCCGAATAGCGCATATCAATTATTTGCTTTGAATTAATGGGTGACACGGCTAAATAATCATTTGAAAACCAGCGAAAACGTTCGATATCTCGCGCTTGTTGGCTGTCCATATCAAGCCAAGGAAAGTCACGCGGGATATGAAGCTTAGCCACAGAGTCACCAGGGAAGACTTGCGGCTCTAAGCCCACGCGCACCGCATCAACATAATAGCGATTATTATATTCATAGATTGTTTTCCAAACAAGCAAGTTAGCAAAACTTGGTTTGGCAGCTACTGAGTCAACAAAGTGACTGCGAGATTGAGCTAAGTCTAAACCCACCTCTGCTGCTCTTTCACGCTGCACCACGCCAAACGTAAAATAGATAAGACACCAAAGCGCAGCAGCGTAAGCATACCACTTGCTTTTGCGCCAGCAGGCACAAACTATAAGCACCAACAGAGGTATAGTGACTAAAGGATCGATAATTGAAATTGAATTCCAAGCTACGCGCAGATCAGTCAATGGCCACAATAATTGCGTACCATAGCTGGTACAGGTATCCAACAGCCCATGAGTGGCATAACCTAAAGTTGCCAATAAATAAGTGGTTTTAAAGGAAATTTGCTGGCGTCGAGCCCATAGCCAAAAAATCACACTGGCAACAATTAGGCCACCAAATGGAATAAATATAAGTGAGTGAGTAAATTGCCGGTGCATTTCTAGGCGAAATAATGGGTCTTCACTTGATCGAAAAATAACGTCAGCATCCGCCGCCATACCGCCTAACCAACCAGCTATTGCGGCAAATCCAAGTTGTTTGCGCGGCGCACATTGTTGAGCTGCTACGGCCCCTAAAACACCTTGACTGATTGGGTCCAATCATTTGCCCCTGTTCTATGAAAAATTCTCTACAAGCATTGGCTTCGTGACTTTATGCCTAAGCTCTCTTGGCTTAAAGGAGTATTCAAGCATAGTTCAACACAAAGATACATAGGAGCGCACAATTATCTAAACGCTATACCCTTTGTATGCCTTTTGTGCCTTTTGATGCAAACCTAATTGAGCCGCTAAACCACTGGTTTCGGACTCTAAATGATTTAATCGCTCAAGCAACAGCGTCAAGGATTGCTGCAACTGATTGATTGGCGCTTGCATTTCAGCAGTCAGCGGTAACTCAAGCGATGCTTGCAAATCTTCGGCTAAAGTTTGCCGCTCTTGGGTGAGCTGGCCTAAAGTATCTAAATCGATTTCAGCTGGATTGGCTAGGACTTGATCATGAGCTTTAAAGTTGATCTCCAAGGCTTGAATTAATGCTAAGGAATTACTCATTGGCTTGTTTCGCAGCGTTGATGTCTTGTACTGTTTGACGTATATCTTCCCAGCCAGTATAAAGATTTGTTAAAATGACACTTACCTCATCGAGTTTGGCTGAATCGTTCGTTAGGTTTGCTTGAAATAAAGTATTTTCAGCATAATCATAGAGTGCGGCCAAGTTATTGGCTAAGTCACCACCTTGCTCTCGATCTAAATGGGCTCTTAAGCCATCAATAATAGCTATAGCTTTGCTAATTAATAAGCCCTTAGCAGCTACATCACCAGAACTCATAGCCCCTTTAGCAGCAGCAATTCTCTCAAGCGCGCCGCTGTATAACATACCGATTAATGTATGTGGATCAGCATCGGTTGTGCCGGTATACGAGCCCATATCCTGATACGCTTTAGCTTTATGTTTCAATTAATTTCTCCTTGAGGATGTTAAAGTTCACAAAATTACAAATCGTTAATCTGACAAGGTATAGTTCAAAGCACGAATAATTAAAAGTTATAACTATTTATGCTTATAAATAATTGAACAGAGTCAAGCCAGTTATTTTCACAAAAGTATTTTGTGAAGCTTGTAAAATAAATGTTTTATACTGCACCTCCGTCAAAGCGGCGGCATAATCTAAATCTTGAATATCTGATAAAAAGCCATCCAACTCTTGGTTAAAAGCCGCATTTAAACTTATTGTGGTATCTAACATATTTAAACGGGCGCCAATTTTTGAGCGACCATCACTTAAGTTGTCGATTAAATTATCTATATTCGCAAGACTTGTAGAAATTAAATCACTGAAACTTGCCTCTTGCCGTGAGCTGTCATCACTTGGAATCAAACCGCCCTCGTCGTCTTTAACATCTGATTGTAGGGTGAAGTTTTCATTTAAGGTATAACTTAATTGAGCTGCGACTAAACTGGAGTCATTGCCACCATCGCGCAGGGTCACTGGCGTGCCTAAAGCGCCGCCAAACCCCAAGGAAGAGCGACCCTCTTGAGCTGTAACCTGTACATCAATACCAGGTTGAAAAGTTGTTGCAGCACCATTGGTGGCAGCATTAGTAACGTCGCTGCCACTGGTTTCTGTAATAGCTAAACTTACATTATTCGAGGCGTTATCAGTCAGCCCAGATAAAAGAATATTGGAATTGCCATTAGTATCACCGGTATAGACAAAACGTACCGCCTCACCTGGGTTTGTTTGAGTGGCTTCAAATACCCCATTAAGACCAGCTGCTGTAATTTGTGCTTGCGCTTGAGTTAATAATTCATCGTTATCGGCACCGGCTGCGGTATAGTTTATATCCAGCGACTCACCGTTTGTACCAGTTAAGTTAAATTCTAAATTTTCACCAGCGGTTAAACCACCTTGAATACCAAGTTTGACGCTTGGATGATCAATCACTTGAAAAGATTCAATAGCTATATCATCGCCATTTGCCTGGGTTAACTTAAAGCGACCGGCCCCATCATTGGTATAACTCACGCCATTGGCTGGTAAAGCTGCACCTAAGGCCGCGTCGATAGCAGTATAAGTATCTGCAGCTGTTGCTCCGGCAGTTACTGCAATATCAAGCTCATTCAAACGAAACTGAATGACATCAGTTTCATCTGCAGCAGTAGTTGAAAAATCTAAAGTGGCTTCAGCAGGTATAAATTTCGCTTCAACACCATTTAAAGCATCAAGATTGGCGGCTACATCACCAATTTGTGCGTTGGCCGCAACTGCAAGGTTTTGTACGCTACCATCATTACCAGTTAGGGTAAGATTTTGCGCCGCGACATAATTACCTGCTGAAGTAAGCGTTGGTCTTGGGGGACTGGCACGGCCGACTAAAGATGGTATAGCTTCACGCTCTGCTGGTTGTTTCACCAAACCCTCTATGGCAAGTGAAAAACGCTCAACTGTAGTCATTAAGCTCTGGTTATTGGTGGATTCTACAAAAAAAGTATCGCCAGCTTGTGGCTCACCGCCAATAGCCACTTGTACACCATTAAATTCGATGGGCTCACCGGTGATGTAAGTTACATCTGCCAGACCGCCTGCGGGAATGGTGCCGTTGACAATATCACCATCACTTAAGCGCGTAACCGTGTAAGTTCGCCGATTTTGATTTTCATCGGGATCACCAAAGGTAATGGCATATTTTTCAGGGTAAATTTCATCAAGTGCTTGTTGATCGGTAATTTGACCAACACTTATACTGGCCTCACCGGTGGGGCTGTTATTGCGACTAGCACGAGTAACGACGGTATTATTGGCTGCGGGAATATCCACAAAAAGATCTTTACCTGAATCACTTATATCTACAAATGTAGTGCCGCCAATTTGGGCTCGCCGCTGGCCGTCATCGCCACGGTAATCGTACCCCCCACCTGGACGCTCAACAAATGGTGCATCCCGGCCTTGAAAACCACCAAACAAAAACTCCCCCCCAGCATCACGGGCGTTGAGCAGTGAAGACAGACCTTCTTGCACAATTCTCACTTCTGCGGCAATATCTTGCCGGTCGCTGGTATTTAAAGTGTCACTACTCGCCTGTACCGCTAGATCACGGAGTCGTTGCACGGAAGTTACTGTGGCATCTATCATACTTTCAGCAAGTTGATTCCTACTTATGGCACCTTCAGTGTTACGGGTAAATTGTTCATTTAGGGCAATTTCTTCTTTCAGCTTAAGCGCTTGCGAGTAGGCAATAGGGTCATCAGATGGTTTGGAAATTTTAAAGCCGGTGTTCACCTGGGCTTGCAGCTCGTTTAATGCCGATTGCACATCTTGCATACGATCAAGACCAGAAGTGTAAGCTTGTGAAGTTGAAATGCGCATAAAAGAAAAGCCCCTAGTGTTTATCAGTTCAAGAGATCAAGCAATTAACGACTCACTGAATTTAATAATGTATCAAAGAGTGTTCTTGCCACCGAGATAAGCTGGGCTGAGGCGTTATAGGCTTGCTCAAAGCGAATTACATTACCCGCTTCTTCATCTAAGTTCACCCCTGAGCTGGCTTCTCGAGTGGCAACAGCTCGATCGTACAGCGTTTGCGCCGACTCCAAACTAAGCTCTGCATCGCTGGTTTGAGTCCCCACAAAGTCAATTAGATTTGCATAGGTATCTCGAATAGTTGACTCACCATTGGCCATAACACGTTTGGTTTGAATACCGCCTATGGCAACAGCATTGCGATTGTCGGCAAAACCATCTTTGTTATAGTTGATTTCAAATCGATCGCCAGCTGCAGGCGAGCCACCTAAAGTAACTTGTAAGCCTAAAAATTGTGGTAAATGTGCCGGAAAAGCTGAAAAAACTGAAGTCTCACCTTCAAGCTTTGCGCCTTCGGCAAATACCACTTCAATGGTGCCGCTTACAGTAGCTTCTGGCACAGCATCAGTGCCAGCTAAAGTTAATGGGCTGCCATTAGCGCCCTTCACAGACAAGGAATCATTAGCCCCGCCCACTACTGACATTGCAAAATCATCCCCTAAGCTCGAACGAATCACCACATCACTGCCATCAGAAGTGGCGGTAATGCCGTTATTAGCCAAGGCAGTATTATCATTGATCGCTTGTGCCAATTGCTGTGGATTTTCTACGGAAAAATTTTCACCATTTAAGGTATATTGTAAAGGTGTGCTGGAATTTATTTCGCTAAGCACCGCATAATTACTGGCTGTAGCCGTGGTGTTATTCAGCTCATTTAACCCTTGTGCAACCTCACGTGCGCTGGCATTAGCTGGTACATCGTAGCTTTGCTTAGAAATAGCTTCAGAGCTTTGATTAACAGAAGTAACTGTTAATGTTTCAGCAGCAAAGTTATTATTATAAGTACCTGCTGTGGTATTTCTTAACGCCTGACCAACATCGGCGCCATCGGCAGAAGTTATAGTTTGATTCAAATCTTTGGGTAAAATTTCATTTGTTATGCCAGGTACAAAACCTAAATTCTCTAATGGCGGCGTTAAGGATTTGGGATTGGCTGGGTCGGAATTATCTAAGATTGAATAAGTTCGTGGTGAGGTAAACTCAACCACTAGTGGTGGGTTCAGTTCACCTGCGGATTCTATATTGGCAAATAACGGCGTACTGGTATCCGTAATCGTGCCTTGGCCAACTACGCCTGTGCCTCGGTTCGCTTGATTGCTTTCCACGCGGGCTGGCTGTGCCAAGGCAATATCACGTACATCTGATACATTCATTTGCATTTCACGGGCTGCAAATCGAGTCGGCGTTAAGCGAAAACTATCGCCGGCGCCAAAGGTACCTGCTTCGATTGAAACGCTTAAACCATCAAATTCAACTGTAGATGGAAAAACACCTGAAAATGATTTGGTGGCAACTTCGGCGCCGTCAGACAAGCGCGTTACTGAAAATTCTGTATTATTACCTGGTGCAAAGCGTAAACGATAATCAGAAGTGGTCATAGCTGAAACATCATCGACCAACACTTTAATTTTTTCTGTGCCTGGCGCTGTATTGGTATCAGCTGATGCAACTCGAGACAGTGCCCAAGATTCATCATTGACATCGCGAAAGTAATCAAACCCAAGCTGGCCATCTAAGTCCATGCCTAAGCGATGTTGCTCATTCACGCTATCTGATAAGCCAATAGCTGCAAGCCCTAACTGACCGTAGGTTTCATCAAGAATATTCTCACGAAATTCAAGCAAACCACCTAGTTTACCGCCAGATATTTCATCGGTAATTCTTTGCACTGTATTACCATTTTGATACATCACATCAAATCGCGTACCATCATCTTGGCCGCTTTGTGCAAAGAGCTTAAAAGATTTATTACCAACTACCAAAGACTGGCCATTACCAACAAATAAATTAACAGTACGATCATTATTTTCAATTACTTGCACTGAAACTATCTCAGAGAGTTTTTTTAGAGCTAAATCTCGTTCATCGAGTAAATCATTGGGTAATTCATTGATTGGTAATCGCCCATAAACCCCTATTTTTTCGTTTAAATTTGCAATATTTTTTGATAAAGTTGTCACTTCAGAAGTCAGAGTATCAAATTGAATATTTAAAGAATTATTTTGCGATTCAAGGGTGTCGTATAAGCTATTGACCCGCCCTACTAAGGATTCGGATTTAGATAAAACCACCTGCCTTGAGCCAATGGAGGCTGGATCTTCAGCGACTGTTTGCATGGATTGAAAAAAATCTTGCAATGCTGGTGACAGCCCAGTGGCGTCATCGCCTAAGATAGCGTCAAGCTGAGCTGAGTTATCATAAATTTTTTCGATTCTATTCAGATTATCACCAGTACTGCGTAGCTCAGCACTGGAAAATAAATCTACAATTCGGCGCACACCCTCTACTGCCACACCACTGCCTAGAAAGCCTGCGGAGGTTTTTTGAGATGGCTGTGTGCCAACTATGGTTTGTTGGCGAGTAAAGCCTTCTGTGTCGGCGTTGGCAATATTATGCCCTGTAGTGGCCAACTTTTTCTCGTTGGCCAATAAAGCGGAAACACCGATATTAATTAGCTCTGGCATGCTCCAAACCTCTTTTTAAATAAGACCTAAAGTCTAGGTCACTTGTAATGCGATACAACACAATTCATCACAGAAATATGCAAATTACATGCCTGAGCTTGCGCGAGCTTAGGGCTAGATTGCTTCATCAGTGGACATATTGAGGTTATCGGCAGCAAGGAAAGCGACTTGAGGGGGAATTAAATAGCTAAGAGGTATTTTAGGAATCCGAGGGAGTATCGCCTCTTGGTTGGTCGGGACTTAAGCCCGCAGCTTCACGTTGAATTTGCTTCACTGCGCGTAATACTTCGGCAACCGCTTTAAACAAATGCCTCGGTATGGGACCGCCTATTTCACCTTGGGCAAATAAGGCTCGCGCCAAGGGTACGTTTTCCATAACAGGCACATGAGCTAATTTGGCAATTTCCTTAATTCTCTTAGCAGAGAGATCAGTACCCATAGCCATTATTTGCGGGACTTTATATTTACGGCCATCGTAAGCTATGGCAACTGCAATATGCGTGGGGTTTGAAACCACCACTGAAGATTTCACCACTTGTCTAGGTGTATCATCGCTGGTAGTAATTTCTCGGTGAATAGATTTTCGACGGCCTTTAATTTCCGGATTACCCTCTGTATCTTTGTATTCACGTTTGATTTCATCCTTGGTCATTTTTAAGCCTTTCGAGTGCTCATAACGCTGATAAATAACATCGGCAATCGCTAGAAGTAAAAATGCGGCTGAAGAGTATAAAGCCAGCTGCAACATAAGATGACCTAAGTAGGCCAAAATACACTCTTCCCCACAAGCAGGCATCTGCAGTAAATCGTCTAAGTTAGATCGAATAACATAAATACACGCCGTAATAATAACTAACAGCTTAATAATGGATTTTACGAATTCCATGAGGTTACGCATACTGAAAATACGCTTGAAGCCTGCAATAGGACTAATTTTTTCTAACTTTGGCGTAAGCGAATCGCCAGAAAATACCGCACCAATTTGCAAAAAGTTGGCTAGCACAGCGGTTACGATGCCTGTAACAGTAATTGGCACCATAACCAATACTAAATAGAAAAAAGTACTCTCAATAACATTTGACAGCGCTTCATCGAAGGGCACTTGAATATATTGGGCTGGAAGCAAGATGAAATCCATGATTTCGGAAGTTATCATACCGCCGAAAATATATAAGACCGCAAACATCATAATAATAAGAATAGCGCTAACCAGTTCAGTGCTTTTAGCGACCTGACCCTTTTCCCGAGCATCACGGAGCTTCTTAGGGGTGGGTTGTTCGGTTTTTTCCTCAGCCATATATTATCGCTTTATTAATTTGGGCTTATTTATTGTAAAGTACTTCGCCGATGGTTTTAAAAATCTCTTCAATTGAATCAGTATTTTCTTGTAAGTAGTAAAAGAAACCATCTATGTAAAACACCATAAGTATTAACGAGACTGCACTTTTCACCGGCATTGATAAAATAAACACGTTTAATGATGGTGTAAATCGATTAATTAAAGCAAAACTAAACTCGCTAATAAACATGCCTAAAACAATTGGTCCGGCCAAAATCATGGTAATCATCATTAAAAAATCAAGCTGTTCTAAAAAGAAAAATGCTTTATTTAAATCTAACGACATGCTTAAGTCGATAATCGGCCATTCAACATAACTTTGGTATAACATGCCAAGTAAAGCTAAAATTGCCCCAGAAGCAAAAAATATAACAGCCACGGCCTGCTCTAACAAAATGCCCGTAGGGCTGGTTTGATCACCAGACAAGGGGTTTAAAGTTGATGCCAAAGTGGCGCCCCGCTGGTTATCTATAAAAAAACCAACTGACTCAACCGCCCAAAAAGGAATAGATACCATATAGCCAATAATCATGCCAAGAAAAATCTCTTTAAATAATATACTTATTCCCATGGGGATAGATATATTTTCAAGGCCTTGGAGTTGATTATAATGCATAGGCACTAAAATAATGGCCAAGCTCACATAAAAGCCATTACGGATTACAATACCAGTAAAGACTTTACGACTTAAAAAAGGAATGACCATAAATGCGGCAGTAAGCCGCGGCATAACAATCGCTAAGGTAATTAAAAATTGTTCAATCGCTGTATAGTTGCCAAAATTTTGCCCCATTCAGTTGTACGCCCTACCTTGTGCTATTATTTGACTTTAGCTGCCAACCCTTGGAACCATATCTAAAATCGTAATAAAATAATTATACATTTCGACCCCCATCCAGCGAGCTGTAGCATAAAGAGTAAATAATAAGGCTGCTAACTTGAAACCAAAGCTAATAGTTTGTTCTTGAATTTGAGTTAAAGCTTGCACAATACTCACCAAAGTACCAACTACAGTAGCGACAATTATTGGTGGTAAGGACAGTACCAGCGTCAGCATAAGTGCTTTCGAAGTAAAATCGAGTATTTCCGAAGGACTCATTAGGCCATTGCTCCATACATAAATATGCAAAATTAGAGGTAAATTTCATTGGTTTTACTCAGTTTCTACTGAGCCTATGATCAGTTGTATTAATAACTCTGATCTCCGCAAACTGCACGCTTTACTGGTAAGTCAAAACTAATCCATGAATAAGTCGAGCCCAGCCATCAACTAAAACAAATAAAAGTAATTTAAAAGGCAATGATACAGTTGTTGGTGAGACCATCATCATACCCATAGCTAATAATATATTTGAGACAATTAAATCGATAACCACAAAGGGAAGGTATAATAAGAAACCAACTTCAAAGGCTTTACTCAATTCACTGATGGCAAAAGAAGGAATTAATATAAGCATTGAGTTACGATCAATCACTTCAAAATCTTCTGCAGGCCATAGCAGTTCAGCGGTTTGCCAGAAAAATGCTTTTTCAGCATCATCGGAATGTTTCATTAAAAAGGCCTGAAAAGGCTCCATGATCTGTTCAAAGCCTTTAAGAATAGTCTCCATATTTTCAAAGGTAATACCAGTTGCATTGACTATTTCATACACATCACGACCTACCGGCGCCATAATATACACTGTCAAGATAGTAGCTAAACCATAAAGCGCCATATTTGGTGGAATACCTTGGACACCCAGAGCGTTGCGTAGCAATAACAAAACCACAGCTATTTTTACAAATGCTGTGGTCATAATTACGAAAAAAGGCACTAAGGACAAAGCCATTAGCGCCACGAAAAAAGTACTAGGTGCACTCTCTAATGAAAACATCTCATCTACCTGTTGTGAAGTTGCAAAACTTGGCCAATTTAAGTTGAGCTTAGAGCTCTCATTTTAAGTATGAGTTTGGAGCAAACAATTATTACTGCTGCGAATCATGTAAAACATTGGTAATACGTACGCCAACTTCTTCACCGAGTTGTACTAGTTCTCCAGAAGCATAATTCATACCATTCACCAGAATATGTATATTTTTAGGGGTCATTTCCTGAACAGGTAAACATTGGCCAGCATTGAGAGAGCGTAATTCTTCTAGAGTGAAGTTTTGCCGGCCAAGTTCAAAAGTCACCTCTACTGGTAAATCATTGAGTAAACTTTCATGAGTTTTTTTAGATAACAAGTTGTTCGCCCTTTGATTATGCTGGCTTACTGCTGACCTTGCGGTCTGTTGCGAGGTTTTAGTTTGGGCTGGAGCTGAAAAATGCTCATTTAAAAATTTCTCAGTATCAGCTTGCGAATCATCTTGGGAGCCATCAGTTGCATTCTCTTGAGCTTGAGCACTTTCTTTGGGCAAGGATTCGGTAAATTCTGGAGCTTGAGCTTGTTTTTTGGCAGCTACATCTTGCTTAAAAGTTTCAAGATAGCCATCAAGTGTGAGTTGTTCGTCCACAATATACCCTTTTTGTTGGAGTTTATGCTGTACGCGTACAAGTACATTAAGTTGTGCCGCGCTCGAAGAGTCCTGTGCCTGCTGTCTAAAAATTGTGTTATCGAGAACAATCACATCACCTTTTATTAGTGATCGAATTTCACTACCAGCAATAGTGAGCTCATCAACTATAAATTGGGTCAGTAATGGCACTGCCAGTATATCTTGATTAAGCGGTTTTTCTTCGACTTCTAAATGAGATAATAAATTGATCAGCTGACTGCCAAATGCTTTATTAACAACTATCTGTTGAGCAAAACTTTGCTCGCCTAAATGAAACTCACCAGCTAGAGCAAAAAGTTCGTCAGAACGAGTGTTAGGTGCTGAAGAAGGTGTTATGTTGCTAATTTGCACATTAAAAGCACTGCCAAGATAACTGTCTAAGGCAGCAATAGTCACTGCATCTTTAACATCGCTCGATAACCTTGCCGTTGGCGCTTCAAAATTAAATGATTTGCACATATAGTTTAATAAGTGCTCATCTACTGCCAGGCGAGCTTCGAAGTCATCTCCGGTAACTTGATACCAGCGGGCGTTAACTAAAGGCTGTAATTGATTAGTTTTGGAGACGAATCGAGAAATACATACACCAGAGCGAGCTTCATTAACTGTAAACCTATGCCATCTTTTAGATTGTAAGATTTTAGACAGTTTTACTTCGTTTGGCTCAAGCGATCGAGGCTGATATGGTTGCAACTGATCAACCGCATCTGTAATTAATTTTTCGTATTTCATGAATCCGGAAACTCCAATGATTTGCATGCAGACTGCATTATCTAAGCTTGATTAACGAGCCCTTAACTGAATTATAACAAATCATCCCATAAATCATCAGCCTCTTGGGCTTCAGGTTCGTGCTGATCAGAGCCATCGTGAGGGTTATCCTGCGCACCCTCTGCTAATCGATGATAACGAATATTTGTGGTATTGACATCACATTGTTTACAAAGCGCTTCAGATAATTGTTGCTCGAAGTGCTTGGCTGTGGTTAAAAAACGCTCATCAACAATAAAAAATTCAATTTCGATACGATCATGCACTTGTCTCACCAAAAAGCGCGAACCTTCAAGCAACTCACCGTTTAGATGGACAATCACACCTTCAGCTGCAGCATTGGGGCCTTGCGCGACCCACACAGATTCAACCATTTGCTTTTTGATATACTCATAAATCTGCCGTTGAGGATCAGTTGCATACTCTGCAGAACTTTTAGCCGTACCATCATTCGTTTGCGGGTTTTCCGTGCTAGATTGGTTATTTAGGTCTGCATTTTCAGGTATAAGCTGACCATGACGAAAGAGTCTATGACTTGCAATATTGTCTTGTTGGCCTTTGTTATGCTTATGATTATGTTGATTCCCATGCTGGCTAGCACCAGTTTTTTGATGGGCTTGCCATTGATTAAATAAAGTTTGTAACTGGTCGGTTTTTAATTTGCCATCTTGTATCATCCGCCCTACGCTGCCTTCAGGGTAGAAATTCTTCGGCTGAGACTGAGCCATACCCAGGAGCTGGTCTTCTTTAAATTGAATAGTTTTGGCATCAGCAGTTTTGCCTTCATTGAGTTGACCAGGTACCTGAGCATCAAGTGACTTTTTAGGGCTGTTTTTGCTATCCTGGCTATCGTCACCAGCCTGCGAGCTGGAGTTGGTAATCATCTCATACAGAGTCTCTTGAGGGTCATCAAAAGAAGGCCCTTGAGCATCCTGGCTATCGTCTTCAAGATCTATGATATCGTCAAACAATGAAGTAGCTTCAAGCTGTTCAATGGCATCAATATCGGTAATAACTACACCTGCTCCTTGTGCTGGCTTTTCAGTCATGTCTGCTTTGATTTCTTTAGGTTCATTGCCTTCTTCTTCATCTTGATTTTGTTGTTGTTGACCTTGCTGCTGCTCCCTGTTACCTTGCTTTTGACCATGTTCTTGCACGGCTTGCTCTGCTAGTAAAGGATTATGCAAAGGTAAATGCTGACGATGCATAAAAGCGCCGTGACGAGCATGAGCTGTTTGACGAAGCAAATGTTCATTGTTTCGCTTATGTTTGACATCTTTTTTATGCTGTACAAAACGCTCGTCTTGATGTTTTTCTTCACGTTTATGTTCATCATTATCTGATAAGGCTCTAGTCGTCGATACTTGCTTGTTAGTCATTAGTGCATCAAAGGCATCTTCCATGCCTTTGCTACTCGAACTCGGCTTCGACCGTGCAACATTGCTAGTTGGTGATTTTGAAACTCGGACTATAGGGAAATTAGCCATTGTGCCCCTCCAATATTTACGCCTTTTTCCTTGGCTGGGTCAGTAGTACTTAATACTTTAATACTTTAATACTTTAATACTTTAATAATTAAAATTCGTAAGTCTTATATTTATTTTTAATAATCTCTAGGGGTTTTAAACTATGGGAAACATTAATCACCAAAACGCCCCCTTTGATATTTATACTCATCTGCCAACATTTCTTCTTCTTTACGAGCTTCAATAATTGCAGCTTCAGATTTTAAAGTGGTACGCACTTCGTTTATTTTAGTAACATCTCTATGTGCCTCACCAAGGAGTTCTTGAGCTTTGACAAGCTGTTCTTGCGCATTTGCTAAAGCAGTACGCGCTTCTGCTTCTTTGTTTTGAAAGGCCATTAAACGTTGTTTTAACTGAGCAAGCTGTTCATTAAGCACATTAATTTGATCAAGCTTAACACCCTCTTCACTATTATCAACTTCATCAGTCAAGCGTCGTTTTTCTAACTTTCTATGTTGGGCAAACTCCTCTGTGGCTTGCTCTGCTTGAGATACTTTGCTCTCAGCAGTAAAAACATAATTTTTTTGTTCAACCAAATGCTCCTGCGCTTTGGAAAAACGCATGGCTTTAACTTCATGAAGTGTTGTCATTTGTTCATTAATAGACATATGTTCAACCTCCTACGCTCTGCATTGAACCTGTTAACTAAAATTTTTTAACCCAAACATTGAAACTTTAAGCAACTACGGCTGCGAGCTGCTGTAAAGTTTGCTCCATTGGGATTCGTTCATCAAGCCCTTGTTTTAATAATTGATTTATTTGATCAATTTTACGAATAGCTTCATCAGCTACCGGGTCGGAGCCTTCTTTGTATTCACCGATTCGAACCAGTAATTCAATATCTCGATACTTGGCAATAAGCTCTCTCACTCGGTTAGCAGCTTGTTGATGCTGCTTGGAAGCAACCATAGTCATAACCCGACTAGCGCTTTCGATCACATCGATTGCTGGATAATGATTGGCAGATGCAAGCTTGCGCGACAGTACAATATGACCATCAAGAATTGAACGCACTTCATCAGCCACGGGCTCGGACATATCATCGCCTTCTACCAGCACAGTATAAAGTGCAGTAATAGAGCCAACTTCGCCCTGGCCAGAGCGCTCTAAGAGTTTAGGTAAATCTGCAAATACAGAAGGTGGAAAACCACGGCGGGTAGGTGGCTCACCAGATGCAAGGCCAATTTCCCGTTGGGCTCGAGCAAAACGTGTAACCGAATCCATTAATAATAAAACTCGTTTGCCTTGATCACGAAAATATTCTGCCACAGCAGTTGCTACATAGGCACATTTAAGTCGCTCAACCGCTGGCCGGTCAGAAGTAGCAACCACTACCACGGCTCTTTTACGGCCTTCTTCGCCGAGTTCTCTTTCTAAAAACTCACGGACCTCTCGCCCCCGCTCACCGATAAGCCCAATAACTGTTACATCAACATCGGCTGATTTAGCCAGCATGCCAAGCAAAGTAGATTTACCAACACCGGCGGCGGCAAAAATACCCATTCGTTGGCCTTCACCACAGGTTAATAGGCCATCTATGGCTTTCACACCAAGAGCTAGTGGCTTAGTAATAAGCTGGCGAGACATGGGACTTGGCGCATCTGCTTGTACGGGATAATGAGCACTGGTTTTTAATGGTCTTGAAGGGTCATCCAGCGGTCTTCCTAGACCGTCAATTACTCGGCCAAGCAATTCATCGCCTACTGGCACTTTTTGCGATTGCCCAGTTGGTATTACTAAGGTTTCGCTAGAGATACCTGCCATAGTCCCCAAAGGCGTTAACAAAGCCAGCTCTTCACTGAACCCTATAACTTCAGCCAATAAAGTCTGGCCATGTCTACGATTTTCTAAACGGCATAATTCACCAAGCGTTGCATTGGGCACTACAGCTTTAATAATGGTACCCACAACATGTACCACGCGACCATAGGTTTCTGTAAACTTAAGGTCAGCCATTTTATGGCCGAGCTGATCAACACTCTCTAAGAGCGATTTATCGTTTAAAATTGTAGGATTGTCGTCTTGAGACGTTGTGGTCATTAACTTTACCTAAAGTGAGTTGTAATGGTTATTATTTGATAATGTACAAAGCTACTATACCAGGCACTATATAGTATCAATAAAGAAAAGTATCTATAAAGAACCTAGTGTAAAATTTATACGAAAAGCACAAATTGTTCACAATAGTAACTTAGCTTTCTTCCAGAATAAAGCCGAAACGCCTTTTGCTTACATATAACTTTTGGCTAGGTTTATTTTGAGCTGAGTAACTACACTATGCTTATTAACTTATTAATAGAACACTATGAGTAAAGAATAATTAATAAAAAGCATCTCGGCATCTCTCATCCCTTCTGTTTATAAATTTAAAAACTTAATTCTGGCTTAAAAATTGCTCAATACATTATATATCTGCTCTAGATCTTCAGAAATGTAATCTGTCTAAAAAGTGTGAAATACGCTAGTGTCCATCAATTTTTGAGACAGATTACTTTTCTGACAAGGTATAGGTTTTACCCAATACAACCTAGCGGCAATATAAGCAGTAATGAAACTGCCTGGTTGGCAAGTCTTGCAGCCTGGTTTAAAATTTAAGTAATCACATCATCTGTCCAGACATAAGTGTACGCAGTCACTTGAGCTGATATGGATAAGTGTAAGGAATTCATTATGAAAGAAGTGCAAGCTCAAAAAATCCATCAAGTCATGCATATTTATATTCAGCAGCTCAATGAAGCCTTGGAGATTTTCGAGCAAGAAAGGGCTGCACTAGTGGAAAGAGACCTCAAACGCTTTCAAGAAATCATTCAAAAAAAAGAATGTGTACTCAATGAAATAGCTAATTTTGATGCATCATTAAATAGCCTATTAAAGCCTTTAAGCCAAGATAAGTCGCAAATGCAGCATATCTTTTCCCAACATCAAGGGCCATTACGGCAATCCTTGGTACTGCAATGGCAAGCATTGCAACGGGCTGCAAAATCATGCCGCCGAGCCAATGAAGTCAATAGTCAGATATTGGCCCACAGCCAACAACACTACACTCGTCTGCTCGCTTTACTCAGAAACACAGATCCCAATCTTGCAATCTATGGCAAAAAAGGGTACACCTCTGCCAGTGCCAGCCAAGTCTGTCTTGCCCAAGCTTAGAGATATTTTAAACATTGAGTAAAATTTATTTTACTTTTAACCTTGAGAAACCAGTAAAAGTAAATTACATTTAACTAGTCTTGCCTTAATAGGTGTTTTAGTAAAAAGGATTTAACTGTGGCTAGTTTATTATGGGGTAAAGTTTACTATAAAAACAATTTCGCGGGCTTTATCCATGAGGAACCTGGCGAGCGTATCACATTTTCATATGACTCCAGTTATATTGAAGGCGCTCATCCAGCGATTGCCCATACGCTCCCCCTTCAAACACAACCTCACATTAGTAACAATGGACTACACCCATTTTTTGATAATTTGGTATCCGAAGGCTGGCTCGAGCAGGCTCAAAATCGCCTGCTAGGTCGACGTAAAGTCTCTCGATTTGAACTACTACTTGCTTTTGGCTTTGATTGCGCTGGTGCGGTTTCAATTCTTGATCCAGAGCCATCAAGCTTAAGCGAGGCTATGCTAGATGTGGATAACCCAAGAGAAATGGCTGTGCTCACTGGACGCGCATCACTTTCAGGAGTCCAACCTAAAATTGCTGTTATTTTAGAAAACGGTATTTATCGTTCGAGTGGTATCAATGAACTCAGTACTCACATTGCTAAATTTCCCTCAGTAAATCATAAAGATTTAACCCTAAATGAATATTTAGTATCTTTTGCTTTCAAGGCATTACTACCAGATGACGAAACTGTTCAGCTAGACATCAAAGAAGTCAATGGTTTAAACGAGCCAGCCTTACTAATAAAACGCTTTGATCGGGATTCTAATGGTCGCTTGCATTTCGAGGAATTTAATCAGCTACTCGGCAAGGCATCGCATACCAAGTATGATGGCTCACATAAAGATATGGCTCATTTCATACTGAATACTCATAGCTGCCTACCCACCCAAGCCTACTTACTCTATCGTCGAATCCTTGTGGGTTTGCTTTTAGGTAATACAGATATGCATCTGAAAAATTTTGCAATGTTTCACACAGCCGCTGGTTTACAATTAACCCCCTCTTACGATCAAGTTGCGGCGTCACTTTATCACTATAAATCACTGGCTTTACAGATCGCTGGATCTAAAAATCATCCGATTGGAGATCTTAAAGCACATCATTTGGTTCTTTTGGGGCAAGAGTTTAATTTATCACCAGTAGCTATTAATATGGCAGTAAAGGGACTAGAAAAAAATCTCGAAGCCGCTAAAATTGCTATTCAGGCAGCTCAGCTAGGCACAGCTGAGCTTAAAGACAAGCTCATTGAACTTATAGGAAAACGATGGAACGGGACTTTCGCCTCAATTGGCAAAGCTTTGTCGAAGAAGCAATTAAACGCCGTAAACAGCAAAAACTCACACAAGAACAACTAGCTATACTGGCAGGCGTTAGTAAACCAACCCTTAATACCTTTGAACAAGGTAGAACTACCATTAAATTGGATAGTGCGCTCAAAATTTTGGGGATGCTTGGGCTGGCATAATTCTCCTACCTCCTGGGTATAACCCTGCATTCACAACTTGGAATTATGATACAATTTTGCGAATTCATTCGTAAGAGGGTATTTTTTTGAAGCTAAGCGCCCAAAGCCATCCTATCTTGTGGTCATACTTACCTCAATTTGAGCAAACCTTGGCTGAGGCACAACTGACAACTCAATCAATTTTGGTTGGTTTGTCTGGCGGTGTTGATTCATCGGTTAGTGCCTTATGTTTATTGGCACTCAAATATAACGTTGCTGCTTTATTCATGAAAAATTGGGATGAAGATGATGGTACAGAGTTTTGTACTGCAAAAGCCGATCTTGCGGATGCTCAAGCGGTCGCAGACCTTTTAGGCTTTAAACTGCATACTGCAAATTTTGCCGCAGAGTATTGGGACCAAGTCTTTGCCCACTTTTTACAAAGCTATGCTATGGGGCATACGCCAAATCCAGATGTTTTATGCAATCGTGAAATAAAATTTCAAGTGTTTCGTGACTATGCTACAGCACTTGGGTTTTCAGCAATTGCAACTGGTCATTATGCTCAGATAAAATCCCGCCAAGATTCTACCGGTCAACAACAACCTTTGCTCTGTCAAAGTGTTGATACTAATAAAGATCAGACTTATTTCCTCAATGGTGTTGCGCAACAAGATTTCCAGAATGTGGTTTTTCCGCTAGCAGCACTTAATAAGTCTGAAGTCCGCGCTATAGCCAAAGAAGCAGGCTTGATCACTTCAACCAAAAAAGATTCCACCGGCATTTGTTTTATAGGTGAGCGGCGATTTACCGACTTTCTCAGTCAATATATTGCTCATCAACCAGGGTCGATTGTGGATGAACATGGCAACAAGCTTGGCGAGCATCATGGTCTTTCTTATTATACTTTGGGTCAGCGTAAAGGAATAGGTATTGGCGGCACTCAAAAAGGCTTAGAAAAACCATGGTTTGTGGCAGAAAAAAATTTACAAACCAATGAGTTGCTTATAGTACAAGATCCAGAACATCCTCTTTTACTCAGCCATTGGGTTGTGATTGATAATATGAATTGGATTACAACTTTGCCAGAAATTTTAGACGCGGCGCTACTTGAACATAATACTTGGCATGGGCTTGGTCGATGTCGTCATCGTCAGCCCCTAGTAGACCTTAGTATAAATTTTTCACAACAGGATATCAGTGACAGTGATAAGAAATCTGGCGACACTCAACCTGTTCTAACTGCTGAAAATACGTTTGATGCTACAACAATAACCTTGCAATTCCACAAGCCACAATGGGCGGTGACTCCAGGGCAGTATCTGGTGCTTTACCATAATGAAATTTGTCTGGGTGGCGGTACAGTCAAGGAAAGATGGCTATGAATGAATCTCAATTACGTCGTGATATTGAAAACCAACCACTCTGGTCACAAACTCTGGCTTTAGCTGCAACTTATCAAGCATGTCATCATGTCAATGATATAGCGAATGGTTTAGCTTTAGATGACCAACTCTACAAAGTGTTGATGCATTCCATATTAAATACTGATCCTTTAACATCCACCCAAGCTTATTTTTCACTGGCACCACTGGGTCAAGCTTGTGACAATTTAGCCATCACCTTAAAAGGCAAACATAAGACTCCAGGCAATAAACCAGTGCCCAGCGGTAATTGGAACGAAACAGACAAGTCCAACACCGTAAACAACCAAAAGCATTATCCACTGCGGTATACTATGAGCGCATTGCAATTACAAAAACTTATAAAAAAACAACCGCAAAAGTTAAACGAGCTCAGCCAGCGGATTAATTCAACCCAACGTTATATTGAGCTGCAGTACCCTCAAGTTATGGCTCAACCTAGCGCTGGCATTGACCCCAATATTCAACAGGTTATCAACCAACGATTTGCAGAAATTTATCTTGATATTTTTGGGCAGTTAAATTTACGCATTATTATTCAAGGCAAACCCGAGGCACTTAAAAATACACACTGTGTGCATAGTATTCGTACCTTATTACTGGCGGCCATACGATCGGCTTTTTTATGGCAACAAGTAGGCGGCTCTGGTTGGAAATTATTATTTACCCGTAAAAAAATTATTGATATTTGTGAATTGCTGTCACAACGTATTGCAACCGAAGTAGTAGTTGCCCAAAACTTTTCTTGATTAAATGATATTAGAGATCTTAGGTCGGTTTGCGAGCTTGTACAGAGTGTAAGCTAACGCCCCACCTTTTAAATTAGGCCTTGGAGGCATTGCATTATTATGACCATTAATTCTCTTTCCCCACTTGATGGGCGCTACCATGAAAAAACCGCCCCACTTGCCAAGCATTTTAGTGAAGCTGCGCTCATGCGGTGTCGTGTCATTGTGGAAGTTAACTGGCTGATTGCATTATCACAAGCAGATGGTTTAACAGAACTCACACCATTTACTGCTGCACAACAACAGCAACTAGTCGCCATAGCTAAGAATTTTTCTGCTAGTGACGCTGAAGCTATTAAAGCAATTGAAGCAACCACCAACCATGATGTCAAAGCAGTTGAATATTGGCTTAAAATACAGCTCAATACCATTGGTTTAGCCAATGCCAAAGAATTTGTGCATTTTGCTTGCACTTCTGAAGATATTAACAATTTAAGCCATGGTTTAATGTTAAAAGAGGCTTTAGAGTCAACTCTACTCCCATTTATGCAAGATATTGTACATAACATAGCCTTGCTCGCAGAACAATTAGCAGCCCAACCCATGCTCTCAAGAACTCATGGACAAACCGCAAGCCCTACCACGCTTGGTAAAGAGTTAGCCGTCTTTGCCTATCGTCTGCAGCGCCAGATTAAGCAATTAGCAGCTCAGCCAATTTTAGGCAAAATGAACGGCGCTGTAGGCAATTATAATGCTCACCTTAGCGCCTACCCCGAGCTTAACTGGTCAGCCATAAGTCACGGCTTTATTGAAACTTTGGGCTTAACCCCTAATCCATATACTACGCAAATTGAAAGCCACGACTATATGGCCGAGCTATTTCATTGTGTCACTCGTTTTAATCAAATTTTACTCGATTTTAGTCGAGATATTTGGAGTTATATTTCTTTAGGTTATTTTACTCAAAAGCTCAAAGATGGCGAAGTAGGCTCATCTACTATGCCGCATAAGGTGAACCCAATCGATTTTGAAAACGGTGAAGGCAATATTGGTTTAGCCAATAGTCTCTTGCAACACATGGCAGAAAAACTAATGGTTTCCCGCCTGCAGCGTGACTTATCCGATTCAACTGTAATCCGGAATATGGGCGTTGGTTTTGGCTACTCGTTACTGGCCTATCAATCTATTGCTAAAGGCATGAGTAAACTTAAAGCTAACCCACAACGCATGGCTGAAGATTTAAATAATGCCTGGGAAGTTTTAGCTGAACCAATCCAAACAGTAATGCGCAGGCATGGCTTGGCAAACCCTTATGAACAATTAAAAGCCTTTACTCGCGGCCAAGCTATGTCACAACAGACCATGCAAGCTTTTGTGCAAACCCTTGAGCTGCCGCAAGCGATTAAAGATACTTTATTAAATATGACTCCAGCAGACTACATTGGCAATGCGTTCCAGCAAACCGAACAACTTAAACACTATTTATAATAGGAATTATTATGCCGCTAAGGATGTATGCAGGCCCAGTACTAAGGCGTACTAATTCAACCAATATTGTACTTTGGTTTGCAACAGACCAGGCTATAGACTGTCAGCTTGAGCTTCAGCCAATTGATAACCACAAACAAACAGTGGATGCACAACTACTCAAAGATGCTTTAACTTCATTTAAAGCTGGTGAGCAATTGTGGATTCACCTGTTGGATCTTCGGTTTGATAAGCATAATGAATTACCAAGTAATTGTTGGATTGGTTATGACCTTAAACTTAAAACTGCAGATTCAGACTGGCTTGGGTTTGATCATTGGGCACCGGATCTGGTGTATGACAACCAGGTCACTCCTGGATTTGTTATTCGTCAACAAATTGCTTCAGTACTGCATGGTTCCTGCCGCAAACCTCACCACCCTTCATTTGATGGTTTAGTCAGTGCTGATCAATGGCTGCAAACTCAATCACTTGATCAATGGCCAAGTGTATTATTGATGACCGGTGATCAAATCTATGCTGATGACGTTTCAGCAACTACTTTACACGCGATCCACCAACTACTTGCTGAGCTCCAACTGCCAGATGAAGATCTACCTGACTCGACAATTAGCTCGAGCAGGCAACTCCATGCTGAGTCACCCTATTATAATCGTAGAACGGAATTATTGCCTAAAAGTACGCAAACCAAAGAAGTGATCGAAACTCTGTTTAAGGGCTCAAAAAAACCAATATTTACCTCCGATGATGCAGATAATCACCTGATTACATTAGGTGAAGTACTCGCCATGTATCTACTGGTATGGTCACCAGAAGCTTGGCGCAATCTTACTTTAAAACAACTTGACCCGGACTCTGAAACCGGTGAAATTAAAGCATCTAACGAAACCAACGATACCCAAGATACCAATCATCTGGAAAATTTACAGGAGTTTATCCATGGTTTGTCGCAAGTTCGACGAATTATGGCCCATCTCCCATCAGCGATGATTTTCGATGATCATGATATTTCAGATGACTGGAATTTAACCGCTGCCTGGGAAAAAACCGCTTACGAGAATGATTTCTCGCGCAGAATGATTGGTAATGCGATAATTGGTTATACCCTTTGCCAAGGCCTTGGCAATAATCCTGAAAACTTTGTCGAGCTCCATCAAGCAATACAAGAATCAATCGCAAGCCCTGGCACTCAAGTGCATAATGAAACGATACAAACCCTATTAAAATTTAATCGATGGAATTACCAATGGGATTATTTCCCACAAATACTAGTATTAGATACTCGCACCCAGCGCTGGCGATCTGAAGTTTCACCACGCAGGCCCTCTGGTTTAATGGATTGGGAAGCACTAACCAATTTACAACACAAATTAATTAGTTATGATGCGGTAATAATGGTCTCGCCTTCGCCAGTTTTTGGGGTGAAAATTATCGAAACCGTGCAGCGTATATTTACTTGGTTTGGTCGACCATTATTAGTGGATGCCGAAAATTGGATGGCTCATCCTGGCTCAGCCTATACCCTGCTTAATTTATTTCGGCATCGTCAAACGCCGGCTAAATTTACTATTCTCTCTGGTGATGTTCATTATTCGTTTGTTTATAGAGTTAAGGTAAGATGGTCTAGAAATACATCTAAAATTTGGCAAATTACTAGTAGTGGGATAAAAAATGAATTTCCAAAAAGCTTGCTTGATCTCTTTGATCGCATGAATAGATGGCTTTATGCGCCCTACTCACCTTTGAATTTATTCACCAAACGGCGGCATCTTAAAATTACGCCCCATAAACCAACTAGCGCCAGTCATGGTGAGCGACTACTTAATAAATCAGGAGTTGGCTTAGTAAAATTTAGTCAAGCGGGCCAGCCAACAAATATTTATCATATTGCCAAAGATGCACAGAGCGTTGAATTTGAAGCCGAAGATACAGCATCAAAGTGGGAATAAATTGAATTCTTGTTCATTTAATTCGAGAGCTTAGGCTTGAGTTGCTTGACCTTTCTCATCTGACGCCAAAATGTATCATCCATGATCAACTTTGGCTTAATCCACATCCATGTGGATCCAGATTCAAAAAGTCAAGCAACTCAAGCCGTAAGATCATATTTAATTTAACGGTCGATAAACACAGACACGGTTTCTGCCACCACGTTTGGCATCATAAAGTGCCTCATCTGCCTCAACAGTGATACTTTCAACATTAGCCCCGCTAAACTGCACAATGCCACTGCTTATGGTTGATGAAAAATCTCCATCTTTAGTGGAGTATCGAAACTGACTGTATTGGTTACGAATGTCATTTAAAAAAATAACAGCGTCTTCTAAAGAAGTGTTAGGCAGCACTACAGCAAACTCTTCACCACCATAGCGGCCAACCGTATCGGTTTTACGTAAACGTTGTTTTAAAAACATAGCCAGGCGTTTAATCACTCGATCGCCTTCAGCATGACCATAAGTGTCGTTAACACTTTTAAAGTGATCAATATCAACCATGGCAAAACACAGTGAATCATGGCTCACTTGGGCTTTATCGATCTCAATTTTTAATTCACGTAAAATTCGAGAATGGTTGAATAGCCCAGTAAGAGAGTCTCTATACATTAAATCCACAATTGTACGTGCTCTAAAGCCACGAGCTTTGACTTCAGTTATAAGATGCTTTGGTTCTACACTTTTGTTAAGAAAATCATCAGCCCCAGAACTCATCATTGAAGCTTGTTTTTCAGGATCATCCTCTGCAGACAAGAATACAATGGGAATATGATGGTAAGCCTCTACCTGACGAATGACTCGCGCAAGTTCGGTGCCAGTACAGGATGGCATATACATATCTAATAAAATAATCTCTGGATCAAAACTTTCAATAGCATCTAGTACCATTAAAGGGTCTTCAATATGCTCGGCAATTAGGCCACCCTGATTAAGGTGTTTTTGCGTCGCTGTACCTTGAGATTTTGAATCGTCCACCACCAATACACGAAAAGGTGAAATTGGTGTGAGTTGGGTAATAATATCAAGTTGCTCAACCAGGGGACCCAGCTCAAGCTGGTTTTGATGAAAATACACACCACCTACTCGAGTTGCCATTAAGCGGGTAAAAATATCTGCTGGCGCCTGTGAGTAAACAATCGCCTTGACTGGCTGGTTGTAATTGAGCTGACATTGTCTCAGCAATTCTATGCCCGGTGGGCCACCGGATGTATTTAGACCAACATCTTGCGCCCCAAAGATGCTTTCCATTATTACAGCAGCAGGTCGCCTAGAAGCCATTTCCGACCTAAACTCTGCAACTGTGGAAGTCAATAACACTCTGAAACCAAAAAACTCCAGCTGCTCGGCTAAAATAAAGCCCTCTTCAATGGCAGCTAAAGCAATATAAATTGGTTTTTTAGGGCTCATTGCTGATGATTTGTCTTGCAACACATCATCGCGCCTTAAAGCAAGCTCACCCAAGGCATGAATCACTTTAGTCAGCTGATGTAAAATTTCTGGGCTGGGAGGAGTATTTTTATTTTCGAACATCTCCAGATATTGCAAAATTTCTCGACCTGCACGCCGATGATTTTCTTCGTTGAAATGCTGCGCAAAGCGAATCAGCGTATGGGTCGCATTAACCATATCAGCTAACCGCTCAGCAGACCAAGAGGATTCATTTAATTGACGCCACAAACCGAGCATAAGACGAACTTGATTCGTCACTCGCTTGGCAAAATAGCGTTTCAACTGTTGCTTGTGAGAGGCGCGTTGTTTGTCGTTCATTAATTCGCTTTTAAAATCATTATTGAATACTTGAGAATCTATGACCTGACAGCTAAAACAGGGCTTATGGCTTACAGCAAATATTAATCTAAGGCTTATACTTCACTAATAATAGTTGAAAATTTCTGGAAATAACTTATGACACTTGCAAGATATGTTATCTGCTTAATGCTTTTGTTTATTTTTGTTATCCAAATTGGCGGTATGTCTTTATTTATATGGCACAACAAAGTCAGTTTACAGGCACAAAACCAGCAACGAGCACAAGATACAGCTCAATTAATTGCCTACCAGTTCTCAACGTCTCTCAAGGATAAGCTTGCCACTGATAAAAAATTGCCGCAAATCAATCAATTACGTGGCTTAATTAACCCCCTGCTGAAATCAGGTCACTTTGACAGTATTACTCTTGTTAAAGACCAACAATCTGTGCTCTATCATGTTCAATTTCCGCTTAAGGTGAGATCTATACCTCAATGGTTTTTACAAGGCTTTGGATATGAAAAAAAACCTCAAGAAATACTGTTTATTGAGCAAGGCCATGAATATAAAATAAGTATTGAAATGAGTATTCAACGGGCTAATTTGACACTCTATAATACAATCAAAACTGCTTTAGGCTGGCTTATTTGTGTGACTCTACTGGCATGCTTTGCACTTTCAAGCATCATTCGCAAGCTTTTACAGCCATTAAATCAACTGCAAGGCTATGCTCATGCAATAAGCCATCATCAGTTTGATGGACCAATCCCCTTGCCTAAAACACGAGAATTGCGCAAGCTGACTCAAGTTATGAATCGTATGGGCCAGCAACTGCAACGGGTGCATAAGCAACAACTTAACCTTATTAAAACCACAAGAACCCAAGCATTTGTAGATAGCTTAACTGGCCTGGCCAACGCAACTGCATTTGAGCAATGGATCTATAACTCTTTACATAACAGTGAATCGAATGCAACCGACTGCCAATTTGGGGGCATTATTATTCTGGCTAAAGCTCAGGGTATTGAAATAATTAACCATCGACAAGGACGCTCACTAGCTGATGCGAATATTATCCAAATAAGTAGAATCTGGCATTCACTGAAAGACTGTAATAACACTCAAATGACAGCAAGCGATTTTAACAATCCCTGTCTTGCTCGACGTGCCGGCGCTGAGTTTTTAGCTTGGCTACCAATTAATAGTATTTCACACAATAACAGTATCTCACTTAATGCTGTCCAAGCAATTAGCAGCTATTTACACCAAGCATTTAAACATCAACAAAATTCTGGTGAACTAGCTGCAGAATTATCCTTACATTTGGCAGTCTATTCCTGTGGCTTAGTTGAGGAAAACCAATGGCAAGCAATTATGCAAACTCTTGATCAACAACTCAACTATGCCATTGAACATAATATAGAGTCTATAGATGCTAATAATCCTGCGGGAGCCGGCGCTCTAGCATCACATCTTAATCACAAGTCAGACCTGCAAGACCCATTACAGATAGCAGCATGGAGTCAATTTTTTCCTCAAATACTTGCTGAAAAAAAACTTCATCTTGTATATCAACCAATAACTCACCCAGATGGCTTACATACTTTATGGTGCGAATGTTTCTTAAGGATTCCATATCAAGATGAAGTACTGACAGGCACTAGAATTTGGCCTTGGTTAGAAAAACTACAACTCACTTATGCCTTCGATCGACTGGTAATTCAAGAAGTCTGTAGCCAGCTTGCAAATAATGTGGCTCAAAGTTTAAGTATTAATCTAAATAATTCCACCTTATCACACCAGAACTTTATTGGTTGGTTTACACAGATTTTAGAGCGGTATACTCAACGAGCTGCACCAACTCAGCCCCTTCATAGCAACAATTGTATTGGTAATAGACTTATTATTGAGGTCAATGAAAGCTTTCTACAACATACTGCTAGTCTTGAGATACTAATAATATTAAAACAATTAGGCGTTAGGATTTTTCTTGATCAAGTGACAGCTAGCACAAATACTATGGATCAATTGATGCAATTACCGATCGATGGCATAAAGCTCAATGTTACTTTTATAAGACAAATTTGCCAAAATAATAACCAAGCGATTTTTATTCAAAGCCTACTGATGTTGGCTAAAACCTGTGGGCTACAAATAATATTAGAGGGTGTGGAAAACGGTAATGATTGGGGCCTCGCAATTGAGGCAGAATTAGATGGAGTGCAAGGCTTTGGAATTTGCACCCCACTTGATAGCTTAGCTGCATGTTATCAACAACATTGTATTCAAGATATCCAAGCATAATTTCGAGAGCTTAGGTTTAAGTTGCTTAACTTTTCAGGCGTCTTAATTGGTTAAGCTCAAGTTTTAAACAGATCAGAAGTTGAAAGCTATTTTTTTTCTAATTTTTGGATACGGGCTTCAAGAGCGGCGATTTGCTTTTCAAGTGTCTGTTGATCATTTTGAGTAAACAGCCCCAGCCTTTTGAGAGCCTTAGAAACTCGCTCATCAAAAATAGACTCTAACCGATTAAATGAACCTGCAGCTCGCTCTTTAACATTGCCCACACTGCCCATGGCCGCATCACGCACTTGTTGAATTTGACGATCAATATGAGTTCGTGAGATTTTTTCAAGGTCTCTGCCCTCTATGACCAATTGTTGGAAGACACTATTATTTTTTTCATTTTTTTGTGAGAAGGCACCTAAGCCGGCTAACCATATTTCTTTTGCTGAGGATTTAATATGACTCACTAAGTGAGTTTCATCAATCTCATGCTCATCAATTGCCGGTGATGATTGCTGGTTTTCAGATGTTTCATCAGCTGGTTGAGGATGTTTTGGGGATTTTCGCTTTTCACTCATCTTTCAATCGACCTCTTACTTAAGGTAAAGTATTTAAAATATGCAAAATTCCATTCGTTACAATTTACAAGCTTAGATGTGGGTTGAAACTAAACCTGAGTAAAAAATAATTGACTCACTCAATTCTTCTAGCCACAATTAAAGTGAGTAGAGGGCAAGCCTGAAATTTAGCTCTCAATTGCATTGATACGCCAGATTAGCACAGGGTGAACGGCAAGACAAAAAAAAAGCTGAGCAAAAGCTCAGCAAACATGAAGGACGTACCCTTTTGAGAGTACGAGATCATAATATCGTCCAAAGTTAGAATATTCATACTATAGCTGCATACAATGTATTAAATTAGACCAATAACCAAGCTCTAAGCCTTAAACTCTCAGACAATTGCCAAGCCTTGCACAGGAAAAGCCATGAAGTACCAAATTAAACAATCTCAAAAACTACAAGGCGTATGCTACGACATTCGCGGTAAAGTATTGGATGAAGCCAAACGATTAGAAGAAGCTGGACATAGTATCCTTAAGCTCAATATTGGTAATCCGGCACCTTTTGGTTTTTTACCGCCAGACGAAATTATTACCGATGTCATCCGTAATCTTACCAATGGAGTTGGCTATTGTGATTCTTTAGGCTTATTTGCTGCTCGCAAAGCCGTAAGCCAATATTATCAATCCAAAGGCATTCAACATATTGATGTGGATCGCGTATTTATGGGCAACGGGGTTAGTGAATTAATCCTTATGGCAATGCAAGGGTTACTCAATAACGACGATGAGGTCTTAGTTCCAGCGCCAGATTACCCATTATGGACTGCATCTATTCGTTTAAGCGGTGGCATTCCAAGACACTATATATGTGACGAATCGGCTGATTGGTTTCCCGACCTTGCAGATATTGAAGCCAAAATAACCCCTAAAACCAAGGCCTTAGTTGTTATTAATCCTAATAACCCAACCGGTAGTGTCTACAGTGATGATTGTTTACAAGCCTTGTGCGACCTAGCCCGTAAGTATAATTTAGTTATTTTTTCTGATGAAATTTACGATAAAATTCTCTACGATGGTATTCAACATACGCCCACCATGGCATTTGCTCAGGATCTTGTCTGTGTGACTTTTAACGGGCTTTCTAAAAATTACCGCGCCGCTGGATTTCGGGTTGGCTGGATGTCAATTGCAGATCCAGATCAAAGGGCCAATGACTATTTAAAAGGCCTCAAAACACTAGCATCAATGCGATTATGTGCCAATGTACCCAATCAATTTGCGGTACAAACCGCATTATGTGGCTATCAAAGCATTCAAGATTTGGTTAAGCCTGGTGGGCGGTTATTACATCAAAGAAACACGGCTTATGACTTATTAAATGCAATACCTGGCATTAGTTGTGTGAAGCCTAAAGGGGCTTTGTACCTATTCCCAAAAATTGATCGTAGTATTTATTCGATTGATGACGACGAACAATTAATGCTCGACTTGCTTATTCAGGAGCATATACTGCTGGTGAATGGCCGAGCCTTTAACTGGCCAGAGCCTGATCATTTTCGCTTAGTATTTTTACCTCATCAAGACGAACTGCAACAAGCACTCCAACAAATTAGTCATTTTTTTGCTCGGCTGCGTTAGGTTGTAAATTTTGAGTGCGTCTTCCTTGATCATTAGCTAGGGTTTCTGTGAGTCCCTTAAGAATACTGCACCTGGCTTGTATTCTTTCAACCAGTCCAGCTCTATGTTGCTCTAACATACCTGGCGGCACATTCGGATTGTCGTCCTCAAAGCGCAAGGTAAGGTCTGCCACCTCCTCGGCTAAATCACGAATAACACTACTCACCACCAGTACTTGTGAACCATATTTAATTTTACGCATAATCAATTCCTTTCAAACCAACGTGTTATTTCAGCTCGTAGCTTGGCTAATGAGCTGCTGCTATGGGTATAGACTGATTCATTTCAGTTTGCATATAAGAAAAACTATGGAGTAATACTTGTGTCTCTTGTATTGTTTTTGCCAAGGAATACTGCATAGCATCGTAGAGTGTATCTATTGCAGCTCCATTATCTAAGGCTATATGACTCACCTGCTGTGATAATTTATTTTCAAGATCAACTGCCAAATCTCGTAAATGATAAGCCCCAATATGCGTTGCTCTGGTTTGTAAAAGCCTTAGATCAGTAATATCCATAGAGAGTCTTATAGTGGTAAATCGACCATAAAAACTCAATAAAGCTCGCTCAAATTGAGGTATATTTTGATGCACTAAACGTCTTGCTTCACTCATATTAATTTCGGGAAATAAATCATCATGGGCATTAGTAATCTGTTGTGAATCCTTAGCTAATAGCTGATTGATATATTCTGGTAGCCCACTTGCACGAATAGGTTTTTGTATACACTTAAGAATTGATACTCTGTGGAAAATTGGCGCTGTAAAATCTATGCCGTGATCACAAATATAGCCTGTAATAATACCTTTTGAATAAGCCCAGCTATTTATTGCTTCAAACCCATGAAGTGCACTATTTTGAGCATCATTAGTATCAGTATTTCTATGAGCATCTACTGGCCAATTTTCAATTTTATGTACAATAAAATCCGGTAATGCCTGGTTTGATAAAGCCTTAAGCTCAGCTAAAGTTTTAAATATTAAAACTTTAGCTCCGTAATTTCTCAAAGCCCGACTTAAGGCTTGCACGGTATGAAATTGAGGATCAGCAATTGCAATAGTATATTGATGCAACTGCTGCAATGGTGCTAATGGCTGTTCAGAAGCTACTGGTGTGGTTATTTTTATCTGAATTAAGTGCCCCCCTAGTGCCGAAGGGGTTACTTGAACTTTTGCCTGCATAGTTTTTAAAAGCAAACCAGCTATTTGTAAACTGAAATAATCAATTGCAATCATTTGTGAATTAATCACCGCTTGAGATACTGCAGTGGTGGTTTGAGGTAGGAGTATTGATTGTAAAATACGTAAATCTAGATCTGCTCCAGAATCCTCTATAGTGAATTCTAAAGTTTTAAGTCCCTTAATCGATGGGCCAGTATTGAAGGTTAATAGCGTGATATTTTGCGCCGATTGATGGATTGCAAAATTTAAAAGTAGGCTTAAAATCTGTTGACAGACTTGATCATTTACAAGTAATAGAATCTCATTATCAAATTGACCATCAAAAATAAGCTCACCCTTGAGGTGAGCGGCTTTTGGCGCCAATTCATCCACTAAGTTTTCAATAAGATTACGTAGATCACAAACCACTTGATTGGCTTGCGTCTGGGATAAATCAATACAATTATTAAGGTGACGAACAAGTGTTTGTAGAGTGTTGAGCTCATTTATAAGTAAATTATCTTGATGATGTGAGTTATACACATCACCTATTTTTGAATGCGCAATATTATGAGTATTCAATACTTGATTGTTAATGTTATTCACTGGTTGTTGCAATACATTAACAACTGATAATATCAACTGATTGTGTATTTCATTGACTGCTTGCAAATCAGTTATTTGTGCTTTTAAGTGCACACTATTTTTTTTATAAGCTGTTACATCGTAGCCATAAACATTGACCATACCAAGTTGATGATGAGCTCTAAAATAAAAACTTAACCAATATCCACCTCGATTACGTTCTATGGCAAAAGATTGACTATTGCTCATAATTAACTGCCAATCATCACGGGAAAGCTCTGGAAAAAAATCGTAAATACTGCGCTGAGCTCGATTTTGCGTGTTGTAACTGTAAAAATAAGTTTTAGCCACTGAATTTTTAGAAATCAATTGCCCATGACGGTCAAATCGCAATACTGGCCAAGGTGATAGTGTTGAAAACAATGCTTGTAGCTGAAGATTTTTTTGTCGATGATTTAATCGATCAAGCCAAGCAACTTGATACTTTTGCGCTAACAAGTAAATCAAAGCATATGTGCAGCAGCAGAGTAAAGATATAACAATACTCAGCAAAAACAATGGGACATAAGCATAGTGTAAAACACCATAGGTGATACTTGAAACCACGACAATCAACATAATGGATAAAATACCCATTAATTGAGCACCAGATCGGCTATCAAATTTACTAAGTTTAAGGCTCCATTCATCGGTCTGTTGGTCTAAATGTTCAGGCATATACCCTCATACTGCGGAGTCGCTTTACCCGTGAATTAACGAGTACGTTGTTTGATTGAATTTCTTTATATCGTAAATTTACCGAGATCGGGCTGTACGAATCATGCCACTTCATTAATAATAGACTCTCTATGCAATATTGAGGGTAGAACTACACCTCTCTCAACTACACCTCTCTAGACTTTATGGAGATAAACATGCAGGGACTTGCCAGCGAGCTTGTGGAAAACTTTGGTCAGCTTCAAGACGCTAACTATAGACTGTGTGATGCTTTAAGTAATATTCCATCAGATTATAAAGCTTGGACAATGGGTTTAGGCGATCAGGTATGGCGGCATAACACCCAACATCACGAGTCTTTTACAAATCAAGACTGGATTCGGGAAATTTATAGTTGTTTTGATCATCGTCATAATGGTGATGGTCGGGATACTTGGCAAATGGCAGGGCTTTACGTAGTACCTCATGAAATCATTCAGCTTGCTGAAACAGTCAATGACTGGAAAGACAAGGTTGCTATGCTTTCTAAACAATACCAACAGGCCACCCAACAGTCATCAAAAAAAATGGGGCTTAATCAATTATTACTCTGTTCAGCAGACAATGATACTCAAATATACGCACAGTTATCGAGTAATGCTCGGCAAGTGTTACAGCGAGTGGGTTACCATCGTATTCACCTGCGTATGGTGACTCGACATATTTTAACTATTCCTGAATACCCTAAACACTTAAGCTTATCTTGGGTGCGCCAACGGCGGTCTATCCAAAAAATTGATTTTAAAAGCTGTGAAAATGCTTTATTGAAAATGTCACGTGATGCAGACAATAGTCATATCGAACAACAATTACATCTGTTGCATCAGTTAGAGTCTAAAAAATATCACTTACTGCGCAAAGTACAAACTGTGGCCTACCCGGCTATTAAGCTTAAAGCTTACTGGAGCAATGGCTTGGACTCCCACTTAGGCTATTTATCTGTACCCGCATTGATTCCAGAAGCAACCACTCAGAAAGGCCAATTACGTGCTTTACCACCTATGACGGATATTGCAGCTGTACCACCACCTGCTCGAGCCAAGCGCAGATCAGATAATAGGCTGCCTGAAGAGGCATTTTTACCCTCTATTCGAGTGTATTTACAAATGGAATGAACTCAAGTTTTGTGACCTTAGACTTGAGTTATACCCAAGCCTAAGGTCACAATTTTGTTGAACAAAATATATTAGAGCAAATCATGAAGAATATGACTTTGTCGCGACTCTAAATCTGCTTTATAAGCTTTAGTATCAACCTTTAAATAACCACCACAAGCGGTCACTAGCCATAACCCATGAATTAACGCATGAGCTTGCCACTGAGGATGCCGATTAATACTCGCTGAGGTTATTATGGGAATATAACGGTTATTATGCGACCTAAAAGCCGTGGAGTGATTGACTCCGGCGGTAATCATTTGATGCTGCAAACCTGGAATAACAAGCTCAATACGTTGAGGCTTCATTGATAGGCTTTGTAATCGCTCGGCGGCATGCACTGCATCCATTACCTCTAAAACTCGCTGTTTAACATCATCAACTAACTCTTGCACTTTTAAAGTATGTGGTTGCCAATTAAAAAAGTCATCAATATCCATATTTTGAATTGAGCTTGATAACCATTGATCAATATCAGGTAATTGAACTGTAAGCGCTTGCAGTAAAGTAATACCCTGGCCCTGCCAAAACACTTTTTGGGCTAATAAATCGAATAATACAGATCCAGTAAAATAACAAAATGGATAACCCGTATCGATTATTTCACCATCCTCAAGCACCACTGACTGATTGGCTTCAGCCAACACCTCGTAAATTTTAAGAAAAATCATACGTTTTGAAATTCTTGATACTTCTTCAACAGACATTTTGCACTCCAGCCTAAATCACAATAAATTCATATTTTTTTCTAGATTAAATATGTGATCGGCCTCAACCGGAATTTCTTGAGAAATACATCAAGCTGAAGTGGTTAAATAAACTGTTATAGTTAAATAAGCTGTTATAGTTAGTATTGCAATCTTATCCAAGGGTTGTTTGTGCATGTCTTTGCTACATTTAATATTAAGAATAATTATTTGGATTTAGCTCATGAGTAATGAATCAAGCAAAACAGCGTCTTGTTCACCTACAAGTTCACAGGCCAAGCATCAAGACCAAAGAACTCGTATTGGTTACGAGAGTGATCAAATTAAATGGAATTTTTATCAACAGATTTTTGATGAGGCACTAGCCATGCGGCCGGAATGGCGTTTTATTCAGCAGGACAAACATCTTAAAGATATTTTAAAGTTAATGATCCGCAATTGTTCACCAACTCTTGAGCTGATTCAATTAAATTCTTTTGATGCAGTCAAGTCATGGTTATGTTTAATGATATGCCAAGAATTAGAAATATCCACAGATGTCACCCGTGCAGCTTTTGAATTATCTATGGTAGAGTCACAGCGCCAAAAAACACCAGCAACTCACAATGTTGATCCTCATTTTTTAGCTCGCTATAACCTAAACCATAACTCAAGGACGCAAGTGAATACTATTGTAAGCTTTGCACATCAATTATTTAATTTATTTAATGAGAATTTAGGCTGGCATACACCATGGTATGAAGGCTCAGATAATCTTGAATCGCATATGGAAAACATTCCAAGTTTATGGATTCAAAGAATCCAAACCTCTATGGAACTGTTAAAAGAGTTTAATTCCATAGAGTCAAATCACAAAGTTATCTAGGCTCTTCATTTTCAGAATAGTAATCTGTCTCAAAAGCTGATGAATTCTATTGTATTTCACACTTTCTCGACTGATTACTTTTCTGAGGATCTCTTAATTTTCAGAATAGTAATCTGTCTCAAAAGCTGATGAATTCTATTGTATTTCACACTTTCTCGACTGATTACTTTTCTGAGGATCTATAGAGTAAATAGAATTAGTATATAGAATTCACTCAGCGCCTATTGAGCTATTGGCTTTGTACGATTTCTATCTCTACGCGACGGTTAGACTGGCGGCCTTGAGCGGTATTATTTGAGGCCACTGGATAACGCTCACCATAACCATAGGCTTCGATGCGTCTTGGATCTATGCCTTGTGAAGTAAAGTATGAAGCCACCGATTGAGCTCTTTGTTCTGACAATCTTTGATTAAATGCCTCGGTTCCAACAGCATCTGTATGACCAGTGATTTTAACTGTGGTTTTAGAAAACTCTTTAAATACTTTATTCACTGACACTAAGGTATCGTAAAAACCGCCTTGTATGTCAGCTCGACCAGTTTCAAAGGTGACATTGCCTGGCATATTTAAAAATATTTGATCTCCCTCACGAGTCACAGACACGCCAGAGCCTTCAAGCGTTGTTCTTAGCTTTTTTTCTTGGCGATCCATATAGTAACCACCACCGCCGCCAACAGTCGCGCCGATTAAAGCACCTTTACCTCTGTCGCTTTTACTGGAAGTGGCAGCTCCAATAACCGCCCCAGCAACTGCACCAATAGCGGCTTTACTTGGTTTACGTTCATTGGTATAAGGGTCTGTGGTACAAGCGGTGAGAAAGCTAAACGATACAACGAATGCCAATACTTGCAATGCTTTAGTTGTGTAAATAGCCATAATAAATTTCCTTTAACCGTTAAGTGCAGGCTGAGCTGACGAGATGATGTTGACTAATATGAGTCTAGACAATAAATTAACAATGCTCTTATTTTCACGAGTTTTTACTCAATTTATCTCAAGCCTTCGACTCAATCTACTCCTTATAACCTCAATAGAGACTGAATATGCCTACAACCAGCCCAAATCGTATATTTCTTAAAACACCTTGTATTGGTAGATGCTCAACAGTATATGGTGATTCTGTATGCCGTGGCTGTAAGCGGTTTATGGATGAAGTGGTTCAGTGGAATGGGTACAATACTGCCCAGAAAACAAGTGTTTGGCAGCGCTTAGAGCAGCTTGCAAAACGTATTATTCCAGAGTTTTTGGTTGTGCTTGATCCAAATCAATTAGCTGAATTTTTAGAGCACCATGGTATTCGTTATCCAGGACACTTGAGCCCAGAATCCTGGACGCTCCATTGTATTGAAAACTTTCCAAGACAATATCAAGCATTAGAATCTAGGCATTTAGCACAAGCAGGGTTGCGGTTACAACCCCAAGTGGAAGTTGCCAACCTCAAACAGCTGCAGCTGGCTATACAAAAAAAGATCTATGAGTTATCAACTGCTGACCACATACGAAGAGACCAACTGCTGACATAACGCAACTCGGCCCTCTGCCGTGGTTGGGATACTATTCCCTTCTTGACTTAAAAAGTTGTCAATCCAGCTAGTAGGCTGGTCTAGACCACGACCATTACAAATTTGAATACTTAGTCCTGGACGAGCATTTAACTCGAGCACCAGTGGGCCAAATGCTTGATCAATGACTATATCAACTCCCATATACCCAAGCGGCACTAAATCATGGCATTTAGTGGATAAGGCTCGAAGCTCTGGCCAAAATGGCACTTGAAAGCCAATTAAAAGTTCATCAGTATCTGGGTGATGGGTAATACGTTGATCCGTACAAACCGCACCAATTGCTTTTCCGGTTATAAGATCGATCCCTACTCCAACAGCCCCTTGATGTAAATTAGCTTTACCATCAGAGGCGCGAGTGGGTAACCTCAACATAGCCATTACAGGTACGCCTTTATAAAGAATAACCCGTACATCTGGCACCCCTTTGTAGCTAAATTTATCAAACACAGAATGGCTCTTGACTCGGTATTCTACCAATGCTTGATCTGGCATACCGCCAAGGGAGTATATACCGCTTAATATATTGGATAAATGACGCTTAATATCAACTTCTGTCACTCTATCGCCCGAGGCTTTAATCCAGTGTCGATTTTGGCGATCCACAATGACCATAATGCCCTTGCCACCACTGCCGTTAACTGGCTTGATTACAAAATCATTTGATTTATCAAGGCCAGCAACAAAAGCACCAATGTCGTGTTCAGTTTCTACCGTGGCAAACAGTTCGGGCACATGGATACCATGCTCAATAGCAAGTTGTTTAGTGCGTAATTTATCATCCACTAAGGGATAAAGACTGCGATGATTATTCGGTGCAATAAAATTACAATTGCGTTTATTGATGCCAATAATTCCAAGTGCTTTCAGTTTTTTGCGAATTCCAAAAATACCAATCATGATTGTGAGCCTTTAGAATTATCATCATTAGGCGTATTTGGCTGCTCAGTTGTTGGTTTGTCAGTTTCATGAGCAGAAGTACTGTTACTTGCAACGCTACTACTAGCGCTGTTATTAGCTTGTGTAGATTCTGTCTGTCCAGCCATAGTTGGTTGCGACATACTAATAAGGTGCCTAAAACGCCAAAGCTCTAATAAGCGATAGCCAGAGTATTTACCTAACAATAAAACAATAGCTAAAACAGTTAATACGGTTTCGGGGAATACAAAAGCCCAATGGCGGACATATGGATCTTGCATCGCCCAATAACATAGGCTGGCCACAAATAAACTACCCGCCGCCTGACGAATGGCATTAAATGGACCTGTTTCATCCCATACCACTGACATTCGCTCAACCACCATTGATATAATAACCAATGGGAACAATGCAATGGATAAACCAGCCTGGATATTAAGTCGGTGTGAAATTAAACTCACCGCAATCATTGTCATAAGGACAACAATTAACACCGCACTTACCCTTGGTACAAGTAGTAAATATAATCGTTCAAAATAAAACCTCACTGAAAGCGCCAAGGCAACGATCAAAGAAAACATTATTATGCCACCAAGTAGGTGGGTTTCACGAAATGCCAAAGCTATTAACACTGGCATAAATACGCCAAATGTAGGCAAACCAACTAACACGCGCATTAATACAACAATGAGCGCCCCTATAGGTAAAACCATTAATAATCGATACACATTTTGGGTTTGCACTGGTAAATCAAATAGAGACAAATCCATTAAATGAGAATTTATTTTGCGAGACCGCTCTTCTGCAATATTAACCAATGCTCGACTCCGTTCGGTAATCGACAGCTCAACTGTAGGTGAAGAGCCACCTTCTACCTGAAGCAAAGGGTCATTACCGTAACGCCATAAAATACTTGAATCAGGACGACCTGGCTCACCGGTCACGGGGTTAAAAGACAGCCACTCTTCACCATTCCATATTTCAAGCCAAGGCTTGAGTTCAACATTTCTTGATGCGCTTTTAAGTTCTAGGTAATGGGCTATTCGAGTTGGAATACGCACACTATGCAGCATGTATTCTAGATAACTCACCCACTCTTTAGGGTCTCTAGCTTGTTTACGTAACACCGCAACACTTTCATCGTTTTGGTTTTTGTAGAGATGCTGCAGTAAAGCTCGGGTTAAAGTGGCGCTATCTACTGAGCCACGCTTGGCTCTGTCAATGACCGATTGAATAGCTTCTGCTTCTAAGCCAGAGTATTCGGGCTTATCTGGATATGGAGGTACAGGGGCTGTCATTGGCCCAGGTTCCCGTTCTGGGGTGACTTCTATGCGATAGTAAAGGGTTTGTGGACCACTTGATCGCCTTGCTACCCACTGGGCAACCCGATTAGTTTTTAAATAATCAATTGCAAGATTGTAATTACTCGCAATAAAGTCTTCGTCTAACGGGAGATAACCAGGAGGGTTGTCTGGTAAAACAAAATTGACTTTGGCGCCCCTACCACTTGCTTTAAAACCAAGCTTTGCCTCTATCATCCATGCCTGAGCGGACTCGGATGGAATGACTGGCAGGCTCAGCTTGGTTATTTTTTGATAGGTTATAAATGAAGCTGTTATCATTAAAATAAAAGCTAGCACCAGCACATGTTTGTTTTTCACTCAACTGTCTCCGTAGACACTCATTATTAAATTAAGCAGCAGTTGCTGCTTAATCTTAGAAAAGAATTAGGATTTGGTATTCTTTTCTTCATTACTTGTTATCTTTTTATCATCATCTTTGTCGTCTTTCTTACCCTTATCGTCCTCGTCATCCTTGTCATCCTTGTCATCCTTGTCATCCTTGTCATCCTTGTCATCTTTGTCATCTTTGTCATCTTTGTCTTTTGATGATTCCATTTTTTCAATTGAGGCTTGCGAAAATTTATCGCTTTTCTTTTGTTTTTTAGTTAAATCTTTACAAGCATTGTCTTCGTCTGAAGCTTGAGTAAAGCTTCGACTCGGGTCAATCAAAAATTCACCAGCTAAAAAGCGCCGCCCCATAAGTACAGGATAATTAAAGCCTGTACGATCTGCGATTGAGAATTCAGCCGCATGACACTCACCATCAAGTGAGAAATTAAGATAAACCACCACTCGACGCATGCTTGGATCGTCGTGATCTTTTATTTTAACGTGGCGCACTAATGGTGCCTCAATAATATATGGCCCAATGGTTTCATCAGCTGATTTTTTATGCCATTCAAATTTGAATTTTACCCAATCTTCGCCGTCTTTTTTAAATTTGCTTTGTACAATGCCATGCATTGAGGAAGTTAAGGCGCCTGAGTCAAGCTTGGAGCGTAAACTTGGCTTGATCCCTTGAAAGTAGCTTTTTTCAAGCCAACCCACGGTATTTGGTTCGGCACTTGCAGTTTGTATACTGGTTGTTACTAACACACTCAACCCACTAATAAGTACAGCTAAGGTAGTAGGTAAATTAGTTTTACGAAAGAAAGCACCATACGAAAGCTTAAGTCGACGAAATATTAATTGTGAGGAATTCATGGATTCACTTCTCCAAATTTAAAACAAAGCTGAGACTAGAATTGCATCCATTGCACAAATATATTGCATTCATTGCAGAAAAAAGAGTAAACCAGTTGATTGTGTGTGTAAATTTTACACAAAAAAAAGTAGAATTCAATACAATTTAATGTAACTCCTGTGTTGATTTGTTAATCAGTAATCTATTGTTGTGTTATTTATCAAAGCCTTAACTTTCATTGTCAACAATTGCTGCATCTTCGACATCGTCTTTTGACTGGGTTTTGAATACTTTTTGCAACTTATCATCGACTTTATGCTGAATTTCTGGGCTTACCCAAGCAGAGACCCCAGCAAGTACCGCAGCTAAAATACCAAGATCATCTACAAACCCCATGAAAGGCGTAAAATCAGGAATTGCATCAAATGTGCTAATAAAATAACCTAATGCGCCAAAAATCATCACTTTAATATGTGTTGGTAGATGTTCTGATTGCCCAACGTAGTAAAGCATAAGCGCTTTTTCAAGCACTTCTTGGCCTGCTTTTTTGGCGTACCGCACTAATTTGCGCCAAAAATTTTGTTTTGACCAAAATCGATGGTGTTCATCAAGCCGTTGCAGCGATTGCTCGGTAGCAAGGCGTTCTTCGTCAGTTGTCTCTATCATCCGTGAGCTCCTTGTGGGCATGAGTTATAGCCCTATCAGCCGGTTAGTTTTATAAATAAGTTGAACTAGGCGCTTGGATGGTACCATGAGCTACTCAGCTATTTAAAGGGACTGCATAAGCTTGATTATGACTCTTTATTTGCTAAATAATTCACCAGCTATTAATCGATACATTATTAAAATCACCACAATAACTGATAAACTAATAAGCCATTAGTTATACAAAACATAAAGACTAAACTAGCTTGTAGTAGTCGCATATGACGGCTTAGGAGGATTAATTGTTGCTGATCCATAAAGTGTTGGTGATGGTAGGCTTCAAGCTTTGGTATAAGCTCCAGATGCATGGTTTCTAGGCGATGCAATGTTTGTCTTAATTCAGGATCATCATGATGCAATGAGCTTAAAAAAGTTAAAAAGTCCAAGCCTTCTGGTATTATTTCTTTTATCAGCGTTCTTATAAGCATCCAGAAATCCCATGCGGAGATCACTTGTTTGATAAATGAGTAGAGCTCGGGGTTGGCATCGTCTTCGACCGCATAGTGCACGCCGCGAATTTCTTTAGTTAACTTGTCTGGGGTGGCGCTTAGTAGGTACCAAAAAAACCATTGGCTATCGCAATCAATGCGGCCTTGAATGCTGCCTTCATATTCTTTAATTAATTCAATAGTATCGCCATGAATTACTATATAAAAACTCATATAAGGCGAGTGTAAAGTTAACCGAACCACACTGCCTGTGTATTCAGAGAGCTGAGACCGCAACGGTTCGTAGCGACTCAACGCTTGTTGAGTTACTCCTTGAGCAAAGGCTAAAAGTGTTTCTTCAAAAATCAATGCTAACTCAATTATATTTAAAAGTTGTTTGTAACAGTCAATTGTAAATATATGGCTGTATGGCAGGGCTACCACTATGGCTAAAGCTTACCAATTGGCTTGGTACTAACTTATAAAAGACTACACGTGTTTATGACAAACGCCAATAATATCAACAGGATTAAGTCATTAATTTAACAGAAAGTTGAGTATTGATCAGTGAGCATCGAACAAAGAAGTTGTCGCAAAGTATACAACCTATTAGACGGATAAAAAACGCGCTGATGTAAAACCGGAAAATACGCATATAAAACTCAAACAAGGTGTCATTATGAAATAAACGACTCCTTTAAGATAATCACGATTTTCAAGTAAGAGTAGCGTATCCAAACTATAAGTTGAAAAAGTAGTAAACGCACCTAAAAAGCCACCTATTAAAAAATATTTGAGCCATATTAAACTAGGATTAAGCACTAAATACCAATAGATAAAACCAATGAGAAAACTGCCCAAACAATTGACCACTAAAATACCCCAGGGAAATGTCGAGGTATTTAAACTCATACTTAAAGCCACTCGCAAAAGTGCACCTAAACTCCCCCCCAGCGCCACATATAACCAACTCACTGCGCAACCCTTTGCTTGCGCTCATCAATCACATCAATATCTGGTGGTATTGTAAATTCGAAGGTATTATCTGAAATTTTAGGATTTATCACTGGTGTGACAAAATCAATAACAGTGCGCTGGCCTATGGAATCATTAAGGCTTACCTTTACTAACGAGTTTTCAAAAAACTCAAATACAATTTGCTCAAACTCTTCTTGGCCTTGCTGAGGTTTGAGGAAAAAGCGCTCAACGCCATCAATACTAGCTCGTTCTATTTGATAGTTTGCTTTAAGCGTTTCAACTTCACCGCTCAGCAAACGAATAGGTGTATTTGCAATTTGTTGGTTAGCATTATGAATGATCACCTGCTCTAGATCTGGATCATAGACCCATAAGATATCACCATTAGAAACGATGGTTTGTGGTTGCGGATTTTGTGTATGCCAAAAAAAACGCAGCGGTTTTTCTAATACCAAATCACCTTTGATAACTTGTATCGGTTGACCGTTTTCATCAATTGTAGTTTGCACAAAGCTCGTTTCTAACGATTGTATAGCGGAAAGTTTGTCCGCTAGCTGTGCAAAAGCTTGCGATGGTGGTGAGGCTTGCGCATTGGCACTATTAAAGCTTATGACCAACAATAGCGTACACATTAGGCTGCGAAAAAAATTCATTATCACTTCTCTTAGTTATATGAGTTGAAGCTTTAGCTCTCAAGATTTACAGCACTTATACTATATGTTTTCAAACAAGAGACTATATGTTTTCAAACAAGAGACTATATGTTTTCAAACAAGAGACTATACGTTTTCAAACAAGAGACTATACGTTTTCAAACAAGAGACTATACGTTTTCAAACAAGAGACTATACGTTTTCAAACAAGAGACTATACGTTTTCAAACAAGAGACTATACGTTTTCAAACAAGAGACTATACGTTTTCAAACAAGAGACTATACGTTTTCAAACAAGAGACTATACGTTTTCAAACAAGAGACTATACGTTTTCAAACAAGAGAC